>Ga0075367_10001077_pt1 | contig 11250 bp, 10 predicted proteins | sample EndMethybrTD3032_FD_71399 | JGI IMG/M metagenome (GOLD analysis project Ga0075367, IMG submission 71399) | Populus endosphere microbial communities from Tennessee, USA - Endosphere MetaG P. TD hybrid TD303-2 | ecosystem: Host-associated > Plants > Roots > Endosphere | place: USA: Tennessee...
TGCCCGAGGAGTACAACGACCGGATCGTGGAGGCCGCCCGCGACCTGCCCAAGGGCACCGAGACCGCCATTGTCAGCAACGAGTACATCATGGACGTCCTGATGCGGCTCACCGTCCGCCGTCGGGCCGATCCCCAGGACGACTTCACCAGTCACCTCATCAACCACCCCGCAGGGCTGGACGACGAGGCGGTCGGTCAGCACCTGCGCGTCGTCCTGATCGCCGCCTACGAGGCCACCGCGAACCTGCTGGCGAACGTCCTGCGGGTGGTGCTCACCGATCCGGGATTCCGCGCCCAGCTCAACGGTGGCCAGATGACAGTGGATCAGGCGGTCGAGCAGTCCCTGTGGGACGAGCCGCCGTTCAGCACCATTCTTCCCTACGTTGCCAAGCAGGACTCCGAACTGGGTAGCAAGCGCATCCGCAAGGGCGACGCTCTGCTCCTCGGCATCGCGCCGGGCAACATCGACCCACGCGTCCGCCCCGACCTCACGGCCAACATGAAGGGCAACCGCTCCCACCTCGCCTTCGGCGGCGGCCCCCACGAGTGCCCGGGGCAGGACATCGGCCGCGCCATCGCCCAGGTCGGCGTCGACGCGCTGCTGACCCGCCTCCCTGACCTCGAACTCGCCTGCGAGGAAGACGAGTTGAGTTGGCGGGAGTCCATCTTCAGCAGGCACCTGGTGGAGCTGCCGGTGCAGTTCGAGCCCAGGCCTCAGCAGGAAGCTGGTGCGCGCCCCGCACAGCCGGTGCCGGCACGGCGTCCCAACGACTGGCAGATCGGCACGCCACAGCCGCAGACGGCGGCTCCGCAACCCGCCGATTCGATCATCGCCGCGCCGTCGGTGCCGACGCCCGAACCGGCCGGTCGGCCGGGCGTGTTCCGGCGCCTCCTGCGCTGGTGGCGCGGCGACTGAGCCGGCCCGCCGGGGTCACCCGGCCCACTCGTCGTACGACGACCAGGCCCGCAGCACACGCGGGCTGACGAACCGGTGCTTGCGCCCCGTGACCGGATCGGTGAACTCCAGCGTCCGCGCCAGCAGTTGGAGCGGACGCCGGAAGTCACCCGCCGCCACGGGGTCGGTCACCACCGGATAGAGGGGATCGCCGAGGATCGGCACCCCCAACGTGCTCATGTGCACCCTCAGCTGGTGCGTCTGCCCGGTGTACGGCGTCAGCCGGTACCGGGCACGCCCGTCCCGGTGCTCCAGCAGTTCGATCCGACTCGAGGCGTTCGGCTCACCCTCGACCTCGCGGGCCGCAAGGACTCCGCGCTCCTTGACGATCCGGCTGTGTACGGTGCGCGGCAGGTCCAGTCCGGGGTCGTAAGGGGCCACCGCCTCGTACTCCTTGGCCACCCGCTTGTCACGGAACAGGGCCTGGTACGCCCCGCGCTCCTCCGGCCGCACGATGAACAGCACCAGCCCGGCCGTCAGTCGGTCCAGCCGGTGAGCCGCGCCCAGCGTCGGGATGCCCAACTGCCGCCGCAGCCGTGCCAAGGCGGTCTCGACGACATGGCTGCCCCGAGGCGTGGTAGCCAGGAAGTGCGGTTTGTCGGCCACCACCACGTGCTCGTCCCGATACACGACCTCCACCGCGAATGGCACTCGCTCCTCGTCGGGCAGCTCCCGGTGGAACCACACGAACATGCCCGGTTCGTACGCCATGTCCCGCGAAACCGGATGCCCGGAGGCGTCCACGATCAGCCCTGCATCGAGCATCCCGTCGATCACTCCGGCTCCGGCCGCGAGCCGCGCCACGAGATGATCCCGCACGGTCGCCGGCGCGTCCCCGGCCGGCAATCGCACGCGCACCGGATCCACCCCGTCGCGCTGTGGCAGGGGAGAGGGCGGAGGCGGATTACGGCGTCTCATCACGATCAAGCCTACGAGGAGCGCCGGCAGCTCGGGCACGGCGATGTGCGATGGGCCTCGCGGAGGTACGTCCACACCACCGGCCACAGCTCTCATTTGAGGCCCTGAGGTCAGGCAAGCGGCGCATTGAGCGCCCCTCAACGCGCGCTCTTCCTGCGGAGTCTGCGCCTCGGTCGTGGTGAGACCTGGGCCGGAGCCTCCTGGTCGATTACATTGAGCCGACAGGTGAACGACCCGGGGTGACTGGCGACCGTTTTATGTCGGACCGGGTGGAGAACGTGACTGCGTCCTCGCGCAGGGCGTAGTCGGCGCGTTTGTCCGGGAGGCGAAGCCGTCGGGTAGGGAGCACGCCTTGAAGCCGGCCGAGCAGGTCTCGCCCAGACCGAGGAGCGCAGGAAGTGCATCAGGACGGTGGCACGCGGGGGCGTACGACGAGCGGCAAACGTCCGCTCCGTGACTGGCGCACCGAAACGCCTCGGACACATCCCCTGGTTCCCCATGGAGGCAGTGACTGTGACAATCGCCGACGCATCACCTTACGGACAGATCCGTGTCAGGATTCCGCCGCTGTACTGCCCCCTGGAAACCAGTGTTCACCCCGATGCGGACAAACTCGCCCGCCGCAGCATCGAGTGGATGACGCAGCTGGGATTCTGTGACGACAAGACCCTGCGCTCCCGGATCATCGGGACACAGTCGAATGAGTGGATCTCCCGCCTGGCCCCCCGTGGCAGGGGAGACGGAATGCAAATCGCTTCGGACTGGGTCTACTGCGGGTTCACTCTCGACGACGCCTTGTTCGACCTGGGCCCGACGAACCGCAAGCCCGACGAGGTCGTCCCGATCGTCCTACGGCTCCTGCATGTGGCCGACCATCCCGAGACCGAGCCGGGGAACGATCCCTTCATGCGCGCCCTGCAGGACCTCTCCCTGCGTATCCGCGCGGTCGCTCCACCCACCGTCGTGCGCCGGTGGGTGGATGGCAATGCCGAGTGGTTTCTCGCCGCGACCGGCATGGCCGGCTACCGCGCCCGTGGCAGCGCCCCCACCCTGGCCGAGTACGCCGCTTCCGGGCCGCGCGACCGCGGTGCCCGGGCATCCATGGCCCTCATAGAGACTGCGGAGGGCACATGCCTGCCCAGCAGCCTCATGGAACAGCGGGCGGTCCGCGCTGCCACCCAGGCCGCCTACCTCCTCGTGACCATCGGGAACGACCTGTACTCGTTCCGACGGGAAAGCACCGTGGGTATCCCCGTCTCCAATATTGTCGGTGTGCTCATGCGCGAGCACGGCGGCACGCCCGATGAGGCAGCGATGGAAGCCGTCCAGCTCCATGACCGCGTCATGGTCTGCTACCTCGCCCTCCGCGAGCGCCTGGACCGGCGGGCGGTTCCCGAACTGCGCACCTACCTGACTCAGCTCGACCACTACGTGCGCGGAAACCACGAGTGGAGCCACACCGTGCCCCGATACCACGATGAGTTCGGCGGATCCGGCGCGCCCGACGCCCCGGTCTGGGCCGAGACACCGTCCACCCCTCGCCTCGACGCCCCTCCGATTCCCGCCATCGCCTGGTGGTGGACGTGCATGTCGTCCTGACGGGCAGTTGACCCGGCAGCAGGTGAAGCCTCTGGCAGAGGGGTTTTCGACGAAGGGATCGGCATCTGCCGGGGCTCCGCGTGACGGAAAATCCGTTGGGCTCCTGCGGGCTCGTTGGCAGGATGCGGACCATGCCGTACACCACCGACCCCGTCCTGCCCGCCGGAACCCTCTCCCGTACCCCGCAGCCCGCGCTCCCCACCGGTGACGGGCTGGTCCTGCGGCCCTGGGGGGCCGAGGACGTATCCGCCGTGCACGAGGCCTTCCAGGACCCGCTCATGCATCAGTGGCACATCCGCCGCAGCGACTCCGAGGCGGAGGTCGCCGGCTGGCTCGAGGAGTGGGCCAAGGAGTGGGAGGGGGAGCGGGACGCTCAGTGGGCCGTCGTCGATGCCGACACCGACCGGCTGCTCGGCCGGGTGGCGCTGCGGAGCATCTACCTCGTGGACGCCGTGGCCAAGGTGGCCTACTGGACCACGGCGGCGGCCCGCGGCCAGGGTGTCGCCGCCCGTGCGACGACCACCCTGACCCGCTGGGCCTTCGAGGAGATCGGCTTCCACCGCCTCGAACTCCTGCACGCGGCCGCCAACCAGGCCTCCTGCCGCGTCGCCACGAAGGCGGGATTCGCCCTGGAGGGGACCAAGCGCAGCGCCGCGTTGCACCCGGACGGGTGGCACGACATGCATCTGCATGCGCGGGTGCGGGGCGATTGACCCAGGGCCTGTTGCGAAAGTCCCGCCTGCCCCGCGGCGCCTTCGCAACAGGTCCTAGACCGCGACGTCCTGAACCGCCTTCTCCGGTACGGCACTTCGGGCACCGACCCGATTGCGGTACGCCCTGAATCCGGCGCCCACCACCAGCGTCGCCGCCAGGAACAGCACCGTGAACCACTGGAAGTACCAGTGCCCGCCCGCCGGGTCGTACACCGTGGCCCGTGGCCAGGCCAGGTTGATGGTCATGAGGAGGCCGTAGAGGAGGGCGAGGGCGTTGACGGGGATGCCCCAGCGGCCCAGGGAGAAGAGCTTGGCGCCCGTCTCGTCGGTGCCCTCCGAGGTGAACTCGCCGCGCAGGCGCCGTAGGAGAAGGGGGCCGGTGACCATCGCGTAGGCTAGGTACAGCATCACGATGCAGGTGGTGCCGATGGCCAGGAACGCGTCCGGCGAGGCGAAGTTGAGCAGGAGCAGGGCCGCCGCCAGGACGCCGACGACCAGGGCGGGGGCGCTGGGCATGCCGGTGCGGGGGTTGACGTGTGCGAGGCGCCCGGAGAACGGGAGTTGGCCGTCTCGGGCCATCGAGAACAGCATCCGGCAGGCCGCCGTCTGGATGGCCAGGGTCGCCACCGCGATGGCCACCACCACGTCGGCGAGCAGGGCCTTGCCGACTCCGTCGCCCAGGCGGCTCGTCAGGACGTAGCTCAGGCCGTCGACCCCGAGGTGGCCGTCGGTGAGGCTGGGCGCGGCGAGCAGGCCGCCGAGGATGACCAGGCCGCCCAGGAGGCCGGCGGCGGCGAGCGCGGTGAGGATCGTACGGGGTGCCGTACGCCTCGGGTTGTGCGTCTCCTCGCTCATCTCGCCCGCGCTGTCGAAACCGATCATCACGTACGCCGCCGTGAACGAGCCGACGAGCAGTGCGCCCAACAGGCCGGAGCTCGCCGCGCCTTCGGTGTGGAAGGTGATGCCGGGCGACCGCTTGGAGTGGGTCAGCAGGAGGATGATGATCAGGACCGCGCCGATGATCTCGGCGGTCACGCCGACCCGGTTGATCACGGACATCACGCGGTTGTCGACGATGTTCACCACAGTGGTGAGCACCAGCAGGATCACGCCGAGCACCGCGGCGTTCGCCGCGCCGTCCTGCGACGTCACCGCCGGGTCGGTGCCCACCAGTTGGAAGCCCGACCAGATCGCCGGCAGCACCATCTGGAGCGCCAGGGCCGCCGCGGCGACCACCACGATCTGGCCGATCACCATGATCCAGCCCGCGAACCAGCCGAAGGTCATGGTCGAGAGGCGTGAGGACCACTGGTAGATCGCGCCCGAGATCGGGTAGCGGGCGGCGAGTTCCGCGAAGCACGCGGCCACCAGCAGCTGTCCGGCCAGCACCGCCGGCCAGGCCCAGAAGAAGACGGGGCCGCCGAACGCGTACCCGAAGGCGAAGAACTGGAAGACGGTCGTGAGGACCGAGATGAAGGAGAAGCCGGCCGCGAAGGAGGCATAGCGGCCGAGGCTGCGGTGCAGCTCCTGCCGGTAGCCGAACTCGGCGAGGGAGCTGTCGTCGGGGGAGTGCGGCGGGTCGGGGCGTACGTCGGAGGGGGCGGTTGTCGTCACGGCGGCACCTGCCTTCGGCGCGGATCCTGCGAGTGGATTCCTGTCAGGCGACAGAAATTAGGGAGCGGCTGTTTCACGCGCGTCACGCCGGCATGTCGGGGGCGGGCCCAAGTCCTCACGTACTTGCTATGCACATCAAAACGCGATACATCGTGAGTGTTGACGAGCTTCGAAGGGTCGCGATATGTTCGTCCACGGATATTCGTAAGCGAGTTGATCGGCAGGGTGATGAAGCGTCGCAAGCTCAGCAATCCGCTGGCACTCGCCGTGCTGGTCACGCTCTGGCAGAAGCCCATGCATCCGTACGAGATCGCCCAGACCCTGCGCCACCAGGGCAAGGACTCCAGTACGAAGATCAAGTACGGCTCGCTCTACACGGTCGTGCAGAACCTGGAGAAGCACGGCTTCGTCGAGGTCGCCGATATCGAGCAGCGGGGCAACCGCCCCGAGCGCACGGTCTACCGGGTGACCGAGGCCGGTCGCGAGGAGACGACCGAGTGGATGTCCGACCTGCTGGCCGAGCCGGCCAAGGAGTTCCCGATCTTCGAGACCGCGCTGTCGCTCATCGGTGTGATCCACCCCGACGAGGTCGTGCGGCTGCTGACGGAGCGGGTGAAGGCCCTGGATGTGCAGGCGGCGAGCGCCCGTGGGGCGTTGGAGAAGCTGTACGAGTCCGTTCCTCGGCTCTTCCTGGTGGAGGTCGAGTACCAGTTGCACATGGTCGAGGCGCAGGCGGAGTGGGTCCGCGGCTTCCTGGAGGAGATCAGGAAGGGCTCGCTGCCCGGCGTCGACGGTTGGCGGCACCTGCATGAAACGGGGGAGCTGCCACCGGAGTTCACGCAATGAAGAAGGGCCCCGGCCGAGCTGTTGCAGCAGCCTGGCCGGGGTCGCGAACCCCGAACTGACTCCGCCGTGCGGCAGGCCAGGCGATCGAGGTGCGGCACACCCAGGATAGCCCGGCGCTGCTCACGCGGATCAGTTGTCATCCGCTCACACAGGAGAGCTGTCGTCATGAGCAGTACCCGTGCGCCCGCCGTGGAGGCGTGTCAGCTGATCAAGACCTACCCCGGCGACGTCACCGCCCTGAACGGCATGGACGTCACCGTCGAACCGGGCACCGTCTTCGGCCTCCTCGGCCCGAACGGCGCCGGCAAGTCCACCACCGTCAAGATCCTCACCACCCTGGCCGAGCCCGACTCGGGCACCGCCGGCGTCGCCGGGCACGACGTGCTGCGCCACCCCGACCGGGTGCGCCGCGCGATCGGCGTGGTCGCCCAGAGCTCCGGCGCCGACCCGGTCGCCACGGGCCGCGAGAACCTCCAACTCCAGGGCAGGCTCTACGGGGTGAAGGGCGCCGCCCTGAACAGGCGGGTGGACGAGTTGCTCGACCGCTTCGGCCTCACCGAGGCCGCCCGGCGCCCGGTCAAGACCTACTCCGGCGGTATGCGGCGCCGCCTCGACGTCGCCCTCGGGCTCGTGCACCGGCCCGAGGTGCTGTTCCTCGACGAGCCCACGACCGGTCTGGACCCGGAGGCCCGCACCGCGATGTGGGACGAGATCGACCGGCTGGCGGGGGAGGAGGGGCTGACGATCCTCCTCACCACGCACTACCTCGACGAGGCCGACCGGCTCGCCGAGCGCATCGCGATCGTCGACCGGGGCAGGGTCGTGGTCGAGGGCACCCCGGACTCCCTCAAGGGCGAACTCCGCGGTGACGCCGTCCACTTGGAGCTGCGGGAGGCCGTCGGGGAGGCAGGGCGCACCCTGCTCAAGGGAGCCATCGGTCAACTGCCCGGTATGCACGAGGTGTTGATCGACGGCCACCGCATCAGCGTCCGCGCCGACGACGGTGCGGCCGCCGTACCCGCACTGCTCGCGGCCCTGGAGCGGGCCGGAGTCGGTGTCGCCGCCGCGACCGTCGCCCGCCCCTCCCTCGACGACGTCTACCTCCGCTACGCCGGCCGCCGCTACTCCGAGGCCGACACCGAAGCCACCGAGAACCTCGTCCTCGCCGGAGGTGCGCGATGAGCACGGCCGTCTCCCAGACCTGGTACATGACGCAGCGTCAACTCATGGTGTTCACACGGCAGCCCGCGTACGCGATCATCACGCTGATCCAGCCGGTGATCTGGCTCTTCCTGTTCGGCAACCTCTTCAAGAAGGTCGTCGAGCTGGGCGGCTTCGGTACCACGACGTACCTCACGTATCTCGTCCCGGGGGTGGTGGTGATGAGCGCGCTCAGCTCCAACATGTGGGCGGGCATGGGCACGTTGGAGGAGATCCAGCGCGGCACCCTCAACCGGTTCCTGACCACGCCGGTCAGCCGGGCCGCGCTGATGAACGGCAACGTCGTCAACAACGGCCTGGTCACCGCGTTCCAGTCGGTCGTCATCGTACTGCTGGCCCTGGCCGGCGGCGCCGACTACCCGGGCGGGGTCGGCGGCGTCGCGATCCTGGTCGTCGCCGCCGTACTGCTCGGCACGATCTTCGGGGCGCTGTCCAACGCGCTCGGCATGCTGGTGCGGGAGCGGGAGTCGATCATCGGCATCAACACCTTCCTGCTGCTGCCGCTGACGTTCCTGTCGAGTGCCTTCATGGCGCCGTCCCAGATGCCCTCCTGGATGCGGCACATCGCCGACTTCAACCCGCTCAACTGGGCGATGGTCGCGGGCCGTTCGGCACTGTCCGACAACCCGGACTGGGGCGATGTGCTCAGCCGGGTAGGGGCGCTGCTGGCGCTCGCGATCGCGGCGGTGTGGCTGTCGATCCGGACGTTCCGGTCGTACCAGCGGTCGGTGTGAGCACGGCGAAGGGGTGGCACCTCGACGAGGTGCCACCCCTTCGGGGCGTCTCAGGCCGCCGAGGCCCCCTCCTGCTCCACCTCGATGCGCGCGTTCCACTCCCGCTTCGACGCCTGCCAGCCGTCCTCGTTGTGGCCGAGGCGCCAGTACCCGGAGATCGACAGGTCCTCGCGGGGGATCTGCAGCTCGACGCGCAGCAGCTGGCGCAGCTCCTTCACGAAGTGTGCCTCGCCGTGGACGAAGGCGTGCATCCGGCCCTCGGGGAACTCCAGCGCCCGTACGGTCTGAGCCAGCAGTTCGCCGACGGGCCGGTCCCCGCGGTGCAGCCAGACGACCTCCACAGCGGAGTCGATCTTCTGCTCCTCCTCGGGGCCGGACACCTCGACGAAGGCGTGCGCGGTGACGCCCTCGGGGAGCGACTCCAGGGAGCGGGCGATCGCGGGCAGCGCGCTCTCGTCACCGACGAGCAGATGCCAGTCGGCGCCGAGGTCGGGGGCGTAGGCGCCGCCGGGGCCCATGAAACGCACGGTCTCGCCCGGCTGGACCCGCGCCGCCCACGGTCCGGCGAGGCCCTCGTCGCCGTGGACCACGAAGTCCAGGGTCAGTTCGAGGGATTCCGGGTCGAAGGCCCGCACGGTGTACGTCCGCGTCACCGGCCACTGCTCGCGCGGGAGTTCCTCGCGGATGCGCTCCATGTCGAAGGGCTCCGGATAGGTCACGCCCTCGGCCGGGGGGAACAGCAGCTTCACGTAGTGGTCGGTGCAGGTGTCGGCCGCGAAACCGGCCAGCCCCTCGCCGCCGAGGACCACGCGCTGCATGTGCGGGGTCAGCCGTTCTGTGCGGACGACCTGCGCGGAATGGGGCTTCCGCGGCCTCCGAGCCGGACGTTCTGCCATGACGGCCTCCCATGCTTCCTTGCTTAGGCTTACCTAAGTTAGCATCCCTCTCCCGGGTAACACTCTAAAGAGAGTTATATTTCCGAAAACGAGAACAATGTTTACGCCTCGAGCGTGCTCAGCAGCCGGTGCAGCGAGCCGCCCAGTCCCCAGCGCGCCCCCAGCTCCGCCAGCCCCGACGGGTCGCGCGGGGCGTGCGGCAGAGCCGTGTCCACGTCCGGCAGCGGGACGTCGTCGGCGACCTTGACGACCTTCGGTGCGACGGCGACGTACGGCCGCGCCTCGTCGAGCCGCTTGCGCTGCGACGGCGTCAGCTTCGCCTTCGGGTCGTCGACCGCGGCCATGATCCCGGCCAGGTCCCTGAACTCGGCGAGCAGCTTGGAGGCCGTCTTCTCGCCGATGCCGGGCACCCCCGGCAGGCCGTCGCTCGGGTCGCCGCGCAGCAGCGCCAGATCCGCGTACCCCGGCCCGTCGACCCCGTACTTCTCGCGCAGCCAGGCCTCGTCGGTCAGCTGCAGCGTGCCCACGCCCTTGAGCGGGTAGAGCACGCGCACCCCGCGCTTGTCGTCCACGAGTTGGTAGAGGTCGCGGTCGCCGGTGACGATGTCGACCGGCATCTTCGCGCGTGCCGTGAAGGTGCCGATCACGTCGTCCGCCTCGTACGGCTCCACGCCCACGCGCGCGATGCCGAGCGCGTCCAGGACCGCCTCGATCACCGGCACCTGCGGCGACAGCGTGTCCGGCACCTCCTCCTCGTCCGGGCCCGCCTCGTGCTCCTCGGCGACGCGGTGCGCCTTGTAGGAGGGGATGAGGTCGACCCGCCACTGCGGGCGCCAGTCGGCGTCCATGCAGGCCACCAGATGGCTGGGGCGATGGTCCCTGACCAGGCGGTCGATGAATTCCAGCAGCCCGCGCACGGCGTTCACCGGCGTGCCGTCCGGGGCCTTCACGGACTCCGGGACGCCGAAGTAGGCGCGGAAGTAGAGCGAGGCGGTGTCGAGGAGCATCAGTCGTCCGGTCACGTCTCGCATCATGCCGTACGGGACTGACAGTCACCCGGCGGCGAGCAGCCACCGCCAGCGTGGAACCTCGGTGACCAGCGTTGACGCGACCAGCAGGGACACCGGGACGGCAGCCCAGACCGGCATCAGCCACCACGCGGAGACGACGGCCGCGGCGAGTTGCAGCAGCACGAGCAGGATCGTGACCCGGCCCGGGACCGCGACGATCACGTTCGCCTTGTCGCCGGGCGTCGAGAAGACGGTCGGCAGACCGATCAGCACCAGCACGGACAGCACCGCGAGCGGCCAGGAGTACGACCACAGTGCCCAGGGCGTCGCGACCCATGCCACCAGCTCTGTCGCGAAGCGCAACACGGACGCACGTCTGTCGTCAGGTCGTTCCACCGTCGTCCCCCCTGCACGGATGTGAAGCACCGGCGGCGATCCTACGCACTGGTTGTGAACTGAACCACTGCCGCGTTTGCCCTGGTCGGCCGGGGGCAGGCGCCGCCCCGTTCACCCGCCCCCCGAGACGAGAGAAGCGCGTGTCAGCCAGACTTGAGGCCGAACAGCTCTGCAAGGTGTTCGGCAGACGACCGGACCAGGCAGTCGAGAGGCTGCGCCAGGGAGCCGACCGCGAGGAGTTGCGCGCCGACGGCACCACCGCCGCCGTGATCGACGCCTCCTTCACCGTGGACCCCGGCGAGATCTTCGTCGTCATGGGCCTGTCCGGCTCCGGCAAGTCCACCCTG
>Ga0075367_10001078_pt1 | contig 11244 bp, 11 predicted proteins | sample EndMethybrTD3032_FD_71399 | JGI IMG/M metagenome (GOLD analysis project Ga0075367, IMG submission 71399) | Populus endosphere microbial communities from Tennessee, USA - Endosphere MetaG P. TD hybrid TD303-2 | ecosystem: Host-associated > Plants > Roots > Endosphere | place: USA: Tennessee...
TCGTGCCGCCGGCCTGCTCGATCCGTCCGGCCATCGCCTTGAGCAGCGTCGCGTAGCCGCCGATCAGGTGCCCGGCCTTCTCGCGCTGGTTGGCGCCGTCGCGGGTCGACTTCATGCGGACCAGGCGCGACCACATCCACGTTGCGGGAATGCGCTCGGGCAGGCCGTCGAACTTCGCCGCGAGCATCTTGCCCCACAGGCGATCGAACAACCGGCGACCACCCAGCTTCCGCAGCCAGTCCTTGACGTCGACGGTCTCGAGCTTCCGCCAGTCGCGATAGAGCTGCGCGGTCGCGATCGTCAGCCCGAGGCGGATCCGGCCGAGCGGCGACAGCGGCTTGAAGGTGAGGAACTCCACGAGGCTGTTCATCGTGTGGAGGCCCTGCCCCATGAAGAACGCCGTGCGGGTCTCGGCGAACCGCAGCTGATCGGCGATGCCGAGCTCCTCGCAGATGCCGGTGAGGAACCGGTCGCTCGACAGGATCGCGTGGTAGTAGCGATCGACCTCGACGCCGTCGGGCAACGTGAGCGGGCCAGCCAGGCCGCCGAGGACCGGCGACGCCTCGAAGACGTCGCAGGCGACGCCCTGCCGGGCCAGGAAGTAGGCGATGCTCGTGCCCATGATGCCGCCGCCGACGATGGCGACGCGCGGCGCGGGGCTGGACGCGGTCGAGGGCGTCATGCGCTCACCTGCCCTGCCGTGAGGACGCCGAAGCGCGCCTCGATCAGCTCGACAATCCGGTGTGCCGCGCGCCCGTCGCCGAAGATCGGCGGGTGGTCGGTCGGCGGCACCCAGTCGCGCCAGGCCGCCAGGATGCGTCCGGCGTCGGCCCCGACCAGCCGGTTCCAGCCGGCCTCGACGGTCTCGACCCACTCGGTTTCCTCACGCAGCGTCAGGCACGGGACGCCGAGGTTGTAGGCCTCGCGCTGCAGCCCGCCGGAATCGGTGGCGACCAGCCGGGCCTGCGAGGTAAGCGCGAGCATGTCGACATAGCCGACCGGGTCGATCAGCTTCACGTGCGGGCGCCACTCGATGCCGAGGGCCTTCATCGCCGCACGGGTCCGGGGGTGCACCGGGAACACGATCGGCTCCGGCGCGGCGTTCAGAGCGGCGGCGATGCTCTCCAGCCGTTCGGGCACATCGGTGTTGGCGGCCCGGTGGACCGTGACGAGCGCGTAGGACTTCGCCGCCAGGCCGAGCTGGGCCGGGACGCGCGCCCGCGCGACGGCCCGCTCACGGAAGTCGAGCAGCACGTCGAGCATCACGTCGCCGACGAAGTGCACCGATCGGCTGATGCCCTCGGCCTCGAGCCTGCGGACGGCCGTGCGGCTGGCGCAGAAGTGCAGGTCGGCGAGATGGTCGGTGACGACACGGCTCATCTCCTCCGGCATCGAGCGGTCGTAGGACCGCTCCCCCGCTTCGACGTGGATCAGCGGCACCCCCATCTGCCGCGCCGTCAGGGCGCCAGCCAGCGTCGAGGTGGTGTCGCCCCGAACCAGGACGGCGTCGGGCCGCGTCGCCTCGATCGCCGGCTCGAGACGCTCGATCATCATGGCGAGCTGCGCCGCGCGCGAGCCCGGGCCGACCTCGAGGTTCAGGGACGGCTTCGGCAGCGGCAGCTCGTCGAAGAACTGCTGCGACATGAGGTAGTCGTAGTGCTGGCCGGTGTGTACCAGGACGTCCTCGTGGCGGTCCGCGAGCGCGGCGCTGAGCGACACCGCCTGTACGAACTCGGGACGGGCGCCGACGATCGAGAAGAGCTTCATCGGGTCACTCCGGACACGCCGGGCGCCGTCGACGCGGAGGGCGACAGCACCGGCGACGGATCGCCGAGCACGGGCGACGCCAGTGCCGGCCGTTCCGCCACCCACTTCGACGAGGACATGCCGAGCCGGACCGCCAGCAGACGGGCCTGGAAACGCAGGTGGGCCTTGATCGTGCGCAGCAGCTTGGCCTTCGATGTGCCCATCACCCGCGAGTGCAGCGTGCAGGGGTGCTCGACCACGCGATGTCCGGCGAGCATCGCGTTGACCAGGATCTCGGTGCCGGCGAGGAAGCCGTCCGACGAGAGCCGCGCCGACTGCAGCACGCGACGCCGATAGGCGCGGAAGAGCGCCGTGTAGCAGTGCACGCGCCAGTCGACGAGCACCCGGTAGAGCGCCGACGAGCCCTTGCTCAACACGAGACGATGCCGGGGCACGTTCTCGACGTGTCCCTCGGGGTGGTACGGCGACGCCGTGACGATGTCGACCTCCGGCGTCAGCCGCGCCAGTAGCTTCGGGATCTCGTTGAACCGGTAGGTGGCGTCGCAGTCGGTCGTCACCAGCACGTCACCGTGCGCGGCGCGCAGGCCGGTGCGGAGCGCAGCGCCCAGGCCACGATTGCGATCGTGCGGGACGACGCGGAGCAGGAGGTCTGGCCCGGCGTGGCGCGCGCACAGCGCCTCGAACGTCGCCAGCGTGTCGTCGGTGCTGCCGTCGTCCACGAAGACGATTTCGACGGGCCCGCCGACCGCGAGACTTTGGGCGACGGGCAGCAGGTCGCGCTCGACGGTCGGCGCGTTGTCAGCCTCGTTGTAACAGGGAACGACGATGGACAGCATGCAGGCGATTCCTTCGAGGGAGTCAGTTCCCGTAGTGGATGATGCGGCTGCCTTCAGGCTCGAGGCTGAACGTGATCTCGCGCAGCCCGGCTTCGGTCATGACGTCCCGAACCCGCCTCTGCGCCGACGGCTTGACCACCAGCAGCAGGCAGCCGCCGCCGCCCGCGCCGGCGACCTTGCCGCCGTCGGCCCCGGCATCGCGCGCCTTGGTGTAGAGCTCGTCGAGGTGCGTGTTCGAGACCGTCGAGGCCATGCGCTTCTTGAGCGTCCAGCTCTTGTCGAGAATCGCGCCCACCTCGCCGACCTTGCCCGATACGAGCCCCGCCCGCACCTCGGCGGCGAGCGCCACCAGGCCGTCCACGGCGTGGTTCGCATCGCTCCGCTCGGCGAGCCGGGCACGCGCCTCGGTCAGTACGGAGCCCGCGTCGCGACGGACGCCGGTGTAGAACAGCATCAGCTGCCGAATCAGCCGCTGGCGCGCGGTGGTCGGGCAGACGATCGGCCGGACCGACACGCGTTCATCGGGCATGAACGAGATGTCGCTGAGGCCGCCGAACGCCGCGATGTACTGGTCCTGCTTGCCGATCGGGCGCCCGAGGATGCGAATCTCGATCTCGCAGGCGCGACTGGCCAGGTCGTCGGGCGAATGCCATTCGCCCTTGAGCGCATAGAGCGCGTTCAGCACGCCGACGACCAGCGTCGAGCTCGACCCGAGACCGATGCCGGCCGGCAGGTCGGCGACCGTCGTCACTTCGATGCCCGAGGTGAAGCCAGTCATGCGGAGCGCTTCACGAATCAGCTCGTGCTGCAAGTCGTCGAGGCGCTCGACGATCTCGGTGCGGGTGTACGAGACACGGATGTTGTTGTCGAAGCGGCGGTTCACCGTCACGTACATGTAGCGGTTGATGGCCAGCGTCACGACGTTGCCGGGCCGGTTCCGGTAGTACTCGGCGATGTCCGATCCACCGCCGGCGAGGCTGACTCTGAAGGGCGTGCGCGAGATGATCACGAGGCACACCCCGCGGCGCTCAACGTCGCCCAGGCGGTCTGCGCGGCCTCCAGGGCCGGCGGCGTGCCGATGTCGAGGACGAACTGATCGATGACGTGGCCGTAGAGGCGACCAGCCAGCGACGGGAAGACGTGATGTCCGAAATCAACCATGGGTGTTGTGGGAATGGCGTCCATCAGCCCCTGGCGCGCGAGGCAGATGCCGGCGTTGGCGAGATCCGATGTGGGGTGCGCGGGCTTCTCCGTGAAGCGGACGATGCGACCGTCGGGCGTCAGGTCGACGATGCCGACGGCGGTGGGAACGGGCGCCCTGAAGAGGCCTAGGGTTGCGACGCCTTCATGTCTGCGATGCGCCTCGCGCATGGCAGTCAGGTCGACGTTCGACAACGTGTCCGCGTAGAGAATCCAGAAATCTTCCTCGAGGGCGACAAAATCGCGGTGTGCGGACACGGTCGTCGCGGAGCCTCGCGGCGCCGTTTCGACGACCAGGTGCACGATCGGCCGGGCCGGACGGCGGGCCAGGTGCGCCCGCACCAGGTCGGGGTGCTGCGACACATTCAGCAGCACCTCGGTGACGCCGTGCATCGCGCACAAATCCAGCCAGATATCGAGCAACGGCACGCCGTTGATCGGCACGAGGCACTTTGGCAACGTCAACGTCAACGGTCGGAGGCGTTCGCCCAACCCCCCGGCCAACAGAAAGGCCTTCACAGCACTCCCTTCATGCGGTCGACTTCCAGCGGTTCGTGACTCAGTCGCCCGATCGGGAGACTTTTGACAACGCCGCTCTCACCTTCCCCGTCGCACTGCAATTGCCGGTTGCATGCTACGGATGGGGTTAACGCGAAGCCCAGCCGTAAGTTAAGCAGCATTCCTACAACCTCATGCGTTCTAGCTGAACAGATCGCATGCAAATTGCAGTGCCAAGTGCCCGTGGGAGCCCCCAGCACATGCACGACCGAGCACTGCCTCTGATTTCAGCGTCGGTCCCGCGGTGCCCGTGGTGGCACGCCTGGATCAAGGACACGGTCGGGCGACCGCTGGCGGCGCTCGCGTTGCTCGCGATCTCGCCGCTCTTCCTCGTGCTCGCCGTGCTGGTGCTGATGAGCAGCGGCCGGCCGATCTTTCACCGACGTCGCGTCGTCGGCCAGGGCGGCGAGACATTCGATGCCCTCAAGTTCCGGACGATGGTCGCCAACGCCGACCAGATCCTGGCGAATGACGCACAGTTGCGTTCCGCATTCGAAGCGCAGCACAAGCTGGTCGAGGATCCGCGCGTCACGCGCGTCGGGCGATTCCTGCGCAAGTACAGCCTCGACGAGCTGCCGCAGTTGATCAACATCGTGCGCGGCGAGATGTGGCTGGTCGGTCCCCGCATGATCTCGCCGGAAGAGCTCGGCAAGTACGGCCATCGGGCCCCGAAGCTGGTCTCGGTGAAGCCGGGCATCACCGGTCTGTGGCAGGTGTCGGGGCGGCAGCAGACGTCCTACGAGCGCCGCGTCGAGCTCGACATGCAGTACATCGACAGTTGGAGCGTGGCCGGCGATCTACGGATCGTGCTGCGCACGTTCAGCGTCGTTCTCTCGGGCAAAGGGGCACACTGAGGCATCGCCCCTCTCGCATGAGGGGGACGAGGCTGGTTTCCAAAGGGTGGTTGGAGTGATGGACGATTCTCAGACCTACATGCAGAACTACGTGCAGGTCCTGAAGTTTCTCGACGTGGGCATGATCGAGCGTATGTCCGACATCCTCGTCGGGGCGTGGCGCTGCCGCCGCACCGTGTACATCTGCGGGAACGGCGGCAGCGCCGCGAGTGCATGCCACTTCGCGGCGGACCTGACCAAGCTGACGGCACCGCCGAGCGGTCCGCGCTTGCGTTCGGTCTCGCTGGCGGAGAGCCTGTCGGCGATCTCGGCGATCGGCAACGACCTCGCGTATGGCGAGATCTTCGCCGAACAGCTGCGATCGTCGCTGGACCCGGGCGACGTGGTCGTGGGCTTCAGTACCAGCGGCTCGTCGCCGAACGTCCTGCGTGCCATCGAGTACGCGAACGACGCCGGCGGCATCACGCTCGGGATCACCGGCCAGAACGGCCAGGCCCTGAAGGACCGCGCGCAACTGACGCTCGTCGTGGCGTCCAACAGCGTGCAGCACGTCGAGGACGCGACGATGGTGGCGGCGCACCTGCTCTGCCTTCGCGTCGCTGCGCAGATCCGACGGGAGGTCGACGCCGCCAAGGTGCCGGCTGCCCGGCCGGTGCTCGCGCGCGCGGTGGGCTCCTAGCGCCACGTCCTCAGGCGATGCGGTCGGCCGCCGGGCACACACCTCGTGTGCCCGTCCGGCATGCGTCCGCCTCGCCCTCCCTGCTCACGGTTCAGGACAGCACATGAGACTGCTCGTTACAGGAGGAGCCGGCTACATCGGCTCCGTCGTCGCCGAGCTCGCCCAGGCGGCGGGCCACCATGTCGTCGTCATCGACGATCTCCGCCTCGGGCACCGCGCGGCGGTTCCGGCCGGTTGCCGCTTCGTCGAAGGCGGCATCGGCGATCCCGCGGCGCTGGCCGAGGTGTTCGGGCAGGAGCCGATCGACGCCGTCATCCATCTCGCCGCCGAGGCGGCGATCGAATACTCGGTGACCGATCCGGCGCTCTTCTTCAAGACCAACGTCACGGACAGCCTGACATTGGTCGACACCATGCGTGCGCACGGGACGATGCGCCTGGTCCTGTCGTCGACGGCCGCGACCTACGGCGAACCGATGGCCATGCCGATGGCAGAGGATCACCCGCAGCGGCCCATCAACGCCTACGGCGAGTCGAAGCTGATGCTCGAGACCTGTCTGCGCTGGTACCACCGGGCATTCGGTCTCAAGACGATCGCGTTCCGCTATTTCAACGCCGCCGGCGCGACCGCGACCCGCGGCGAGGATCGGCGGCACGAGACCCATCTGCTGCCGCTCGCCCTCGATGCCGCGGCCGGCCGGCGCGCCGCCCTCAAGGTGTTCGGCAGCGACTACCCCACCCCCGACGGCACCTGCGTCCGCGACTACGTGCACGTCATCGACATCGCGCGCGCGCACCTGCTCGCGCTCGACAAGATCGACGATCTCGGTCTCGATTTCTTCAACATCGGCAGCGAGACCGGCTACTCGATCACGCAGGTCCTCGAGGCCGTCGAGCGCACCATCGGCATCCCCGTGCCGTGGGAGCCGGCTGGACGCCGCACGGGCGATCCGGCGGCGCTGGTCGCCAGCGCGCGCCGGGCGACCGAGCGCCTCGGCTGGCGCCCGCTGCACTCCGGACTGGAACCGATCATCGAGTCGGCCTGGACGTGGCGACAGGCCCATCCGACGGGATACACCAAGTGACAGCGGACGGCGGCCGGCGTGCCACTGCTGGGGCGGCCGTCCCCGACGTCTCGGTGGTCATCGTCAGCTACAACACCCGAGCCCTGCTCGACGGGTGCCTGCGCAGCGTGCAGGGCTCGACCGGCGTGACGGTGGAGACCTGGGTCGTCGACAATGCCTCGCCCGACGGCAGCGCTGACCATGTCGCCGGCACGTTCCCCGACGTCCGCCTGATTCGCAGCGGGGCCAACCGCGGCTTCGCGGCCGCCAACAACCTGGCCATCGCCGGCGCCGCCGGCCGTTACCTGCTGCTGCTCAACCCCGACACCGTGGTCCGCCCGGATACGATCGCGCGCCTGGCGGGGTTCCTCGATGGGCGCCCGGCCGTCGGCATCACCGGCCCGCGCGTCCTCAACAGAGACGGCACGACGCAGTCCTGCGGCTACCGCTACCCCACGCTGGCTCGCGAGATCGCGATGTCGCGCGACGGCCGGCGGACCTCCGGCGGTCGCCGGACCGTGCCGGCCGACGCCATCGACGTCTCACGCGAGGTGGACTGGATCGACGGGTGTTGTCTGATGATCCGGCGCACGGTCGTCGATCGTATCGGTCCGCTCGACGAACAGTTCTTCCTCTATGCCGAGGAGCTCGACTGGTGCCGGACCGCGGTCGCCGCGGGGGTTCGGATCGCCACGTGCCCGGACGCCGAAATGACCCACTTCGGTGGGCAGAGCACGGCGCAGGTGAAAGGCCAGTCCCTGGCGATGTTCATCGAAACGCGCCTGCGCTACTACCACAAGCACGACGGCCTGGCGACGGCCGCCACGGTAGCGGCGATGTACGTCCTCGGCTGCGCTCGTCATTGGCGCGCCGAGCGAGACAAGTCGCGCGCCAAGCTCCTCGGCATCCAGCGCTGGTGGCAGGGGCGTGGCCCGACGGTCCCGCCGGCCGGCGCCATCGAGATTGGCGGTCCCGCCGCGGGAACGCGTCGGGCCTGAGACTGCCGTGCGCATCCTCTTCCTCAGCCCCTACGTGCCCTCGAAGGTCCGGATCCGGCCCTACTCGTGGATCCGCACGCTGGCGGCTCTGGGCCACGAGGTGCATCTCGTCGCGCTGCGTCCGCCCGAGGACGAATGGGCCGACGTCGACGAGCTCCGGACGGTGTGCGACGCCGTCGACGTGCTGCCCCTGTCCCGCCGGCGGACGCTGATCAACGGCCTACTCAGCCTGCCGACACGCCGGCCTCTCCAGCTCGCGTACGCCCACCTGCCCGCCGCCATCGATCACGTCGCCCGCCTCGCGTGGGAGCGGCCGTTCGACGTCGTCCACGTCGAGCATCTGCGCGGCGTCGCGCTCGCCTCGCGCCTGCGCGACGTGCCGATCGTCTGGGACGCCGTCGACTCGATCAGCGCGCTGTTCGGCGACACGCGGCGGCTGGCGCCCAGTCGCGGCCAGCGGGCCGTCGCCGCCCTCGACCTCCGCCGTACCCGCCGCTTCGAGGCTCGCGCGCCCTTCCTGTTCGACCGCACCGTCGTCACGTCACCGGCCGACGCCGAGGCGTTCGTCCAACTCGCTGGCCCCAGCGCGGCCTCGCGCCTGGCCGTCGTGCCGAACGGCGTCGATACGGGCTACTTCCGCCCCGCCGCCGACACCCCGCGCGAAGGCGTGATCTTCACCGGCAAGCTGAGCTACCACGCCAACGCCGCGGCCGTACTCCGTCTGGTACGGGACATCATGCCGCACGTGTGGGCGCGCTCGCCGGACACGCCCGTGCGGGTCGTCGGCAAGGATCCGCCGCCGACCATCCAGGAGCTGGCGCGCGACCCGCGCGTGACCGTCACCGGCTTCGTCGACGATCTCCGCCCGTCGTTCGCGGCTGCCGCCGTCGCCGCGTGCCCGCTCGTCTACGGCGTCGGCATCCAGAACAAGGTGCTCGAGGCGATGGCGTCGGGCGTGCCCGTGGTCACGACGCCGGGTGCGGCCGCAGCCCTGCTGGCGACGCCCGGCCGCGACCTGCTGATGGCCGACGGCGACCTGGCCTTCGCCGATGCGCTCTGCTCACTGCTCGGCGCGCCGGACCGGTGCGCAGCGATGGGCGAGGCCGGCCGTGCCTATGTCGAGCGCGAGCACCAGTGGCCGCGCCTCGCCGAGCGCCTTACCTCGGTCTATCGGCAGGCGACGGTCCAGCAGGCCGAGGTGCCGCTGCGTGGTACTCCGCTGCCATCTGCTGCAGATGGCGCTCGAGGCTGAAGTGCGCCTCCATGCGCTGGCGACCGGCCCGGCCCAGCGCGTCACGCATCGCCGGGTCTGCGAGCAGCTGCCCGAGGCCATCAGCCAGCGCGGCGGCATCACCTGGCGGGAAGATGCGTCCGGTGACGCCGTCGAGCACGAGCTCGGGCGTGCCGCCGGTGCGGGTGGCGACGATCGGCCGGCCCATGGCCATCGTTTCCATGAGGGCCAGCGCCGCCGGCTCCTGCGTCGTGGTGGCGACGACGATCACGTCCATCGCGCGGACCACGTCCGGTACATCCCGGCGCCACCCCGTGAAGGTGAACAGGTCGCCGACGCCGGCCCGCCCCATGGCGTCCGTCAGCGCGTGCTGATACGGCGGGTTCTCCAGCGCGCCGACGAAGAAGCACCGCAGGTCCGGGAAGCGGGCCCGCAGCGCCGGCGCCGCCTGCACCAGCGTCGCATGCCCCTTGTGCGGCAGCATCTGGCCGAACAGGCCGACCGCCGGCTGTCCCGGGCGCAGCCCGAGCTCCTGCCGGACCGCGGTCGCCTTGGCGTCGTCGATACGGAAGCGCGACAGATCGATGCCGTTGTAGACGGTGATCGCGGTCGCGTCCGCGATCCCGGCGCGGCGCAGGTTGTGGCTCACCGCGTCGGACGGGCCGATGACGCGAGCCGCCGTGGCCGCCGTGAATCGGTAGAGGCGCGTGTTGACCGCGTGCAGCCGCTTGATGTTGTGCTCGTGCCAGATCTGCCGGACGCCGGTTGCGCGCGACGCCAGCGCCGCGTACAACGCCGCCGGGTAGGAAATGCTGTGCACGAGGTCGATCTCGCGCGCGCGGATGGTGTCCGCCAGCTCGCGGCGCACGCGCCAGAACGCCCGCGCGTAGGCGGCGAGCGCCGCGGGCGACGCCGTCGTCTCGATGATCCGCTCGCTGTAGTTCGTCGTGGTCGTGAACGGTACTCCGAGCTCGGTCAGGGCGGCGCGGAGTCGCGCGTTGCGCTCGCGGAAGAACACGTGCGGGTGGTGCTCCGGCGGGCGGAAATGCTGCAGGTACTGCAGCATCACGATCTCGGCGCCGCTGACCGTATCGGAATCGCTGACGTAGAGGACGTTCATCGTGGTGCCGCCGGCGCCGTCGAGTGGTAGACATGCAGCGTCTCTCGCGCCGCCCTGTCCCAGCTGAACTCACCGGCGCGCCGCAGGCTCGCCGCCCGCAGCCGCGCGCGTTCGTCGGGCTGGGAGAGCACGTGCGCGAGGTGAGCCGCGAACCGATCGGCTTCTTCGAGCCGGAAGATCAGCCCGGCATCGCCGACGACCTCCGGAATCGACCCACGATCGGACGCGACGATCGCGGCGCCGCACTGCATCGCTTCGACCAGCGGCAGCCCGAACCCTTCGTAGAAGGACGGGAACGCGAAGATGTCGGCCGCGTTCATCAGCAGGACGAGCTCGTCGCTCGTCGGGCGGGGCACGAAGCGGATCCGGTCGTCGCTCGCCAGCGCGGCGGCGACCTCGGCCCGCGGCTGCGCTTCGCGACTGAAGAAGACCAGCGTGGCCTGCGCGCGGACCGGCTCGGGGAGCAGCCGCCAGGCGGCGGTCAGCGCGCCCGGGTTCTTGATCCCGTCCGCCAGGACGACGGTGGACGCCATCTGCCAGCGCGCCCGGATCGCGTCGACCGGCGCCCGATCGCTCAGGCGCCGAAACCGCGGATCGGCCGCTTCGTGGACCACCGTGAGGCGCTCGGGATCGCAGCGGCCGATGCGGGCGATTTCCTGCCGGGCGTGCTCGCTCACCGTGATCAACCGATCGGCCCGGCGCACGGCGCGCCGCGTCTGGTAGCCGAGATAGAGCATCATCGCGACCTTGCGCGGCGTCTTGCCGAAGCCGCGGATGTGCTCGCGCATCGGGAACAGGTTCAGCGCGTCGTGCACCGTCACGACCTGCCGATACGGGCCCGGCGCGCCGAGGTTGCCTGGGAAATGGGCGACGTCGACGCTGTCACGCCGCATCCAGCCGGCGATGCGGCGTGACAGCGTCGACGTCGCCCATTTCCC
>Ga0075367_10001080_pt1 | contig 11232 bp, 6 predicted proteins | sample EndMethybrTD3032_FD_71399 | JGI IMG/M metagenome (GOLD analysis project Ga0075367, IMG submission 71399) | Populus endosphere microbial communities from Tennessee, USA - Endosphere MetaG P. TD hybrid TD303-2 | ecosystem: Host-associated > Plants > Roots > Endosphere | place: USA: Tennessee...
GGCGGAGCCGGTGTCAGCGAACGTGACGACGGTAGGGACGCCATCATCGCTGACCGCGAGCCACGACCGGCCGTCCGGCAGTATCGAGGCGGATGCGACACCCGTGTTGAATCCGTGATACAGGGTTTCGACTCTCGAGAACAGGGGCTAGCGCGAGCGCATGGAACAGGCCGCCGAGAGCAACCCGGTCGCCCGCGAGCGCTACCACGCGTCGGGCATGCGGCTGGTCGGTCAGCGAGGCGCGTCGATGGCGGCCGGCCGGGCGTGCCCGTCGACGGCGCCGAAGAGCGCTTCCCGTGTCGGGCGTGGGTGGTGAAAGAACGCCTTGGCAAACTCGTAGGTGAGCAACGAGAAGAACGGGGAGGCGAGCCACACGCCCACCTCCTCGACGGGAAACGGTGAGCGGGAGGTCGACCACGCCTGCACGAACACGCCGACCATCGCGGCCGGCTCGAACCCCCACCAGCCCCGCGGCAACGCCAGCGTCACCTCCCACACGATCGACGTCACGAGGACGAACAGCACGGTCACCGCGAACGCCGGCCAGTTCATAAAGTTGCGGACCGTCCGATACAGGACGATCGTCGGGGCGAGGCCGAGGCCCGCCAGGAACGCCAGATAAGTCGGAAAGCGGCCGGTGGCCGCCCAGATGAGCGCGATGACGGCGGCCACCACCGCGGCCACCATGAGCCATCCACGCGAGACGTCGACCAGCTTTACGCGCAACAATTCATCGCGCGGGTTGTATCGGACGAGCCACAACTCGTCGGCGCACGCATAGACGAGCACGATCGCGACCGGCGCAAAGCCGTAGAACAGCAGCTCTTCGAGCGGTACAAGGCCGCCAGGGCCGCGCAGGCAGTAGACGTACCGCGAGCAGTCCTCGAACCGGAACGTCAGGTGCCCGACCAGGAAGTCGAGCAACGCGCCGAACGTGAACAGCGTCGCCACGCTGACGCTCAACGCACGCCGCCGCCGGCCCCGCCCGGCCGCCGTAATGGACCAGAACAGCGGCCACAGATAGAGTATCGGCACGAGCCAGAAGGCCAGGCTGGTGAGATAGGTGAGGCGGCCCCCCGCATCGAGCACGAAAACGGTGGCCAGCGTCGCCAGCATGACGAAGATCCAGCCGACGTCTTCGACGATCTGTTTGAGTGCCGTCATCCGGGTCGAGGAGGTTGGCTGCTAGTCTAGACCGACCGATGGACGATTCATCGATTCAGCCGTCGGACTGGGCGGCGATAAAAGCCTGGTTCGACAGGCTCGTGAGCTGCCCGCCCGACGAGCAGGAGCGGGCGCTCCAGGACCTCGGGCAGCACCAGAGCATCGTGCGACGCGAAGTCGTCAGGCTCCTGGCCCACGCCCGCTCGGCATCGTCGACCGGGATCATCGACGGACATGCGGCCGACCTGCTCGTCCTGGACGCCGGCCCTCCGCCGCCCGCGTTCGGCCGCCTGATCGTCCAGCGGCGGATCGGCGCCGGCGGCATGGGCGTGGTCTACGAGGCCTTCGATCCGCTGCGCGGCGCCCGCGTCGCGCTCAAGGCACTGGCCCGCGCCACCCCCGGGTCGATCGCGCTCTTCAAGAACGAGTTCCGCAGCCTCGCCGACGTTCACCATCCGCATCTGGTGACACTCTACGACTTCTTCGAGCACGACGGCCGCTGGTTCTTCTCGATGGAGTACGTCGACGGCAGCCCGCTGCTGCCGTACCTCGCCGCGTCACCGGACCGCTGGGGCGCCGTCCGTCGCTCGCTGGCAGCGCTCGCAGACGGTCTCGCTTTCCTGCACACCACCGGGAAGCTCCATCGGGACGTGAAGCCGAGCAACGTGATGGTGACCCACGAGGGCCGGGTCGTAGTGCTCGATTTCGGCCTCGTCGCGGAGGTCGCGCCCGGCGCCGACACGTCCTTCGCCGGCACGCCGAGCTACGCGTCGCCGGAGCAAATCCGGCGCGAACCGCTGACGACTGCCAGCGACTGCTATTCGCTCGGCGCCCTGCTCTTCGAGGCCCTGACCGGCGACGTGCCGGCGGCGGCCGCGGCACGTCCGCTGGCACCGGGACGGGTGGTCCCGACCGCCGGACGCTACGGGCCCATCCCCGGCGAGCTGGCCGGCCTCTGTGAAGCCCTGCTGGAGCTCGACCCGGCGCGCCGTCCGACGGCAGCGGACATCGCGCGGAGCAGCGGCGCGAGCGTCGCCAGCCTGGGCAGGGCACCTGCGCGGCACCAGGCCACTCCGTTCGTCGGACGCAACGAGGACGTACGGGAGCTCGAGGCGGCGTTGGACGCGGCGGCCGCGGGCCCCGTCGTGTACCGGCTCGAGAGCGCGTCGGGAATGGGCAAGAGCGCGCTGGTCCGCCACTTCCTGGCCAGGCGGGCCGCGGTCAGGCCCGGCATCACGCTGAGCAGCCGGTGCTATGAGCGGGAGTCGATTTCCTTCAACGTCTTCGACAGTCTCGGCGACGAGCTCAACGCCTATCTGCGGGGGCTGGAGCCCGGCACGTTCGCGGATCTGCTCCCAGCGGGTATCGACGCGCTCGGCCGGATGATTCCGCGCCTCGGATGGCTCGGCGAGCTCGCCCGGCAGGCGACGCGGATGGCTGACGACCAGGAGTTGCGCCGGGCCGGCATCGGCGCCTTGGGCGAGCTGCTCCGCACTCTCAGTCGCGCGAGCACACCGGTCGTCTTCGTGGACGATGTGCACTGGTGCGATCTCGATAGCGCCGAGATGCTGCTTGAGCTGCTCGGCGGGCCGCGGCCGATCCCGCTGCTGATGATTCTGGCCTTCCGGTCCGAGGAGCGCGCGCGTCGCGCGCCGCTCGCCCACCTGCTGACGGGGCTCGCCGCGCTGCCGGCGGTCGATCTCCGGGAACGGACGCTGCCGCCGCTCGCCCCGGAATCGGCTCTGGCGATTGCCAGCCACCTGCTCGCGGGCGTTGGCGGCACCGCCCCACGACCCGAGCAGGTCGCGGCGGTGGCCCGGGAGTCTGGCGGGCACCCATACTTCCTCGGCGAGCTGGCGACGTATGCGGCCATGCCCGCCGAGGCGGAGACGGCCCGCGCGAGCGATCAGCCGACACTCGCGTCCTTGATTCATGCGCGTGCGAGACAGCTGCCGGGCCACGCACGCCGGCTGCTCGAGACGGTCTCGCTGGCGGGCGGCCCGATCCGCAGCGCCGATGCCCTCGCGGCGGCGCTCGGCGAGGCGCCGGACATCACCTGCCTCGCCATCCTGCGCTCGGACCGCTTCGTTCGCGCGATCGCGGTGGACGGCGACGAGCTCCTCGAGCCGTTCCACGATCGGGTGCGCGAGACCATCGTCGACGCGCTGCCGCCCGCGGAACGACGGGGGCGCCACCTCGCGTTGGCCACCATACTTGAACGGTCGCCGGCCGCCGAGCCCGAGCTGCTCGCGATCCACTTCGAGCAAGCGGGGGAACACGGCCGGGCCGGCACCTACTACCTGCGGTCGGCCGACCAGGCGGCCGCGACCCTCGCATTCAACAGCGCCGCGGCACGCTACGAACGGGCGCTCGGCCTGGACGCGTTCGTCGGCGAACGCCGACTGGAAATCATGCGGATGCGCGCCACGGCACTGGCCAATGCCGGGCGCGCGTTCGAGGCCGCCGAAGCCTTCAAAGCGGCGTCGGTCGGCCACACGCACGAGGGGTTGGTGTCGCTGAGCCGAGCCGGCTACCACTTCGCGGCGAGCGGCCGGGTCAGCGATGCCAAGACCATCTTTGCGACGGTCAATTCGCGGCTCGGCATCCGCACGCCGCTCGATTCGCGCTTCGCGCTCCCGCGGCTGCTGATCCTGAAAGCGCGTCTGGGCCTGCGCGGCTACCGCGTGCGCGCGTCCGAGGTCACCCCTCTAGAAGGGGCGCGCGCCGACGCCTGCTGGTTCATCGGTGCGGGGCTCGGGCTGGTCGAGCTGATGACCGGCGCGCTGTTCACCTCACAGGCGCTCGCCCTCGCCGTGAAGGCGGGCGATGCCCGTCGGGTGGCGCGCGGCCTCTCCTGGGAGGCCGCAATTGCGGCGAGCCAGAGCCGTGGCGGCAAGAAGCGGGCGGTCGAGCTCTTTCAGACCTGCCGCGAGATCGTCGAGTCCCTGCAAGACCCCTATTGCCGGGCCATGCTCGAACTCTGCGAAGGGCTGGCCGACTTCTCCCACGGCCGCTGGGCGGACGCGCGCCGGCGGCTCGACGCGGCCGAGCGGCTTTTCACGGAGGAATGCGTGGGCGTGAGCTTCGAGCTCGCGACGCTGAACGGCTTCAAGCTGCAGACCTGCGTCTACGCGGGCGAATACCGAGACCTGCGCGCGCTGGCGCCCGGGTTGCTGGACGCGGCGCGGTCGAGCCGGGACCTCTACGCCGAGACCTTCATCGTCGGCGCGATCCAGCCGCTCCTGCAGCTCGCCGACGATCGTCCCGATCTCGCGCGCGCCTCGGCCGAATCCGCGTTGGCCAGATGGACGTCCCCGGGCTATCACCTCCAGCACGCCCTGATCGACCAGGTGCGCCTGTGCATCGAGCTGTACGACGGAGCCGCCGATCGGGCGCTGGCGCTGATCACCGCGATCTGGCCGCAGCTTCGGCGCTCGGGCCTGCTCTTCAACCAGAACCTGCGCGCCAAGCTCCTGGAGGTCAAGGCGAAGTGCCTCGTGGCCGCGCCCACTGGGATGAGCCGGGCGGCGGCGGCGCGCGCGATCGCCCGCCTGGACCGCGAGCGTGAAGGCTACTTCGCCGGCTCCGTCCAGTGCCTGCGCGCGACGGTGCTGCGATCCGCTGGCGCCGCGGCAGACGCCGAGGCCCTCCTGGCGCAGGCCGTGACCTCGTACGAAGCGGCCGCTATGTCGGACTATGCGGCCAGCAGCGCGGTGCGCCTGAGCGCCTGGCGCTCGGACTCGGCCAAGCTGGCGGAGGCGTGCATACGGCTGCGCAATGAGGGTATCGTGGCCCCGGAGCGCTGGGCACACATGCGCGTGCCGGCGGCCATCATAGGGAGCGCGCGATGAGAATCCAGGAAGGATGCCCCGAGGAGTTCGAGGTCGACAGCCTACGGATGCGCCCGGAGCCGACCTTCGACATCGTCGGCCAGTACGAAGCGTTCATCGTGATGACGCGCATCGACGCCGCGCTGGCCCACGACATCCTGCAGCCCGGCATGGAGCTCGCACCTCCGAGCGGCACGCCGGCGGGCACGCATCCCGTGATGTATTCGTTCGGCAAGCACCGCCACGTGCACCCGGATGCCCTGCCCGTCTACGAATTCGACTACGACGAAGCGCTCGTGGGCCTACCGCACGTGCGCCTGAAAGGCGACGACACCGACTGCTTCCACATGACCGATGTCCGGCTGAACAACGCGGTCGCTCAGGGAATCGGCCGGGCGCTGGGCATGCCGAAGCACCTCGCGGAGATCGCGAACGCGGACACGAGCTACCGCGTGGCCGACCGATTCGGGAACGCGCTGCTGCGAGCCACGATGACGCTCGACGGCAAGAAGTTCGACGACACGCACAAGCACTTCCGCTTGATCGCCGACATGATGCAGCAGCCGGTCATCAGCAAGGTGGCCGGCCGCACCATCATCACGCACTTCACGTTCGATACGGCCCACGCGTGCATGATCCCGGCCAGGCTCGCCATCGAGGTGACGACCGACGCGCTCGCCGGCCTGCCCAAGGGTTCGTACACGTTCGGCACCATCGACGAAGCTCAGTTCGGGGGCGCCTACATGAGCGTTCATTCGTGGCGGATCTCGCAGCGTCCCCTCGTCGTCGTCTGATCTAGCGCCAGCCGTAGATGTGCACGGCCTTGCCGGACAGCGCGCTGGCGGCGCGCAGGCCCGACATCGTCGCCGCCTCGACGCAGCCGCTGTTCATCGGCGTGAACGTCCAGTCGCCGGCCAGGAACAGGTTGTCGAAGTCGGAGCCGCCCGGATCGAGACGCAGCTTCATCGTCCCGGGCGGCGAGAGCACATAGCGCGCCGAGGGGTCGATGTTCGCGCGCAGGTACTGGCCATCGAGCCGCTCTGCCCCCTGGCGGTCCTTGATGTCGGCCAGCAGGTTCCAGTTGAACTTGCCGAGCCCCTTGGTGGTGTTGGGGAACAGGGCCGGGAGATCAGACGTGATGAACACCAAAGCGTTGTCACGGACGCGCTGGAGCTGCTTCATGACGAACTGCGGGTTATCGCCAGGAGGCGGGATGTTGGCGTCATCGGAGAAAGTTGTGCAGAAATAGGCGAGGTGCTGAACGTCGTCCTCAGGCAGCCAGCCTTCGAGCGGCTTGAGGTCGCTCTGATCGACGTAGGTGTCGAACGGCTTGACGAAGGCGCTGACGCACGGCAACTCGCCCTCCGGGACCGGGATTAGCGTACCCGCGTCGAACCCGCACTGCTCGGACGTGAGACGCATCCACAGCTGGAGCGCCTGGGTCTGGACGGTCGGGATGCCGTCCACCATACTGCGCCACTTCGCCGAGGCAGCGATGAGCTCCGGGCAGAGATGCCGGACGGCGCCGAGCGAGATGCCGAACACCACCGCATCGAAGTGGGTGTCGCGGGTCAGCGTGCGGGTCCGGAGCGGCTGCGGGGCGTTCCAGGCGGACTCCATGTCCTTGCCCTTGAGCCCTTCGGGGTCTTTCAGCTGGTCGTAGAGCGGCGTGTCCGGCCAGCACTCGATGCCGCCGACCTCGACGAACGGCTCGTATTTCGCGCCTTTGAGATCCGCCTGGACGTCGATCTCGATCGCCCCGATCGAGGTCTTGCCGGCGTCCAGCTTCAACGCCTTGACGCGGCTGAAGAACTCGAACTTCACACCGCGATGCTCGAGGAGGCGGTACAGCGGCGAGAAGATCACTTCCGCCATGCCGGCCCGCATCGGCCAGAAGATGGCGCCACGATACGTCAGCCAGAGTCGCAGACCGCCGTTCAACGCGACCGCGGCCGACATAGACTGCCGCTTCGGATCGCCCGCGAGGTACGCGAAACAGGCGTCGTAGCCGGACCTGACCACCGCGAACTCGGGGTCTCGGCACCCGTGCTTCTTCAACCAAGCCTTGAACTCGATGTGGTCGATATCGCTGAAGTCCGAGCCTGTCAACCCGTCGCTGATCATGCCCCGCGCCATCGCACACGAGATCTCGAGCATGATGAGCATGTAGCGCGCGAAGTCGCTCAGCCTCGGCTTGCCGTCCATGCCGGATGGGCCGAACGCCGCCGGCATCGGATCGATGATCGTGCCGGTCATTTCGTCCGTCGCTCGCGTCAGCAGGCTCACCAACTGGCGCGACTCGAACGATTCCGACCGCGGGCCGTCCGGCAGGGACCGTGCGACAAGCGCTACGCTCTTCAGCCACGCCACAATGGCCTGGACGGCGAGCCGCTGCAAGAACGTGAGATCGATGCGCGGATCGAGCACCATCTCTTCGGCCCATTCGATGGTGCGGCGAATCAACAGCGTGAAGAGGCCCCATCCCTCTGGCGGATGCTCGTGGTTCTCGAAGCGCGCGGGATCGCCGGGCAGGCCCTTGCTGTGCGGCCACAACACGCCGAACGAGTTCCAGCGATTGCCCTCGTCGACCATCGCGGTGACCATCGACTGCGGTCGGAACGCCTTCGTCCAGTCGTCGAAGGGCATCCGCAACTTCTCGCGAGAGCACTCGTCGTACACCTGGCGGATGACATGGAACGCGTTCTCGTAGAAGCCAAGGAGGTAGTGGATGCCGTGCTCTTCAATGCGGTTCCTGATGGCGGGGTTCCGGCTGGTCGCGCACTTCCCGCCCAGCCGCCAGCCGATCTGGTAGACGGTGACCTCGAGGTCGTCCTGCCAGTTGGGCGTGTTGGTGAGCTGAAAGGCGGCGGTGAGCGCACCGATACCGCCACCCAGGATGGCAACCTTCTTCTTGGCCATGTACGTCAGGTGAGCGTCTCGTCGGCCTGCGGCCGTGCCGCCGCCAACTCTGCGTGCAACCAGGTACGGGCGAGCCGCCAATCGCGCTTGACGGTGCGCGTCGACACGTCCAGCAGATCGGCGATCTCGGCCTCGGGCAGACCGGCGAAGAAGCGCAGCTCGACGATGCGGGCCTGACGCTGGTCGAGGCGGGCCAGGCGCACCAGCGCCTGGTCGATGGCGAGAACCTGTTCGAGGTTGTCGTCGACCATCACCGCCGGCTCGTCGAGCTCGACCCGGCGCCGCTGCCCGCCGCGCTTCTCGGCGGCGCGCGCCCTGGCGTGATCGACCAGCACGCGGCGCATCGCGGTCGCTGCGACCGCGAAGAAGTGCCGGCGCCCTTCCCAGTCCTGCTCGGCACCCGCGAAGAGCCGCATGAAGGCTTCGTGAACCAGCGCGGTCGCCTGTAGGGTGTGATCGGCGCGCTCGTAGCGCATCAACCCGCGCGCGATCGCATGGAGCTCGTCGTAGACGAGCCTGGCCAGGTCGGCATGCGCGCCCGCCCTGCCATCCTTGACCGCCGCGAGAATCCGGGTCACGTCCCCGGGAGTGTCGGTCAACCCAGCCTCGGCGGGATGATAGCTCATCTTTGCGGCCGGTCGAGCGAGGCGACGCCCAGCACGGGCACGCCGCGCGGGGCTGGGAGTGCCCGCCGACCTGTATGTGCGCTCGCCCCGCCCCTACGTCGGGCTGACGCCGTTGGCCTACCCGCTCCACGATTAGACGGGTACCGTCACGCATTGCGGGCGGACCTGGCTAAACGAGCCGGAAGGGCCAATCTGAGGCAGGTCTTTGCCGGCCACGACGTGGGCGTCTACGTTTGGACTACACGTGGCCCGGTGATGGCGTCCCAACGCTCTGCTTGGTCGTGCCCCTGGGGCAAGACGTCGGCGAGATTCTCGATTCCGAGATCGAACAGTGGCGCCCACGTCCTTGCCACGCGAAGCGGAGGGTATCAAGGCGCGGAACGCGCTTACCGCGTGGAAGTTGTCGACACATGGCGCACGAGCGCACGACAGGCGCCCAGCCTCAGGGAGCTTGTACAGCGAATACTGGCGTGCGTCCCACCGGAATGGACGCCACTTCGTTGCCGTTTGTCACGTCGAGAACCAGAATTTCCGCGCTTGGAGTCGCCACCGTAAACAGGCGACTGCCTCCTCTGTCGACTAGGAAGCTGAAGAACGGAAGCCGTGGGGCGATTGAGCCGATCCGCACAAGCGTCGCGGCATCGGCGATGACGATCTCGTCCAGCCATACGCCGCCGCCATGGGGGCCACGGCGTCCGACGCCGAGGTAGACGCGCGTCCCGTCGGTGGAGAGCATGGCGGGGTGTTGACGGATTCGCTTGCCGGCCAGCCAGTCGCGAGGATCGGTGGCGGCGGGCCGCACGCCTTCGGGGACTCGGACGGGACCGCTCGGCTCGATGCCGCGCGACTGCTGGTCGACCGCGCCCCTCTCCAACACTCTGAGTCCTGAATCGGCCTTCGTGAGCCGTCCGTCGCCATTGAGCACCACGAGCCGCTGCCCGTCGGCGCTGACGAAACCCACACTTGGATACTGCCCCTGCTTCTCGTCATCGGTGACCACGACCCTGGGCGGCGTTTTCCGAAGCAGGGAGCCATTCGGCGCGATCTCGATGAGGCGAAGATCCTGCGTACGGGAGCACATCAGGCCGACGCGCAATGGCTCCTGCAGAGAAATCAGCTCGCCCGCCTCACAGAGAGGCACGACGGCTCGCTCGGGCAGAAACGCGTGGCGCTCCGTATCGAACGTGGCGATGTAGTAGACCGACTGGTACCTCGTGTCGCTACTTCGGTATTGATACAACCAGCGACCGTCCTTCGACAGCGCCAGTTTCGACGTGTGGACCGGACCGATGGTCAGATATCGGTCGGGCGTCTCGAGCTGCTGGAGAACGGCGCCGTTTGCCGTGTCGATGACGTCGAGGAAGCCCCGTCGCTGATCACGCGTGCTGTACGCCAGATACAACCGCGAGCCATCCAGCGACAGGGCGATGTCCGGCTGAAATCCCGCGCGAAGGCTCGAGACCACGCGGCGGGCAGCCGGATCGACGAGCAGGACTCTGCCGTCTGCTCCGAAATTGTCCGAGTCCACCACCCAGAGCCATCCGGATTGCGGCGCTACATACGCGCCTTCCTGGTTGCCCCGCAAATTCGGGGCTAGCAACACGAGCAACGCGGCAAGAGCTGCCGCCCACCGTGTCCGCATCGTCGCTCGGCCCGTCATTGGGACTCCTTTCGACCTCGCAGTAAGGACGCACGGAGCCGCCCGGCTCATGCGAGCAGGGCCCAGAGAACGTCACGGCCCAACAACCATGTGCCAGACCCGGTCAGAACCAGGACGTTGACCAGTTCGACCACTGAGGATGCAGAGTGCCCTACTTGCGGGCGGTCTTTTTGCCGACGGTTGCGGTGGTGCTTCACGCTTGGCGGCGGGCCCACGCACTCACGATCGACGCCGACCCAAAAGCAACCGCTGTGAAGATAGCGTAGTGACGGCTCCGAGCGGCTGCCGTTACGGCGACACCTTTAGCCCAGGAGCTTCGGTGAGCCGAAAGGCGCCAGAGGCCATTCAGCACGAAGCCGACAAGCGCTACGGCAACGAGGCGAATCAGAAGAACGGTCATGTGGCCCCCCACTTCAAGAGCAGCGTCCGTGACCCATCCCAGAGAATACTATCCGGCCAGCACTTGATGTCATGCTGAGTCCGCCCCAGCACCGGCGCACGAGTACGGGACGATCGCGCGGCTACGCGAGCAGGATTGCTGCCGCAGAGGCGACGCGCCGCTCCGCCATCCGCGAGGTGGACGTGATGAGCGACGATCCCCGTTGATTGCGTGAGGGAGAGGTCCCAGAAACCTCTGCCCTCCAGATCGTCGATTCGCCAACCGACAGCCGTATCAGCGACTTGCAGCGGCCGCGCGCGACGTCCTGAGCACAATTCGAGACAGTTTGCGCGTGGCCTTGGCGACTTGGCAGTCCCTGCCGGTCGCCAGGTCGGCGTTTGTCAGGATCTATTCGAGGTCAGCGGCTAACGACCGAGCTCAGCAGCGGCCACGGGCCCTGTGAGCTACGATCTCCGGAAACCGACAACGGCGGCGGCCGTCTGCTGCAGCGCCGTTCGGCGCGTGCTCTCGCGGAATGGGCCGAAGGCCGCCCTAGCAGCCCGTGGTGAAGCGCCCGCGCGGCACCGAGACGGTCGAGGCGCCCGCCGATCAAGGCGCGAAGAGGGAGAATATTGGGCATATTCGACCGATGAG
>Ga0075367_10001083_pt1 | contig 11220 bp, 8 predicted proteins | sample EndMethybrTD3032_FD_71399 | JGI IMG/M metagenome (GOLD analysis project Ga0075367, IMG submission 71399) | Populus endosphere microbial communities from Tennessee, USA - Endosphere MetaG P. TD hybrid TD303-2 | ecosystem: Host-associated > Plants > Roots > Endosphere | place: USA: Tennessee...
CACACCGACGGCGCACGGCTGTTCAATGCCGCGGTGGCGCTCGGCGTGAGTGCGGAGCGCATCGCCCGCCACACCGACACCGTGGCCTTCTGCGTCTCGAAGGGCCTGAGCGCGCCGATCGGCTCGCTGCTCTGCGGCTCGAAGGAATTCATCGCCCGCGCGCGCCCGTTCCGCCGCATGCTTGGCGGCAACCTGCGCCAGGCCGGCGGGCTCGCCGCCGCCGGCATCGTGGCCCTGGAAACCATGGTCGACCGGCTCGCCGACGATCATCGCACGGCCAAACAACTCGCCGAGGGCCTGCACCGCATCGCGCCCGGCCTTGTCGATCCGAAATCCATCGAAACCAACATTGTCCGTGTCGACACGAGCGTGAGCGGCTGGCCGGCGGAGACATGGTCGGCCGCGCTCCTGCGCCGCGATGTGCGCGTCGCCCCCGGCGGACTGATGCAACTGCGTTTCGTCACCCACCGGCACATCTCGCCGGCGGAGGTTGAGGCGACGCTGCAGGCGTTTCGCGACCTGTGGCGCGAGGCGCCCGGCCAGCCGACGGCCCGCGCCAGTTAGCGTTTGCCTCAGATACCCGTTTTCGTCTGCTTGAAGGGCGGTGCGTTAGTGCTCCGTTAACCAACCGCGCGGTGCCGGGGAACCGGAGGGACGGTGCTTAAGACATTGCCGGTAGCATCGACGATGGTTTGATCGTCGCGGTTGCCTCATGACCAATATTGTCTCGAAGTTATTTCGGATCGACGCCGACAATCACGAACTGGTGGAAGCGCAGTTCGCGGCGTTCTCGCGACAGGTGCCGCTGCTCTATTTCATCCTGAGCGTCAATTCGATCGCGCTGGCAGCGACGCATTTCGGTCTCGCACCTTCCGGTCTGACCGTTGTCTTTCCAGGCCTTCTGGTCGGAGCGTGTGCGATCCGCTGTCTGATCTGGCTGCGGCGTCGTGATCGCGCGATCGAGCCGAAGGCCGCGGCTCATACCTTGTGGACGACGGTGGTGCTCGGCGGTGCGCTGGGCTTCGCGTTTCTGGTGTGGGCGCTGAGTCTGTTTCCCTACGGCGACACCGCGCGCAACGGTCACATCCTGTTCTTCGTCGGCGTCACGGTCGTCAGCTGCATCTTCTGTTTGATGCATGTGCGCCCGGCGGCGCTGATCCTGACCGCCACCGTGATCGCGCCATTCGTGTTGTTCCTGCTCGCGAGCGGCAACGTGGTCAACGTCGCCATCGGCTTGAACCTGTTCCTGGTCACGGTGGCGATGATCTACATCCTGATCATCTGCTCCGGGCAGTTCGCGGCGATGGTCAATGCGCAGGTGGAAACCAGACGGCTCAGCAACGAGAATTTCCGTCTCGCCAACATCGACAGTCTGACCGGGCTGCCCAACCGGCGTCAGTTCTTCCATCGGCTGTCGATGCTCGCGGAGCAGTCGATCACCGCGAACCGCCGCTTCGTCGTCGGCGTGCTGGACCTGGACGGCTTCAAGGCGGTCAACGATCTTTACGGGCACAGCGTTGGCGATCGGGTGCTCAAGGAGACCGGTCAGCGTCTTCTGCGTCTCTCCGACGACTCGCATTTCATCGCGCGCCTGGGCGGCGACGAGTTCGGCATCATCGTCGAGGAAGATCTCGATCCCGAAGCGGTGCTCGCGGTCGGCGCTGAGGTCTGCGCGGTTTTCGACGCGCCATTCGCCGTCACGGGTGTTCTCACGAAGATCGGCGGCTCGGTTGGGTTCGCGCTGGCGCCGGACGCGGGCACGACCGCGGAGCTGCTCTACGAGCGGGCCGACTACGCGCTCTATCATGCCAAGGCGAGGTTCCGCGGACAGCCGGTGATCTTTTCCAGGGAGCACGAAGTCGAGATCCGCAGGCTGAGCATCATCGAGCATACCCTGCGCAGGATCGATCTCGATGAGGAGTTGTCGCTGCATTTCCAGCCGATCGTCGATGTCGCGACGGAGCGGCTGGTCGGATTCGAAGCGCTCGCGCGATGGTACAATCCGGAGCTCGGCAACGTGCCGCCGGACGTCTTCATCTCGGTCGCCGAACGCACCGAGCTGATCGGCACGATCACCCAGGTGCTGCTGCGCAAGGCGCTGGCCGCAGCCAGGTCATGGCCGGCCGATCTCTGCCTGTCGTTCAACCTGTCGATGCGCGATCTGGTCTCGCAGGTCACCATCCTGCAGACCGTGACCCTGATCGAAAGCAGCGGCGTCGATCCGCGCCGCATCATCATCGAGGTCACCGAGACGGCGCTGATGCAGGACTACGAGCAGGTGCAGGAATCGCTCAGGACCCTGCGTTCGATGGGGCTGCGGGTCGCGCTGGACGATTTCGGGGCGGGGCAATCCAGCCTGAGCTACGTCCACCAGCTGTCGCTGGACAAGATCAAGATCGACCGTGGCTTCATCCGCAACATCGCCACGCAGGAGAACGCGCGCAACATCGTCAAGACCGTCATCGACCTGTGCCGCAACCTGAAATTCGATTGCGTGGTCGAAGGCGTGGAGACCGCCGAGCAGGTCGACATCATCGGCCGCCTCGGCTGCTCGACCATGCAGGGCTACTTCTTCGGCAAACCGATGCCGCAGGGCGAACTCGGGGCGTTCATCGCCGACTTTCATCTCGCTGAAGAGCGGCAGCGAAAGAGCGTAGCGGCCCGCTGAAGTCGGATCGACTCCCACCGGGCCCGCATCTGCACAAAATCTGCAGAAAAATCCTGAAATCCTGCCCGCGCTCGCCGCAGGCGCTGCACGCGCGTTGCTCATAAGTGCAAGCGGTTATGCCGACTTGCCTCATGCCAATCCCCACACGGCTCGCAAACGACGGATGGTGGCTTTGCGCCGACCTGCCGGCGCTGCGCGCAGCCACACATCGCGACGAGAAAGAATTGCAGATGACAGACGTGCCGGTTCCCGCGGCCCCATTGCCTGTTCTTTTCAACGGTACACTGCGCAAGCTGATACTTGCAGCGATCCTCGTGGCTGTGGCGGACTGGCTGTTCTACGGACATCGCGTCGGCGTGTCGCTGGCGCTCTTTTTGATGGTGCTTGCCGCATTCTCCCTGCTGAGCAACCCGGTAACCGCCAGGCGGCGCCAGACACTGCTCGGCGTGACGTTGTTGTTCGCTGGATTGTTGCCGAGCATCGAGAGCCTCAATGCGCTTTCAGTGCTGTTTGCGGTCATGTCGACCGCCGTCGTCGTCGCGTCCCTGACCAATCCGTTCATCGGCGATTTGTCGGATCGCGTGCTGGCGGTGCTCGCCCTTCTGTTGTCGGGTCCCGTTCGGTTGCTGGAAGATCTCAGGCCCTTGTTCTCGTCTCGCCTGTCGCTCGAAAAATTGACGGTCTGGATCATGCCCCTCGTGCTGAGCGGGGTCTTCTTGCTGCTCTTTGCGTCGGCAAATCCGCTGATCGAAAAATGGCTCGCCGCCCTCAATCCGGGGGCGGCTGCCTCGCGACTGGATTTTCTCCGCCTCCTGTTCTGGCTTGCGGTCGTGGGCGCGACCTGGTCATTCGTCGCCATCAGCTGGAAGCGGCGGACGGCTGCCGCCGCCCCGCCGGCGCAGCAGGCGGCTGCGGAGCCTGAACCGGTCGGGGAGTTACCCGTCAACCTTTTTGGCCCCGCGGCGATCGTCCGTGCACTGCTGCTGTTCAATCTGTTGTTCGCAGTGCAGACCGTTCTCGACGTGACCTATCTCTGGGGCGGCGTCGCCTTGCCGGACGGCATGACCTACGCGAGCTATGCCCATCACGGCGCCTATCCGCTGATCGTCACGGCGCTGCTCGCGGCCGCTTTCGTCCTCGTGGCGATGAATCCGGGCGGAGCGGCTGAACGCGTCCCGCTGATCAGGGTGTTGGTGTTTGCCTGGATCGCGCAGAACGTGATGCTGGTCCTCTCGTCGATCCTGCGGCTTGATCTCTACGTCGAGGTCTACTCGTTGACCTGGTGGCGCGTCGCCGCCTTCATCTGGATGGTGCTGGTCGCGCTCGGGCTGCTGCTGATCGTTGCCCGGATCGCCACGCATCGCTCGAGCCGCTGGTTGATCCTTGCTAACTGCACCACGCTGGTTCTGGTCGCCTACATCTGCACCTTCGTTAACTTTCCGGCCCTCATCGCCGACTACAATGTGGCGCACAGCAGGGAAATCTCGGGCAAGGGCACGATCCTGGATACGCCTTACCTGATGAGTCTGGGGCCGCAGGCGCTGCCTGCCCTCGACCGCTATCTGCAGCACACGGGCAGGATCAACGACTCAACGTGGGCCGAGACGCGGGGGCGTCTGTTGCAGGAGCAACGCAGCAGGCCGTCGTCGTGGAGGGGATGGAGCTTCCGGGACTGGCGCCTGCAACGCTATATTGACGGTTCGTTCGTGAACCTGCCCGGTGGGCCTCGAGTCGAATGAGAACTGGTCCTTCGGGAGGTACGTGTGGCGCATCGCATTCTTGTCGTCGACGATGATGCGCATATCCGCGAGGTGATCTGCGTCGCCGTTCGCAAGGCGGGAATGGCCGTCACCGAGGCGCGCGACGGCAGCGAGGCACTTGCGAAGCTGGCGCATGAACAGCCCTCGCTCATCGTCCTCGACATCGGCATGCCGGAGCTGGACGGGCTCGATGTGTGCCGGGAGGTCCGCAAGACATCCGACGTGCCGATCCTGTTCCTGTCGGCCCGCGACGACGAGATCGATCGCGTGCTCGGCCTCGAGATCGGCGGCGACGACTACGTGACAAAGCCGTTCAGCCCGCGCGAGCTCGTGGCGCGGATCAACGTCATCCTGCGCCGCATGGTTTTGCGCGACCAGGCCTCCGCGGAACAGGGCAAGGGGCGGTTGAGCCGGGGAGCGTTGAGCATCGAGCCGCTGCAGCATTCTGCGCAGTTCGACGGCAAGAGCCTGGCGCTGACGGCGATCGAGTTCGAGATCCTGAAGACGCTGCTGGCGCGCCCGAGCGTCGTCTTCAATCGCGAGCAGATCATGCACGCGGCCTATCAGGCGAACATCCAGGTCTCCGATCGCACCATCGACAGCCACATCCGCAACATCCGCGCAAAACTGTCCGGCGCGGGCTGCGACAGTGCGATCGATACGGTGCATGGCGTCGGCTTCAGGCTCGGCCGCTGCGAGGCGAAGGCATGAAGGGCGTTCCGAAGGGCGACAAGTGGCGCCCCACGCTCGGGTTGATCGTATTCGCGGTCCTGTCGACCGTGATGGCGTTGCCGCTGCTCGGCCTGTTCTTCTTCCGCCTTTACGACAACCAGCTGATCCGCCAGACGGAGGCGGAGTTGATCGCGCAGGGCGTCGTGATCTCGGCGATCTTCGCCGGCGAGGTCGAGCAAAGGCTCGCAGCAGGCATCGCGCTCGGCTCGGACGTCGCGCCGGACGCGCGTGCGAATCCCGATCAAAGGTTCGCGCCGATCAAGCCGCAGCTTGATCTCGCGGGAGACGACCTGCGTCCGCGCCGACCGGACGCGCGTCCAGCGAGCCATCCGGTCGATGCAAAATACCTCGAGATCGCCACGCGGCTGCGACCGATCGTCGACGAAACCCAGAAGGCCACGCTGGGTGGCTTCAGGATTCTGGATCCGCACGGCACCGTGATCGTCGGCCGCGAGGAGACGGGCCTCTCGCTGGCGCACCTCGAGGAGGTCGCAGCCGCATTGCAGGGGCACTATCGCGGCGCCTTGCGCATCCGCAACTCCGATCGTCCGCCGCCGCCGATCTATTCGCTCAGCCGCGGAAGAGGCCTGCGCGTATTCTCCGCAATGCCCGTCATCGTCAACGACAAGATTGCCGGCGTCGTCTACGTCTCGCGGACGCCCAACAGCATCTTCAGGCATTTCTACGATGAGCGCGGCAAGTTCATCCTCGCGACCATTGCCGTGCTCGGCGCGACGTTGATCATCGGGCTGGTGTTCTGGCGCACGGTCACGCGGCCGATGTACCAGCTGGTCGCACGCACGGCGGCCGTCGGCCGGGGCGACCGCGATGCGTTCAATGCGCCGATGCATTACGGCACGCGCGAGTTCGCGCTCCTCTCGAAAAGCTTCGCCGACATGGCGGCACAGCTCTCGCAGCGCTCGGACTACATCGCGACTTTCGCGGCGCATCTGACGCATGAGCTGAAATCGCCGCTCACCTCGATCAAGGGCGCGGCCGAGCTGTTGCAGGATTCCGCCCAGACGGGTGAGGGACTGCTGACGGAGGCCGAGCAGACGAGCCTGCTCGCCAATATCCTCGGTGACGCCGAGCGGCTGGAAGCCCTGGCGCAAAGGTTGCGCGAGCTGGCGCGCGCGGAGAACGCGCACCGGGAGGGGACGACGACGCTGCGTCCGCTGATCGCCGACCTGCAACGACGCTTCCCCGCGATGACGTTCAGCGCAACCGGCGATCTCGATCGCACCTTCGCCATATCGGCGGAGAATGCGCTGATCGTGCTGTCTCATCTCGTCGACAACGCCACCCGCCATCATGCGACCGAAGTGAGCATGCACGTGTCGGACGGCGATCGCGGCATCAGCCTCACGGTGCACAACAACGGCGAGACCATCTCGGACCACAACCGCGACAGGGTCTTCGACGCCTTCTTCACCACCCGCCGCGACGAAGGCGGCACCGGCATGGGCCTTGCGATCGTTCAATCGATGCTGCGCGCCACCGGCGCGTCGATTCGACTGCTGCGACCGGAAGCCGGCGCTGCCTTCGAAATCCGGTTTGCGGCGGCTTAGCCGAAGCTTATGCCGCAGCGATCCAGCGCAACGCCGCGCCGTGCGGATCAGTGAGGGCAACCGGTCGACCATCTATCGAGAGGATAAACTGCCCGCGTGGCACCGTGTCGGCCAGTTGCGCCGTAGTGTCCGGAAACACGCCCGGCGCCTCATTGCAAATCCACACCGCGCCGAGCTGGCGCACCGTGCGTGCAAATGCGTCGCGCTGCGGCTGGCCGCGGACGTAGGCGAGCACCGCGGTGTGGAAGACGACCAGCGTCGCATCGCGTGGGGCCTCGGCCGCGAGTGCCGCAAAATCGTGCTGCAGGTCGCCACGCACGAGCCGCGGCGGCTCCCTTTGCGCCACCGTGATTGCCGCGCGGAGATTGGCAAGGCGCTGCTCCTGGTCCGGCCAGATCAAGGCCTCCAGCCAGGCGCACTGGTCAGCGTCGCGGACGTCGATCGGATCGAGGTCGAGGCCGGCGCGCCAGACGATTTTTGGCAGGCGCGTCGGCAGCGGAGTGCCGTCATTCACCTGGCAGGCGAACCGCGGCGCGCTTCCGTCCTCGGGCGTCAACTGGTGGCCGTTGAAATCGTACGCGTAGCGGTCCGGCAGCAGGCATAAGCCGGCTGATGCGCCGACCTCAAGCAGCGCCAGCGGTTGCGGCAGCTGCATCAGTGCCGGCAACAGCGTCGCGCAGCGCGCAGCCTCGTTGGTCTGCGTGCTGCGCGCCAGCATCGTTGCGCTGATCTCGCTCCAGTGGCTCAGCACGGTTGTGCGGAAGGCCGGCCAGTCCGGCTGAACGCCAAAGCGGTGTTTCACCGCCGCGAACAGCAGGTTCGGCTGCTGCTTTATAGTCGGAAGCGCCGCCAGCAGCGCGAGCACGTCGGTGTCGCGTGCGACACCGACGGAAAACGCCTCGTACAGCGGTGAACGGCCTGCGGCCTCGTCGCGGGCGAAGGCGAGATAGCGTTCCGACAGCATGCCGAACAGTTACGCCGGCACCTTGCCGATGTACACAGAGCTCGGCCGGATCAGCCGCCCGGTGCGCTGCTGCTCGCGGGCGTGCGCGGTCCAGCCGGCGGCGCGGGCGGCGGCGAAGATCGGCGTAAACGCCTGGCGCGGGATCTGCAGCGCGTCGAGCAGGATCGCGGTGAAGAACTCCACGTTGGTGTCGAGCGGGCGCTCGGGGTTCTTCCGCCGCAGGGCTTCCCGCGCGTAAGCCTCGACCTCGCCGGCAAACGGCAATTCGTCGACGCCGAGGCCGAGCCGTTCGATCGCGCTCTTCAGCACGTCGGCGCGCGGATCGCGCACCCGGTAGACGCGGTGGCCAAAACCCATCAGCCGTTCTTTCCGCGACAGCGCGCCGTCGATCCACGGCTTGATCTTTTCACGGGTGCCGATCGCATCCAGCATCTCCAGCACCGGCTCCGGCGCGCCGCCGTGCAGCGGCCCCGTCAGCGCGCAGTAGCCGCCGGTGACGGCGCAGAACAGATCCGCCTGGGTCGAGGCGATCACGCGCGCGGTGAACGTCGAGGCGTTCATGCCGTGATCGCACACGGTGACGAGGTACGCATCCAGCGCCGCGGCCTGCTGCGGCGAAGGGTTGCGTCCGTGCAGCATCGACAGCGTGTCGGCGGCGTGGCTCGCGCGCGAGTTCGGCGCCACCGGCTTGTTGCCGGCGGCCGCCTGCACCAGCGCGCCGACGATAACGGGGATCGCGCCGACGATCACGGTCTCCGGGCTCATGCCGTGCTCGCTGCGCAGCGCCGCGATCGCCGCGCGCGTGCCGTCGACGATCGAAAGCCCTTCGGTGGCATGCATCAGCAGCGGCAGCCGCTGGAAGGCGCGCTCGCGCGCGTCGCCGAGCGCAGCGCGGACCTCTGCCTCGCTGATCGGCGTGCCGGTCGCGGCCGTCCAGAGGCGGGCGGTCACGCCCTCGAAACTCGAGGTCGCGGCGAGGTGGCCGACCCTTTCGCCGGCGATGATCAGTTCGCCGCGCGCGCCGTCGACATGGCTGAGCACGGTGTCGGCGGCCGGGATGCCGTCGAGCCCGCTGGGGGTGCTGGTGATGTGCATGGTCATGGGGAGCTCCGTTGTTGTGTTCCCAATGTCGACGTGCTAGCGATGTTGATCAATCTTGATCAGATCAATCAATGTGAAAAAAGCTGCAGCAGCCCTCTACCTGTCCGCCCGTGAGGCCGCAGCCGAACTCGCTGTGTCGCCGGCCACCCTCTACGCCTATGTCAGCCGCGGTCTCATTCGGTCCGAGCCGTCGACCGATTCGCGCGCGCATCGCTACCGGGCGGAAGACGTCCGCGCGCTGAAAGACCGGCGCGCGCCCACGGCCGAGCCGCGCACATTCCGCAGTTTCGATGCGGAGCTGCCGGTGATGGATACGGCGGTGTCGACCATCACCGAGGAGGGCCCGGTCTATCGCGGCGTCGATTGCGTGGCGCTGGCGGAGACGGCGAGCCTCGAGCACACCGCGACGCTGCTCTGGGACGCGACCTCGATCGATCCATTTGCGCCCGACAACATGCCGGTGATGTCGGAGGCGATGCAGGCGGTCGTCCGCGCCACGCGCGATGCGGCGCCGATCGAGCGGGCGATCGCCGTGCTGGCGCTTGCCGCCGATGCCGATCCGCGCGCGTTCACCCGCGCCGCCGAAGGTCGCGCGCTGGTCGGCGGCCGTATCATGCGCCTCGTCGTCGCCGTAATGCTTGGCCGCGAGCCGTCGGCCGTGCCGCTGCATCTGCAGCTTGCCGATGCCTGGGCGCCGGGACGCAAGGATGCCGGCGATCTGCTGCGCCGCGCGCTGGTGCTGCTCGCCGATCACGAGCTGAATGCTTCGACCTTCACGGTGCGCTGTGCCGCCTCCACCGGTCTCAGCCTTTACGATTCGATGATCGCGGGTCTCGTCGCGCTGAAGGGTCCGAAGCACGGCGGCGCGGGCGTGCTGGCTTCGCAGCTCGCGCGCAATTTCGAACAGGGCGACGTGGTGGCGAAGGTGCGCGAGCGTGTGGCGCTCGGCGAAATGTTTCCCGGCTTCGGCCACGGCGTCTATCGCCGCGGCGATCCGCGCGCATTTGCGCTTTTGGACCGGCTTGCGCGCGCCGGCGCCGACAAGCGTTTCACCTCGGAAATTCCAGAGGCAATCGCGGAAGCCGCCGGCGTCTCCGCCAACATCGACTATGCGCTTGCCGTGCTGATGCGCACGCTCGATTTGCCCGCCGCCCATGAGATCGTGCTGTTCGCCATGTCGCGCACCGCCGGCTGGATCGCGCATGCGAGCGAGCAACTGCGCAACGGCAACATCATCCGCCCGCGCGCCCGCTACACCGGGGCGATGCCGCCGCGCCTGAAGACTTGAGTCATTCCGGAGACAGCGCGCGCCGGCGCCGCACGATCCAGACGATAGCGGCGACCACGACCAGCGCGGCCAGGATCGGCACCGCCACATGCTCGACCTGCTTGCCGTACTCCTTCCACAGCGTGCCGGCGAGCGCGCCCGGCAAAATGTGCGCGCAGGCCCACAGCGCGACCGCCGGAATGTTCATCGCGAAGAAGCGCTGTAACGGCATGCCGAGCGCGCCGGCCGTCACCGGCACGAATGCGCGCACCGGTGGCACGAAGCGGGCGAAGAACACGGCGAGCGCGCCGCGGTTTTGAAAGAACTCTTCGCTGCGTGCGACGACGGTCGGACAGGACTTCAGCGGCCACATGCCGAGAATGTCCCGCTGCAATCTGTGGCCGATCAGGAACGCCGCACCGTCGCCGATCGCTGCGCCGAGGATGGCGCTCGCCAGCACGCCGGTGAGCGTGACCTCGCCCGCCGCCACGAACGCGCTGATCGCGACGATCGTGCTTGATCCGGGCACAAATGAGCCCAGCACTGGAACCGCCTCCAGAAGCGCGGCCAGGAACACGATCGCATAGGCCCAATAGGGGTGCGCCTCGACGGTGTTGATCAGCTGGGTCAGCAGGTCTGCCACGATCGGCAATTTGCGCTGCGTCGCGGCGATGGTCCAGCCGGCGGGGTGGCCCACTTAAGCCGAGCTTTGCTGGGCGCTTTCCGCAAGGCAGCCCTTCAAATCCCGTCATGAGGGCTTATCTTATTGAGGGAAAAGCGGAACTTTCGTCTCCGCGCGGGCTTCTGCCCGCCCCGCGCCTCTGCTAAGTTGCAGAAATTGCCGCCATAACCGCAGCCAACACACGTCTGGTTTCGGGAACGCCCCGAAGCCACGGAGGAATGATGACCGCCGCCGCAACCAATGACATGACCGCATTGCCCGACATGAAAGTCTCGGTCCGGCAGGTGTTCGGCATCGACTCCGACATGGAGGTGCCGGCCTACTCGACCGTGGACCCGCACGTTCCGGATATCGACACCGACTATCGTTTCGATCGCGCGACCACCATGGCGATCCTCGCCGGCTTCTCGAAGAACCGCCGCGTGATGGTCACGGGCTTCCACGGCACCGGCAAGTCGACGCACATCGAGCAGGTGGC
>Ga0075367_10001085_pt1 | contig 11219 bp, 8 predicted proteins | sample EndMethybrTD3032_FD_71399 | JGI IMG/M metagenome (GOLD analysis project Ga0075367, IMG submission 71399) | Populus endosphere microbial communities from Tennessee, USA - Endosphere MetaG P. TD hybrid TD303-2 | ecosystem: Host-associated > Plants > Roots > Endosphere | place: USA: Tennessee...
GGAACGGTACTTCGGATTACCGACCTGCTGCGAAGTCATCAGGTACACCGGGGTGTTCCGGCTGGTCAGCATGGAGATCGCCTGGTCCAGCCGGTTACGGAAGGCCTGCTCGTGGGCCGGTGCGGTGAGATCGCGGGGCTCTTTGTCACCTGCCAGCCGCTGCCGGGTGACATCCCAGAAGCCGACGGTCAGCAGGGTGGCATCGGGCTTGTACTTCTCCGTGTACGAGGGCCATTGGGTGGGCCACTTGCGGCACTCCTCCGGGGTCTCCTCGCCCACCGGCATCAGGATTCCGCAACCGCCGAGTCCCGCGTTCACGATGGTGTTGTGGGAGGAGCCGACTTCGCTCATACCGAGCCCGATGCTGGCGGACCAGGAGTCCCCCACCACGAGAACCGTCTTCCCGTTCACCGCGGGAGAGAGGGAAGGGGAACCGAGAGGGGGAACCGCAGCCCCGTAGTGCGGTTCACCGGCGAGGGCCGGGGCTGCTTCGGAGTGTGTCGCCGTGTTCTTCTGCGCATCTTGTGGAGCGCAAGCACAGGCCAGCACGGCGACCACTCCGGCGACACCGAGTTGGTGAATTCTTCCTCGCATCATGATTACCCACCTTGGTTCTCGGGAGTCCCTCGCGGCCGGACGGTGTTTGTGGATTCCGCGTACAGAAGTTCTGCAATCAGGCGGAACGACACCCCACGCCGACTCGGAAGCAATCGGATTGATCACCAGGAGGTTAACCGTCCAGCCGCTGACCCGAGGTCTGGCACGCCCGATATCGATGCATCATCCACTGGCAGTCTTACGGTCACCCAGGGCCAATCAGGTGCAATGCCCTCCACCTCGCTGTGTCTGCGAGTCGTCCAGCCGCTCCGCCCCCATACGCTCTGGTTCGCTGAGTTCTCGAAGTGCCGGTGAACTGTGCACTTCCTTCCTTGGAGGAACTGCCGAAAATGCCCGCGTCTCAAGTACTGAAAGGCGTCTCCCTGTGCCTGGCAACCGGTGTTTTTGGCTGCCTCAGCGGCATCCCCGCGGTCGCTCAGGAGCCGACGCGTTCGAGCATTCCCTGCTACGCCACTCCGTGCTTCGTCCCTGAAACACCCCCAGCGCTGCGTAACACCGGCCTCCCCCATTGGGGCGACCCCACCCTCCTGCCGGGCGCGGAAGGGAAGAAAGTGCTGGTGGTCGGAGATTCCTGGGGGATGGCCACGGCTTACGGGATGTCCACAGTCCTTGCCGGAAAGGGGCAGGTCACGGACGCCGCGAAAGGCGGCTGCGGGATCCGCGTCCAACACAAGACGAGTTCCCGGAATTGTCCGGACTGGGAGACCGAGTGGCCCAGCCTGATGGACAGGGTGCGTCCGGACGCGGTTCTGCTGAGCCTCCAGATGGACACGATGGCGCAGCCGATGGGCGAGGACGGAAAGTCGGTGACGATTCTCGACGACGAAGCGAGAAGGAAGTTCGTCACCAGTCTCGACAAGGCCATTCGGATTCTCTCCCAGAGGCGCACCCCGGTGTATCTGCTCGGATGGCCCGGCCCGTATTACCCGGGGTCGGTGACGTCCGCATACTCCGGGATTCTCCTGGAGTTCAGCAAGAAGTATCGCGGGGTGCGTTACCTGGACACCCACCACCAGCTCTGCAACGACCTCAACCAGTGCCCGAAAGAGATGGGTGGGATTCCCGTCTACGGCCCCAGTCACCTCAGCAAGCAATCTGAAGCGCGTTTCGGGAATTGGATCCTCAATTCCATGTTCCATGAAGGCGCATCGCACAAGAAACATCGAGAAGACAGGAGTCTGTGGAAATGAATGGCATGAAGGTCATGCGAGCGGCAGGCCCGGGGCTACTGGCGGCCGCTCTGCTGGCGCTGCTGCCGGCGCCGGCGCACGCGGCGGACGGCGAGTTCTCCTGGAGCACGTCCGGAGTGGGCGCGATGGACGGAGCGCTGTCCTCCCCGGAGTCGGGCCGCTGTTACTCCCTGACCGGGAACAACCCTCCGTTCTACTCGACGAACAACACGGACCGGACCGTTCGTTCGTACCGGTCCAGCGGCTGCCGGGGCGAAGTCCAGAGCACCATCGGCCCCGGTGAGTTCGGGCACGTCTTCAAGTACGTGAAATTCGACTAGCCTCGACCTCCCGTGATCGGCCGTCAGCTTCGACTGACGGCCGATTTGGCGTGGTCGGCGATCGGCGTGTGCCACCCAAGCGCCGTCGCGGATCTCACCGTCCGGCCCGACGGCTCTCACACACGGCGCCTGTGATGAAACATTGAATTGAGGATCCAATTCCCAAGGCGTACTTTGGTTTCCTTGCCGGTGTGCACGTCGGTCCCATAGACGGGGAATCCGGAAATCACCTTCGGGCATTGGTTCAGATCATTGCAGAGCTGGTGGTAGACATCGAGGTAATGCACTCCGGGATACTTCTTGCTGAACTCCAGGAGGATCCCGGAGAGCAGGACCGCCACCGAGCCCGGAACATGCGCGAAGGTGGATCCGAAGACGTAGACCGGAGTTCCCCTCCGCGTAAGGATTCGGATGGCCCGATCAAGATGGGTGACAAACCTCTTCCGAGCCTCGTCGTCGCGAATCGAGACAGGCTTCCCGCCCGGGTCGATCTGCTGGTCTCCCGCATCCCACTGGACGCTCATCAGAACCGCGTTCGGGCGCTCCTTGTCCATGAGGGCGGGCCACTCGGTCTCCCATTTCGGGCAATGCCGGTTCGGCATCGGATTGATCGGGTTACGAATGCCGCAGGCGAGTGCCGAGGCATCCTTCACGTGCCCCTTTCCGCCCAGGACCGTGGCGATCCCGGTGGCCGCGTCCCGAGCCCAGGAATCCCCGACCACCAGGACCTTCTTCCCTTCCGAACCCGGCAGGAGGGTGGGATCGCCCCAAGACGGGAGGCCGGTGTTACGCAAAGCCGGGGGTTTTTCAGGGAATACACACGGAGCGGCGTAGCAGGGGATGGCGGACCGAACCGGCCCGAGTTCTGGCACAATCCCGGAGGCCCCGGTCGGCCAGCCAGAAATGCTGCCCGCCAAGAACAGAGAAACGCCTTTCAGTACCAGATGTGCAGGCATTATTTTCAGTCCCTCCGGGGAGAAGTCGGCGCGCGGTACATCGGAGGTTCCCCGAGAGTCCGCATAACGGCCTCAGAGCGTACCGGCGGCCAGTGACGCAACCGCCCGCCGTGAACGGGTGGCTCGATATTTCACCGGATCAGCTCAAAGGCTCCGGGAGATTTTCTCTGGATGGCGGACGGACAATCCCGACAAGGAATTCGCCGACTCGGCGTCGCCCTGGTGGTCACCGCAGGGCCGATTCAGCGCGAGTGGTCAAGAATGACTCCGAGGAAACGTGGTCCGCAGTACTACTGGACGACCCTCAGCCGCCCCCTGATCTCCGCGACGTCCGAAGTGCTGGGAAGCAACAGTCGCCACGAAATCCCGGAGACCCTGACGAAGAGGGTCACCTGGACGGCGGCGAGGCTCACATAGGCGAAGGTGGACGCGACCGCACAGCCCGCCGCTCCCCAGACCGGGATCAGCAGCAGGTTCAGCGCGATGTTCAGCACCAGGGCGAGCATGGACGGGACGACGGTGAAGCGTGCCGGCCGGCAGCGCAACAGGTACGCGACGACCGGCCGGCTCCCGGCGAGCACAACGACGCCCGGCGCGAGCAGGGCGATGATTCCTGCCACGTCTGCGTAGGCGTGTCCGTAGACGGGGGTCACCAGGACGGAGGTCACGACGACGATCGTCACCGCCGATGCGAGCACCAGCACGACCATGGCGCGGGTGATGCGCGCGGTGACGGCCGCCGCGAGATGGCTGGTGTCGGCGAACTGCCGGGCCAGGGTGGCCTGTGACACCGTGTCGATGGCGAGGCGTCCCCACTCCGCCAGAGTGACCGCGAGGGAGTAGATGCCGACCGCGTGCGTGCCGCTGAACGCGTTGAGGAGGAACAGGTCCGATCTCAGCAGCGCGTACGACGCAGCCGTACCGGCATGCAGTTTCAGGCCCTTGGCGCACGTGAACCGGGCGGTCCTGAGGTCCGGTCGGCGGAGCGTGAATCCGCCGGCGGCCACCAGGGTGAGCAGCGGCACCGCGAGGGAGAGCACCCAGATGACCACGACCGAGTAGACGGTCAGCCGACCGGTGAGGCCGAGCACGATGAGTGCCCCGCACTGGACGACCGCACCCCACAGCGTCGCGGCGGCGGACAGCCCCGCCCGGCCGGTGAGCAGCGCGATGTTGCTCCCGTAGAGCACCCCCACCCCCAGGGGTACGCCCAGACAGGCCGTGGTCAGCAGCCCCAGGTCCGGGAGGTTGGCCGCGCTGCGAAAGAGACTGACCGCCACGACGGCCAGCGTGCCGGCTCCGGTGCCGACGAGAAGGCCCAGCGGGAGGCTGTTGGCCCGCAGCGAAGCCCGCACCGGACGGTCGGGCCACAGGGCCGTCTGCGCCTGCTCCACGGACAGGTGGCCGAGTGCCATGGCGGCGCTCGCCACCGTCACCGCCATGTAGTAGGTGCCGCGGGCGTCGGGGGCGAGCGACCGCGCGACGACCACGCTTGCGAAAGCGCCGAGGACGAGCGAGCAGGTGCGGGCTCCCAGCATTCCCACGAGCTGAGAAGCCCGGTCAGCCACGACGGTGGGCTCCGGCGGCACGCGACTGCGGAGCGGCGACCGGCTGGTCGACGAACCGGCGGTGCCACAATTCGAACTGCATCAGGGCCCAGAGGCGGCCGGCGTGGTTCTGTCCCTTCTCGTGCTCGGTCAGGAGCCTCCTGACGGCTTCGGGCCGGAACAGTCCCCGGGAGCTCGCCGTCCGATCGGTCAGGGTGTCCCACGCCAGATCCCTGAACTCGGTGCGCAACCAGTCCGCGAGGGGGACCCCGAACCCCTGTTTCGGCCGGTGCAGCAGGTCATGGGGCAGCCAGTCCTCCAGTGCCTTCTTCAGAAGGTATTTCGTGGTGCCGCGGCGGATCTTGAGGGCGGCCGGCAGCCCGGCCGACCACTCCAGCAGACGGTGGTCGAGGAAGGGCGAGCGGGCCTCCAGGGAGTTCGCCATAGTGCTGATGTCGACCTTCACCAACAGGTCACCCGGCAGATAGGTGTTGACGTCGACGTCCATGAGCTGGTTCAGCCGGTCGTCGGCGCGCGACGCGTCGAACGCCTGGTCGAGCAGGTCGTAGCTGTCGATTCCCGCCAGCTCGTCGCGCACCCAGTCGGTGTAGAGAGCACGCTTCTGATCCGGGGTGAAGTACGACATGAGCCGGGCGTAACGGCGCTGCGGCGGCTCGCTCAGAAGCTGCAGCGCGTGCCCGGCGCGCCGCCGGCGCGAGCCGACCGGACCACCCGCGACGAGCGAGCCTCCCAGGCGCCCGAGAACCGGCCGTGCGCCGCCGGGAACCCTGAGCCACCCGGCTCTGGCCATCAGGGCGTAGCGCGTATAGCCGCCGAAGGCCTCGTCACCGCCGTCCCCGTTGAGTGCGACGGTCACATGACGACGGGTCAGTTGCGCCACGAAGAAGGAGGGGATGGCGGACGAGTCGGCGAACGGTTCATCGAAGTGCCAGGTGAGGTCCGGCAGGGCCGTCAGGGCGGAGGCCCCGACGACGAGCTCATGGTGGTCGGTGCCGTACCGCCGGGCCACGGCACCGGCGTACTCCCGCTCGTCGTACCGGGAGTCCTCGAAGCCCACGGAGAACGTCTTCACGGGTTCCGAGCTCAGTCGCGCCATCGCGGCGACGACGGCGGACGAGTCGATGCCGCCGGACAGGAAGGCGCCCAGAGGACGTTCGGACACCATGCGTACCCGGGTGGCCTCGAGCAGCAGTTCGCGGGCGCGTTGCGCGGCCTCCTCCTCACGGATCTCGGGGCCGGGGGTGAAGTCCAGGGCCCAGTACCGCCGTACGCCCATCCGTCCACCCTGCCAGCTGAGCAGGTGGCCGGGCGGCAGCTTGCGCACCCCCCGGAGGATCGACCACGGCGCGGGGACGTACTGGTACGTCAGGTAGTGGTGGAGGGCGACCAGATCGAGGTCGCGCCGGAGACCGGGGACAGCGGACAGCGCCTTGAGTTCGGAGGCGAACGCCAGAGAGTCGCCGGCGTGCCAGTAGTACAGGGGTTTCTTGCCCACGCGGTCACGTGCGAGCAGCAGCCGTTGTTCCCGCGCGTCCCACAGGGCGAAGGCGAACATGCCGCGCAGCCGGTGGACCAGGTCGTCGCCGTACTCCTCGTACAGGTGGACCAGGCACTCACTGTCGCTGTTCGTGCGGAACTCGTGTCCCAGGTTCCGCAATTCCGTGCGGAGCTCGGCGAAATTGTAGATCTCGCCGTTGAACACCGCTGCGACGCTGCGGTCCTCGTTGTAGACCGGCTGGTCGCCTCCGGCCACGTCGATGATGGCAAGCCGCCGCATGCCGAGCGCCGACTGACCGTCAATGTGGAACCCCTCCCCGTCCGGGCCCCGATGCACGATCAGATCGCACATCGCCTGGACAACCGCGGGGTCCGCAGATGTCGCCGACACGATTCCCGCTACGCCGCACATGGCCGCCCCAGAAGTTCGCGGTACAGGGAGACGTAGCGATCCGCCATCGCCTCCACGCTGAGGGTGGCGCGGGCCCACGCGCACCCGTTCCGACCGAACTCGTCGGCGAGCTTCCGGTCATCGAGCAGGCGCTGCAGACCGTCGGCGAGCGCGGCCGCATCCGCGGGAGGCACCAGCACGCCATGTCCCCGCAGCAGTTCCGGCGTGCCGCCCACGGCGGTGGCGACCATCGGCCTGCCCGCCGCGAGCGCCTCCATGACGGCGTTGCTGCATCCTTCGTGGAGGGACGGCAGGACGACCACGTCCGCCCGTGCCAGGAACGGGGCCACGTCGGTGCGGGCGCCCAGGAACCGGACGTCGACGCCCAGCCGTTCGGCCTGGGCCGTCAGGGATGCGCGTTCCGGGCCGTCCCCGACGAGCAGCAGGGTGCAGGCACGTCCTTTCGAGCGGAGCACGGCGCACGCCTCGAGCAGGTATCGGTGCCCCTTGTGCGCGGCGAGGTTCGCCACGCAGAGAACGATCGGCAGCGAGGTGTCGACGGTGGCCGCGCGCGCCGGCTCGAAGTCCCGTCGGGGCATGCCGTTGGGGATCACGGTGATCTTGGCGGCCGGTACGCCCTCGTTCCTGCGCACGTCCTCGGCGACGGCCTGCGCGTTGGCGACCACGGAGTCCGTCCACCGTGTCGCCAGCCGCTCCGCGGCGAGCGCCAGGCGGCGACCCTGCTTGTAGTCACCGAGGCTTCGCCGTCCGGCCACGAGCACCGGCACTCCGGCCAGCCGGGCGGCGGGTGCGGCGATCAGGTACGCGTGGAACAAGTACGCCTGCAACACCTGAGGCCGCGTCCGCCTGAGGTGGAGCACGAGCCGCGCGAACGCCCACGCATTGCCCATCAGGCCGGTCAACAGGGGTCTGCGGCGCCGGAACCCGAGGTCCACGACCCTCACGCCGGAGCCCAGGAGCTCCTCTTCGCGTGGCCCTCTCCCGAACATCACCACCAGGTCCGTGAGGATCCCGCGCTCGCTCAACTCCCGGGCGAGAAGGGCGATCTGCTTCTCCGCTCCACCGAGTCCGAGCTGACCGATCATCAGGCACACCCGGTCGGGGGTCGGGCCCCGCAGGCCCGTGTGAGCGGCGAACTGCGTCGCCGGTTCTTCTTCTTTCAAGGACATATAGGGCACATCCGGCATTCTGCGTTATTACACCATGTCGTGGTTTAGTGTATTCCTCATGTCGATCAAAGGCGGTATTCCAGGGGCCGTCCGCCCCCCGCGCGTCAGGGTGATGAGAGTCATCGCCCGGATGAACGTCGGCGGACCCGCCCTCCAGGTGTCCACGCTGATGCGGGGGCTCGACGCCGAACTCTTCGACCACCGCCTGTTCGCCGGATCGGTGGGCCCGGACGAGGCGGACTACATCGACCACTGCGCCTGCGACGTCCCGGTCACCCGCATCCCGGCGCTCGGCCGGGCGGTACGGCCCTCCGACGACCTGCGGGCGCTCGCCGAACTCACCGCCGCCATGCGCCGGTTCAGGCCCCACATCGTGCACACCCACACGGCCAAGGCCGGTGCGCTGGGCCGGATCGCCGCCGTGACGGCCCGGGTGCCCGCGCGGGTGCACACCTTCCACGGGCACCTGCTGCACGGATACTTCTCCCCTGCCAAGACCCGCCTGGTGGTACAGACCGAACGCCTGCTGGCGCGCCGCTGCGACCGACTGCTGTCCGTGGGAACACGCGTCCGCGACGACCTCCTGGCCGCCGGCATCGGCCGACCCGAGCAGTACGTCGTGGTCCCGCCCGGAACGGCCCTGCCGTCACCGCCCGACCGCGCCGAGGCACGTAAGCGCCTGGAACTGCCCGAGCACCGCCCCGTGGTCGCCTACGTGGGGCGAGTGACACGAATCAAACGGCCCGACCGGTTCCTGGAGGTGGCCCGTGAGGTGCGTCGTGCCGTACCGGACGCCGTGTTCCTGGTGTGCGGCGAGGGCGAACAACTGCCCGCCCTCGCCGCGGTGGACGACTTCGGGTCCGCACTGCGTCTGCTGGGCTGGCGGTCCGACGTGGAGACCGTGTACGCCGCCGCGGACGTGGTGCTGCTCACCTCGGACAACGAGGGGATGCCGCTCAGTCTGATCGAGGCCGGCCTCGCGGGCGTGCCCGTGGTCGCCACGAACGTCGGCAGCGTCGCCGAGGTGGTGCGGGACCGGGAGACCGGATTCCTGTCCGCCACCGGCTCCGCCGAACTCGCCCGGCACACCGTGCGGCTGCTGCGCGACGAGGAGCTGCGCTCGCGGGTGGGAATCCGTGCGGCCGCCTGGACGGCACAGCGGTTCGGGGCGCAGCGCCTCGTGACCGACATCCACGACGTCTACGCCTCCATCGCCGTCGCCCATGGGTGGTGGCCGGCGTCCCTATGGAAAGGTGACCAGCGTTGAACATCGTCGTTACCGGAGGCGCCGGTTTCATCGGAGCGAACCTGTGCCGGGAACTCGTCTCGCGACCGGACGTCGGCGACGTCGTCGCGCTCGACGACCTGAGCACCGGTTCGGCGGCCAATCTCGCCGACACGGGTGTGGAGCTGATCGAGGGAAGCATTCTGGACCGGCGCCTCCTCGAATCGGTGGTCGGCCGCGCGAACGCCGTGGTCCACCTGGCCGCCCGCCCCTCCGTGCCGCGCTCCCTCAGAGATCCCTTCGCCAGCCACGACGTCAACGCGACCGGCACCGTGCGGGTGCTGGAAGCCTGCCGGGCACGCGATGTCCATGTGGTCGCCGCCTCCTCGTCCTCCGTGTACGGAGCGATCCCCGACCTGCCCAAGCACGAGGGACTTCCGACCCGCCCGCTGAGCCCGTACGCGGCGAGCAAACTGGCGACCGAGGCCTATGTGCTCGCCTACGGGGCGGCCTTCCAGCTGCCGACGCTCGCGCTGCGCTTCTTCAACGTGTACGGCCCGCTGCAGCCGGCCGGCCACGCCTACGCCGCGGTGATTCCGGCCTTCATCGACGCCATGATGCGCCGTGAGCCGCTGACGATCTTCGGTGACGGCCGGCAGACCCGCGACTTCACCTACGTGGGAACGGTCGTACGGGTGCTGGCCGACGCCGTACTGCGCCGCGTCACCTCCAGCAGTCCGGTGAATCTGGCGTTCGGCACACGGGTGCCGCTCCTCGATCTCGCCCAGCGTCTGGCGTCCGTCCTGGAGGCGCCCCTGCAGATCGCGCACGAACCCGCGCGACGAGGAGACGTACGGGATTCGCAGGCGGCCGACCGTCTGCTGCGCGAACTGTTCCCGGACGTCGTACCGGTGCCGCTCGACGAGGGCCTGGCGGAGACGGTGCGCTGGTTCCAGAGCCTGCCGCAGTACGCCGCACCGACCGACCTGTTGCCCGCACCGGCGACCCGGTCGTCCGCCGCGGTCACCTGAGCCGGGACCGCGTCCGCACGCCTCGGACATCCATACAGTGGGGCGCCGCCCGGTGTCGATCACCGGGCGGCGCCCCACTGAACAGCTCACGATGCCGGGTCGTCGAGGACTGATGCCCGTCGTGTCCCGGACCTCATGACTGCCGGGTCGGCTGGGACGGCAGGGCGGTCGCGTGCGCGTCCCAGGTCGCCGGCTTCCCCATTCCGCGCCCCACGGGGTGGTTGCCCCGGTTGACCCGGACGGTCGTCTGCTCCTCGCCGTCCTTCGCCCTCCCGGCAGGGAGGACGGCAGGTGCCGCCCGGCCCTGCGTGGAGGGAACCCTGAGCAACCCCATCACCGCCACGGCGCCGACCGCGACGGCTGCCGGGAGCAGGATGCCCGGCGCCAGGACGCCCTGTGTCATGAGCACCCCGGCAAGACCCCCGAGTGCCGCGAACACCCCCAGCCCGGCGACGGCCTGCGTCACCGTCAGACCCATCCTCCGCAGCCGGTGGGACGCATGGTCCAGCCCTCCCTGCAGCAGCGGCCGTGCCTCCCGGTAACGGGCCAGTATGACGAGCGCCGTGTCCACGGTCGCCACCAACGTCGTGGCCAGCAGCCCGGCGGGCCCGGAGAGGCCGGTGGCGTCCTTGTGGAGCACCACCGCCGCGGACGCCAGGACGAAACCGATGAAGAGGGACCCGGAGTCACCGAGGAAGATCCGTGCCGGGTGCCAGTTGTGGACGAGGAAGCCCAGGCAGGCGCCGGTGAGGGCCACCAGCACCACTCCCAGCTCCGTTCGTCCGCTCAACCACGCGCTCCAGCACAGGAACCCACCGATGACGGCACACAGCGACGAGGCCGCTCCGTCCATGTTGTCCAGCAGGTTGAACGCGTTGGTGGTGAAGACGATCCACAGGACGGCGAACACGGCGTCGACCGGTCCGCCCACGAGCGTCGGATGTCCGCCCACCAGCACGACACCCGAAGCCGCCGCGGTCTCCACGCACAACCGCGGCGCCGGGCCCAGCGGGCGCAGGTCGTCGACGAGCCCCAGAACCGCCATGGTCGCGGCACCCCCGAGCAGTACCGCGAGGCCTGGGTCTCCGAGACCTCCGACAAACACCCCGGCGGCTCCCGAGAAGAGCGTGACGAGCGCCACCGCGACCCCGCCGAGGTACGGCGTCGGACGGGCATGGCCCTTGTGGCCGCCGGGCCGGTCGGTGATGCCGTGGCGCAGGGCGAAACGCCGCA
>Ga0075367_10001086_pt1 | contig 11217 bp, 5 predicted proteins | sample EndMethybrTD3032_FD_71399 | JGI IMG/M metagenome (GOLD analysis project Ga0075367, IMG submission 71399) | Populus endosphere microbial communities from Tennessee, USA - Endosphere MetaG P. TD hybrid TD303-2 | ecosystem: Host-associated > Plants > Roots > Endosphere | place: USA: Tennessee...
CCTTGCGCGCACGCGCGCGCAGCGGCGTGCAAAGCCCGCAGAGCAAGCGCAACCTCGCGCCGCTGCTCGCCGAGATGCGCCTGCGCAAGGACGCCGACGAGCTCGCGACGATGCGCCGCGCCGCCGCGATCAGCGCTGGCGCACACACCCGCGCGATGCGCTACTGCGGCGAGCGTTTTCGCGCCGACCCGGACGCGCGCGTGCGCGAGTACGAGATCGAGGCCGAGCTGCTGCACGAGTTCCGCCGCCACGGCTCGCAGAGCCCGGCGTATCCGTCGATCGTCGCGGCCGGCGCGAACGCCTGCGTGCTGCACTACGCGGCCGGCAACGCCGAGCTGCGCGCCGGCGAGCTGTGCCTGATCGACGCCGGCTGCGAGCTCGACGGTTATGCGAGCGACGTCACGCGCACCTTCCCCGCGAACGGCCGCTTCACGAGCGCGCAGCGCGAGCTGTACGACATCGTGCAGGCCGCGCAGCAGGCCGCGGTCGACGCCACCCGGCCGGGCGCGCGCCAGCGCGATGCGCACCATGCGGCGATACGCGTGCTCGCGCAAGGCATGCTCGACACCGGCCTGCTCGACCGCAACACCGCCGGCGACGTCGACGCGGTGATCGAATCGGCCGCCTACCGCCAGTTCTACATGCACGGCACCGGCCACTGGCTCGGGCGCGACGTGCACGACGTCGGCGAATACCTGTCGCTGGACGAAGCGCCGATCGAACAGGCCGACTACAGCGGCAAGCGCGTGACGATGAAGCCGTGGCGCATGCTCGAGCCCGGCATGGTGGTCACGCTCGAACCCGGGCTGTACGTGCGCCCCGCGCCCGGCGTGGCCGAACGCTGGTGGAACATCGGCATCCGCATCGAGGACGACGCGGTCGTCACGGCCGACGGTTGCGAGCTGATCAGCCGCGGCGTGCCGGTCGACGCCGGCGAGATCGAAGCACTGATGAAATCCTGAATGCGCATGAGGCGACCGCGATGAGCACCGATTTCGAGGAGATGTTCGAGCTGGCGCCGGTGTCGCTCTGGCTCGAGGACTACAGCGGGCTGCGCGCGCTGTTCGGGCGCTGGCGGGCCGAGGGTGTCGTGGACCTGCGTGCGCACCTGAACGCCGATCGCACGCGCGTCGACGAGTGCAGCAAGCAGCTGCAGATCGTGCGCGTGAACCGGCGCACGCTCGAGCTGTATGGTGCGCGCGATACGCAGCATCTGGTCGACAACCTCGAGCAGGTGTTCCGTGACGCCATGCTCGAGCAGCACATCGAGGAGCTGGTCGCGCTGTGGGACGGCAAGCTCAGCTTCACGAGCCAGACGGTCAACTACACGCTCGACCGCAGAAAGCTCGACATCGTCGTGCACGGCAGCGTGCTGCCGGGGCACCAGGAGCGCTGGGACCGCGTGCTCGTCGCGATCGAGAACATCACCGAACGCCGCCGCGCCGAACTCGGGCTCGCGGCGAGCGAGCTTTATGCACGCGGGCTGTTCGATTACTCGCCGGTGTCGCTGTGGGTCGAGGACTTCAGCGCGATCAAGCACCTGATCGACGAAGTGCGCGAGCGCGGCATCGACGACTTCCGCGTGTTCCTGCACGTGCACCCCGAGTTCATCGAGCGCTGCATGCAGGAGATCCGCGTGATCGACGTGAACAAGCGCACGCTCGAGATGTTCCGCGCGCCCGACAAGACGACCCTGCTGCGCAGCCTCGACAAGATCTTCCGCGACGAGATGCTGCCGGCCTTCACCGAGCAGCTGATCGACCTGTGGAACGGCCAGCTGTTCCAGCAGCGCGAGGTGATCAACCACGCGCTCGACGGCGAGCGGGTCGACGCGCTGCTGCAGTTCTCGGTGCTGCCGGGCCACGAGGAAGACTGGGGCCTGGTGCAGATCGCGCTGACCGACATCACCGCGCGCAAGAAGGCCGAGGCCTACCTCGAGTACCTGGGCAAGCACGACGTGCTGACCCGGCTGCGCAACCGCGCCTATTTCGAGGAAGAGCTGAACCGCCTCGACCGGCGCGGCCCGTGGCCGGTGAGCGTGATCGCCATCGACCTGAACCGGCTGAAGGCCGCGAACGACCAGGGCGGCCACACGGCCGGCGATGCGCTGCTGCGGCGCGCCGGCGAGGTGCTGGCCAAGGTTGCCGACAAGCCGGCCTGCGCGGCGCGCATCGGCGGCGACGAGTTCGTGCTGCTGCTGCCGGGCTGCGACGAGCGGGCAGCGCTGCAGACGATCGAGCGCATCGATGCGCTGGTCGAGATGAACAACCAGTTCTATCCGGGCCTGCCGCTCAGCCTCGCGATCGGCCATGCGGTCGGCTCGCGCGAAGAGCGCCTCGAAGCCACCGTGAGCCGGGCCGACGAGCAGATGCTCGCCGCCAAACGAGACTACTACTCGACCCGGGGCATCGACCGCCGCGCGACCCGGCCGATGCCGCTCAGCTGAGCAGGCTCAGGCCTTCGCGCCCAGCACCAGGCGCAGCACCTCGGCGCGCCGGCTTTCGCTGAGCGGCGCCACCTGCCCGCTGCTCAGGCGCACGCCGGGCTCGCCGAGGTCGGGCGTCAGGATCGCCTGCATGCGCTGCCGGTTGACGAGTGCGCGGCGATGCGTGCGGATGAAGCCGTGCGCCGCGAGGCGCGCCTGCATCTCGGCCAGCGTCTGGCGCATCAGCCGCGCCTGGCCCTGCACGTGCAGCGCGACGTAGTTGCCCTGGGCCTCGACCCAGTCGATCTCGTCGGCGCGGATCAGCAGGTCGCCCTGCGGCGTGCGCACCAGGAAGGTCGGTGACGCATCGCTCGCGCCCTGGCCGCCGATCGTGCCGTTGGGGTGCTCAGGCGGCGGTGCCGTGCGATCGGGCGGGTTCAGCTCGCGCTCGGCGAGCCTGCGCCAGACCGCCGCGATCACGAGGATCAGCACGAACGTCATCAGGTCCTTGCGGTATTCGTAGACCAGCCCATCGAGCCAAGGGCCGAAGTCGTAGCGTGCGCCCGCCGCGAGGTACGTGACCTTGCGAAGCGCGATCATCGTCGCGACGTGCAGCACCGAGAACGCGCCGCTCGCCAGCGCGTACACGCCGAGCCGGGCCGGAAGACTTCGAACTCGCGCGCGCAACGCATCGTCGAACCACAACAGCGGAACGAACCAGATCAGCAGGCTCGCTGCACTGCTGCACTCCCAGATCCACGGTTCGGCAGGGCTGAACCGCACACCGCGCTGTCGCAGATCGCTCGTGACCGACACGCTGCCGATGACGGCATTCGCCACTATCCACAGCGCCGCCACGCTCCACTGCGCAAGGCGCGGCGGCAGCCGCATCAGGCGCCGCACGCAGCGGCGCTGCCACGGCAGCGGCGCGGGGGCCGCCGTCACGGCAGCGTCCCGGTTCGTCCCGGATTCGGCGGAGTTCGTCACTTTGCGACCCGTGCGGGCTTCGGCACGGGCATTCTAGGGACGTCACTCGCCGAAGGATGCCGACGATGAACCGAACACTCGCCGCACTGGTTGTTGCCCTGAGTACCGTGCCACCGGCCGCGACGCACGCCGATGGCGGCTGGAGCGCCTACGGCGGCGGCCCCGGCGGAGGTCAGTACTCGGCGCTGCGCCAGATCGACCCGAGCAATGTCGCGCGGCTGAAGCTGTTGTGGACCTTTCGCACCGGCGAACTCGGCGCGCGCACACAGCGCGCCGGCAAGCTGACCTTCGAAGCGAACCCTATCCTGGCCGAGGGCCGGCTGGTCGTGACGACCGCGCTGAACACCGTCATTGCGCTCGACCCGGCCACCGGCAAGGAACTCTGGCGCTACGACGCAAGGCCGGTGGACGCCCGCTTCAGCGAAGTCGCGGCACGCGGCGTGTCGAGCTGGGTCGACGCTGCCGCGGCACCCGGCAGCGTGTGCCACCAGCGCATCTTCTTCGGCACGCTCGATGCGCGGCTGATCGCACTCGACGGTGCGACCGGCCGCCCATGCGCCGGCTTCGGCGACGCCGGCATCGTGAACCTCCGCCACGGCATCCGGATTCGCGACATAGGCGACTACCTCGTCACCTCGCCGCCCGCGATCGCAGGGGGTGTGGTCGTCGTCGGCTCGGCGATCGGCGACAACCGTGCGGTCGAGCTCGAAGAGGGCATCGTGCGCGGATTCGACGCACGCAGCGGCCGCCAGCTCTGGGGCTGGGACCCGATCCCGCGCAGCAGCGCAACCAGCGCGACGCAAGGTGGCTGGCAACCCGCACAGGCCGCAGCGACCGGCGCGGCGAACGCCTGGGCACCGCTCGCGGCCGACATCGAACGTGGTCTGGTGTACGTGCCGACCGGCTCGGCCAGCCCGGACTTCTTCGGCGGCACACGCCTCGGCGCGAACCGCGACGCGAACTCGCTGGTCGCCTTGCGCGCCGCGACCGGTGAGGTCGTCTGGCGCCAGCAACTCGTGCACCACGACCTGTGGGACTATGACCTCGCGTCGCAGCCGGTGCTGGCCGACCTGACGATCGCCGGCAAACCGCGCGCGGCGGTGCTGCAGGCGACGAAGATGGGCATGCTGTTCGTGTTCGACCGCGTCACCGGCGAACCGCTGTTCCCGATCGAGGAACGCGCCGTGCCGGCCTCCGACGTGCCCGGTGAACAGGCTTCGCCGACGCAGCCGTTCCCACCGCAGGCGCTGGTCTTCACGCGCCAGGCCAAGGTCGGCGAAGACGACGCGTGGGGCTTCACGCCGATCGACCGCTGGATGTGCAAACGCAAGATCGCCGCGCTGCGCTCGGAGGGCATCTACACGCCGCCGAGCCTGAAGGGCACGCTTGTCTACCCCGGCTGGGGCGGCGGCGTGAACTGGGGCGGGCTCGCGTTCGACCCGATCCGCCAGCGCGTGATCGTCGCGACCCTGCAGGTGCCGATGGTCGTGACCCTGGTGCCGCGCGCGCCCGACGACGCGTTCGCGACGATGGCGAAGTCCGGCCAGTACCCGAAGTCGGAGTTCGGCCGCATGACCGGCGCGCCGTACGGCATGCGGCGCGAAACACTGCTGTCTCCCTTCGGTGCGCCGTGCACGGCGCCGCCCTGGGGCAAGCTGGTCGCAATCGATCTGGCGCAACCGCGCCTCGCCTGGGAACGGCCGATCGGCACGACCGCAAAAAAGGCACCGATCACGCTCGACCTCGGCGTCGGCTTCGTCGGCGGCCCGGTCGCGACCGCGGGTGGCCTCGTCTTCATGGCCGGCACCAGCGACGACATGTTTCGTGCGATCGACACCGACACCGGCCGCACCTTGTGGGAGACCGCGCTGCCGGCCGGCGGCAATGCGACCCCGGCGGTGATCGAGGTGAACGGCCGGCAGATCGTCGTTCTCGCGGCCGGCGGACACGGTGGCCTCGGCACGACCCGCGGCGACTACGTGCTCGCCTTCGCGCTCGACGAGGCGCAGCCACGGCGCTGACGGCTTTAGGGAGTGACAACGACGGCGCGCCACGCGTCCACTCGCGTCGATGAGCCCGCCGCCCGCGCCCCGCCTGTCCGAACCCGAGCTGGCTCGGCTGATGCTGTTTGCGCTCGACCATGCGATCTCGAGCGACATGCAGCTCGCCATTCGCTGTGTGCGTTGGGCCGGCGCCCCGCTCGACACCGTGCTGCACGCGGCGCTGCGACACGCACGCATCAACCGAAGCTATCTGCGCGCCGCGTTCGAGTGGGGCGCACGATTTGGACTTGCCGACGCGCTGCGCGGCCTGAGCGGCGATCCGCGCGAGCCGGTTCGTTATGCGGTCGAACACGCGCTGGTCGAGTTCGAAACGGTGCAGCAAGCACGGCGCGAGGGCCGCGTCCCCGCGGACGTCGCCGCGTTCGAGCAGCGCCTGGCACAACCCGAGCTCGACGAGCGCGAACACCGCGCCCTCCGCCTGATCTTCTCGCCCGGCAATGCCGACCGGCGCGATCTCGCGCGCCTGCTGTTCGAACGCCCGGAGCGCCTGGCGATGTTCGGCCCCGCCGCCGAAGCGGCCGCCGCGGCGCTGGACCTGGACACGTTGCTGCAGGCCGCGCACGATGCAACGCCCGCAGCGCCGAGTTCGGCCTTCGTCAGCCGCCTGACGGCCTTCGACGATCCACGTGCCGAACGCTTGCTGATCGCGCTGGCTGGCCGCCACAACGACGGCACGGTCGAATACGCACTGGCGCGGATCGGCACGCCGGCATGCCTGGGCGCGTTGATCGATCTGCTCGAAGGCCAGCCGCATCTGGCACGGCGCGCGCTTGGTTTCGCACCCCGCGACCAGGCGAGCGAACCGCTCTTGAACGCGTATCGCCAACGCGGCTTCATGCGGCGCCACGAGGCCGCGACCGTGGCCGAGCTTTGCGGCGAAGCAGCGATCCCGGCGCTGATCGATGCGCTGCGCGACGATCTGCGCGCCGTGCGCGAACCGGCAGGCCGGGCGCTGGCCTCGCTCGGTGCACCTGCCGCAGCGGCCCTGCTCGAAGTCGCGCACGACGCGCCGGAGCCGAGCCGCCAGCAGGCGCTGCGCGCGCTGGTGACGATCGATGCGCGGATCGCCGTGCCGCTGCTGCTGCCGATCGTGCAGGATCCGGTGGCGCCGCTGCGCTGCGAAGCGATCGCCGAACTCGGCCGCGCGTTGGGCGCGCAGGCCGAACCCACGCTGCTGGCGCTGCTGCAAGACGGCGACGTGCGTGTGCGCGCGGCGAGCCTGAACACGCTGTGTGCCGTGTTCGACAGCGACACCGCACTCGCCGCGCTGCGGGCGATCGCACGTACCGATGCGGCGCAGTGCCGGCGCGTCGTCGCGTTGCTCGGGCGCCGTGCGGGCGAGCCGGCGCCGGCGGCTGCCGCCGACCCGTCGCTGCGGCTGCTGTTCTGGCTGTACATCGACCCGAACCTGCCCGACGTGCACGAGCCGATCGCCGCGGCGCTGATCGGCGGCTGGGTCGACAGCGCCTGCATGCACACGACGCTGGACCAACTCGTGCGCGCCGCAGCGGCAAGCGGGCAGCCACTCGCGGAGCCCGAACGCGCGGCGCTCGCCGCCCTGATCGAGAAGGTGGAGGACGCGCGGCGCGACGAGCTGGAGCGCATGCGCGGACTGCAAATGCCGTACGCCCTGCCTGACCAACAACAACAGCAGCAGCAGCAACAACAGCAACAGCAACAACCGGAGCGAGCGAGGCCGGGCCTGCTGCGCGACCTGCTCGGCTGGGCGTTCGATCTGAAAGCGCCGCCGCCGGAGCAGGCCGCGAAGGTCCGCGCCCCGTTCAGGCACCCGGGCGCGTCCGACGCGGCGGCGCACACCGCGCCGCTGCTCGAGCATTGCTACTTCTCCGCGACCGCGCCGGCGCAGGTGGCGCCGCTCGCGCCGTTCATCGTCCAGCTCTGGTGCCACGCCGAAGAACCGGGCTCGTTCCTGCGGCCCTCGGTGCTGCGCGGCGAGGAGGCGCGCAGCGCCGGACCGGTGGCGGTCGAACGCGGCGCAACGATGGACGTCGAGCTGCGCATGCCGCAGTTCGAGATCGACGTCGAGCGCGCATCGATGTGCTGGATCGGCCAGGTCGGGGTGGTCGGATTCGGCGTGCGTTCGACATCGGCGACCCCGCCCGGCGATCACCTCGGCTCGGCCCGCGTCGCGATCAACGCATTACCGGTTGCGTCGGTCGCCTTCCGGATCCGCGTTGGGGCCACGAACGAACCTGCGGTCGACTGCTCGGCGAACGTGCACATGCTGCGTTCGGCGTTTGCCTCGTACGCCTCGGAGGATCGCGACGACGTGCTGGCGCGGGTGCAGGGCATGCAAAAGGTGCTGCCCGACCTGCAGGTGTTCGTCGACGTGCTGAAACTTCGCTCCGGCGAGGACTGGCAGCAGCGGCTCGTCGAAGAGATCGGCCGGACCGAGAAGCTGTTTCTGTTCTGGTCGCGCTCGGCAAGCACCTCGCGGTGGGTCGACTTCGAATGGCGCACCGCGCTGCACTCGCGCGGCGAGGCGTTCATCGATCCGGTCCCGCTCGAAGCGCCGGATCGCGCTCCGCCGCCGCCGGAACTGGCGAAGCGGCACTTCAACGACTGGACCTTGTACTTTCGGCGACGCTAGCGCCGCTGCGCGACGATCGCGGCGGCCGCACGCCGGCCGTGATAGAGCGCCTCCTCGAACACCGAATACGCCGACAGGTCGCTGTGCGCGAAATGCACGCGGCCGTGCGGCGCGGCGGGCGCCGCCGCTGCACGCAGCGCGGCACTGCCGCGCAGGCCCGGCACCGGCACGCACATCGCGTGGCCGTAGCGCATCAGGTCGACGCGTTCGAGCTTGTCGGGCAGGTCGGGGTGGGCGCGCGCGAGGTCATCGACGATCCTGGCGGCCCATGTCTGCCACGGCTCGTCGAGCAGGCGTGAGCGGTTCGCGCGCAGTTGCGCTGCGTCGTCGCCGCCGAGCGCCCAGTAGCTCGTCAGCACGGTCGGTCCCGGGTACGGCCGCGTGCTCTGGTGCATCGCATCGACATAGCCGAGCATCGCGCCGGCCGGCCCGGCCTCGTACAGCACGTTGTCCCACGACGGCGCGGCACCCGGGCGATCGTCGAGCGCATCGCGCAACTGCAGGTTGCCGACCAGCCACGGCGCGTGCCGCAGCGTCGCGACAAGCTGCGTCAGCGCATCATTGCGTTGCGTGAGCAGACGCGCCGAGACGAACAGCGGCGTCGCGAGCACAACCTGCGGCGCGCTCCAGCGCTCGGTCTGCTGCGTGCGTGCGTTCCACGCATCGACGCGCACCTCGTGGCGGTCTTCGGCTACACGCAGCACGACGCTGCCGGTGTGGATGCGTTCGCCCAGCGGCTTCGCGAGCTGCCGGCTCAGCCACGCGTTGCCCTCGGGCCAGGTCAGCACGCCGTCGCGTTCGTCGCCGCCGTCGCCGGGCGCATGAAAGCCGTGCCGGCTCGCGAAGTAGTGCAGCCCGGCCCAGGCCGAGACCTGCGCCGCGCCGGCGCCGTAGTCGTCGCGACAGCAGTAGTCGAGGTACCAGCGCAATGCCGGCGCGACCAGGCCTTGCGCGTCGAGCCAGCTCGCGAACGTGCTCGCGTCGAGCGCGGCGAGTGCCGGGCTCCAGGTCGAGCGCGCGGTCGGCATCGTGAACGCACCGCCGGTGCTCGCCTGCTCGACGGCGGCGGCGAAGCGGCGGTATTGCTCCTGTGTGTCGATGCGTTGCCCGCTCGGCAGCGCGTCGAGCGGCGGCAGCAGCCCGTCGTGCCAGTGGCCGGCGATGAAGAGCCGCTCCTGCGGGCTGTGGCACAGATGGCGTTCGTCGTAGACCGGCTGGCCGTGTTCGGTGCGGCGCAGCCCGAGCTGCTCGAGCAGCTCGATCACCTCGACCGCATGTTCGCCCGGCACCGGCAGGTAGTGCGCGCCGAGCGGGCAGGCCATGCCGCCCAGCACGTGGCCACGGCTGTTGCCGCCGGCCGCGTCTTCGAGCTCGAGCAGGTGCACGTCGTCGATGCCGGCGCTGTCCAGCGCACGCGCCGCCGCGAGCCCGGCGATGCCGCCGCCGACGACGAGCACGCCGGCGCGCCGCTGCGTGGCCGGCGCCGGCAATGCGCCCGACTTCGAATCGCGCATCCGGTGCCCGCGCTCGGCGTCGGCGCCGACCCAACCACCGCTCCACGTCGGGGTCGCCTTGCGCTGGCACGCCGCGAAGAGCGGCGCAGCGAGTGCCCCCCCAAGCAGCGTGCGCCGCCGCATGCTCATTGGTGCACCTTGCCCCATTCCTCTTCGAAGGTCTGCACCAGCACCTGGTTCGACAAGCGGTTCACCTCGGTCGGCACGCGCGCCATGTCGAGCGGGAAGTTGAACAGCAGCGGCAGGTCGGCCGGGCTCAGGAAGCGCAGCCCGCCGGGCAGCGCCGCCGGCAGCCGGTACGGGCGCCGGCTCGCGAGGATGAAGCCCCACTCGCCGAAGCTCGGCACGTGCGCGTGGTACGGCGTCGCGGTCAGGCCAGCGGCTTCTATCGTCGTCGCGACGGTCCAGAAGCTCTTGCGTGCGATCAGCGGCGATGTCGTCTGCACGACTGCGTAGCCGCCCGCGTTCAGGTGCTGGTCGATCAACCGGTAGAAGCTCGCGGTGTAGAGCTTGCCGATCGCGAAGTTGGTCGGGTCGGGGAAGTCGACGACGATCACGTCGAACATCGCCGAGTTGGCTTCGAGCCAGCCGAACGCATCGGCATTGACGATGGTGAGCTTCGGCGAGCGCAGCGAATCGGCGTTGAGCTGGCGCAGCAGCGGCTGGGTCGAGAACAGCTGCGTCATGTGCGGGTCGAGCTCGACCAGCGTGACGCGCTCGACCGACGGGTACTTCAGCACCTCGCGCACCGCCATGCCGTCGCCACCGCCGAGCACGAGCACGTTCTTCGGCGCGCCGTGGCCCGCCATCGCCGGATGCACGAGCGACTCGTGGTAGCGGTACTCGTCGCGCGAATGGAACTGCAGGTTGCCGTTCAGGAACAGGCGCACGCCGTGCGATCCTGCGGTGATGACCACACGCTGGTACTTGCTCGTCTCGCTGTAGAGCACCGGCTCGGCATAGAAGCGGTCCTCGGCCCAGGTCGTGATGCGGTCGGCGCCGGCGAACGCGGCGACCAGTGCCGCGACGACCAGCCCGCAGGCCACCGCGTGCGCGGCAAAGCGGCGCAGCTCGCCGCGAAACAGCAGTAGCGCCCAGACGGCGACGCCGGCATTCATCAGCCCGAACAGCACGCCGGTGCGCACCAGGCCGAGCTGCGGCACGAACAGCAACGGGAACGCGATCGACACCGCGAGTGCGCCGAGGTAATCGAAGGTGAGCACCTGCGAGACCAGGTCCTTCAGCCCGTAGTGCTCTCCCGAACTGCCACGAACCTGACGCTTCAGGATGCGCATCACGAGCGGAATCTCGAGGCCGACCAACACGCCGACCAGCAGCACCAGCGCATACAGCGCGAAGCGGAACGACGGCGCCGCAAGCGTCTGCAGCGCGAACAGCATCGCCGGCATCAGCCCGCCGACGAAGCCGACCAGCAGTTCGATGCGCAGGAAGTGCGCGATCAGCTGGCGCTCGAAGTAGCGCGACAGGTACGAGCCCAGCCCCATCGCGAACAGGTAGCTCCCGATGACGGTCGAGAACTGGAGGATCGAATCGCCGAGCAGATAGCTCGCGAGCGTGCCGGCGGCCAGCTCGTAGACGAGCCCGCACGCCGCGACG
>Ga0075367_10001088_pt1 | contig 11216 bp, 14 predicted proteins | sample EndMethybrTD3032_FD_71399 | JGI IMG/M metagenome (GOLD analysis project Ga0075367, IMG submission 71399) | Populus endosphere microbial communities from Tennessee, USA - Endosphere MetaG P. TD hybrid TD303-2 | ecosystem: Host-associated > Plants > Roots > Endosphere | place: USA: Tennessee...
GCCCATGATCGCGTGCGCGGTGACGGATTTGCCGGATCCGGACTCGCCGACGACGCAGACGATTTCTCCGGGCGCCACCTTGAAAGAGACGTTCTCAACCGCATGCGGCCGGTCCGCGCCTTCAGGCAACCGAACGGTCAGCCCCTGAACATCGAGCACGGGTTTTGCGTCGGTCATCTCAAACCCGCTTCGCCAGCTTCGGGTCAAGCCGGTCGCGCAAGCCGTCGCCGAGCATGTTGACGGCGAGCACCGTGAGCGCGAGGCAAATGCCCGGGAAGAAGATGTTGTGCGGGTAGAGGCGGAACAGGCCGCGGCCTTCGGCCATGATGTTGCCCCAGGTCGGCGTCTCGGGCGGAATGCCGACGCCGAGGAACGACAGGATCGCCTCGATCAGCATCGCATTGGCGCAGATGAAGGTGCCTTGCACGATCAGCGCGGGCACCGTGTTCGGCAGGATGTGCCGGATCAGCAACAGCGGCGTCGGCGTACCGGCGCAGATCGAGGCCTCCACGTAAGGTTCGCCCCGCACCGACAGCACGATGGCGCGCACGAGCCGCACCACGCGCGGCACCTCGGGCACGATGATCGCCACGATCACGCTGCCGAGGCCGGCCCGAAACACCGAGATCAGCCCGATCGCCAGCAGGATCGCCGGGATCGCCATCAGCCCGTCCATCAGCCGCAACACGATGGCGTCCAGCCAGCGGATGTAGCCTGCGACCAGGCCGATCACGAGGCCGATGGCGATCGAGAGCAGGGCGACCGTGCCGCCGATGATCAGCGAAACGCGCGCGCCGTAGATCACGCGGCTGTAGATGTCGCGGCCGAGGCTGTCGGTGCCCATGCGGTACTTGAACACATGCGACGAGCCGTCGTCGTTGCGGATGGTCTGCTCGAAACCCGGCGTCTTGTTGCGCAGCGAAGGACTGATCTCGGACGGGTTCTTCGTGCCGAGCCAGGGCGCGAGCAGGGCGACGAGCACCATCACGACAATGACGCCGAGCGCGAACAGCGTGCCCGCGTCTCCGGCCAGCCGGCTGAACCAGGCGGTCTTGCGCGCCGGGGGCACGGCGAGAGGGGTCGTTTCGACGCTCAATAGCGGATCCTCGGATCAAGCGCCGTGTAGGCGACGTCGACGGCCAGGTTGACCAGCACGTAGACCAGCGAGAACAACAGGATGACGGCCTGAATGGTCGGGAAGTCGCGGGCCAGCACCGCGTCCACGGTCAGCCGCCCGAGGCCGGGGATCGAGAACACGCTCTCGGTGACCACCACGCCGCCTATCAGCAGCGCAATGCCGAGGCCGATGACGGTCACGATCGGCACCGAGGCGTTGCGCAGCGCGTGCTTGAACAGCACTTTCAGCTCGCTCTGTCCTTTTGCGCGCGCGGTGCGGATGTAGTCCTCCTCCAGCACGTCGATGACGCTCGCCCGGGTCATGCGCGCGATCAGCGCCACGTAGATCACCGACAGCGTCAGCGCCGGCATCAAGAGGCGCTGCAGGAAGCCGCCAAAGCCGTCGCCGATGCGCTGATAGCCCTGCACCGGCAGCCAGTTGAGCTGGATCGCGAACAGGTAGATCAGCGAATAGCCGATCACGAACACCGGCACCGAAAAACCCAGCACCGAAAAGCCCATAACGATCTTGTCGATGATCGTGCCGCGCTTGTAGGCGGCGAGCACGCCGAGCGGCACCGCGATCGCCACCGCCAGCACGATGGTCGCAACCGACAGCGCCAGCGTCGGCTCAAGGCGGCTCGCGATCAGCTCGGCGACGGTCTTCTTGAAGTAGAAGGACTCGCCAAAATCCCCGCGCAGCAGGTTGCCGAGCCATTGAAAGAACTGCAGCAGCAGCGGGGCGTCGAGACCGAGGCGGTTGCGGATGGCGGCGATCTGGTCCGCGTTGGCGTTGTCGCCGGCGATGATCGCCGCCGGATCCCCCGGCGTCAGGCGCAGCATCAGAAACACGAGCGCGGCGACGATCAGCATCACCGGCACGGTGGAGGCGATGCGGCGCAGGATGTAGCCGGTCATGCGTTCAGCCTGTTGCGCGCGCTGGCTTCCTCACTTCGTCACGTTCCAGAACACCGGCGCCGGCGCGGTCAGCAGGCCCGCGACGTTCTTGCGGGCGGCCGCCGGCTGGTACCACTGGCCGAGGTGGATGTGGGTCACGACCTCCGCCTCACGCACCTGCACGGCTTCGGCGATTTCCTTCTGCTTCGCCGGATCGGTGGCGCGCGCAAAATCGTCCCGCAGCTTCTCCATCTCCGCGTCGCACGGCCAGCCGAAGCTTGCCTTTTCACAGCTCGAGTTGATGAAGCCCGCCATCACCGGGTTGAGGATGTCGGCGGACACCCACGACGTCAGCATCGCGTGCCAACCGCCGGACGAGGCCGGGTCCTTCTTGACGCGGCGGGCGACCACCGTCTGCCAGTCGCTCGACTGCATGTCGACCTTGAAGCCGGCCTTCTCCATCAGCGATTTCGCGACAGGTCCGAGGTTCGTCAACACCTGCAGGTCGGTCGAATGCAACAGCACGATCGGCGTGCCGTCGTAGTTGGCCTCCTTCAGCAGCTCCTTCGCCTTGGCGAAGTTCGATTCCAGCCGGCCCTCCATGCCCTTTTCGGAGGCGAGTGCCGTGCCGCAGACGAACATCGCCTTGCAGGTCTTGTAGTACTCTGCGTTGCCGATTGTCGCTTCCAGGAAATCCTTCTGGTTGAGGGCGTAGAGCAGCGCCTGGCGCACTTTCGGATTGTCGAACGGCTTTTGCAGGTGGTTCGGGCGCAGCGTGTACTGGTTGCCGAGCGGGTTGGCCATGTTCAGGTACACGTCGCCCTTGAGCAGCGGCAGCAGGTCGTGCGGCGGCTGCTCGATGTAGTCGATCTCGCCGGCCAGCAGCGAGTTCACCGCCTGCTGGTGGTCGGAGATCGCAAGCCACTCCATGCGGTCGAATTTCACGACCTTGCCGCCGGACAGCCCTGAGGGCGGCTCGCTGCGCGGCTTGTACTTGTCGAACTTGACGTAGACGGCCTTGTCGCCGGGCTTCCATTCGTCCTTTTTGAACACGAACGGGCCGGAGCCGGTGAAATCAGAGATTTGCGTGTTCGGGTCGGTCTCGGCGACCCGCTTCGGCATCATGAAGGGCACGTTCGACGACGGCTTGCCGAGGCCGAAGATCAACAGGCCGGTCGGCTCCTTGAGCTTCACCTCAAAGGTCCTTGCGTCCTTCGCCGCCATGCTGTCGACGAAGCTCATCAGCTTCTGGCCCGTGGCATCGCGCGCGGCCCAGCGCTTGATCGAGGCGACGCAATCTTCAGCGGTCACCGGCTGGCCGTCATGCCACAAAAGGCCGTCGCGCAGCGTGAACGTAAAGGTCTTCTTGTCCGCGCTCTCGTCGTACTTCTCGACCATCTGCGGCTTGATCTCGCCCTTTTCGTCCATGGCGAACAGGGTGTCGTAGATCATGTAGCCGTGGTTGCGGGTGATGTAGGCCGTGGTCCAGATCGGATCGACGATCTTCAGGTCGGAATGCATCACCGCCTTGAACGTCTTCTGCGCCGAGGCGCTCGCAACCGACGCCGCGAGCACCGCCGCAGCCAATACGCCCGTCCGCCAGAACTTCATGTGTACCCCTCCATGCGCCACCGGCAGGGATGCTATTCGCAGCCATCGTCGCCGCCAAGGCGCTTTGATGTGCGAACATTGCCGCAAAAGACTGCGATGCCGCTGGGCTTGCATTGGGCGAAAGTCGAAAGGGAAAGGGATAGCCAACGCAAAAAAGGCGCCGGTCACCCGGCGCCTTCTGCATCTGAGCCTGAAAGGCGAAACTTACCGGCGACGGCGGCCGACGCGCGGGGCAGGCTGCGCGAGCTGTACGTTCATGCCACCGAGGTCGACGTTGACCATCAGGCCGCTCTGCGCGCCGGTCAGCTGCAGCACCGCGCCCTTGGCGTTGGTGAGCATGATCGACTGCTGGCCTGCGCCGATGGTGAGGCCGCCGCTCGAGGCCGAGTAGGAGCCTTCGATGTCGGACGGGCGGCGGACGTTGGCGATCTGGCCGGTCAGTACCGCCTGCGAGCCGCCGAAGGTAAAGCAGCAGCTGACGCCGCTGACCACCAGCGGATAGGTGCGTCCGCGCAGCCGCATCGTTCCGGTGCCGTTGGTGCCGCCGATCACGACGCCGCCCTTGGAAATGTTCAGGTTCACGTTGCCGGTGGCAGCCTGTGAGCTGGACGAAAACCCTGCAATCAGGGCGGCAGCGGCAAGGGCCGCGGTGATGCTGGACGCGCGTGGGTACATGTCGATCCTCTCCCCGGGATGAAGCGCGCATACCATACGCACTGCGAAAGACCGCACAACCACAATATCGTGTCTTGCAGGCTTGCCACGGCAGCCCGGGTTTGCAAGGGCGTCGGGTCTGTTGGTGTTCGACACCCCATGGTAAGCGATGATACGGCCACCACACGCAAGATATTGATGAACGGACGACGTGTGTCGCGCATTAACCACTGCGCCTTGCTTTTCGACATCGACGGCACGCTCGCCGACACCGATGCGTTGCATCTGGAGGCCTATAACGCTGCGCTCGGACCGTTCGGGCACGTCTTCGACCAGCAGCGCTATGCAAGGGAGCTTCAGGGATTTTCCGGCCGCTCGATCTGCGACCGCTTCCTCGGCGGCGAGACGCCGGACCGCCAGGCCGCGATCATGGAGGAGAAGGAGGCGGTGTTCCGCAACCTCGTCGCCGGCCGCATCGAGCCGACGCCGGGCCTGATGGCGCTGCTCGATCGCGCAGACAACGCCTGCGTGCCGATGGTTGCCGTCACCAACGCGCCGCGCCTGAACGCCGAGCTGTTGCTGTCAGGGCTGCGCATCGCTCATCGCTTCAGGGCTGTCGTCATCGGCGACGAGCTTGCGCATGGAAAGCCGCACCCGCTGCCGTATCTGGAAGGTTTGCGGCTCGCGGGGGCAACGGCGGAGGCGTCGATGGCGTTCGAAGACTCGCGCTCCGGCGTGACGTCCGCGACCGCCGCGGGTATCGCCACGATCGGCATCCGCAGCGGCCTGACCCATCGGGAGCTGGTCGAGGCGGGGGCGATTGCGACCGCAAAAACGTTCGATGAGGAGGAACTGCTCACCCTGATCGGATCGCGAATGCGCTGGTAGCCGCCGCAGTCCTACTCGATGAACCGCACGGTCGCCTCCGGGCCATGGCGGCGGATCACTTCGCAGAGCCGTCCCCGTGAACCGGTCGGCTGCAGCTTCAGGCGGAACTGCTTTGTCAGGAACGACTCGTCCCGGCAGAACACCGTCGCGTCGTAGTCGGACATCCCGGTGACCCGACAGGGACGGGTCGCGAACCCGTCGACCGGAGAGATCCAGCCGTCGCAATCGATCCGCGTGCTGCGTGGGATACGTCTGGGTCGGATCATGCCGGCCTCCTTCCTGCGAAGGAAACGCATTGAAGGAGACGACGTTTCGAATAGCCGGTCTTTGAGTACAGTTCGGACGAAACGGAACCTCGGGCCGCTGGCGGTCACCGGCCAGCGGCTGTGTTCGCCTCGCTCAGCGGCCCATGATGGCGCCGACCAGCTTCATCTTCAGGCCCATCTTCACTTCCTGGACCTTGTAGTCGAGCTTCTGACCGATCGACATGTTGCGGCGGGCCGCCATCTGCCGCTGCTGCATCATCATTTGCTGCTGCTGCTGCATCCGCTGCGCCTGCATCATCTGCATCTTCTTCTGCTGCATCATCATCTTCTGCTGCTGCATCTTCTGCATCTTCATCTGCTGGGCGGCTGCCTGCTGCTGCGCCGCGGCCTGCTGCTGGGCGGCCTGCTGCTGCGCCTGCGCGCTGTCGAGCTGGTGCGTGCCGTTGATGCTCTGGCCAGTCGGTGCCGGCGCGGTCGGTTGCAGGGCCAGTGATTCCATCGGCTGCTGCGCGGCGGCGGGATCGGTCGGCAGCGAGGTGCTGTCCTGGGCCGAGGCACCCGCCTGGATCGGCTCGCCGGTGACCGAGTTCAGGGTCGTGTAGCCCGGTGAGGCAGGTTGCGCTGCGGTCTGGTAGGTCGGGGCAGGCTGGTTGGAAACCAGGCCGCGGGTGCCGGCGGCCTGGGCGGCAACGCTGGTCGACAGGATCAGAGCGGCGGCAATGAGAAGGTGGGTGCGCATCGGGTGTCCCTTTTTCAAATCTGGGTTCAAGGTGCCCGAGATTCGGCCGCAGCGAAGTGAGGCACGTCACACGAGGAACCCCGAGGAAGTCCGATTGCCCGAACCGCCGGTCCTGTGCGCGCGACGCGACGCCGTTACAACGGCGTGGCTCAAGAAGGGCGCAATCTGGTACGAAGAACGCGGCCGGATCGCGGGTCCGGTCCAACCCGTTTCGCCCCTCCCTTGGAACGCGGCAACGCAGTTCCCTTCAAAATCCAGATGGTGGATCCGATGGTACGTGACACGGCTTCCACGAAGCAAGCGGTCGACGGCATCCTCGATCTCATTCGCAACTCCGCCGATGAGATCGAGCGCAGCCGCCGTCTTCCCGACGCGATCGTCGCAGCCTTGCGCGACACCGGCATCAATCGGCTTTTGATTCCGGCCGAGCTCGGCGGCATCGAGGCGCCGATGGTCGACGTGATGGACGTCGTGGAGCGGATTGCGGCGGCCGACGGTAGCACCGGCTGGTGCGCGGCGATCGGATCGGGCAGCAACCTCTTTGCCGGCTACCTGCCCAAAGCCGGGGCGGCTGCGATCTTCGCCGATCCCGACCAGGGCAACGCCACCATGTTTGCCCCGGTCGGCCGCGTCGTCGGCGCGCCGGGCCAGGCAAAAATGTCCGGCCGTTGGCCCTTCACGAGCAACTGCCTGCACAGCGGCTGGGCCGGCCTGAGCGCGTTGTTCCAGCAAGGCGAGGGTCTGGATCCGGTCCCCCGCGTGGTGTTCGTGCCGATGACGAGCCTGCGCATCGAGGACACGTGGGACGTGGTGGGCCTGCGCGGCACCGGCAGCCATCATGTCACGGCCGAGAACGTTCCGGTCGATCCCGAACGCTGCACCCGGTTTTCCGATCGTTCCTGGCCGGCGGGCACGCTGTGGCGGCTGCCGATCTACACAAAACTGGTGCCGACGCTGACCGCGGTGCTTCTCGGCATCGCCCGTGGCGCGCTCGACGAGATCGCGCGGCAGACGCGCGAGGGCCGCACCAACCGCCGCGGCCAGCTGGCCGACGTGCAGGTCTCGATGGCCGAGTTCGCCGCAGCCGACAGCCGGCTGCGTGCGGCAAGAGGCGGCTTGCGGGAGGCGCTCAGCGAGGCCCGTACGCTGGCCGAACGCGGCGAGACGGTCGGGCGAGAGCTGCAGGCCCGCATCTATCTCGCATGCCTGCACGCCTGCGACACCAGCGTGGAGGTGACCTCCACAGCCCACCAGCTCGGCGGCGGCGTCGCCGCCTACCGGGGCAGCCATCTTTTGCGCGCGCTGTGCGATGTGCAGACCGGGCGGCAGCACCAGCTGTTCTCGCACCACCATCGCCCCGAGCTGGGCAAGATCGCGGCGGGGCTCGATGTGGCCTATCCGCCGTTCATCTTGTGAGAGGCAGCACTGGCTGGGAGAGGGATAGCAGCGCTCAGCTGAGGCGCAGCAGCATCAGCAGCAGCGCGCCGTGAACCGTGACAAACGCCACCACGCCCATGAGGGGCATCCAGGCGGCGGGTTCATTTGCAAGGTAGGTCATTATCGGTCCCATTGAATTTTGCTTTTCGATGTGGCTGCGATGGGCGTCCGAAGGTTCATGCGCGCAGCCCTGAATATGGCTTCATAAAGGTTTCAATTTGGCTTCGTCGGATGGGCCAGGGTGAGACCCCCGACATCGATTGATGGGCCGAAGGGATATCGGCGTGCCGCCGCAGCGAAGAACCACTTTTGAGCTGACCCTGGACACCGTCCAGCAGATCGTCCGCGGCCTTGATCCGTCGTTGACGGTTGTGCGGTTCGGCCGGCTGGAGGGCGGCAGCACCGACGTCTACGAGATCCATGTCGCCGGCGCGGAAGCAAAGCCGCTGGTTCTCAAGACCTACGCGGATGAGCCGGCCTGGATGCCGGCGAAGGAGCAACTGGTTGCGGGCTGGCTCGCGGGGTTGTCGCCGCCTGTTCCGCGATGGCTGCTGCTCGACCAGTCGCGCACGATCCTGCCGCTCCGTTTTGCCGTCATGACATCATTGCCCGGCCGTTCGCTGCGCCACTGGTTCGACGACCCCGACATCGCGGGCGCCTATCGGCAGATGGGCGAGCTGCTTCGCCGCATCCACGACGTCCCGATGGTGGCCTATGGCTACATCGGTGGCGAAGGCATTCTGCGGCCGCGCGCCACCAACACCGAGCACATGACGGCGGCGTTCGAAGACGTCTTTCGCAGCTTTCGCGAGTTTGGCGGCGATGCCGACCTCGGACGTCTTCTGCAGCAGCGCGCCGCGGAACGTTTCGAGCTGCTTGCGCCGAATTCAGCGCCGGTGCTCTGCCACGATGATCTGCAGCAGGGCAACGTGCTGGCGCTGCGCGGCAGCGACGGCGTGCTCCGCCTCAGTGGCCTGATCGACTTCGGCAATGCGCGCGCGGCCGATCGCCTGTTCGATCTGGCGAAGGCGTTGTTCTGCGCAGGCCATGAAGATCCGCGCAGCCTCGCGCCATTGCTCGAAGGCTATGGCGCGATCGATCATCCAGAGCCGGAGCGAGCGTTGTGGCTCTATACGCTGTTCCACCGCTTGAGCATGTGGTGCTGGTTCAGAAAGCTCGGGCGGAATGCGCCCGCCGGTGACGGTCCCGACGGCTTGCTGCGCGATCTCGAACTGATGGTGCGCTAATGAAACCTCTGACTCTCGCTTTTCTCCTACTTGTTTGCTCGGTCCGCGCAGACGCCTGCGTCGTCTTTCGAGGATTCAACATCCACTACCTGGAGAACGCGCAGATGGTCTTCAAAGGCGAAGTCATCGACTATGAACCTCCGCCCGGGGCCGGAGGGATCCACCAGAAGGCATACATCACGTTCAAGGTGTTGGAGACCCTTTGGGGGCCCGCCCAGGAGACATGGCGGTTGAGTTGGCGAAATTCGACATTCGGCCTTCCCCGGGATTGGGCGAGAGAACCGAAAGTGGTGCTGGTGGCGGCGACCACGACGTTCACCGAGATCGACAAGACCGAGCCGAGGGTCCTGCAGGAACCGTGCAACATGCCGTTCATGCACAAGGATAGCGAAGAGTACAGGCGGGACCTGCAACGCGAACTGGAGCGGTTGAGAACGCGCCGATAACTTCAGCAGCAAGCCGCAGACAGGCAACAAGATGGTGGGGGGCCGCCGAACCTGTGGGGGAGCAGGTCCGGCGGCCGGAGCAACGGCCACAGGGGGATGAGAGCCGCTGACGTACGAGACGCTACGCCATGCGACCACCGCCAACTGTGTTGCGTGTCACTGAGTGGCTGCTCGGACCATCGCCTTCTCCGATCCCGTGTTGTGTGCCGCCGATCACCGCGCGCGCTGATCGGCAGGGATATGCATCCCTCAGCGCAGTTCGGGACCATCGTCATGAAGTTCGTGAAGTTTCTTCTGGGAACCGACCAGACCTCGATCGTCATTGGCGCGACCGTGTGGTCGCTCGCCCTCGGCAACATGATCGTCTTTCACGCGATCATTTTCGGCATCCGGCCGAGCCAGCCCTTGTGGCAGGCGATCGCTACGGGAGTTGCGATAGGCCTCTTCCTGATGCCGTTTCTTTTCATGTCCGTGGCGCGGGCGCTCCCATACACGTCTCCGTGGGCCGCGCTCGCGACGATGGCGGCTGCTTTCGCCTGTCCTCTGCTTATGTCGGGTCTGGCAGCATCGGGTGATCACAGGTTCATCATGGCGGCGGGGTCGATCGGGTTCATCGTCGCGGCGTTCTTCGCCGGACGCGCCGTGGACAAGTGGTGTCGATGAACCGGGTGTCGGCCCGGCGTTCTATCGCGGCCAATAGCTCCATGCCGCCCACAGCCAGCCAAAAATCAGCAGCGCCCCGCCGATCGGCGTCACCGCGCCGAGCGCGCGCGGACCGCCCAGCGCCATCGCATAGAGCGTGAAGGCAAAGATTGCAGCTCCGATCAGCAGCACGATTGCGGCGCCCCGTGCGGTGCCCATGATCGCGATCGCCGCGACCGCGTGGACAAGCTGGTACATGCCGCCGGTTCGCAGCCACTCGGCGGCCTGTGGGCTCGATGCGCCATGCGCTCCGAAAGCCCCGGCGGCGACCGCAACGGCGGCGGACAGGGCAGCGATCATCGCGAGCATGTGAAGCGTCCTCGTTCGAGCCCAGGTGCCGACAGGTGCCGACAACTACCGAATTGCCGCCGAATAGCATCAGCGCCCGGCGAGGCCAACTCCGGTCCTGGCGGGCGCGGGCGTCCCGACCTCAACGCCAAGGTAGAACTTCTGAATATCCTGGTTGGAGGTGAGCTCTTCGGATGTTCCTTCGAGCACGGTTCGGCCGTTTTCGATGACATAGCCATATGACGCATATTTCAGCGCGATCATCGCATTCTGCTCGACCAGCAGGATCGACACGCGTTTTTCGCGGTTGATCCGGGCGATGATCGCAAAAATATCCTTGACGATGAGCGGCGCCAGGCCGAGCGACGGCTCGTCGAGCAGGATCATCGCCGGATCGGCAACCAGCGCCCGGCCGATCGCCAGCATCTGCTGCTCGCCGCCCGACAGATAGCCGGCCGATTGGCGGCGGCGCTCGAACAGGATGGGGAAGTACTCGTAGACTTCGTTGAGCGCCGCCTTGCGCGGGCGCGCCTGCCGTTGCGCGAACGTTGCAGCGACCAGGTTTTCCTCGACCGTCATGTCCGCGAAGACGTGCCGTCCCTCGCGGACGTGGAAGATTCCACGTCGCACGATCATGTGCGGCGGCCGTCCCAGCAGGTTCTCGCCGCCGATGGTGATCGAACCGCGTGTGACGCGGCCGTTCTCGAGCGGCAGGAAATTGGAGATCGCCTTGAGGGCGGTCGTCTTGCCGGCGCCGTTGGCGCCGAGCAACGCGACGATGCTGCCCTCGGCGACAGTCAGGCTGATGTCCGCGAGAGCCTGAATGACACCCTGATAGACGACTTCCAGATTCCTGACCTCGAGGCCGGCCGGCATCGGCTACACCTTCTTCCAGTCGGTGATGTGCTCGACGTCCATGTTGTTG
>Ga0075367_10001091_pt1 | contig 11206 bp, 10 predicted proteins | sample EndMethybrTD3032_FD_71399 | JGI IMG/M metagenome (GOLD analysis project Ga0075367, IMG submission 71399) | Populus endosphere microbial communities from Tennessee, USA - Endosphere MetaG P. TD hybrid TD303-2 | ecosystem: Host-associated > Plants > Roots > Endosphere | place: USA: Tennessee...
TGGTCATCGCCTCGCGCATCGCCGCGTCCGTCTGCTCGATCGTCTCCGCGGGCGGCAACGGCGCCCCGACCCGAACGGTCATCGGGATCTTGGCGCGGCCCAGCTTGCGCGGATGGCCCTTCGTCCAGCGCCGGTGCGCGCCCCACACGATGAGCGGAAGGATCGGCACCTGCGCCTCGACCGCCATGCGCGCGGCGCCGCTCTTGAAGTCCTTGAGCTCGAAGCTGCGGCTGATCGTGGCCTCGGGGTACACGGCCACGAGCTCACCGGTCCGTAGCCGCTCGACGGCGACCGCATACGCGCCGGCGCCGGCCTTGCGGTCGACGGGAATGGTGCCGGAGTGCTTGATCAGGAAGTTGACGATCTTCACCTCCTGCATCTCGGACTTGATCATGAACCGCAGCCGACGCCGCACCTGATAGGCGGCGAGGGCAGCGGGCATCCAGTCGAGATAGCCGGTGTGGTTGATCGCGACGACGGCGCCACCCTGTGCCGGGAAGTTCTCGAGTCCGAGGTAGGTGATGCGACTCCCGGAGGCCGCCACGCCCGCCGTGCAGGCGATTTCGAGCATGCGGAAAACGGGCTCCATGCGCGCTACTCCGGCGCTCCCGTGGGACCCCCCTGCGCGCGGCGAGCCGCCTTGTCCTGCGCTTTCTGGATGGCCTCCTCGGCGTCCATCCGGTTCGCCTCGGCCAGCGTCGGCGCGCCGCCACCGAGCCGGTGCGGAACCCAGAACTCACCTGGCGGATACGGACCGTAATCGTCCTGCACACGTTCGAGCAGATGCTGCATCCGCGAATGCAGCAGCGCGGTCAGTTCGACCGGCGGCAACGTCGGGTAGATGGGCTCCCCCACCGCCACGGCGATCGGCACCTTGGGCCGTCGCATGTTCTTGGGGTGGCCCTTGGTCCAGACGCGCTGCGCGCCCCACACGATGTGCGGGACGATCGGGACGTCGGCGGCGATCGCCATCCGTGCCGCACCCGATTTGAACTCTTTGATCTCGAAGCTGCGACTGATGGTGGCCTCGGGGTAGACGCCGACCAGCTCGCCTTCCTTCAGCTTGCGGCAGGCCTCGTCGAACGACGCGGCACCGCTGTCTCGGTCCACCTCGATGTGGCGCAGGCTGCGCATGATCGGGCCCGTGATCTTGTTGTCGAAGACTTCTTTCTTCGCCATGAACCGGACCTTGCGGCCGCGCTTCTGCCGGTAGGCGGGCAGGCCGGCGAAGGTGAAGTCGATGTAGCCGGTGTGGTTGATGGCGATGACGGCCCCGCCCTCGGTGGGCAGGTGCTCGACGCCGCTGACGGTGAACGTCAACCCCTGAACGCGCCAGAGCAGCCTGGCGAGTTGGATGACTGTTCCGTAAACCGGCTCCACATACGGCAGCCTAGTCGGGTGACGCGTCCCATCGAACCGGTGCCGACTCCCTCGGTTGTCAGCGACATTGCCGCGGGCAGGCCGGTGAGCGCGGTTTGGGTCAATGAGCTGGGCGGCGTCACTTTTTCGGTCGACGGCGGAACCGAGTACGTGAAGGTCATGCCGCTGCGCTGGGCGCACGCTCTGGAGGCCGAGATCCACCGGCTCGGTTGGGCCGCCGCGTACCTGACGGTGCCGCGGGTGCTGGGCGCGGGTGAGGGGTGGTTGCACACCGCCGGGCTGGCGGGATCCTCGGCCGTCGCGCCGCAGTGGATGTGCGACCCGCGCACCGCGACGCGGGCGATCGGCGTAGGCCTTCGGCTGATGCACGACACACTCCCCGTCGACGACTGCCCGTTCGGGCCTCCATCCTGGGTGACCGATCAACCGGATGTCGACCGGAGCGTGGTGTGCCACGGCGACGCCTGTGCACCCAACACCTTGATCGACGACGAGGGCCGCCCCTGCGGCCACGTCGATCTCGGCGAACTCGGTGTCGCCGACCGTTGGGCCGACCTCGCGGTCGCGGAATGGTCGCTGCGATACAACTACGGCGGCGACTGGCGCGACGAATTCTTCGATGCCTACGGTGTGGCACCGGATCAGGACCGCATGGATCACTATCTGAGGCAGTGGGAGGACGAGTGATTCTGCAGCAGATCGCACTCGACATCGAGAAGACCTCGGACTCTTGGTATCTCGGCATCCCCGTCATCGCGCAACTCGCCGAGCAGCCGCTGTCACTCGATACGCCTGTCACCGTGATCGTCGGTGAGAACGGCTCGGGGAAATCGACGTTGCTCGAAGCCGTCGCCGCGTCGTGGGCCGCGCGCCTGCGCGGCGCGGTCAAGCACTGGACTCCACGGACGGGCGACGAAGACAGCGACCTGCATTGGGCGGTGCGCCTGCAGGGCGAGTTCCCGCCGCCGGCCGGCGGATGTTTCCTGCGGGCCGAGGCCATGCATCAGTTGTTCACCGAGGTCGATAGCGGGACACCGCATCAGGTGTTCGGCGGTGCGCTCAACGCCCGCTCGCACGGGGAGTCGTTTCTGGCGTTCCTGTCGTCGCGGGACACCGAGCGCGGACTATTCATCCTCGATGAACCCGAGGCGGCGCTGTCGTTCAATTCGTGTTTGCAGTTGATGGTGCTGATGGACTCGCTCGTCGCGCACGGGTCGCAGGTTCTGCTGGCCACCCACTCACCCGTGCTCGCGGCCTTCCCTGGGGCGACGATCCTCGAACTCGGCGAGCACGGCCGCCACGTCAGCGCGTGGGAAGACCTGCCGATGGTGGGTCATTGGCGCCACTTCCTGTCCGCACCCGACGCGTATCTGCGGCACCTGTTCGCCTCCGGCTAGTCTTGATGCCGCAGATCGCGTCAGCAGGAAAGGGCATTAGTGCAGGTCATCAGCGTCGGGCATGCAGGCTTCCGGATTGAGACGAACGCCGGAAGCGTCCTGTGCGATCCGTGGGTCAACCCGGCGTACTTCGCGTCCTGGTTCCCGTTCCCGGACAACCGCGAGCTGGACTGGGATGCTCTCGGCGACTGCGATTACCTCTACGTTTCCCACCTGCACGCCGACCACTTCGACGCGAAGAACCTGAGCGCGCACGTCAACAAGGACGCGACGGTTCTGCTGCCCGACTTCCCGGTGCCGGACCTGCGCCGCGAACTGGAGAAAATCGGGTTTCACCGGTTCTTCGAAACCACCGATTCGGTCAAGCATCGGGTCAGCGGACCCAAGGGCGACCTCGATGTGATGATCATCTCGCTGCGCGCCCCCGCGGACGGCCCCATCGGAGACTCCGGCCTCGTGCTCGATGACGGCGAGACGGTCTGCTTCAACATGAACGATGCCCGGCCGGTCGACCTCGACGTGGTGCACGCCGACTTCGGCGCCGTCGACGTCCACATGCTGCAGTACTCCGGGGCCATCTGGTACCCGATGGTCTACGACATGCCTGCGCGCGCCAAGGAGGCGTTCGGCACCCAGAAGCGACAGCGGCAGATGGACCGATGCCGCCAATACATCGCGCAGGTCGGCGCGACGTGGGTGATCCCGTCCGCGGGTCCGCCGTGTTTCCTGGATCCAGCGCTGCGCGACCTCAACGACGATCACGGCGATCCCGCCAACATCTTTCCCGACCAGGTGGTGTTCCTGGATCAGATGCGGGCCAACGGCCATGACGGTGGCCTGCTGATGATGCCCGGGTCGACGGCTGATTTCACTGGCTCACAGTTGAATTCGCTCAACCACCCGCTGCCCGACGACGAGGTGCAGGCCATCTTCACCACCGGCAAGGCGGCCTACATCGCCGACTTCGCCGAGCGGATGGCTCCGGTGCTGGCCGCGGCAAAGGCCGGCTGGGCACCTGCGGAAGGCGAACCCATGCTGGAGCCGTTGCGCAGTCTGTTCGAGCCCATCATGCTGGCCAGCGACCAGATCTGTGACGGCATCGGCTATCCGGTGGAACTGCGGCTCGGCCCCGAGACTGTGGTGATCGACTTCCCGAAACGCGCTGTGCGCGAACCTGTTCCGGATGAGAAGTTCCGGTACGGCTTCGCCATCGCACCGGAGCTTGTGCGGACGGTGCTGCGGGACAACGAGCCCGACTGGGTCAACACCATCTTCCTGTCCACCCGGTTCACCGCATGGCGGGTCGGTGGCTACAACGAGTACCTCTACACGTTCTTCAAATGTCTGACCGAGGAACGCATCGCCTATGCGGACGGTTGGTTCGCCGAGGCGCACGATGACACCGCCTCGATCACGCTGGACGGCTGGGAGATTCAACGACGCTGCCCGCATCTGAAGGCCGACCTGTCGAAGTTCGGCATCGTCGAGGGCAAGACGCTGACGTGCAACCTGCACGGCTGGCAATGGAATCTGGAGAACGGCCGTTGCCTGACGACCAAGGGGCACGAGTTGCGGAGCAGCCGCGCATGACCGGCGCCCGCCAGCTTTACGACGACGGGATGATCCAGCTCGACCGGCTGGCGATCACGCTGCGTCGTTACCACTTTCCGTCAGGCACGTCGAAAGTCATTCCGTTGCGGTCGATCCGGGGCTACAAGGCCGAGCCGCTGGGTATGTTCACCGAGCGGTTCCGCGTCTGGGGTAGTACCGATCCTCGACGCTGGATGCCGCTCGACGTCTGGCGTCCGATCAAGTCGACGCTGGTGACCCTCGATGTCGACGGCGTTCGTCCCGCGCCGGCGTTCACCCCGCAGCGCCCCACAGAGTTCCTCGCGGTCCTCGACGAACTGCTGGAGAGCTAGAAGGCGGGCACGCCGTCACGGTGTGGATGCAGCGCACCGATCGCTGAGGTCAGCGGGAGGTGTAACGCGTCCACGATGCCGGGCGCAGCCTCGCACACCCAGGGAATCGCGTTGACAGCCCGCATGCCGGTCGCGAGTAGGCCATGCTCACTTGCGCTTTCGCCATCGCGGTAGCCCACTTCGAATTCTCCGTCGAAGGACGGTTCACCGTCGATGAGCACCCGCCAGATTCCGTCGGTGGCTCCGGTCCGTCCGGTCGGCCATTCCGGCGCCAGATCATCGGCCATCCGGTCGACATGTTCCAGGCTGACGACCTCTTTGCCGGCGACGACACCGATGCACTTGGCGTAGGTGGCGCCGACCGTACCTGCCGGGATGAGACCGCAGGCGGTATGCAGATCTCGCGGAGTCGGAAGGAATTCGCACGTTTCGCGGATCTCGTCGAACTCGACACCGAGCGCGTCGGCGACCATCGTGATCGCCGCTCCCCAACCCCACCTCAGCACACCGGGCTGTTTCAAACCACCCTGATAGTCGAGAGGTTGGCCGAAACCGAACAGTTCGCGGACGTCCCATTCGACGGGGTATTCCGAGTAGTTCGTGATCTCGATGCCGCGCACCGAATACACCTTGTGCGACATCGTCATCAGCGCGATCGGGAACAGGTCGCACCCGAATCCGGGCTCGATGCCCGACGAGAATATCGAGCTGCCCCCGGCGGCCGTCGCTTCGCGGATCGGATCGAGGAAGCGCTTTGAGAGAGAACCCTTTTCGTAGACGAGACCGGGCAACGACGTGGTGACGATGTTGGTGCCCGACGACAGGATGCGACAGAAGTCGGCGAGTGCCTCCGCCGGTCGCGGACCGGCGGGCGCCGCGTACATCACGCAATCCACGCCCGAGGCCAGCAGCGCGTCCGCGTCGCGAGTGGCGGCGACACCGACCGGATCGATGCCCGCCAGCACGCCGACGTCCTGGCCGTCCTTGGCCTCCGAGTGCACCCACGCACCTGCGAGTTCGAGACTGGGCCGGTCCATGATCGTCCGGATCGCATAGCGCCCGACCCCGCCGGTGGCCCACACTGCGACGCGATACGTCTTGTCCGCCTGTGCCATGGGTTTTCTCCCTCAACTCGCCCTTGCGCAAAAACATTACATCTGTAATGTCTTTCCGTGGTCGAACTCCGCGAAGAATGGAGACGCAGATGGTCGAACTCGATGGCTCACTCAGCGGCAAGGTCGCCATCGTCACCGGGACCAGCCGCGGTGTCGGGGTGGGCATCGCGCACGAGCTGCTACGGGCCGGGGCCACGGTGGTTGGCTGCTCACGGTCGGCGCTGGACGCGATGCCTGGCACGGAAGACAACCCCGATTGGGCGCGGCGATCCGACCAAATGGTCTGTGACCAAGCCGATTACACGGCGATCGACGCGTTCGTGCAGCAGGTCGTCGATCGCCACGGCCGGCTGGACATCCTGGTCAACAACGCGGGTGGCACCGTCCCGTCGCCGTCGGTCGACGAGGTTCCCGCGCTGGTGTCACGTATCCAAGGCGCGCCGTCCAGCGACGACGACTACGAACGCAGCGCGCTCTTTCACGCGTTCGCGGTCCAGATGAACCTCATCAGTCCGCTGTGGTTCGCGATTCGGGCATACCGGCAGATGAAGACGCAGGACGGTGTCGGCTGCATCATCAACGTCTCCAGCGGCGCCGGCCATCCCGCCGGCTCGCCGACGCTGGTGTCCTACGGGGCCGCCAAAGCGGGGCTGAACCAGATGACGCGCTCGCTCGCCCAGGAGTGGGGCCCTGCGGTGCGGGTCAACTGTGTCGCGCTCGGCCCGACCATCACCGAGAACTTCAGGTCGTTCGTACTTCCGAAGGACGATCCCACCGGGACCGAATACTTCGTGAACGTTCCCATGAAGCGCGGTGGCGAGCCGGCGGAGGTTGGCCGCACCTGCGTCTTCCTCGCCTCCGGCACAGCCGATTTCGTCAACGGAACCACGATCGAGATCGACGGCGGCATGCTGCCCGGCGTGCTGTACGACGCGGGACTCAAGACCATCACCGATCTGCTCTGAAGGACACAGCGAAATGACGCGGCGCATCATCCAGTTCTCCACCGGCAATGTCGGCGTACACGCACTCCGGACGATCATCGAACGTCCAGACCTCGAACTGGTCGGCGTGCACGCGGCCAGCCCAGACAAGATCGGCCGGGACGCGGCCGAGCTGTGCGGGCTTGCCGAATCGACCGGTGTGATCGCCACCGACGACATCGACGCGCTCGTGGCGCTGGGCGCCGATTGCGTGGTGTACACCTCGCAAGCCGAGACTCGCGCGCCAGCGGCGGCCGACGACATCGCGCGCTTCCTGCGTGCCGGAACCAACGTCGTCGGGTCGTCGTTCGTCTGGCTCGTCGCACCGGAGTTCACCGACGACTGGCTGCGCAAGCCGCTGGAAGAGGCGTGCCGACAAGGGAATTCGACGCTGTACATCAACGGGATAGATCCCGGTTTCTCCGGAGACACGCTCGTGTACACGGCGCTGAGCCTCGCCGGTCGCGCCGAGGCCGTCACGGTTCAGGAGATCTGCGACTACGCCACCTACGACGACGCCGACTTCACCGGCGTCACCTTCGGTTTCGGCACGGACCCCGAGCACCAACCGATCCTCTTCATGCCGGGCGTGCTCGCGTCGATGTGGGGTATCCAGGTCCGCAGCTTGGCCGCGGATCTCGGTGTGGAGCTCGACGAGGTGCGCGAGCGGCACGAGAAATGGGTGACGCCCGAACCGATCTCGTGCACGATGATGGACGTCGAGGTCGGCAAGGTCGCCGCGGTGCGCTTCGGTGTCGAGGGCGTTCGGGACGGCAGGGTCGTCATCACCATGGAGCACGTGAACCGGTTGACCGAGGTCGCCGCTCCGGACTGGGCCGTCCCGCCGGACGGTCGTCCGGGAGTACATCGCGTCGTCGTCGACGGCGATCCGGGTGTCGAGATCAACACCCACGTCGGCCTCGGCGGAACGGACCACAACCAGGGCGGCGTCATCGCCACCGCGGCCCGGCCGATCAACGCCATCGAAGCGGTGTGCCGGGCGCCGGCCGGAATCCTCGCCGCCCACGACCTACGGCCGCTGGACCACACTCGCGGTGTCATGTGGTGAGGTCAGTCCATGGCAGGAGCAGTGCAACCACGGCGTCCCCCAGGGGGTAACCAGCTGCGTGCCGAACGGACCCGGCAGATGGTGATCGACGAGACCGTCCGTTACATCCTCGACGAGGGCTTCGCCGCACCCAGCGTCCGTCGCATCACCGAGCGCGCCGGGGTGACGTGGGGAGTGGTGCAGTACCACTTCGGCGATCTGAACGGACTTCTCATCGCGGTCGTCGACGAGGGTTTCCGTCAGCTCACCGAAGTTCTCGCCGCGGTCCCCGCCACGACCGCGGACCTGCCGATCGAACAACGCACGCAGGTCGTCGTCGACGCGGCGTGGTCAGCGTTCTCGAGCCCGACGTCGATGGCGGCGATCGAGATCCTGATAGCCACGCGTTCGGGCAGAAGCGATGCGGTCAACAGGCGGCTGGCGGACACGATGCGTCAGCTCACCGAACTCGGCAGGCACCTCGGCGAGGGCCTGGATCCGAAGCACGCGAAGGAGATCGGCAACCACATCTGGGCATGCCTGCGCGGAATTGTTGTGGCACAGATTATTTCGTCACAACCACTGGACACGTCCAGGGACCGGCGCGCCCTGGTCGACGTACTGACCGCCTACGTCCTCACGCACAGTTTGGAACGCTAGGCCCTGGGCTCGAGCACTTCGGTTCCGACGAAGGGCACCAAGGCTTCTGGCACCCGCACGCTACCGTCGGGCTGCTGGTGATTCTCCAGGATGGCCACCAGCCACCGTGTCGTGGCCAGCGTTCCGTTGAGGGTGGCAGCAGTCTGGGGCTTGCCGTTCTCGTCGCGATAGCGCACCGAAAGGCGTCGCGCCTGGAACGTCGTGCAGTTCGACGTCGAGGTCAGCTCTCGGTACGTCTGCTGCGTCGGGACCCACGCCTCGCAGTCGAACTTACGCGCGGCCGACGAACCCAAATCTCCTGCGGCGATATCGATTACGCGATACGGGACATCGATCTTCGCCAGCATCTCGCGCTCCCAGCCGAGCAGCCGCTGGTGTTCGGCCTCGGCCTCGTCGGGCTTGCAGTAGATGAACCCCTCGACCTTGTCGAACTGGTGCACCCTGATGATGCCGCGGGTGTCCTTACCGTGACTGCCTGCCTCGCGACGAAAGCACGACGACCATCCGGCATAGCGCAGCGGACCGTCGGACAGATCGAGTATCTCGTCGGAGTGATAGCCGGCCAAGGCCACCTCGGAGGTACCGACGAGGTACAGGTCGTCGGACTCCAGATGGTAGACCTCCTCGGCGTGCGCACCGAGAAAACCGGTGCCCGCCATGATCTCCGGGCGCACCAGCACCGGCGGGATCATCAGCGTGAAGCCGTTGTCCTGGGCCAGGCGCGCGGCCAGCTGCAGCAGGCCGAGCTGTAGCAGCGCTCCCGCACCGGTCAGGAAGTAGAACCGCGCGCCGGAGACTTTCGCCCCGCGTTCGAGGTCGATGAGCCCCAGCGACTCGCCGAGCTCGACGTGGTCCTTCGGGTTCTCGATGGCGCGGGGTTCGCCGACGGTGTCGAGCACCACGAAGTCGTCCTCGCCGCCCGCGGGGACACCGTCGATGATCACGTTCGCAATGGCCATGTGCGCCGCGATGAACGCCGTTTCGGCCTGGCTCTGCTCGGCCTCGGCAACCTTGACCTTGTCGGCGAGTTCCTTGGCCGCGGCCAAAAGCGCGGGCCGCTCATCCGGCGATGCCTTGCCCACCTTCTTACTGGCGGCCTTCTGCTCGGCGCGCAGGTTGTCGCCAGACGACACCGCCGCCCGCCGTGCGGCATCGGAGTCCAGCAGCGCATCGACGAGGCCAGGGTCTTCTCCGCGGGCACGTTGCGATGCGCGCACCAAGTCCGGGTTATCGCGCAGCAGTTTGAGGTCGATCACGGGCGCAACACTACTTTTGGCCGCCGGCGGGGAACAGCCGAGGCCGGACCCTCAGCCACAACCTCGTAACGTTACAACTGCATCACTTGTCACAGCGCCCGACACGCCTGTCACAATGGAGCAGATGTCTGAAGCACCCACCGTGGAATACCCGCATGCTGACGAGGCCGGCCAAGCCTCTCCGCGGGCGCCTTGGTGGCGCAGCCTGCAGGCGGCATCGACGCGCCGCGCACTGCTGCTGACCGCCCTCGGCGGCCTGCTCATCGCGGGTCTGATCACCGCGATTCCGCAGACCGAGAGCTCTGGGCTGACGGCGAGCACGATCTCTCTCGGTCCCCGCGGCAACGACACCTTCAAGCACGCGAAGGCAGGCGACTGCCTGAACTGGCCCGACCGCACACCGGATGCCGCTGAGATCGTCGACTGCAAGGACGACCATCGTTTCGAGGTCGCCCAATCAGTGGACATGCGCACGTTCCCCGGCAGCGAGTACGGGCCCGACGCGGCGCCTCCGTCGACCGCCCGCATCCAGCAGATCAGCCAGGAGCAGTGCTCGGCCGCGGTCAAGCACTATCTGGGCACCGACTTCGATCCCAACAGCCGCTTCACCGTCAGCATGCTGTGGTCCGGCGACAAGGCCTGGAAGCAGTCCGGCGAGCGCCGAATGCTCTGCGGCATGCAGCTGCCCGGCCCGAACAACCAGCAGGTGGCGTTCAAGGGCAAGGTCGCCGACATCGACCAGTCGAAGGTGTGGCCCGCGGGCACGTGCCTGGGCATCGACCCGTCGACCAACCAGCCCACAGACATCCCGATCGACTGCGCGGCGCCGCACGCGATGGAGGTCACCGGCGCGGTGAACCTCGCCGAGAAGTTCCCGGCCGGCTTGCCGCCGGAACCCGACCAGGACAGCTTCATCAAGGACGCGTGCACCCGGATGACGGATGCCTATCTGGCGCCCATCGAGCTGCGCAGCACCACGCTCACGCTCATCTACAGCACGATCTCGTTGCCGACATGGTCGGCAGGCAGCCGTCAGGTGTCCTGCAGTATCGGCGCAACGCTCGGAAACGGCGGCTGGTCAACACTTCTCAACAGCGCCAAGGGCCCGTTGATGATCAACGGTCAGCCCCCGGTTCCGCCGCCGGACATCCCAGAGGAACGGCTGAGCTTCCCGCCGGTCCCGATGCCCGACTCGCCCGCCGAATCGTCGTCGTCGTCGTCTTCGTCGTCGTCGTCCTCCTCGTCGTCGTCGTCGACCACGGACGACTCCGACGTCGGCAACCAGACCCAGCACATGCCGGGCTCTGCGCAGGCCACCGAAACGCCGGCTCCGACCACGGACCCGGCCGCGCCGGGCAACACCTTCCTCAACGGGCCACCGCCACCTCCGGGCGCGCCTCCGCCGCCGCCACCACCGCCGGGATTGCCGCCACCACCACCTCCAC
>Ga0075367_10001094_pt1 | contig 11194 bp, 10 predicted proteins | sample EndMethybrTD3032_FD_71399 | JGI IMG/M metagenome (GOLD analysis project Ga0075367, IMG submission 71399) | Populus endosphere microbial communities from Tennessee, USA - Endosphere MetaG P. TD hybrid TD303-2 | ecosystem: Host-associated > Plants > Roots > Endosphere | place: USA: Tennessee...
GAACCACTCCATGCAAAGCCTCCGGACCATGCAAACGCAGCGCACTCCGGCCCAACACCTCGTCCAACCCTGCCTCTCCCCCAATTTGCGCAACAGGCCCCCAAGGGGAGAGGCGACGTGCCGGTGTCGGAGGTTAGGGCGACCGCGTCAGCAGGCGCGGCAGGCGGCCGTCGATGATGAGCAGGGCTGCGGCGATGATGACGGCGCCGACAACCTCGCGACCTTCGAGCTGCTCGCCGATGAAGACGCGGCCGAGCAGGATCGGGGTCAGCGGCATGATCAGCGTCACCAGCATGGCGTTGGTGGCGCCGGCGCGCTGCAGGACCGTGAAGTGGCACAGGGCCGCCAAGCCCGAACCGAGCACGCCGATGGCGATGACGCAGGCCAGCACCGTCAGGGACGGCATGGGCCTGGTCCATGGCCAATCGATCGCCAGCGCCAGGGGCACGGCGATGAAGATCGAGGCGGCCATCTGCATCATGGCGATGACGAACGGCGGGTAATGCCCGAGCCTGGCGCGGGCATAGATATTGGCCAGCACGTACATCAAGGGCGCGGCCAGAAGGGCGAGGCGCGCCAGCACGTCGGCGCTGGTCACCACCGCAAAGTCCGAGCCGACCAGGATGCCGACGCCGACGATGCCGATCAGAATGCCGACCAGCTTGTTGCGGGAAAGCTTCTCGTCGTGCGTGAGGAGGTGCGCGAGGAAAATGCCGAACAGCGGCGCCGAAGCGTTCAGGATGGCGGCCATGCCGCCCGTCGCCCGCGTCTGTCCCCACACGATCAGGACGAACGGTATCAGCGTGTTGAAGAGGGAGAAGAACGCAAAATGCCGCCACTCCGCGAGTGTCGCTGGGATGCGGTAGCCGAGCGCGGTGACGATGATGGTGAGCACGATTGCGGCAGACACCCCGCGCAGGGCGACAATGCTGAAGGCCGGCATCTGGTCCTGCACCACGGCGACGAAGAAATAGGAGCTGCCCCACAGCATCGACTGAAGCGCGATCAAGCCCCACTCGAGGGCGCCCAGTCGCAGCGGCGCATTGGCCAATGTTCCCTCCCGTTCGGCAGACGCGGCGATGTTTGGCGGTTTCCGGTGCGCACCGCAATCAAATCCGCGAGCGTGCAGGCCAACTCTGCCTCCAGTGTGCGCGCGGCGTGACCCGGTGACGCCTGGCTGCGGCCTCGCTATGGTGCGCCGGACGCGAGAAGGATGACGCCATGCCGCAGCAATTCGCCTCCGACAACAACGCCGGCATGTGCCCGCAAGCGCTGGAGGCCTTGGTGAGCGTCAACGCCGAGGGGCACGCGCCGGGCTATGGCACGGATGCCTGGACGGAACAGGCTGGCGTGCGCATCCGCGAGCTGTTCGAGACGGACTGCGCGGTATTTTTCGTGTTCAACGGCACGGCAGCCAACGCGTTGGCGCTGGCGCAGCTGTGCAAGCCCTATGACGCCGTGATCGCCCATGCGCTGAGCCACATCGAGGAGGACGAGGCTGGTGCGCCGGGATTCTACTCGGGAGGCGCCAAGTTGGTGACGGCGGAGACGCCGCTCGGCAAGCTCACGCCGGAGGTGGTCGAGAAGCTGGCTGGCCGGGGCAGGGGCGTGCATCACGTCAAGAGCCGGGTGCTGTCCCTGACGCAGGCAACCGAGCTTGGCACGGTCTATACACGCGACGAGCTGGCGGCGCTGACGGAGGTGGCGCGCCGGCATGGCCTCAAGGTGCACATGGACGGCGCGCGCTTCGCCAATGCCGTGGCGGCCCTGGGCTGTACGCCGGCGGAAGGCTCATGGCGCGCCGGCGTCGATGTACTGTGCTTCGGTGGCGTCAAGAACGGGCTGGCCGTGGGAGAGGCGGTGGCGTTTTTCGATCCTGGCCTGGCGCAGGAGTTCGAGTGGCGCGTCAAGCAGGCGGGGCATCTCAACTCCAAGATGCGGCTCGTCACAGCGCCGTGGCTGGCGCTGCTGAAGGACGACCTGTGGCTGAGGAATGCGCGCCACGCCAACGCCATGGCGCAGCGGCTGGCCGGACGTCTGCGCGAGGTGGCCGAGGTGCGGCTGATGTTCCCGGTCGAGGCCAACGCGGTGTTCGCCGAGATTCCGCCGCGCGCGCAGGAGCGGCTGCGCGCCAAGGGCTGGCGGTTCTATACGTTCCTCGGCGAGACTGGGTGCCGGCTGATGTGCGCTTGGGACATGACGGCGGAGCGCGTCGACCAGTTCGCGGATGATCTGAGGCAAGCTGCAGATGGCCGATAGGTTGGGTTAGGGCGAAGCCCGCAACCCAACAATCCTCGGCCGTGTCGGGTTACGCGCTGACGCGCTAATCCAACTTGCGAGGTTACGGCGTTGCTCGCGCCGCCACGGCACGGCCCAGCAGGCGGCCATCGATGGTGACGAGGGCCGAAGCGATGATCAAAGCGCCGACAATCTCGTTGACCTTCAAGGCTTCGTCCAGGAAGGCCGCGCCGAGCGCCGTGGCGGTGACGGGAATGAGCAGGGTCACCAGCATCACGTTGGAGGGGCCGGCGGTGGCGCTGATGCGGAAGAAGACGATAAAGGCCAGCGCCGTCGATACCAGCGCCAGGGCGAGGATCGATGCGATCGCCGCGGGACCCGGCAACGGCAGCAGCCAGAAGCGGTCGACGACCGCGGCGAGCGGCAGCAGGAACAAGGTGGAGCAGAGCAGCTGCGCGGCGGAGGATACGAGCGGCGGGATTTCGCGCAGGCGGCGCATTCCATAGGCAGTCAAGCCATAGGACAGGGCGGCGCCAAGCACGGCCAGCATGCCGAGGATGCTCGACAGATTGGCTCCTGCCACTTCCGGACCCATGAGAACAGCCACGCCAACGATGCCGAGCAGGACACCAGCCATTTTGTGCAGCGTGAGCGGCTCCTTGGCCAGCATGCGCATAACGAGCAGCGTGAACAGCGGCGTGGTGGCGTTGAGCACGGCGGCGAGCCCGCTGGCGATGCGCGTTTGCCCAAAGGTGATCAGGCAGAAGGGGATCACGTTGCTGATGATGGCTTGCTCGGCGAACACGCGCCAGCCGGCCAGCGTGCGGGGGAGCTGATATCCGAGCAGAGGCGCGAGCAGGGTCAGCGCGAGCGCAGCTATGCCGACGCGGGCAAGCACCAAGGTCAGGGGCGGCACCTCTGCAACGGCAACGCCAATGAAGAAGAACGCACCGCCCCACAGGATGGACAGGAAGACGAGCAGCAGCCAGTCGGTCGTGCGCATGTGATGCAGTGCTCCGTGGATGTCAGCAGAGCCTGACTAGCGAGCCTCAGTATGCTCGGTCGACCCGTTTCCTGTGATCGTCCTACGCGCTGCGTCGCCACGAAATCGAATATTCGTTATGGGCAGCATCGCCATCTGTTATGTACGCGGCATATGGGCTAGCGGCCTCAAAGCATCGCCGACATGCCGCCGTCAACGGCCAATACGGAGCCGGTGATGTAGGAGGACTCGTCGCTGGCGAGGAACAGCACGGCCTTGGCCATGTCCTCCGCCGTGCCGAACCGCTTCAGCAGCGTGCGGTCGAGCAGGGCCTTGTGGATGCCGGGGTTGCTGAGCGCGCGTTTGGTCAGGGCCGTCTCGACGAACCCCGGTGCCAGCGCGTTGACCCGAATGTTGAAGGGCGCGTACTCGACGGCGAGGCCCTTGGTGAGCGCGACGACGGCGCCCTTGGTGGCCGAGTAGGCCGTGAGCTGGCGCAGGCCGCGTTCCGCCATGATGGAGGCGACGTTGATCAGCGAGCCGCGGCCGGAGGCCCTGAGCAGGCCGAAGCCGTCGCGAGCGATACGCACCACCCCGTCGAGGTTGACTTCGCGGATCTTGACCCAGTCGGCATCGGACAGGTGGCGGAAATCGCTGCGTACGTTGAGGCCGGCGTTGTTGACGATCACGTCGAGGCGGCCGTGCCCCTTCTCGACCTCGCGAATCATGGCGGAGACGTCCTGGCCACGCGTGACGTCGACAGCAATCGCGCGGGCGGAAGCGCCGGATTTGGTCAGCTGGCCGGCCACGGTCTCGGCGGCGGCGCCATCGACGTCGGTGACGTAGACGTACGCGCCTTCGGCGGCCAGCGTTTCGGCGATGGCACGGCCGATGCCTGCGCCCGAGCCGGTCACCAGGGCAATGCAGCCCTCAAGACGTTTCATCGTAGCCTCGCTTGGGCGGCCGCTTTGGCTTGGCCTTCGCCGCCGCGGCCTTGACGGGCGGCACCCATTTCTCGCGCAGGGTGACCAGCTCCTCGGCGGCGCTGGGGTGCAGGGCCATGGTGCTGTCGAAGTCGGCCTTGGTGGCCTTCATGCGCATGGCGATGGCCGCCATCTGCACGATCTCGGCGGCGTCGGGGCCCATCACGTGGCAGCCGACGATGCGATCGGTGTCGGCATCGACGATCAGCTTCATGAGCGTGCGCTCGTCGCGGCCCGACACGGTGTTCTTGAGGGGGCGGAAATTGGCCTTGTAGATATCGACCTTGGCGTGGCGTTCGCGGGCCATGTGCTCGGGCAGGCCGACCGTGCCGATCTCGGGCGTGGCGAACACGGCGGTCGGGATCAGCTCGTGGTCGACGGTGACTGGCTTCTTGCCGTACAGGGTGTCGGCGAAGGCGTGGCCCTCGCGGATGGCGACCGGCGTGAGGTTGACGCGATCGGTCACGTCGCCGACCGCGTAAATGTTGTCGACCGAGGAGCGCGACTGCTCGTCGACCAGGATCTCGCCGAGCTCGCCAAGCTTGACGCCGGCCGCCTCCAGGCCGATGCCGGCGGTGTTGGGCGAGCGTCCCGTGGCGAACATGACCTTGTCGGCCTGCAGCGTGCTGCCGTCTTCCAGCGTGACGGTGTGGCTGGACCAGCCCTTGTCGATCGAGGCGATGCGGGCGTTGCAGCGCACGTCGATGCCGCGCTTGAACAGCTCCTGGGTCAGCGCATCGCGCAGCTCCTCGTCGAAGCCGCGCAGGATCTTCTCGCCGCGGTAGAGCAGGGTGGTCTCGGCGCCCAGGCCGTTGAAGATGCCGGCGAACTCCACGGCAATGTAGCCGCCGCCGACGATCACGATCGAGGAGGGCAGGGCATCGAGATGGAACGCCTCGTTGGAGGTGATGGCGTGGCCGGCGCCCGGCACGTCCGGCACGACGGGGCGGCCGCCGACGGCGATCAGGATGGTGGCGGCCGTGACCGTGCGGTCGCCGGGCTGGATGCGCACCGTGTTGCGGTCGATCAGCTCGGCGCGGGCGGAGAACAGCTTGACGCCCGACCGTTCCAGGTTGGCCTTGTAGACGCCGGAGATGCGCTCGATCTCCTTGTCCTTGTTGGCGATCAGGGTCGGCCAGTCGAAGGAGGGCGTGCGCAGGCTCCAGCCGAAGCCCTCGGCATCCTCGAACTCGTCGCGGAAGCGGCTGGCGTAGACCAGCAGTTTCTTGGGGATGCAGCCGCGCACCACGCAGGTGCCGCCATAGCGGAACTCCTCGGCAATCGCCACCTTGGCGCCGTGGTTGGCGGCGATGCGGGCGGCGCGCACGCCGCCGGAGCCGGCGCCGATCACGAACAGGTCGAAGTCGAAATCGCTCATGGCTCCCTCATACCCGCGAATGGCGGTGGCCAGCAACGGCATAGCTGCGCGAGGTTAAGGAGTGCATGGCCGGCATGCCCGTCGCGCACAACATGTCATCGGGCGGGGCGAACACTCGCGGGGTCGAGCCCGATGCAATACGTTGCAGTGTCCTGGGTTCCGAAGGTCGTGGCTCCAATGCGCAAACAGAACAGGTCCTCACGTCAGTCGTCGGGTGAGAGCAGAAATGTCGCCTGTATTGGAGCATAATCGTATATGACCTGAGGCCCCGTTAGGGTCGCACAAAAGTGCGGGCAATTCCTCGTCCGTAGTTCTATCGATACCGACCATTTCTACTAGCTCACCGCTGGAGGTTGCCGATGCCGAGAACCATAAGGCGGGTTCTGAAGTGGGGGGGCGCAACCGTGATCGCTGCCACCGCGATATTTGCGTCCCTGGTTTTTTGGCCGGAGCCTCTGTTTGCGTATTCGCTAACGATTGGAAAAATCACGGTTAGTTCCGACCGAGCAATCCCCCGTGAAGGGGCAGAGCGTGCGGTAAGCCAATGCGCGGCTTTGCTGGAGCGCTCTCCGCTCAAGGCAAGCAATCAAAGATATCGCATCTACGTCACGAATTCTGGATGGCGACAGCGGCTCTTCTTTATCCCGCAACCTCATGCCTGGGGCCTGGCGTACTCGTATCCGCTTGGCGGTAGCGCCTTCTTGAGTGGTGCCGATTTTGAGACTGGCCGCGTCGTGCATTGGGGCTATGTCGGCACACCTCCTCGCACCCTGGCTTGGCTATGTGCCCACGAGCTCACTCACATCATCGTCGCGGAGCATATCGGTCTTGCACGCTTCTCCGTGCCTCAGTGGGTGTGGGAAGGGTTTCCCGATTATGTCGGCATCGAACATCGCCAGTCTTTCGAGGAGTTGCGGGATGCACTCGGCGATCGCGACGTCGATGTTCCCATGATGGTGAGGTTCGGCAGCTATCCTCGCTACCGCCTTCTGGTCACGTATTTCCTGGAAAAGAAGGGCTGGTCGATCGAGCAGCTGTTGCAGACGCGGCTCACTTACGAAGCGGCAAACGCTATTTTGCGGGCGGATGGAGTTTAGCAGCTGACGATTGGGCTCTGCGACCCTTTTCCGCTTGTCCAAAGTCGGCAAGATTGATTGTCCCAAGTGGTGGATAAATTCTCGGTGTGGTCCCCTTTCTCCGTTTGAGGCGGCGTGTCGCATGGTCTGCTGTTGAGGGTAAACCGACCTCGCGAGGCCGCAGGGACGGTTATTTAGTTTTGAGCATACGGGCTCACACTTCTACCTCGTGAGTCGCGCCCGGGACCAAGCCCGTTCGGCCAAAACAACGTCAGTCGTTGCGATCTAGCTCGTGTCGCAAGGCTCTACAGGTCGACGCCGCGCCGTTTCAGCTCGCGGCGGGCCTCCTCCTCTATCTCGCGGCCGATGCGCTGGCCCCAGCGCTGCCCGGCCATCATCGATTCCTGCATGATCTGCGGTTGGGCATCGATGAGCCTGGAGCCGACCGGAGACCGGTAGAACTCGGCCACCGCCTTCATCTCCGCGGCTTCGAGCTTTTGCGCGTAGACCGCGGCAATTTCGTCGAGCAGCTCGGCGCGTCGGCTGATGAACTTCGACTGCATCTGCTCGAAGACGCCGTCGATGACGCCGTGTTTGTCGGGGGCAATGGTGCGGAAGCTCTCCTTCAGGCGATCGAGCAGCAGGGGAATGACCTGCTCGAACTGCTTGTCGACGCGCGACGCCTCCATCATGTCCTTGGCGGCGGCCAGCCGGGCGGGATCGGGGGCCTGGGCGCGGGTCGGCACCGTGATGGCCGCAATCGCCAAAGCGGCGATGGCGATGGCCAGCAGGCGAGCGCGAAGCTGCATGCGATGCTCCTCTTTGCGGCGATGGCTCGGGCGGGTTCAGTCGTCGTTCTCGCCGTCGCTGTCGCGGTCGAGCACCTTTACGCCCTCGGGTCCGGCAATGACGGCGACATCGGCAATGCCGAGGAACAGCCCGCTCTCGACCACGCCGGGGATCAGCTTCAGCGCATCCTCCAGCGCCTCCGGGTCGGCGATCTGGCCGAACGCGCAGTCGAGGATGACGTTGCCGCCGTCGGTCGTGAAAGGTTGGCCGTCGGCGCCGAGCCGCAGTTTGATGGCGCCCTGGCAGCCGGCGTCGGATGCCAGGACCTCGACCATATTGCGGGTGGCGGCGAGCCCGAAGCGGACCACCTCGACGGGCAGCGGGAACTTGCCGAGCGTGGCGACCAGCTTGGATGCATCGCTGATGACGACCATGCGCTGGGAGGCGGTGGCGACGATCTTCTCGCGCAGCAGTGCGCCGCCGCCGCCCTTGATCAGGCGGAGCTGGTCGTCGATCTCATCGGCGCCGTCCACCGTGAGGTCGAGAAATGGCGTCTCATCGAGCGTGGTCAGCGGGATGCCGAGCCGCTTGGCCTGGGCGTGCGTCGCCTCCGAGGTCGGCACGCACTTGAGTTTGAGGCCGGCCTTGATCTGCTGGCCGACCAAGTCGACGAACCGCGCCGCCGTCGAGCCAGTGCCGAGACCCAGCGTCATGCCGTCCTCGACGAACTGCAGGGCCCGCTCGGCGGCCTGCTGCTTCCAGGTATCTGCGCTCATCGATGCTCCCGCTGTTTCCCTCTCCCCTGGGGGAGAGGATGTGAGGCCATGACTTACGGGCGCTAGCCGCGCCCCATCGAATGAACGCCAACGCATGCCAGCGCGGCCGTAAGTCATTTGGCCGAACTGGTGAGGGGCCACTCAGTTGCCTCGTGAAGGCCCCCTCATCCGGCCCTGCGGGCCACCTTCTCCCCAAGGGGAGAAGGGCCAAGCCTCGCGAGTATCGGGCAATCACAGCCCGCCCATCAGCAGATACTTCATCTCGAGGTATTCCTCGACGCCGTGCTGGGAGCCTTCGCGGCCGATGCCGGATTCCTTGACGCCGCCGAACGGGGCGACCTCGCTGGAGATGATGCCTTCGTTGATGCCGATGATGCCGCACTCCAGCGCTTCGGCGATGCGCCACACCCGGCCGACGTCGCGCGCGTAGAAGTAGGCCGCGAGTCCGAACGGCGTGTCGTTGGCCATGCCGATCACGTCCTCCTCGGTCTTGAACTTGAACAGCGGCGCGACGGGCCCGAACGTCTCCTCGCGGGCGATCATCATCTGGCTGGTGACGTCGACCAGGATGGTCGGCTCGTAGAAGTTGCCGCCGCGCTGGTGGCGCTTGCCGCCCAGGATGACGCGGGCGCCGCCTTTGAGGGCGTCGGCCACGTGCTCCTCGACCTTCTCGACGGCGGCCTTGTTGATCAGCGGGCCGGTGGTGACGCCCTCCTCGGTGCCAGGGCCGACCTTCATCTTGCGAACCTCGGCGGTCAGCTTCTCGGCGAAGGCGTCGTAGACCTTGTCCTGCACGTAGATGCGGTTGGCGCACACGCAGGTCTGGCCGGCGTTGCGGTACTTGGAGGCGATGGCGCCCTGTACCGCCTTGTCGAGGTCGGCGTCGTCGAACACGATGAAGGGCGCGTTGCCGCCGAGCTCCAGCCCGAGCTTCTTGACGGTCGGCGCGCACTGCGCCATCAGCGTGCGGCCGATCTCCGTCGAGCCGGTGAAGGTGAGCATGCGCACGGTCGGGTTGGAGGTCAGCTCCTTGCCGATCACGCTGGCCTTGCCGGTGATGACGTTGAAGACGCCCTTGGGAATGCCGGCCTTCTCGGCCAGCGCCGCCAACGCGAGCGCCGTCAGCGGCGTCTCGGAGGCGGGCTTGAGCACCATCGTGCAGCCGACCGCCAGGGCCGGGCCGGCCTTGCGGGTGATCATGGCGGCGGGGAAATTCCACGGCGTAATCGCCGCCACCACGCCGATCGGCTGCTTGATGACGACGATGCGCGCATCCGACTTGAAGCTCGGGATGGTCTCGCCGTTGATGCGCTTTGCCTCCTCGGCGAAGAACTCGATGAAGCCCGCCGCGTAGAGGATCTCGCCCTTGGCCTCGGCGAGCGGTTTGCCCTGCTCGTTGGTGAGCAGCAGGGCCAGCTCGTCGGCGTGCTCGACGATCAGGTCGTACCAGCGGCGCACCAGCTTGGAGCGGTCCTTGGCCAGCATCTTGGACCACCTGCGGAAGGCGCGGTCCGCGGCCGCGATGGCTTCGCGCGTCTCGGTCTCGCCGAATTCGGGTACCCGGGCCATGATGTCGCCCGTGGCCTTGTTGGTGACCGGCAACTTGGGTTCGCCGACCCACTGGCCGTCGACGTAGCACTGGTTCTTGGCGATGGTAATGGTGGGTTTGTCCATGAGCAGCCTCCGCTTGAGTTGGGTGCCCCATATGCTGCTGACTGTGTAGGCCCAGGCTGGGGCTCAAGCAAGCAGGCCATCGGTTTCGGGCGTCGCGCCGCGTGACAGGTTGGGTAAACATCAATAGGTTGCGGCCGCCCGCCACCGACAACGATCCCGATGCATCCCGACCTCAACAGCTATACGATTGTCTTCGATCTCGACGGCACGCTCGTGGATACGGCGCCGGACCTGGCGGCGGCGGCCAATCATGTGTTCGAGCGGATCGGGCTGGCCCCGGTAGCGCCAGCGGAGTTGCACCCCTACATCAGCCGGGGCTCTCGGGCCATGATCGAGGCGGGGCTGCGTTTGCACGGTGTTGCCAAGTCCGAGGCGGAGGTTACGGAGCTGCACCAGCTGTTCCTGCCCTACTACGAGACCAATATTGCGGTGTTGAGCCGCCCATTCGAGGGCGTGCCGGAGCTGCTGGACACGCTGCGCGGGGCGGGTGCAAGGATTGCAGTCTGCACCAACAAGTTCGAGGCGCTGTCCAAGTCGCTGCTCAGTCAGTTGCGCCTCGACGACAAGCTGGCCGCCGTCGCGGGTCGCGACACGTTCGCGGTGTGCAAGCCCGATCCCGGGCATCTGACCGGCACCATTGCGCTGGCTGGTGGGAACGTAGAGCGCGCTGTGATGGTCGGGGATAGCGAGGTCGATGTCGCCACGGCGATCGCCGCCAAGGTGCCGTGCATCGGGGTGAGCTTCGGCTACACGCCGCGACCGATCCGCGAGCTCGGCGCCGATATGGTCATCGATCACTATCGGGAATTTCTGCCGGCCCTGCAGACGGTGCTCCGGCGCAACTGACCCGTTGCCTGTGGCTTCGGCTGGAAATTTTCGGCCGGACCGTGCACTCTGCCTCCCCGACCCGAGCATGGAGACAAATCCGCCGTGATGGACCAGCTACTGATCCTCGCCGCCGACCCCACGGCGTGGGTGGCGCTGCTGACGCTGATCACGATGGAGGTGGTGCTTGGCATCGACAACCTGATCTTCATCGCCATCCTGACCAACAAGCTGCCCGAGGGGCATAGGGCCCGTGCCCGCCAGGTGGGCATCGGTCTGGCGCTGATCCTGCGACTGGTCCTGCTGGGGACGATCGCCATCATCGTCTCGCTGACCACGCCGATCTTCACGCTGCTGGAGCATGGGTTTTCCTGGCGCGACCTGATCCTGATCGCGGGCGGGCTGTTCCTGGTGTGGAAGGCCACCAAGGAGATCCATCATCGCGTCGACCCCGACCCCTGTCCCGACCTGTT
>Ga0075367_10001095_pt1 | contig 11193 bp, 12 predicted proteins | sample EndMethybrTD3032_FD_71399 | JGI IMG/M metagenome (GOLD analysis project Ga0075367, IMG submission 71399) | Populus endosphere microbial communities from Tennessee, USA - Endosphere MetaG P. TD hybrid TD303-2 | ecosystem: Host-associated > Plants > Roots > Endosphere | place: USA: Tennessee...
CCCTCCAGGAGCTCCACGAGCCGTTCCAGCGGCAGCAGATGGGACTCGTAGGAGACCGGGCGGCCACCGTAGGCCTGGGTCGGTCGGAGGTGGGCCTCGGTGCCCACGTGGCCGGACAGGAGCAGGCAGCCGTTGGGCGCGAGAGTGCGGGCGAATTCGGCGTAGATGAGCGGGAGTTGGTCCGGTGGGGTGTGGTGGGTGGAGAAGTAGGCCAGGATGCCGCCCAAGGTGCCGTCCTCGATGTCCAGGGCGGTCATCGAGCCCACGCTGAAGGGCAGTTCGGGGTGGGACTCGCGGGCCAGCTCGACCATCCTCGGTGACAGGTCGATGCCGAAGGCGGGGACGCCCAGTCCGGCCAGGTATGCCGTCACGAAGCCCGGTCCGCAGCCGACGTCGGCCACCGGGCCGAGTGCGGAGTCGCGCACGGTCTCCGCGAACATTCTCAGCAACGCGCGCGACAGCGGATCCAGTTCCGCCGGCCTGGGGACCTGTTCGGCATAGGCGTCGGCGACGGCGTCGTACGACTCGCGGATCGCGGTGAGGTACGTGGGCTCGGTCACCCCGCGACTCTAGAGGCTCGGTTCAAGTCCAGCCGCAGGCGTACGTAGTCGGCCTCGCACGGGCCCGGGCGGCCGTGGCCGTCGGGGCGCCAGCCGTGACGGGCGTAGAAGGCCTGGGCCCGGGTGTTGCGTTCCCAAGCCTCGAGTACGCCGGTGGTCAGCGAGCGTTCGCGCAGAAGGTTCACGAAACCCTCGTGCAGCAGGCTGCCGATGCCCTCGCCCCAACTGCCCGGCCGGACATGGATCTGGTACAGCCGGCCGGCCGTCGAGGGGGGGCGACGTCGTCCTCGTGGGTCGGGCCCATCGACAGCACCCCGGCCACCTCGCCTCCGGCCCGCACGGCGCACGGCACCGTCCGGTCCTCGCGCTCGATCGCCCGCTGCCAGGCCGCATGCCGTTCCACGCGTGCCTCGGGCGAGGTCAGGGTGGGTCATGGTGCGGGGGACGAGAAGGGCGCGAAGCGTGGTTCCCGCTCCGCGCCCCTTCGGGCTTCTGCCCCGACCGACGTCAGCCGATCGTCGCGAACCCGTAGTTCAGCAGCTTCTTCGCGTCCGCCTCGCGCTGGGCGATGGAGGTGGAGGCGAGGACGGTGCCGATGACCGTCTTGCCGTTGCGGGTAGCGGCGAAGACGAGGCAGTACTTGGCCTCGGGGCCGGAGCCCGTCTTCACGCCGATGGTGCCGCTGTAGCTGCTCAGCAGGCCGTTCGTGTTGGTCCACGGCGACATCGTGCGGGTGGAGCCCGTCTTGGTGATGGTCTTCGCCGTGTACGACTTGGTCTTCACGACCGTGCGGAACGTGGAGTTCTTCATCGCGCTGCTGGCGATCTTCGTCAGGTCGCGCGGCGTCGAGTAGTTGTTGCCGTTGCCGATGCCGTCGAACGAGTCGAACTTGGTGTTCGTCAGACCCAGGTTCTTCGCGGCGGTGTTCATCTTGCCGATGAAGTTGGCCACGCGCTTGGCCCGCGTCGAGCCGCTGCCGTACGTGTCGGCGAGCGCGTACGCGGCGTCGCAGCCGGACGGCAGCATCAGCCCGTACAGCAGCTGACGGACGGTGACCTTGTCTCCGACGATCAGGTGCGCCTGGGAGGCGTTGTTGGCGACGACGTAGTCGCTGTACGCCTTCTGGATCGTGACCTTCTTGTCCAGGTTCAGGTTCGACTGTGCGAGCACGACCTTGGCGGTCATGATCTTGGTGGTGGAGCCGGTGGAGCGCTTGGTGTCCGCTGCCTTCGTGTACAGCGTCTTGCCGTTCGCGTTGTTCATCACGTAGCCGCCCTGGGCCACGATCGAAGGCTTGGTGACAGCCTGCGCGGGCGCGGCGGCCAGGGCGCCGCTCGCGAGCACGGCGCCTGCGGTCACGGTGACCGCGGCGGCTCGGCGGAAGCGGCTGCCCTTGATGCCGGTGATGGCGGTAATCAACTGAAATACCCCGATTGCGTCGAATGCCCCTGCGGTGCGGCCGAGTTGGAGGCAAGAGTGAGGTGAGAGAAAACGGGGCCGCACTCGTGTGACACGTAACTAGCACAGATGGTTGTGCGGTTACTGAGGCGGGGGCCCGACCGTCCGGATGGTGGACCGGCGACCTCATGCGTACGTGTTGTATCTATGCTGTTCCCATGACCACCCCGGGGACCCTGACCGTCAAGCAACCTCCCGCCGCCGACCGCGTCTACACCCACGTCAAGCAGGGCGTCCTGGAGCGCCGCTACGAGGGCGGCACCCTTCTGACGGAGGGTGAGCTCGCCGAGGCCGTCGGGGTCTCGCGCACGCCGGTGCGCGAGGCGCTGCTGCGGCTGGAGGCCGAAGGGCTGATCAAGCTCTACCCGAAGAAGGGCGCCCTGGTCCTGCCCGTCTCCGCGCAGGAGATCGCGGACGTCGTCGAGACCCGGCTGCTGGTCGAGCAGTACGCCGCCCGCAAGGCCGTACCGGCCCCCGCGGGCCTGGTGGAGCGCCTGGAGGAGCTGCTGGCCAAGCAGAAGCAGCAGGCTGCCGCCGGTGACCTCGCCGGTGCCGCGGTCACCGACCGCTGCTTCCACGCCGAGATCGTCCGCAGCGGGGGGAACGAGATCCTCTCCCGCCTCTACGACCAGCTCCGCGACCGGCAGCTGCGGATGGGCGTCGCCGTCCTGCACTCCCACCCCGACCGGATCGCCAAGACCCTCGTCGAGCACGAGGAGATCCTTCAGGCGCTGCGTTCCGGGGACGCGGAGGCGGCGGTCGCGGTGGTCAACCGGCACGTCAGCTGGTTCTCGCACCTCGCGCGGGGTGAGGTCCGATGAGGTCGTCCGCCCACACCACCCTCCCGGGCGACCCTCCGGGCGGCCGGCGCGCGATGGCCGTCTGGGGCGTGGGCGTCTCGGTCTACTTCGTCGCCGTCATCTTCCGTACGTCCCTCGGTGTGGCCGGCCTCGACGCGGCCGACCGCTTCCATGTCAACGCCTCGGCGCTGTCGACCTTCTCGATCCTGCAGTTGCTGGTCTACGCCGGAATGCAGATACCGGTCGGTCTGCTGGTGGACCGGCTCGGCACCAAGAAGGTGCTGACCATCGGCGTGGTGCTGTTCACGGCCGGTCAGCTGGGCTTCGCCTTTTCCCCCTCGTACGGCACCGCCCTCGCCTCCCGCGCCCTGCTGGGCTGCGGCGACGCGATGACGTTCATCAGCGTGCTGCGGCTCGGCACACGCTGGTTCCCGGCCCGGCGCGGCCCGCTGGTCGCACAGCTCGCGGGTCTGGTCGGCATGGCGGGCAACCTGGTCTCGACCCTCGTCATCGCCCGACTGCTGCACGGCGTCGGCTGGACCGCGGCCTTCGCGGGCAGCGCGTTCGCCGGTGTCGTGGTCCTCGTCCTGATGCTGCTGTTCCTCAAGGACCACCCCGAGGGCCATGAGCCGGAGCCGATGCCGCACCAGGGCGCGGCCTACGTGCGGCGCCAGATCGCCGCCTCCTGGCGCGAGCCCGGCACCCGGCTCGGGATGTGGGTGCACTTCACCACCCAGTTCCCGGCGATGGTCTTCCTGCTCCTGTGGGGCCTGCCCTTCCTGGTCCAGGCCCAGGGCCTGTCCCGCGCCACGGCCGGCGAACTGCTCACCCTGGTCGTCCTGTCGAACATGCTGGTCGGTCTCGTCTACGGCCAGATCGTCGCCCGGCACCACACGGCCCGGCTGCCGCTGGCGCTGGGCACGGTCGGCGCGAGTGCCCTGATGTGGGCGGTGACGCTGGCCTACCCGGCCGACCACGCGCCGATGTGGCTGCTGGTCGTCCTGTGCGCGGTCCTCGGCGCCTGCGGCCCGGCCTCCATGATCGGCTTCGACTTCGCCCGCCCGGCCAACCCGCCGGAGCGCCAGGGCACGGCGTCCGGCATCACCAACATGGGCGGCTTCGTCGCCTCGATGACCACGCTGTTCCTGATCGGCGTACTGCTCGACGCGACCGGCGACAACTACGCGGTCGCCTTCTCCGCGGTCTTCGTGCTCCAGGCCCTGGGCGTCAGCCAGATCCTGCGGCTGCGCGGGCGGGTCGCCCGCCGGGAGCGGGAGCGGCTGGTGGCGAGCCGGGTGGAGACGGTGCATGTGCCCGCCTGAGGGTACGGTTCACCCCAACGGGCCTTCACAGCGGGGATGTTGCTCTGTCATGGGCGTGTGACAGGGATGTCGTGAAGCGAGGACGGGCGTGACCCGAGGGGTTCTCGGAACCTCATAGTCGTCGAACGCACCGACCGCGTTCGAACGAACTACCCGCTTCCGAAGGGAACCCCGCGATGAACCGCCACTTCCGCAAGGCCGCCGTCGTCACCGCAGCGATCACGGCCGGGCTGGTGATGACGGCGTGCCAGAACGGCTCGACGCACAGCAGCGGTTCCACGGGCAGCGACAGCTCCACGGGCAGCGCCGGCTCCCAGCACACGTCCGCGGCCAAGACGTCGAAGACGTCCGGTTCGTCGAGCAAGCAGGGCTCCGGTACGGCCGCCCAGAACGCGTCGAGCTCCCAGCAGGGCGTGAGCGGCACCTTCGCCGGCGGCACGGTCAGCTACGTCGCCCCGGGCAAGTACATCGTGCACATCTCCGGAAGGACCGACCAGGCCTTCTTCGTCGCCGACGGCACACAGGTCTACGGCGCCGGCACCATCTGCGGCAGCGCGCGCTGCACCCTGGACCAGCTGGAGACGGCGACCAGGAAGGCCGCCGTCACCGCCGACGTGACGATGAGCAAGGGCGTCGCCACTGTCGTACGCGAGCGCCGCGACGCCGCGACCGGCACCGGCAAGAAGGGCGTCAACGGCACCTGGTTCGGCAACGTCTCCTACCTCGCACCGGGCAAGTACACGGTCTCCGACCAGAAGGGCGTCGAGCAGGCGTTCTACGTCGCCGACGACACCAAGGTGTACGGCGCGGGCACCATCTGCGGCGACTCGGCGTCGTCCGGCACCACGCGCTGCACCCTGGACCAGCTGGAGGCCGCCGTGAAGAAGGGCCTGGACGCCGAGGTCCGGATCACCGACGGCGTCGCCACCACGATCACCGAGGACCACTGAGCCCCCGGCTCGCGGCTACGCCGTCACCGCGAAGTTCCGCAGGATCGCCGCCGTCAGCTCCTGGTCGCCCTCGGCCTTGACCCGGTCCGCCACCGCCTCCGGCGTCACCCGGCCGCAGGCCAGGCGGACGTAGGTCTCCCAGTCGAGGGTGAAGGTGGCGGCGGGGCCCAGGGCGGGGGCCGTCTCCAGGGTGCCGCGGCCCTGGATGTCGACGCGGATGGTGCGCAGGAACTCGATCGGGCCGTGCACGTCGAAGACGATCGCCGAACTCCGGGGCGCGTCCGCCTTCTCGGCGACCACCTCGGGGAGCGCGGCGAGGAGCACGTCACGGGCGATGTGCGCGCCGGGGGAGTCGAGGTCGCCGGGGCGGCCGAGGGCGGCGCGCAGGTCCTGCTCGTGCACCCAGACGTCGAAGGCGTGCCGACGCATGGACTCCTCGAGCGTGAGCTCGCTGCCGAGCGGAGCGCGCACTTTGGTGCCCGGGTCGCGCGACTCGTTCCGCAGCTGGCGGTTGCGGCGGATGATCACGTACTCCAGCTCGGAGGTCATCTCCGGTGCCGTGTGGTGGCGGCGGACGTCGACCTGCATCTCCATGTAGCGCTGGTAGTCGTTGGTGACGTGGAAGAGGTCGCGGGGGAGGGTGTGGATGGGCCGCGGGTCGCCGAGCATCTCGCAGTCCAGTCCGATGACATGGGAGACCACGTCCCGGACCGACCAGCCCGGGCACGGCGTCCGCCGATTCCACTCTCCCTCCACAAGCGGCCCCACCAGCTCGGATATCGCTTCGATGGAGTGGGTCCAGGCGTCGGCGTAGGGCTGGAGGGTGGGATGCAGACTCACGGAACGGGACCCCTCGGCGGTCGGTACACGGGCAGGTGGTGGCGGCGTTGCCAGCGGGAGGTGGCTGCACTCGGCGGGTGTCTTGAGACGCTAAGTTACGCTGCTGTGAGGCACCCCGGCAGTGCTTTCGTGTGACGATCGTAGGCCCGTATCAACGGCTCGAATGCCAGGACGGCGGTAGTATGCGCGCCTCTCTCATCCAGATCGCCGTAGAAGCGGACGAATCGGTCGGATCGCGTCGGGGCCGGGTTGCTTCTCTGGTAAGGGAGCAGGCGGGCGCCGATCTCGTGGTGCTGCCGGAGCTGTGGACCACGGGTGCGTTCGCCTACGAGGGGTTCGCCGACGAGGCCGAGCCGCTGGAGGGGCCGACGTACGAGACGATGGCCAAGGCGGCGAGTGACGCGGGCGTGTGGCTGCACGCGGGGTCCATTCCCGAGCGGGACCCGGAAGGTCCGCTCTACAACACCTCCCTCGTCTTCTCCCCCTCCGGCGACCTGGCCGCCGCCTACCGCAAGATCCACCGCTTCGGCTTCGACAAGGGCGAGGCCGTGCTGATGGGCGCGGGCGAGGAACTGGTGACGGTCCGTCTGCCGCAGACGACCCTTGGCCTGGCGACCTGCTACGACCTCCGCTTCCCCGAACTCTTCCGCGGTCTCGTCGACGCCGGCGCCGAGACCCTGGTCATCCCGGCGGGCTGGCCGGAGCGCCGCCGGGCGCACTGGACGCTGCTGGCCCAGGCGCGGGCGGTCGAGAACCAGGCGTTCGTGCTTGCCTGTGGAACGGCCGGGACACATGCGGGAGTTCCACAGGCGGGTCACTCGATCGTGGTGGATCCGTGGGGCGAGGTGCTGGCGGAGGCGGGGTCGGACGAGGAGATCCTCACCGTGGACCTCGACCCGGCGAAGGTCGCGACGACGCGCGAGCAGTTCCCGGCACTGAAGGACCGCCTGCTCGGCCTGGAGCCCCCGCGCCGGGCGTAGTCGGCTCTCGGACGCTCAGTCGCCCTCCCGCTCCTTCTCCGCCAGGTGGATCACGCACACCGCCACCGCGATCAGCAGCGCCGGGTCCGCGTCCTCGCGGACCACGTCGACGCCGTACGTCTCCCGGACGTGCAGCCAGCGGCGCGAGATGACGGCCAGCAGCTCACCGTCGTACTCGACGGCGAACTCGCGGTCGAGGATCTTGCCGCTGACGTCGAGTTCGGTGCCGTCGACCAGGGACACCCGGTAGTGGTTGCGGAGCAGGGACAGTCGTTTGCGCTTGATGGTGGCGAGGGTCTTCCCGTCCCGCTCGATCACCATCGTGTCGCGCAGGGCGAACATCTTCTGGTGGATGTCGATCAGGACACTCCCGCGCGTGTCCTTGAGCTCGAAGGTGTCCCGCAGCCGCATGGCCTTGCCGTCGACGAGGAACACCTTGGAGCCGTGCTCGTCCTCGATCCAGTAGTCGTCACCGATGCCGAGGAGCCGGTCGCGTACGAGGAATCTCATACGGACACCGGTTCCCCGGCGGCCGGTCCGAAACGCCGCCGGTAGGCCGACGGGCTGAGTCCGGTGCGCTCCCGCACCCGCGCGCGCAGGTTGGCCGCGGTCCCCAGGCCGCTCCGTGCCGCCACCACGTCCAGCCGCTCCTCCCCCCGCTCGATGAGCCGGCACGCCAGCGCCACCCGCTCCCCCGTCAGCCAGGCCAGCGGGGTCGTCCCCAGCTGTGCCCGGAAGCGCCGGTGCAGTGTGGCGGGGGAGACGGCCGCGCGGGCGGCGAGCCCGGCCACCGTCAGCGGCTCCCCCAGCCGCTCCTGCGCCCACGCCAGCAGCGGCCCGAGCGATTCGTCCGGCACGTCCGGCACCGGCCGCTCCACGAACTGCCGCTGCCCGCCGTCCCGGTGCGCGGCGAAGACCAGGCGCCGGGCGACGGCGTTGGCGACCTCGGCGCCGTGGTCGAGCCGCCAGATGTGCAGCCCCAGGTCGAGGGCGGCGGCGCTGCCCGAGGCGGTGAGGATGTCGCCCTCGTCGACGAACAGCACGTCCGGGTCGAGCAGGACCGCAGGATGCAGGGCCCGGAAGCGGTCGGCCCACATCCAGTGGGTCGTCGCCCGCCGTCCGTCCAGCAGCCCGGCCTCGGCGAGCGCGAAGCTTCCCGTGCACAGGCTCATCACCCGCGCGCCACGCGCGTGCGTACGGCGGATCGCGTCCAGGACGGCCGCCCCGCGCGGGACGACGTTGTCGGGCCGGCCCGGCACCACGAGGGTGTCCGCGTCGTCCGCCGCCTCCAGACCCGGCACTCCGGTCAGGGTGAAGAAGCCGTGGTTCATGCGCACCTCACGCGCGGGCGCGCACAACGTCACCTCGTACAGCGGCCCCGACAACCCGAGTTCGGGCCGCGGCAGCCCGAACAGCTCGGTGGCGACGCCTACTTCGAAGGGGTTCGTGCCCTCGTCGACGACGACCGCGACCCGGTGCGGCCGGCGGGGACGAGAGGGCTGCGAGGGCGGAGGAGGTTGAGAGGATTCTTGCGCCATGTGCGATTCCTAGCACTCGTACACCGGCCCGGGCACCCCGACGATGAGCCCATGACCAGCACACAGAGCGAACCCGTCTCCCTCTCCGCCGCCCTCGCGTCCTTCACCGACCACTGGAGCCCCCGCATCGTCACCACCGTCAACGACTACGACGTACGCGTCGCGAAGGTCGAGGGCGAGCACGTCTGGCACGTCCACGACCACACCGACGAGTTCTTCCTGGTCCTCGACGGCGAACTGCACATCTCCCTCAGGGAGTCGGCCGGCGAGCGCACCGTCGTCCTCCCCAAGGGCTCGGTGTTCACCGTCCCGCGCGGTACCGAACACAAGCCCTGTGCGCCGGTGCCCGCCGAGATCCTGGTCTTCGAACCCACCGGCACCTTCTCGGTGGGCGACCGGCACGACGAGGTGCCGGACCATGTGGACGCGACCACCGGCCACGCCCTCACCTGACCGTCCCCCGCACACCACCGGGCGGCGAGGTGTCCCGCAGGTGAACTTCGCGCGCGTGCAACAAAGTTGACCAACCAAACAGACGACCCCCGAGTCGGATCATGCACAGGGCGCACAGCGCCGCACAGTCCTCTCGGAGGTCCCACCATGCTCTCTCGTCCCGTCCGCCGCCGGGTGATACGTACCGTCTCGGCGGCGACGCTCGTCCTCGGTACGGCCCTCGCCGTCCCGCTCCTGGCCGGAACCGCCGGAGCGGCGACGTCGTCGGCCAGCGCGTCGGTCAACCAGTACGACTGGCAGCTCACCTACAAGGCCGCCGCCGGCCAGACCAACAAGGCCACCGTCACCGCGTCGCTCACCGCCGACAAGACGGGCATCACCTACCTGGTCGACGACGCCGTCCCGATCACCGCGGGCCACGACTGTGCCTACCCCAGCAGTTCGGACCACACCAAGGTCTCCTGCACGGTCACCTTCGTGGACAGCCAGGACCCGTACCCCGGCCTGATCGCGGACCTCGGCGACGGCAACGACACGCTCGCCTACGCCAACAACACCGACCAGATCTACACGTACGCCCAGATCTCCCTGGGCACCGGCAACGACAAGTCCACCGACTCGGGCCGTCTCGACGGCGCCTACGTCTCGGGCGGCACGGGCAACGACACCATCACCGTGGGCGCGGAGGGCCTGGCCTGGGGCGAGGCCGGCAACGACACGATCACCGCGAGCGGCGGCGACAACATCGTGCAGGGCGGCGCGGGCAACGACACGCTGCACGGCGGCTCCGGCGCCCAGTACCTGTCCGGCGACGACGGCAACGACACGATCACCGGCGGGACGTACGACGACACCCTCTACGGCGGCAAGGGCAACGACGTCCTGTACGGGAACAGCGGCAACGACAAGCTGTACGGCAACAGCGGGAACGACAGGCTGTACGGCGGCCCGGGCAGCGACACGCTCTCCGGCGGCCCCGGCACGGACGTGATCCGCCAGGGCTGACTGCGACGACGATCCGGGTGACGCACACCCGGCCTGCCACGTGCACCAGCCGGACTGGGGCGTGTCCGTCCGCCTCACGGCGGAGGGGACGGACCGCCTGCCCCTGGTCCTGGCCGGAACGGACGATCAGACGCCGTAGCCGTCGCCGTAACCGTCCCGCCGGTGGTGGTGGACCTCCTCGTCGATGACCGGCGTCGTCGGCGGTACGACCACCCGGCGGCGGCGGGCGATACCGCTGAACGTGCTGACGCCGATCAGTCCGACGATCATGAGAATGATGCCGACGAGGTCGAGGTTGACCCCGTTCATGTGCCAGTCGGTCGCGAACGTGAGAATGGCTCCCACGGCGATGAGGATGATGCATCCGCCGAGGCCCATGCGCGTCGCCTCCCTGTCGGTTCCGGTCGTCCGGCCACTCCGGCCGGCCGGGTCAACTCCGGGTACCCACAGGGCGACTGACGGAACCTGTCCCTCCTGCGGAAGCTACCCCTCCAGGAACGCCACCAGCGCGTTCGCCAGCATGTGCGGGTCGTCGGCGCCGCACAACTCACGGGCGCTGTGCATGGAGAGGATCGCGACGCCGATGTCGACGGTCCGGATGCCGTGCCGGGCCGCGGTGATCGGGCCGATCGTCGTGCCGCAGGGCATGGAGTTGTTGGAGACGAAGGACTGGAACGGGATGTCCGCCTTCTCGCAGGCCGCGGCGAACACCGCGCGGCCCGAACCGTCCGTGGCGTAGCGGTTGTTGACGTTGACCTTGAGGATGGGGCCGCCGTTGGCGCGCGGGTGGTGCGTCGGGTCGTGCCGCTCCGCGTAGTTGGGGTGCACCGCGTGGCCCGTGTCCGACGACAGGCACACCGTGCCCGCGAAGGCTCTCGCCCGGTCCTCGAACGATCCGCCGCGCGCGAACACCGACCGCTCCAGCACGCTCCCGAGCAGCGGCCCGTCCGCACCGGTGTCCGACTGGGAGCCGTTCTCCTCGTGGTCGAAAGCGGCGAGCACGGGGATGCAGGGCAGGTCGCCACCGCCGGAGACCGCCGTCAGCGCGGCCACCGCGGAGTGCACCGACAGCAGGTTGTCCATGCGCGGCCCGGCGAGCAGCTCCTTGTCCCGGCCCAGATACGCCGGCGGCTCCACGGAGTGCGTCATCAGGTCCCAGCCGGTCACCTCGCCGGCGCCCAGCCCCGCCGTCTCCTCCAGGAAGGCGATCAGGTCACCGTCGCGCACCTCGTTGCCCAGACCCCAGACGGGCGTCAGATGGCGCTGCTTGTCGAGCTTGAGCCCCTC
>Ga0075367_10001098_pt1 | contig 11176 bp, 11 predicted proteins | sample EndMethybrTD3032_FD_71399 | JGI IMG/M metagenome (GOLD analysis project Ga0075367, IMG submission 71399) | Populus endosphere microbial communities from Tennessee, USA - Endosphere MetaG P. TD hybrid TD303-2 | ecosystem: Host-associated > Plants > Roots > Endosphere | place: USA: Tennessee...
GCGACACTCACCGCGACAGCGGACGCTGCTTCGCAGAATTTCCCCGGCGCCCCCGGCGCGCTGACGCTCGCCGGCAAATGCGCCAAGCTGGTCGTCGGCAAAGTCGACGCGACGAAGGGCTGCGAAGCCGAACTCGCGAGCGTGACGCTTGTGAATGGCCAGGTCACTTTCATTTTCACCTCCGGCGGAAAGATGCTGGGCTTCCAGGGCGATGGCACGGCCATCAAGCCGGCCTCCAACGGCAATGCCCGCATGCCGCTCAATCTCGTGGTGACGGGCGTCGGTCAGAAGATGACAGGCCAGGTGAAAGTTGCCGGCACCTGCACGATGGGCAACCCGTATGGCGGCAAGCCGATTGATATCGAATGCACGGCCGAAAGCAAGGACACGGCCTTCACCGGGAGCTTCCGCACCAACGGCAAGGCGCCTAAGCAGAAGTAGGCAGGCATCGGCAGGTGGGAGTTGTGCTCAGGCACACCAGGCGCCGGTGGCACCGGGTTTACGCGCCAAGCCCTCATCGATCATCTGTACACCGATCGACCGTCCGTCGCGCGACACGACATGCGGTGCGCCGGCCTTGCCAGGCTGCCCGGCCGGATTCATCAAGAAGGATCCGGCATTCAGGATGTTCAGTAGGCGCAGCTTGGCTGCGAAGCCCAGCCGCTTTTCGTTGTCGCAGCGAGCCGTCTCAATGCCGGGGCTTACGACATCGGCAATAGCGATCTTTTCGCCCTTGTACCAGAACGTGCCTCCATCAGCGACGCAGTTGATGTGCTCTCCCTGCCCGCAATAGCCAAAGGCCGCCTTGCCGGTCTGTGCTTGCGCGAGCGAAATTGAGGCCGGGATCGCTTTTTCCGGGAGGGCAGGTGCCTTGGCCGGAATGGGCACGGCGGCAGGTGGGATCATGCGCGCCGCCGCGGTGATCGAGGCGGTCTGCTTTGGACTGGAATCGCGCGCAGGTTCACTCGATGCGAGCGAGGCCGGCCGGGAGACGAGGGAAGCCGACGCATGCGTGGCCAGCATCGGCTTCACGCTTTTCCAGTTGTCGTAAGTCGCAATGCCACCAACGGCGATGACGCCGATGATTGCCCAGGGAAGAGCGCTGCCGCCTCCCCTCCCCTTCGATCGTGCCGATGATTTACGGCGGCGTGTCGCAGTCTTTGCCATCTATCCGATTCCCGTGAATGCACGGATTATCGCCGGGCAATCCTTTCCGAAAGGTTGGCAGCCGCTTCATTTTTGGTACTAACGTGATGATACAAACGCGCTGACGAAAGGCGCGCAATCACAAAGACAAAAAGTGTTAGAGCGCGGCCACCGGGGAGGCCGCGTCTGACTTAGCGCGCAGGCGCATCCCAACGAGAGCCCAACGAATTCGTGATCTCAATTCTCTCCAGATCGATCTGAATATCGGCGGCCGCGCGAAGCGCCCGCCACTCCATCTCGTGCTTCATGCGGCACCAAAACTGTTTTCATCTTTTCTCACCGATTGTCGCAATACGATGGTGGATTGCAGTGGCAGATCAACGACGTGGCTTGGCAAGCGTGGGATCCTCATCTCCGGCCGGCTTCGGCCCGCCTTTAGAGAGATCGCCGCCGGTCACGTGGGCGGGAACGTGGACGTCGTCAAAAACACCATGCGGCAAGGTCAGGTCGACATGATGCGGTGGCAGCACTTGTGCCTTCTGCATTCGGTTCGGGCGCGCCCGCTTCATGCGGTCGGACTTTTCCGTGCGTTTGTCAGGGATGTGGGTCGAGGGGTGCATCGTCGGCCTCCTGTTCATGCGTATATGACGGGTGAAGGTCTAACGACGTCGGTGCCCGGATAGTTCCAAAGAAAACAGCAAAGCGCATCGCCCCGACTTGACTGGCTCAGCAAGTTCACTACCTTCGGCTTATCCCGCGGCCTCGGACATCGGCCGATGGGTCAACCTGGTGCCGGGCCCCTCTGGCGAGAGTTTTTACGGCGCTCTCGTGATGTCGGTACCGCCTGCAGCTTAAGCCGGCGGATTTTTCATCGATGAAAAAGCATACCATGCCTCACGCGCATGCCCTTTGTGGTATGTCGCGTTCTTCACGCACATATTTTCTGTTTGACGACCATCGTGGCTGCGAGGTGCGGCCATGACCAACAATCGCTTGCAAAAATCGACGCTCAGTTACTTCCGCTGGGCCTTCATCACTACCTTCCTCGGCCTCATCTTGGGCGCAGCCCTCGGCTGGCAGACGACGGGCACGATCAGCGGCATGGCGACCGTCTTCTTCATCTGCACGGTGCTCGCCGTTCTGGAGATTTCGCTCTCCTTCGACAACGCCATCGTCAATGCCAACAAGCTCAAGGAGATGACGCCGGTCTGGCAGCATCGCTTCCTGACCTGGGGCATTGTGATTGCCGTCTTCGGCATGCGTATCGTCTTCCCGCTGGCGATCGTCGCGATCGCCGCCAAGATCGGCCCAATGGAAGCTCTAGTGCTCGCTGCCCGCGAGCCGGCGGAATACGCCCGCATCATGAACAATGCACACCTGCCGATCGCAGCCTTCGGCGGCACCTTCCTGATGATGGTCGGCCTCAACTACTTCTTCAATCATGAGAAGGACGTCCACTGGATCGCCGGGCTTGAAAAGCTCATGGCCCGTTCCGCCACGATCAAGGGCATCGAGATCGCCTTCGTTCTGGCGCTGGTTCTGGTATTCTCATCGTTCCTTGGTGAAGAAGAAGCCACGACCTTTGTGCATTGTGCGATCTACGGCCTTCTGACCTTCCTCGCGGTCGAGGTGATCGGCGGCCTGCTCGATGCCTCGCAGCAGACGATGAACGCCGCCGCCAAAGGTGGTCTCGGCGCTTTCATCTATCTTGAAGTGCTGGATGCCAGCTTCTCCTTCGACGGCGTTATCGGCGCCTTCGCGCTGACGCAGAACCTCTTCGTCATCGCCATCGGCCTCGGCATCGGCGCCATGTACGTGCGCTCGATGACGATCATGCTTGTCGAAAAGGGAACGCTTTCGGAGTACCGCTACCTCGAGCACGGCGCCTTCTACGCGATCCTGATCCTCTCGGTGATCATGTACGTGCAGACGATGTACCACATTCCGGAGGTCATCACCGGCCTTGGTGGCGCGGCGCTGATCGGCATCTCGCTCTGGTCCTCCATCCGCTACAACAAGAAAGAGCAGGCGGAAGAGCGCGCTGAGGCGCACAAGGAACTGCACGCCTGAACTGGATAGGCCGCACCCGACGGTGCGGCTTCGCTCAAACAAAAATAAGGCCCTCGACCATCCGGTTGCGGGCTGTTTCGGATCTGGCGATCGCGGACCGCCAAACCGCGCAGATAAGTTAGTGGTTGATTCTGCCGAACATGCTCGGATCGATGCCGAGCTCGCGTAGATCGCGTGCCTTCGGGCGGCGGCCAGATTCGATGGTGGCGCTCACAGCATTCGCAGCGCCGATCATCGCAAAGGCGCGGCCAAGGAAACCATCGCGAATGGACTTACGGAAGGACATTTTATTTCTCGCTTTGCTTTATTATTGACGACTTACACATGGCGAGGCGCAGGCCGCCCCACAAGCGACGGGAATTCAGCCCTGCCATGCAAAAACACGCGATCAGAGTAGACTTGCAACAACCAGCCAGCCGCGAGCAGACGTCCAGATTTTTCGCACGGGCGAGCGAAAAGGCCGGCGATGTTTCCATCGCCGGCCGCAATTGAGGGGTTCGGGCAGTCTTTTTCTTTTAATCCTCGTTTGCCGCAAGCTGCGACAGAACCTCGCCGCGCCCACGCAGACGCAGGATCAGCGGGATGATGAAGGCCGCCGCAGCAACGATCAGCAGGCCAGCCGCGATTGGCGACATCACCAACGTCGTCACGTCGCCCTGGCTGATCGCAAGTGCGCGGCGCAGCTGCTGCTCGGCCAGCGGGCCAAGGATGAGGCCGACGACCGCAGGCGCGATCGGATAGCCGAAGAGCCGCATGATGTAGCCGAGGACGCCGAAGGCGAGCAGCATGCCCAGCTCGAACACCGACGGGTTCGCGCCGATCGTGCCAAGAGTCGCGAACAGCAGGATGCCGGCATAGAGCCAAGGCTTCGGGATCGTCAGCAGGCGCACCCAGAGACCAATCAGCGGCAGGTTGAGCACGAGGAGCATCGCATTGGCGATCAGCAGGCTGGCGATCAGGCCCCAGACGATCTGCGGGTTGTTCGCAAACAGCAGCGGACCGGGCTGCAGGCCATATTGCTGGAAGCCGGCGAGCATGATCGCCGCCGTTGCCGATGTCGGCAAGCCGAGTGTCAAAAGCGGAACGAGCGTACCGGCGGCCGACGCGTTGTTCGCGGCCTCGGGACCGGCCACGCCTTCGATCGCACCGTGGCCGAATTCCTCGGGATTCTTGCTCAACCGCTTCTCGGTGGCATAGGAGAGGAATGTTCCGATCTCCGCTCCACCGGCTGGCATTGCCCCGATCGGAAAACCGATGATGGTGCCGCGCAACCACGCTTTCCAGGACCGCGCCCAGTCCTGCGCCGTCATCCACAACGAACCCTTGACCGCCTCGACGGTCTCCTCGCCACGATTGCCCTGAGCGGCAATGTAGAGCGTCTCGCCGATCGCAAACATCGCAACCGCCAGCGTCGTGACCTCGACACCGTCGAGCAGATCCGGAATGCCGAAGGAAAGGCGCGCCTGGCCAGTCTGCAGGTCGATGCCGATCATGGCAAGCGCAAAGCCGACGAAAAGCGACGTGAGTCCCCTGAGCGCTGAGTCCCCGAAAGCGGAGGACACCGTGACAAAGGCAAGGATCATCAGTGCAAAATACTCGCGGGGGCCAAAGACGAGAGCGAGTTTGACGATATAGGGAGCGATGAAAGCCAGTCCGAGCGTGGCGATGAGACCCGCCACGAACGAGCCGATCGCCGCTGTCGCGAGCGCCGGGCCGCCCCTGCCCGCCCGGGCCATCTTATTGCCCTCCAACGCGGTAACGATCGAGGAGCTTTCGCCCGGCGTGTTGAGAAGGATCGAGGTCGTGGAACCACCATACATGCCGCCGTAATAGATGCCGGCGAACATGATGAGCGATCCGCCGGGATCGAGCTTGTAGGTGACCGGAAGCAGGAGTGCGACCGTCAGCGCCGGACCGATGCCCGGCAGCACGCCGACGGCCGTTCCAAGCGTTACGCCGATCAACGCGTAAAGCAGGTTCATCGGCTGCATGGCGACCAGGACGCCCTGAAGGAGAAGATCGAAAGTGTTCATAGGCATTCGTTCCTAGAAGAAGAGCCTCTCCAGCGGACCGGCAGGCAACAAAAGCTGCAGAAGCTGAGAGAAGATGACCCAGACGACGAAGCTGAGGGCGATACCGGCTGGCAGCGATAGCCAAAGCTTGCGCAGTCCGAAGCCACGCGCCGTGAGTGCAAAGAGAACGCCGGTGGCAATCGAAAAGCCGGCCGTCTTCAGAAGCAGCATTTGCCCTGCAAGGCCGGCGACGACCCATATGACCGGTGCGATTTCCTGATGCTCACGCTCGGGAAAATCGCCGTGCCATGCTTCGAACGCCGTCCAGATCCCAAGGGCGATCAGTCCCAGCGCAACCGCCGTCGGAACGGTCGCCGGACCGATGCGGGCGTATTGCGCGACCGCCTTCATATGTGAAACATCCCAAAGCATGACCGCGGCCACGGCGAAAAGACAGAGGGCAATGATCAGCGCCGCCCAGTCGGGGCGGCGCTTTGTTGCCAGGGGTTCGTTACCCTTGCTCATTGAACAAGTCCGATCTCTTTGAGAATGCCTTCGGTGGCCGAAACGTCCTTTTCGAGCTGCGCTTTGAAGGCATCGCCGGCGAGGTAGGTATCAGCCCAACCCTTGGTCTTCAGGATTTCCTGCCAGCCGGCGGACTTCGAGACTTTGTCGAAATCAGCCGTGATCGCGGCCGTCTGTTCCGCCGAAAGTCCCGGAGCGGCAGCCACCATGCGCCAGTTCTGCACGCTGACATCGAGACCCGATTCCTTCAGCGTCGGCGCGTCCACGCCGTCGATGCGCTTGTCGCCGGAAACGGCAAGCAGGCGTAACTGGCCAGCTTTGATCTGCGATTCGAACTCGCCGTAACCGGAAATGCCGGCGGTCACCTGCCCGCCGAGAATGGCGGCCAATGCTTCGCCGCCACCGGAGAAGGCGACATAGTTGATCTTCGTCGGATCGACGCCAGCAGCCTTGGCGATCAGGCCGACCGCGATATGGTCGGTGCCGCCGGCCGAACCGCCGCCCCAGGACACGGCGCCCGGATCCTGCTTCAGCTTGGCAACGAGATCAGCCATCGTCTTGATGTCGGATGAAGCCGGAACGACGATCGCCTCATACTCCCCCGTGAGGCGGGCGATCGGTGTGACGTCCTTGAGGGTGACCGGCGACTGGTTGGTCAGGATAGCGCCGACCATGACATAGCCGCCAACGATCAGTGCGTTCGGATTGCCGCTGTTCTGGCCGGCAAACTGGGCGAGACCGATGGTGCCGCCGGCGCCCGGAACGTTCTGAACCTGAACATTGCCAGAAATACCTTCCTTCTGCATGACGGTCTGCAGCGAACGGGCCGTTTGGTCCCAACCACCGCCGGGAGCAGCCGGCGCCATGATGGTGTAGTCGGCGGCATAAGCCGGCAGCGCGACTGCGGCCGCGAAAATGGTTGCAATAAGAGTATGCTTCACGAGTGTGTCCTCCGTGGGCGCGGCTGAGTAACCGCGCGTTGTTCTCGATGGAATCGGGACGGACACCGCAGACGGACTCCAAGGTCCGATATGGCTGGCGAGCTCCTCCCGAAACTTCATCTCTCCGCCTCCACGGAGCTGAAGTTCTGCAAAGCGGACCACAACAAGCTGTCATTTAGCTGACATCCGCGGAGTATCCACCCCGAATGACACTTTTTTGCCGCAATTGCCGGTGGCGAAAAACTTCGACAGCGAGGGAACTTGTCTGCAATCCCTGCGTTTAAATGACGAGGAGGATTGCCCCATGAGTTCTCACATCGATAGCAAGCAAATCGAAAATGAGGGCTTACGACAGGTGTGGAGTGTGCGCGAATTTGCACACCGCCACCGGTTGGACAAGGAGGAGGAGAAACGTCTCCTCGCGCTCTTTGGATCATTCGCGACCAAGCAGGAGTTGCTGGCCAACGCTCAGCGGCCCTGCGTTTTCCGGTAGCTCAATCCGCCATCGCTACTGTGTGCGCAGCACTTCGTTCCAGTGCGCGATCAGTCTTGCACGCTTGACCTGATCCAGGTAGACCATCAGTCCAGGGCTGACGGGCACCGGTTTGAGTTGCGCACCGAGAAGCTCCTGCATGGTATTGGCCGTATTCTCGCCGGCCACCTCCGGGCTGACTGCCGGAATCTGCAGCTCGCGCGCCATGATTGTCTGGCCCTCCTTCGACATGAAAAAGGAAAGGTAGCGTCGGCCGAGCTCGGGCTCACCAGCCGCCTGCGGCACAAGGCCGATACGCGACATCACGACGGTATAGTCCTTCGGCAAAACGATCCCGACATCGGTGTGGCGCTTGGCCCAATCGGCGGCGTAAGAACCGAGGATGTTGTAGCCGAGCACGAAACGTCCGTCCGACACGCGCTCCAGAATGGCCGAGCTTGTGGAGTAGAGCTTGACGCCAGCCGCCCCCATGGCGCCGATAACCGACCAGATATCACCGAACTGCTCCTGGTCGCGGGCCATGAACAGGAAACCGACGCCAGAACGCTCTATGTCGTACGTGCCGATCCGGCCGTGAACCGCGTCGCCCTTGCGCTTGAGGTAGTCGACGAATTCGGCGCGCGAACTCGGCGGCGGTTCCTTCACAAAGCTCGGCTTGTGATAGACGAACACGGCCGGCTCGAAGGTCAACGCATAGGCAGTATTGCGCCAATTGGCCCATTTCGGCCAACGGGCGCTCATCGGCAGGTTGCTCACCTGCGCATAGCCGTCATTGGAGAGCTTCACCTGCAGATCCATTGCCGAGGAGAACGCAAAATCGGCGGTGCGCTTGCCGGCATCGGTCTCGCGCACGATGCGGTCGTAGATTTCCCCGGTCAGCATGTCCTCGTACTTGACCGCCACATCGGGATTGGCCTGCTGAAATCCGCGGATCATCGGCTGGGCCAGCGGCTCGTCGAGCGAGGAGTAGACGACCAGCGTCGGAGCCGCTGCATTGCCCGAACGCGCGGGATAGAACACCTCGTCGGCCGTCGCCAAACCGGGACAGAGCAGCAGGCATGCAAGTAACGACAGTCTCCTCATAGCCCTAAGATGCATGACCGCGAAGGGCGACACAAGGCACTCGCCAATTGCGCAGGGAGCGCACCTCGTCTGAGAGGCGCGCCGGCGAGGCATCGCCATTCCGACCGACATTTAAGGCAATGGTTTAATCCATGCGCCGCTCATACGCCCATCATCCGCCACGATAAAACGCCACTCCATTGTCTCGTTCTCGAAGGCGACCTCGTAGACGTCCCACCCTTCGGAGGAGACCCCTTTGAAAACATGGCCTTTCATGGCGCCTGCCTTTTCGAGATCAGCCTTTATGGTCTGCGCCTGTTCGCGCGTTTCAACGGCCAGCGGCTCTGTCATCCTGTCAACGTCGTATTCGCCGCGCGCTGCCTGGCCGATCAGGCCAAGCAACCGGTCTTCGCTGCCGGCAACCGGTCGCTTGTCCCGGATCCTGTTGTCAAGTTCGGCGGCCATCTCATGCGCCAGGCGTTCGTCGATACGCCGCGCCGTTTGCTCGTAGCCGTTCTGGTGCAGGATGAGGCTTTCCGCAGGTCCCCCGTCCTCAGGCGCAAAGCTCAACTGCGCCGGTACGACACGGTAGAAGAACAGGTTCTCCGCCTCGGGAGAGATGTCGAGCCGGTTCTGACCCGTGAGTTGTGCCGCCAGCCCTCCCACGCGGATCGAAACCGTCATGATGCTGCCATCAGGAAAGCGATAGTTGCCGACGTAGCGGGTAAGAAGCGCCGGATCGATCGGTACTTCGGTGCGTGGACGCGTCTGTTCGTAGCGCCGCCATGCAATAGCGTCAGCGGTATCATGGGTCACGTCTGTCTCCCTTGCGATATTGATCAGGTCGTGAATCGCGATCGTTTCGCCCGCCGCGATGCGATGTCGCGACGCCCGGATCAGCGCGAGCCCCTCCTCGGCGCGCGCCCGCAATGTAACGAGAGCGGCTTGCTGCATGGAGAGCGTGCGATCGAGATCCACCACCTGGCCCGCGAGGAGCCGGGTAATGTGGGCGAGGCTCAACCCCATGCGCTTCAGCGTCAGGATTTCGTGCAGCCGTGCAATGTCGGAAACGCCGTAGAGACGCCAATTCTTGCCGGTCCGGCGCGGCTTGATCAGGCCGCGCGTCTCATAGAGCCGCAGCGCCCGCACAGTGATGCCCATTCGGTCAGCACAGTCGGCAGCGGTCAGCCAGGTATGGTCGTTGTTTTGTCCCGTCATATCACCTCCGTCTTATAGACTATGACCCAAGGGACGGCTCAAGCGGGCGGCGCAGTTTTTTTCGCTTCGGCAAGCAGCGCCCTCAGCCCTTCGTGACATCGGTCTCGCCACCCTGTATCCTTTTCAAAAATCAAGGGAACATCCGTGCGCATTCTACTGGTCGAGGACAATATCGCGCTGGCCGACGGGCTTTCGGCCATCCTGCGCGGCACCGGCCATGCCGTCGACGTCGTGCATGACGGCGCTTCCGCCAGTGCCGTCACGGCCGCCGAGAATTTCGATCTCGTCGTGCTCGATCTGAACCTGCCCGAGATGGATGGCCTGGAGGTACTGCGCGCCATGCGCGCCCGGCAGAACCGGTCGGCCGTTCTGATCCTGACGGCGCGGGGCGCGCCGGATGAACGGGTCAAGGGCCTTGATCTCGGCGCCGACGACTACCTCATCAAGCCCTTCGATATTTCGGAATTCGAAGCCCGCGTGCGCGTCCTACTGCGCCGCCAGGCGGGTCTCCATTCGGCTACGGTGAGTTTCGGCGGTGTCTCGCTCGATCTCAACTCCCGCGCCTTCTCCGCCGGCTCGACGCCGCTCGATATTCCCGCGCGCGAGCTTGGCCTTCTGGAAATCCTCTTCATGCGCGCCGGCAAGGTCGTCGCCAAGGAGGCGATCATCCAGTCGCTGACGGCCTTCGACGACGACATTTCGGCCAACGCGATCGAGCAATATGTCAGCCGCCTGAGGAAGCGACTGTCGCCCTACGGCCTGACCGTGAAGACTGCCCGCGGTATCGGCTACTATCTCGACAAGCTGCCCGAGGCGTCATGACGAGCGCCTATTCGCTGAGACGAAGGCTCTTGTTCTGGCTGCTGATCTCGACCGCCATCATCGGCTTGGTCGCGCTGGTCGACACCTACCGCGAGGCGGTGCAGACCTCCAACATCGTATCGGACCGCGTGCTGGCGGGCTCGGCGCTCGCCATCGCCGAACGCGTGGTCGTCGCGGAAGACGGCACGCTAGAGGTCGACATCCCCTACGTCGCGCTTGAGATGCTGACCTCGGCGGCGCAGGATCGGGTTTTCTACCGCGTTGATGGGCCGCCGGGGAAATTCATCACTGGCTACCAGGCGCTGCCCGTGCTTGCCGAAACCGCGGGCGATACCGCCGCATTTGCCGACGACACCTTCCGCGGCGAACGGATCCGAGTGGCGACCCTCAAACGGTCGGCCTCGACAGGCATCCGCTCCGTACCCTTTGCGGTGACTGTCGCGGAGACCACGATTGCCCGCCGCCACCTTGCCCGCGCAATCCTCTTCCGCTCGGCGCTCCGCCTCTCCTTCATGATCGCGGGGGCCGCCATCATCGTCTGGATTTCGGTCACCGTTGCCCTGCGGCCGCTCTACAGGCTGCGCGATGCCATCGGTGAGCGCAGCCCCGACGACCTCCACCCGATCGAACAGTCGGTGCCGAGCGAGGTCCAGCCGCTGGTCGATACGGTCAACGGCTTCATGGTGCGCCTGCAATCGGCACTCGACGCACTTCGCAACTTCACCGGCAATGCCAGCCACCAACTGCGCACGCCGCTTGCAATCATCCGCACGCAGCTTGCTCTATCGGCTCGCGCCGACACACTGGCAGAAGCGCAGGGTTCTGCCCTCAAAGGCGACCAGGCCGTCGCCCATGCAGAACGTATCCTCGCGCAACTTCTGCTGATG
>Ga0075367_10001099_pt1 | contig 11174 bp, 8 predicted proteins | sample EndMethybrTD3032_FD_71399 | JGI IMG/M metagenome (GOLD analysis project Ga0075367, IMG submission 71399) | Populus endosphere microbial communities from Tennessee, USA - Endosphere MetaG P. TD hybrid TD303-2 | ecosystem: Host-associated > Plants > Roots > Endosphere | place: USA: Tennessee...
AATCGACGGCGCATTCGGCAACGCAGAGCGTCGTTCCGGCGAGCTGTCCAACCGGTTGCGCGGCGGCCTGACAGCGTCTTTGTCGGAGGTCGAACGCATGCTGGGCGAGGCAGGCCGTGCGTCCGACGGCGCTGCGCAGACCATGCGCGAGTCGCTTCGTGAGGCAGTCGAGGAGGCGGTATCCCGCTTCTCCGGTGCGACCGAGGAGATCCGCCGCTCCGCTGGCGACATCCGCAAGGAACTCGATATGACCCGCAGCGAGTTGAAGCGCGGTGCATTCGATCTTCCCGAGGAAGCCAAGGAGAGTGCCGCTGCCATGCGTCGCGCCGTCGCTGAGCAGATCAAGGCTCTGCAAGATATCTCGCATATCGTTGGCCGTTCGACACAGCAGCTGGAAATCTCCGAGCCGGCGCCACGTATTGCTCAGCCTCAACCGGCGCCACGTCCAGCCCAGCCAGCCGTTACCCAGCAGCAGGCCGCCCAGCCTGCCCCGCCGGCAGCACCAACCCCGGCACCGGCGGTGACGCCCTCGCCCATCGAAAACTTCGGTCTGCGCGGTTCGCTGACGCCGGCAACGCCAGCGGCCGCGATGCCACAGCGCGCACCCGTTGCTGCCCCAGCTCCGGCCTCGCCGGCAACCGGTGGCTGGATCAGCGATCTGCTGCGTGGTGCATCGCGCGAAGACGCCTCGGAGGAAGCTCCGGCACGGCAGCCGGCTCCGCGCGCTGAGGCGGCCGCAGCAGTACCCGCCCGCACCGCCGATAGCCGCAACCCGCGCCATGTCGTCGAGTCCCTGAACTCGCTGTCGGTGGATATCGCCCGCGCGATCGATCACGACGCGTCGGTCGATCTGTGGCGACGCTATCAGCGCGGCGAACGCGATGTCTTTACCCGCCGTCTCTACACACTGAAGGGTCAGCAGACCTTCGACGAGATCAAGCGCAAGTATGATCGCGAGCCGGAGTTCCGCACCGCCGTCGATCGTTACATCGCCGATTTCGAGAAGCTGCTTGCGGATGTCTCCCGTGGCGATCGCGACAAGACGATCACGCAGTCTTATCTGACCTCCGATACCGGCAAGGTCTACACCATGCTTGCGCATGCTGCAGGACGATTGGGCTAAGGCGCCTAGGCAGAAAAGAAATGGCCGCCCAGAAGGCGGCCATTTTCGTTTCGGGACCATTGTCTATCGTCCAATTTCATTGGAGGCTCGAAACCCTGGGCTAGCCGGGATGCGGTTCCGGTCGCAGCCCTGTCGGCAGGGCTGGCCGCACCTTGCCTCTCGGCGCGGACGATCAAATCAACTGCAGCGTCCAGTTGACGATCTCGGCCGTTACACCTGCAAAAGCGCGATCGAGGCTCTTCACCAGACCGTCATTCGATCCGCTGGCGGGCACAACTTGTCTGAACACCTTCTGAGCCCTTACGGAACCGTTGCGGTCATTCAGGATCTTGGCTGAAATCTCAACAACCGCCCGGCTGCCTGCAGTCGTGTCGATCTCGAAAGAGCGGATATCCGTCACGAGCTGATAGTCGATCGCAAGGCCCTGACCCGGTAGGCCGACGCCACTGACCTTGCCGGAGTTCTCGTAAGCCTCGACCAGCTTTGCCTGAACCATGCGCGGCAGCTTGTCGCTCCATTGCGCCTTGGAAAGATACTGTATCTGCGAAGGCGCCACCCGAACGACGATCTGTTCGCTGTCGATCGCCTGCAGTGCAGTCGGTTGCTGCACTAGGATTTGCCGACCCTTCGCCGCCGGTCCAGTACCGGTCACCGACGCCCGGAGATCGTAGGTGTCGTTCTTCGCGGCCGTCCCGCAGCCCGCAAGGCCTGCCAACAGCGGCAGCGCGATCGCGGTTCTGGATGGCCACGAACGACGCTGCAACAGATCCGATACGGCCATATGCGCTCCTCTAATATCCCTTTTAACGCCGCGTCCGGCCGTCATATTGCTTTACGGTATCCCCGCCGAAGATCAGCCGCTGCGGATTGCGGTCGAAGTTGCTGATCGCATTGCTGAGGTTTTGCACGGTGGAACGTGTATCGGTGATGAGCGACTGCATGTCGCGCAGGCCACCGCTGGAAAATTTCTGCAGATTGTCTGCAATCGGGCCGATACGCGAATTGAGGTTGTCGGCAACGTTCTTGAACGAGGTCAGCGTGTCACGCGCCTGCGCAAAAAGCGACTGCGTGTTGTCCGTTCCCAGCAGAGCGTCCAGCTTGATCAGAATGCCGTCAACGCGCGTAGACGCCGAATTCAGCTTGTTCGCGATCTGCGAAACGTCCTGGATTGTTTGATCAATGTCCTTCTGCCGAGCAGAAACGGTGTTCGCGACATCCTTAATCGATGCGACAGCGGTGCGCGCGTCCCTGGTCGCCTGCGAGATGTCGTCTACGGATCCCTTGACCTTTGCCGGATCGATCTGCGCTACCAGAGTGTCCACCCGATCAAGCGTCGCCTGCGCCTTCTTGCCGAGGTCGTTGTAGGTCGTCGCTGTCTCCTGGAACTTCTGGATCGCTCCCTTGAGGTCGCCCGAAGCATCGGCGACGTCGGTGCTGACTTTCTCGGCATTGCTGAGAATTGTGTCGATCTTCTTGGCATCGACGGCCTTTACCAGCGACTCGACCGCCTCCAGCGTCGAGTCGACACGGCCCGAGACCTTGCGAACCGTATCGGAAAGCTGCCCGACACTCTGCAGGAACGAGTCGATGTTGCCGGAGTTCTTTGCCAGTGCGTCGGAGAACGTCTCGGCGTTCTGCAATGTCTTCGTGAGCGGCCCACGCGCGTCCTTCACAAACCCCTGAACCTGCCCGATCGCATCGTTGGCGCGATCGAGAATCTTGTCTGCGGTCGCCAGAAGGTTCGTGACACTCGACTGATCGGCGACGATCACCGCTCGCTTTCCAGTGTCGAGCGACTGCTGAAGGATGTTCTTTTCACCGATCCTGCCGCCCGAGAGTTCTATATAGGCAGCACCCGTCAGACCCTGGATTTCAAGAATCGCTTTTGTCGAGGGATAAATCGGCGCGTCGACGCGCACTTCGGTGAATGCCAGCGAGAAGCTCGGATCGTCAGCATCGATCGAGAGCGACTTGACCGAACCGACCTGAATGCCGTTGAACCGCACCGGCGAACCGACGCTCAAGCCGTTCGCGGAGCCCGGAATGCGGACGATCAGTTCAGCCATCGGCCCGCCACGCCCATATTCGGCCATCCAGTAAACGAAGCCGAACGCCGCCGCGATAACGAGCACTGTGAAAAAGCCGACAATCGTGTAGTTCGCTTTTGTTTCCATCGTATCCGCTCACTTCCCGCGGCTATCTTGCGCCAGGCTGTCCCCGCCGGCGTGGTCGTTCTGCTGTACAATCGACCGCGCCCGCTTGCCCTTGAAATAAGCCTGAACCCATGGGTCGTCACAGGCCAGCATGTCGTCGATCGTTCCCTCGACCAATACCCGCTTCTTGCCAAGCACCGCAATGCGGTCGCAGACCGAAAAGAGGCTGTCGAGGTCGTGGGTGACCATGTAGACCGTCAGCCCGAGAGTGTCCCTGAGCCTTGCAATGAGCTCATCGAACTCGGCGGCCCCGATCGGATCGAGACCCGAAGTCGGCTCGTCGAGGAATACCAGTTCCGGGTCGAGCGATAGCGCGCGCGCCAACGCCGCACGTTTGATCATGCCGCCCGAAAGCTCCGACGGGTATTTGTCGGCAGCATCGGCCGCGAGCCCAACCAGCCGGATCTTCAGTTGAGCGAGTTCGTCCATCAGCGACTGCGGCAGGTCCAGATATTCGCGCATCGGAACCTGAATGTTCTCCTTGACGGTCAGCGAGGAGAACAGTGCGCCCTGCTGAAAGAGTACACCAAGCCGCATGTCGAGCGCATTGCGCTGCGGCTCGTCCAGTTCATCGAAGTCCTGACCGAGAATCTTGATGTTTCCCGAGCGCCGCGGCAGCAGTCGAAGCACTGTCCGCATCAAGACCGACTTGCCCGTTCCTGATGCGCCGACAAAACCCAGGATTTCGCCGCGATAGATATCGAGGTTAAGATTGTCGAGCACGACCTTCGACCCGAAACCGACGGTCACGCCGCGCGCAGACAACACGACATCCCGCCCCTCGTTGTTTCCGGTCTCTGTATGCTGTCCGTCCACGTACAATCCTTAAAAATTGATGGCCGCATAGAACATGGCAAAAAGCCCGTCCATGAGGATAACGACGAAGATCGCTTTCACCACCGCCGCGGTCACATGCTGGCCCAGCGACTCAGCGCTGCCACCCACCTTTAGGCCCTCGACCGCCGCGACGATACCGATAACCAGCGCCATGAACGGCGCCTTGATCATTCCGGACAGGACGGTCGACAGCGTGATCGCTTCATGCAGGCGGGCAATGAAGTTGGCGAAGGTAATGCCGGAATAGGCCCAGGCGACCACGGCTGCGCCGGCGAGCGAAGCAAAGTTCGCAATGACGGTCAACAGCGGCAGCGCCACGGTAAGGGCAACCAGGCGCGGGAAGATCAGCACACCCACCGGATTGAGCCCCATTACCTTCAGTGCATCCACCTCCTCGCGCATCTTCATTGAGCCAATTTCGGCCGTGATGGCGCTGCCGGAGCGGCCGGCAATCATGATGGCGGTGAGAAGCACGCCGATTTCGCGAAGCTGCAGAATGCCGACGAGGTCGACGACGAAGACTTCGGCGCCGAAATAGCGGAGCTGGAAGGCGCCCTGCTGCGCGATGATCGCACCGATCAGGAACGACATCAGTAATATGATCGGCACCGCACGCACGCCCATGTGGTCGATCTGGTTGACGATCGACGCCGGCGAGACGCCGCTGCCGCGCCCGAACTTCATTTGCGCGCCGCGGACAGCCGAGCCAAGAATATACATCGCGGCCGCGAGATTGTTCCAGATATCGAAGGTGATCTTGCCGATCGGGGAGAAGATGCGCTCCGCCCAGTTTGGACGTCGTTGCGGCTCCTGTTCGGGCTGCGGCGATTCCTCGGAAAACTCCGCGATCATTTCGTCGATATGCGCATTGCTGCCTTCGATGCGTACGGCGCCACCCGCGCCTTCGACCTGCTTCTTCAGCCGGCACAGCAACCAGACACCCGCTGTATCGATTTCCGTCACGCCCGACAGGTCGAGGGTCACCTCGCCGCTTCGACCGGCAGTAAGCTTTTCGAAGTCGCGCAAAACGAGATGCAGGTTGGCGCTTCGCCAGTTTCCCTCGATATGAACGCGCTGGCCCGATCCATGGGTCTGGTCGTCCACATGCAGTGAGGCGGCGTTACGGGTTTCGGACTTCAAAACACTTGTGTCTTTCAAGGCTTACGGCGACATTGCCGACTCGCGAACTAGCGGTTCGCCGCTTCGGATCACTATACCCAAGCCACGCCAAATTTCCATGCGCGCAGGATTGCAAATATGCCACGCTCACTTGAAATTCAGACGGAATCCTTCCCCATTGCCGGCACATTTACGATCTCGCGCGGCGCTAAAACGTCAGCGGACGTGATCCTCTGCACAATCCGGGACAACAGGATGGTCGGCCGGGGCGAGTGCGTTCCCTATCGCCGCTACGGTGAGACGATGGAAAGCGTCGCCGCGCAGATCGAAGCTGTAAGGCCGCTGATCGAGGCTGGCCTGACGCGCCAGGAACTGCAGCGTGCCATGCCGCCCGGCGCCGCGCGCAATGCGGTGGACTGCGCCCTCTGGGACCTCGACGCCAAGCGCTCGGGCAACCCTGTCATCAACAGCCTGGGACTGACTAACCCGCAACCGTTGACGACGGCCTTTACGATCTCGCTCGGTGAACCTGATGTCATGGCAGCCCAGGCGCGTGCAAACGCCGATCGGGCCCTGCTGAAGGTCAAGGTCGGCACCGGCGACGACGAAAGCCGCATCCGCGCGGTTCGCGAGGCAGCGCCTGATGCGGCGATCATTCTCGACGCCAACGAGGGCTGGCCTGATGAAACCCTGGAGCATCATCTGCGTATCGCTGCCGAGGCGGGTGTCGCCCTGATCGAACAGCCGCTGCCGGCAGGCAAGGATGAAGCTCTGGCCGAAATCCGCCGTCCGGTGCTCGTATGCGCGGATGAGAGCGTCCACCACACCGGCGACCTTGCGAGCCTTCGCGACCGCTATGATGCGATCAACATCAAGCTCGACAAGACTGGCGGCCTCACCGAAGCGGTCGCGATGAAGAGAGAGGCGCAACGCCTTGATTTCAAGATCATGGTTGGTTGCATGGTCGGCACGTCCCTGGCGATGGCACCAGCCGTATTGCTGGCGCAGGATGCCGAGTTCGTCGACCTGGACGGGCCGCTACTGCTTGCTCGCGACCGCGACCCGGGACTGCGCTATGCCGCCTCCCTCGTCTGGCCGCCGGAGATGACGCTCTGGGGCTGAAGATAGTAAGCCGCGATGACCAGGCTCAGCCCGGTCAGGGCGACCAGCGCCATGACATAGTAGCTTGCGAGCCCGAGCCACGCGTAGATGTAACCGGAGGCGATCGTCATCAGCCCCATGAACATGCCATTGTAGAAGAAATAGGCCCCCTGTGCCGATGATTCCTGGGTCTCCTGCACGGAGGCGACGATCCGTCTCTGCACGCCGGTATGCACGAACGCATAGGTGCAGGAATGCATGCACTGGAGCAAGAAGAAGCCCCAGAATCCCCAGTGCATTGGGAATAGGATCCAGCGGCAGACGCTGACCGCCGCACCGAACCGAATCAGCGTCCAGGCGCTGAAACGACGGCTGAGTCGCTGCGATAGAAAGAATACTGTCACTTCAGCGGCAACGCCGGCACTCCAAAGGATGGCGATTTGCGTGCCAGAGAAGCCGAGATCGCGCCAGTAGAGGGACGCGAACGCCTGCAGGACCGCGTGGCTCGACTGTTGGATTGCGACACCGATCAACAAGGCGAGCAGGTGCGGTTGACGCAGCGAACTCCCGGTCGCGGCTGAGATGTCAACAGGCGTTCCGCGTCTGCGCGTCGGGCCGATTCGTGGGCAGTAGATCGCCATCACAATGGTTGTCACGAAGCCAAAGATCATGACCGGCAACACCATCCCGCCGCCCCAGTGCCCGATCAACTGCCCGCCGATCAAGGTGGAAGCGATGAACGCCACCGACCCCCAAACCCGCATCGAACCGTAGTCGAGCCCCCAGCGCCTGACGCCGGAAATCACGATCGACTCGACAACCGGAACGTAGCAGGCAAAGGTCGCTCCCTGGATCGTGTAGACGATCAGCACCGGCCAGAATGTGTTCGTCCAGTAGAGCGCGATCGCCGTCAACAGCGATAGGCTGCCGGAAAACAGCAGCACATCCGCCCGCTCCTGCATCCGGTCGGCATACATAGCGACGATGGGGGCCACCAGCACGCGCACCACCATCGGCACGGCGAGAATGACGCCGATCTGATGATCGTTGAACTCATACAGCGCAAGCCACATCGGGAAGAACGGCAAGGCTACACCATTGACGAGCAAAGGCGCACAGTAGGACAAAGCACTGAGAAGCCGAAAGCGCGGTGGCGCCCCCTCACGTGCTGGAGGAATATGAACGGGAATCATGGAGTGACCTGCAGGAAACTGAACGTTGCCTAACACGTCAACCTAAGGGCGACTATGGCAAGAAATTGCCCATCTGAAACGTTTTAGAAAATAAATGGGGCCTGTCGCAAAGACACAACGGCCTAAATCTTGGGAGCGAAGAGCCACGCTCAGGCGGCCTGCTGAGCGACTTCCTTTTCACGATGGCCAATCGCCATCGGGATCGGCTGCATGCCGCTCGTTGCACGCCACTCGATCAATTCAAACGTGCCGTCCTGATGCTCTGCAATCGCCGTGCAGCTTTCGACCCAGTCGCCGGTATTGATGTAACGGATGCCGTCCATATCCTCCATCACCGCATGGTGAATGTGGCCACAGATCACGCCGTCGGCACCGTGCTTGCGAGCTTCTTCTGCGACGACGCGTTGGAACTCGCCGATGAAGTTGACAGCATGCTTGACCTGCAGCTTGGCCCACGCGGAAAACGACCAATAGGGCATGCCCATCCGGCGGCGGATAGCCGCCAGGCCGACGTTGATCATGATCGCCATGTCGTAGGCCCAGTCGCCGAGATAGGCGAGCAAGCGAGCGTTGCGCACGACGACGTCGAACTCGTCGCCATGCAGCACGAGGTATTTCTTGCCGTCGGCCGCTTCATGCATCATCCGCTCAGCGACCTCAATGCCGCCGAAATGGGTGCCCGGAAAGTCGCGAAGGAATTCGTCGTGATTGCCCGGGATATAGATGACCCGCGTGCCCTTGCGCGCCTTCCGCAGCAGCTTCTGCACCACATCGTTGCAATCCTGCGGCCAGTACCAGCTCCGCTTTAGCCGCCACCCGTCGATGATATCGCCGACAAGAAAGATGGTATCCGCCTCGTGATGCTTTAGAAAGTCGAGCAGGAAGTCCACCTTCGCGGCCTTGGAGCCGAGATGCACATCGGAAATGAAAAGCGTACGGAAGTGCCGCGTATCCATATTGTCCCTCACAAGCATTCTGCTCGTGTCCCATGGTTCACCTTCCCTTCCAAAACCAGAGTCGTGTTTCAGGAAGATGACATGCCGGTGCTCCAGCTTGATTTTCCCGGTTTCCATCGAGCCTCGCCGCGGCTGCCGCAGATTCGCGCTGTTTTCGCATTCTGAACGGAAATTCCGACTGTTCCGCCATTCCGTTTGATGTATTGAAGGCATTTCAAAGACAGCATGCGGTAGCCCGGAGGCGATGATGGATCATCAGGAAAAGTCCAAGACGGAAAAGAATTTGGCAGGTGGAAGCCTTGACGAGCAGGCGCTCTACTTTCACCGCTATCCGCGTCCGGGCAAGCTCGAGATCCAGGCGACCAAGCCGCTCGGCAACCAGCGCGACCTGGCGCTTGCCTATTCTCCCGGCGTTGCAGCACCCTGTCTGGCGATCCGCGACAATCCCGAGACGGCCGCCGACTATACCTCGCGCGCAAATCTCGTAGCCGTCATTTCCAACGGGACCGCCGTTCTCGGCCTCGGCAATATCGGCCCACTGGCATCGAAGCCGGTCATGGAGGGCAAGGCCGTCCTCTTCAAGAAGTTCGCCAACATCGACGTCTTCGACATCGAGGTCGATGCATCGAGCGTCGAACAGATGGTTTCGACCGTCGCCTCGCTCGAGCCTACTTTCGGCGGCATCAATCTCGAGGACATCAAGGCACCGGAATGTTTCGAGATCGAGCGTCGGCTCCGCGAGACCATGAAGATCCCGGTTTTCCACGACGACCAGCATGGCACCGCCATCATTGTTGCTGCCGCAATCCTCAATGGCCTGGAACTCGCGAATAAGAAGATCGACGAGGTCAAGATCGTTGCCTCCGGCGCTGGTGCAGCTGCCCTTGCCTGCCTCAATCTCCTCGTCACGCTGGGCGCCAAGCGGGAAAATATCTGGGTCCATGACATCGAAGGTCTGGTCTACGAAGGCCGCACCGAATTGATGGACGAGTGGAAGAGTGTCTACGCCCAGAAGAGCGACACGCGCGCACTTGCCGAAAACATCGGTGGCGCTGACGTTTTCCTTGGGCTTTCCGCCGCCGGCGTGTTGAAACCGGAATTGCTGGCGCAGATGGCCGAAAACCCGTTGATCATGGCGCTCGCCAATCCGACGCCTGAGATCATGCCCGATCTGGCCCGCGCCGCGCGCCCCGATGCGATGATCTGCACCGGTCGTTCCGACTTCCCGAACCAGGTGAACAACGTTCTCTGCTTCCCCTACATCTTCCGGGGCGCCTTGGATTGCGGTGCGGTAACGATCAACGAAGAAATGAAGATGGCCGCCGTGCGCGCCATCGCAGCACTTGCGCGCGAGGAACCGTCCGACGTCGCCGCCCGCGCCTATTCGGGCGAAACGCCGGTCTTCGGTCCGAACTACCTCATCCCCTCGCCCTTCGACCCGCGTCTAATCCTGCGCATCGCGCCGGCCGTTGCCAAAGCCGCCGCAGAAAGCGGCGTCGCCCTGCGTCCGATCACGGATTTCGACGCCTATCTCGACCAGCTCAACCGCTTCGTCTTCCGCTCTGGCTTCATCATGAAGCCGATCTTTGCCGCCGCGAAGAATGCCGACCGCAAGCGAGTGATCTTCTCCGAAGGTGAGGATGAGCGCGTCCTGCGCGCTGCACAGGTTCTGCTTGAAGAAGGCATTGCCGAGCCGATCCTCATCGGCCGCCCATCGGTTATCGAAACGCGCCTGCAGCGCTACGGCCTGCGCATTCGGCCGCTAGCCGATTTCGACGTCATCAACCCGGAAGACGATCCGCGCTTCCGCGAATATGTTGATCTTTACTTCTCCCTGGTCGGACGTCGCGGCGTCATTCCGGAGGCCGCGCGCACGATCGTTCGTACCAACACAACCGTCATCGGCGCGCTGGCGCTGAAGCGCGGCGAAGCCGACGCGCTCATTTGCGGCCTGGAAGGTCGTTACGAGAAACATCTGCGCGACGTTCGCCAGATCATCGGCAAACGCCACGACGTGCGCGACTTCTCGGCGCTCAGCCTGCTGATCTCGCAGCGCGGCGCCACCTTCTTCACCGACACCTACGTCACGTTCAATCCGAGCGCGGAAGAAATTGCCGAGTCCGCGGTTCTCGCCGCTGAGGAGATCAAACGCTTCGGCATTACGCCGCGCGCTGCTCTCGTGTCCCACTCGAACTTCGGTTCGCGTGAGTCCGAAAGCGCGACGAAGATGCGTACCGCTCTCACGCTGGTGCGTGAAGCCGCGCCGGATCTCGAAGTGGACGGCGAAATGCATGGCGAAAGCGCGATTTCCGACGCCCTGCGCAAGCGCGTCATGCCTGACACGACACTGCATGAAGAAGCCAACTTGCTGGTCTTCCCGAACCTCGATGCGGCCAATATCACCCTCGGCGTCGTAAAGTCGATGATCGACGGATTGCATGTCGGGCCGATTCTGCTTGGTGCTGCGCTGCCGGCGCACATCCTCGCGCCGTCAGTGACCTCCCGGGGCGTGGTCAACATGGCCGCCCTCGCCGTCGTCGAGGCTTCACAGCCAGCTTGATTTGCGGCGGATCGACAAAATGCGTTAAGATTCCGACCGCAGCTTGTTAAGACAAACGGGCTAGCTTGAAGG
>Ga0075367_10001102_pt1 | contig 11169 bp, 12 predicted proteins | sample EndMethybrTD3032_FD_71399 | JGI IMG/M metagenome (GOLD analysis project Ga0075367, IMG submission 71399) | Populus endosphere microbial communities from Tennessee, USA - Endosphere MetaG P. TD hybrid TD303-2 | ecosystem: Host-associated > Plants > Roots > Endosphere | place: USA: Tennessee...
GCGGCGGCCGCCGCCCAGAGGTCCAGACCGATCATGGCGCGCCACCCCCGGCCTTGCGCTCGGCGAGGATCCGCGCCCAGCGATAGGCCAGGGGCGCGAGTTCCCAGGCGACCGCGCCGATGCCGAAGCCCAGGGCGTGCGGGTCGCGCAGGCCGGCGACGGGGATCATCGGGGCCAGGGTCGGACCGAAGAAGAAGGCCACCAGGCCGCCCATGGCGATGGCGCAGGTGATGTTTACGCCGGCCAGGACCAGGTCTTGGCGGTGCACCGGCTGACCCGCCAGCAGCGTGGTCCCCAGGTGATAGAGGCCCCACACCATGCCGCCGGCGAGCGCCGACAGGCTCAGCGTGACGCGGGTCATGTCATCGGGCGGCATGAGCCCTCCTTTGTCCGGGTTTCAAGGGTCCGCCGCCTGGGGCGAACGGCGTTCGCGGGGCGCGCCTAGGCCCAGGGTGCGCCGGCCCGGACAGTGACGACGTCATCCAGGCGCTGGTAGCCGAAGGCGCGATGCGGGCAGTCGGCGGCCGGATAGGCCTCGCCGAAGGTGTCGCCGATGATCCAGCAGACGTCGGCCTCATCCCACGCGCAGCCGATCAGGTGGTCGACGGCGGGCGCGCCATTGGCGCCGACCTCGACCCGATAAAGGTTGGTGAGCGGCGCACCGGCCCGCGCCAGCAGCTCGAGCGTGGTGCTGACCAGGTCGCCGCAGTTGCCCGTCCAGGCCTGACCGGCGAGGACGTCGTCGGCGTGGTTCACCCAGTCGTTCTGACCGGGCGGATCCCGCCGGTAGAGGAAGCGGGCGCGGGCCTGCAGGTCCACCCGCGCAATCGCCCTAGCGTCCACCAGGACACCAGGCCGGCGGCTTGGGCGCCCGGCACTCCGTCGCCGCCTGGCCCCAGCTGTAGGGCTCGACGGCGCCGGTCCGGTGGGCCGTGGGCGCGACCGGCGGGGCGCAGCTGGCCAGAGCCAGACAGGCCCACCCGAGCGCGGCCCAGCGCGCCACGGCTATTGGTTCGCCAGGATGCGGTCCTTCAGCACCTGGGCGACCGCTGAGTTGCCATCCGCGCGCGCGATGTCGGCGTTGAGCAGCTGGAGCACCAGGTTCTTCTCGGCGACGGTCGTGGGCGCAGCCACCCGGGTCTGATCCCAGGACGCGATCGCGTTCAGCAGCAGGTTGGCGATGAAGGTCGTGTTGTCCGGCACGGGTGTCACCACGCCGACATTGGCGCGCGCCCGGGCGTCGGTGATGATCGCCTCCTGCGAAGCCGTCGAGGTGTAGGTATAGGTCGCGGCCTGGGCGGAGCCGCAGAGGGCCAGCGCCAGGGCGGCCGCAGCGATAAGCGTCTTCATGGTGGAGCACTCCTAACCGAAGGCGCGCAGCCGGTCGGCTGCAGGCAGGTTGTCGTTGACGGGTACGGGCGGCAGCGTCTGCAGAAGCTGCTGCAACTGCCAGTACGACTGCATTTCAGCCTGGCCGATCTTCCAAGAGGTGCCGTCGCAGTAGACCGGCACGATGTTGGAGCTGCCGCCCGTCACGGCCGCCCCGAAGTTGCCGGACGCGGCCACCGTGGCGTCCGTCACCATGGACCGGCCGCCCTTGTTGCCCGAGTTGCAGGTCGCCAGGCCCGAGACGATGGGCTGCGCGCCGGAGCCCGCGGTCTTTTCCATGACGAAGACGCCATCGGAGGCCGCGCGCCACTGCGTTGAGGAAGCGACGGCGATGAGCTTGCCGACCCCCGCCACGATGTCGCCGCCGAGAATCTGCGAGTTCGCCTGGAGCGAGTGGGAGCCCTGGTCGGCGATCTTGCCGGTCGTGTCGATCTGCCAGGCCGCCGTGCCGCCGATCACCAGGTTGATCGCGCGCGTCGACCCGGTGCCGTTCTTGGTCGTGCCGATGGTCAACACATTGGCCGTGGTGGTCCAGTCGAAGGCCCCCCACTCGCCGTTGCTGCTGTCGGTGCGGGTGTTGTAGGTCCTGTGCCCCTGGGCGCTGGTTCCGTTGTACTGGGCCAGGATGTTGGGGGCGTCGCGGCGCAGGTTCACATCGGCGGCGACGGTCGGATCGGTCGAGCTCGAGGAAAAGCCGATCAGCCCCGTCGACGTCACCACGACTGAGCCGAAGACATTCCCCAGCGACACGCCGCCAGCGCTGAGCGGGATGGTGTTCGGGCTGTAGGTGATCGTCTGCGCGGCCACGCCCAGCGGGGCCAGGACGAGGACCGCGACCAAGGCGGCGAGGCAGCGGCGGATCATTGGGACACCGCGGTGAAGGCGTGGCTCGTGGTGGCGGCGGTGACCTCGACCAGGTCGGAGACCACGACGCCGGCCGGCGAGGCGCAGTTAAAGACCGCGCCAATCGGCAGGGTGAAGACCGCGGCGCCGCCCAGGCGCACATTCAGCACCTCCGTCGCCGTGGTCGGATTCTGGATCAGGCAGCCGCGCCGGGCGGTGCTGGCGGCGAACACCGTCTGATAGGTGGTTCCGGTGGCGACCGTCGTCGAGGCATTGGTGGAGACGATCGCTGCGCCAGAACCGACGGGCAGCGGATGGGTGCTGTCGACGCAGGTGGGGGTGGCGGCCAGGGCGCCATAGCAGGGCGCGAAGCCCGGCGTCACGGCGCCCGGCGTGCCCACCACGGACTGGGCGGCGGCGGGCAGGGCGAACATGGCCATGGCCGCGACGGCGCAGGCGAGCGCCGCCAGGTTGAATCGCTTCATCGGGAGGGTCCTCGGTGTGGAGAAGGCGCGCGCGAGCGCTCAGGCCGTGATGTTGGCGATCTCGGTCGCGGTACAGCCCGCGGCGGCGAGCACGGCCAACAGGTCGGTGTCGTCGGCGTAGACCGTCGGGTAGCCCGGCATCAGCCAGCGCCCGAGGTAGTCGGGATTACTGCTTAAGACGGTCCAGGCCGCGCCGAGTTTGCCGACATCGCGCAAGCGGCTGTGGACCAGTGATTTGGGCAGATCGCGGCGCGGGGGCGAGGGCGGCGCGGGTTCGACGTAGAAGAACCCCTCGCCCTCATATCCGGTCACCTCCGGGGGCAACCACGAGAGATCGGCGAGGTCTGCCGCGCTAAGCTGTCCCTGCAACACGCGGGGCAACGGTCCGGGTTCGCCGACGTCGGTCATGTCCGACAGCCGCCTACGCTGGTAGCTCATCTCGCTAGACCTCGCAGTTATGTGGTGTGGCGGAGGCGCCCTAGCGCTTGCGGTAGAGGCGCAGGCCGTCGTCGCAGCCTGGAAACTGCGGGATTTCGATATCCGCGATCAGATCGAAGCGCGTGCGCAGATAGCGCCGAAGCCCGGGCGTGCCGGTCCGCGAACCCTCAATGAAAGCCATGGCTCGGCCAGGGCGAAGCGCGAGGGCGGCGCCCAGCGCCCACTTCCCACCCTCAGTGGGCCAGGAGCAAAAGACGTCCCTTTCAGGGTATTCGCAGACGGCTTGCGTGGCGGTCAACGCCACCAGATTGGCGTGCTCGCCGGCCTGAAACCCGTATCCTATGTCGCCCGCAGCGTGCGGGTCGGTCCCGACCACGTCCGCGCCGGCATTGCGCAGGAGTGCAGTCCATGCGCCAGTTCCGGCCCCGATCTCAACAAGCGGCCCAAGGCTCAACAGAGCCTCCACGGCCTCTGCGCACGGGATAGAATAACCCCATGCGGCTATGTAGGCTTTGCGGGCGATCTTCAGCCGAATATCAACCTCTGGATCGGTGGGTTTAGTAAGCAGTCCGGCCGCTCGAAGTGCGTCGGCGCTCGGCGGACGGCCGGTCGCCACCCAATCGGCCACGGCGCCGAGCGGACCATCCCGAAGCCATCCTTCCCGAAGGGTTCTCGCCGCCGCCAAAGCCGCATTGTCCATGCCGCATGATTTGCTTCGGCGGCGGACCTATCGCAACCCTATTGCCGCATTTGGGTCTGGTTGACGATGATCAGACCATCCCCGGCGCGTTGCGTGCCCGCGGCCGCGCCCGGCGAGCTCGCGCCAGGCGTCGAGCCTGCCCCAGACGTATTGTACACGCCAGCAGGCCCGCCTTGGTAATTGCCATAAGATGCGCCGGCCACTCCGCCGCCGCTGGTTGAAGATGCCCCCGTCTGTCCTGCCACGCCGATGTCGCCAAGCGTGGGATTGTAGGACGGCACTCCGCCTGCGCTGCTGGTGGAACCACTGGCGCCGGCGCCAGCGCTCAGCACCTCGCCGTTCGGGAATGTCGCCGTGGTGGCGTTGTTGGCTCCAAAACCGCCGCGCCCAACGACAAGAGTGACGGTCTGGCCGGGTGCAAGGAGGCGTTCAGCGATCACGAGAGCGCCACCGCCGCCGCCACTGATCGCGCCCGAACTGTTGGTGCCGCCCGGCCCCCAAAGCACGAAGCGATAGGTGCCAGCCGAGGGGGCGGTGAATGAGTACGTGGCGTCCGCCGTCGCCCCTGCGACATAGGTCCAGACGGTCGGCGACAGCGTCTGCCGCCGCCCGTTCATCCCCTGTCCGACCAGCCCCCGAAGGCCCTGGTTGATCATCAGTAGTCCGCCCACTCGGCGACGACGTGATAGTTCTTGCTGATCCCCTCGGCGACATAGATGCGCTCGCTGGGTTGGAGCAGCAGCGGGTTCGAGTCGCTGTAGCCGGCGCTGACAGTGGTCGAGCCGTCGGTGCCGCTCACCGTGTCCGATCCGCCCGTCGCCATCCCCGCCAGGTACTTGGTCGTCCCGCCGTCAGTCGAGCGATACCATTGCAGGGCGTTGGCGGTGACCGTCTCCAGCGGGATGAACTCCAGCCGCGTCAGTCGTGCACCGTTCGCGCCGGCCGTCACCAGCAGGGCCGTGTTGGTCGGCGCGGTCGAAAAGGTGGTGTTGGCCGTGGTGAGCGCCGCGAATCCGGACTTCGGGGTCTGCGGCGTGATGATGTTGTTAGCGGTGCCGGTCATTGGGGTTCCCTAGAGGACGGAGGCGAAGGCGATGGCCTGGCCGCGGAGGGCGATTTCGTCGACGAACAGCGCCTTCAGGACGATCACCCAATCGGTGAACGGGCCACCCGATCCGACGACGGAGGTGACGTTGATGGTGAGGGTCGTGCCGGAATAGCTGGTGCTCAGGCCATACATGCGCACCGCGCCGTCACCCTTGCGGCGGATAACGATGTCGTCGCCACCGCCGGCGGTGAAGCCCTTGCCGGCCGGGATCGTGAAGGCCATGGAGCCCGTGCCCAGCGAAAAGCTCGATGCGCTCTCGGCGACATAGCTGGTGGCCGCGACGGCCGCCTGGGCGGCTGTGGTGGCGCTGGCCAGCGCCGCCGTCGCGAGGGCCGTATCGGCGGCGACGGCTGCGTTGATTTGACTCGCCACGAGGTTCATCGCCGCGATGGCCGCGTTCTCTTCCGTCACCATAGTCGGCAGCGCGCCCAGGAAGGCATCAGCGCGGCTGTCGAAGTCCGTGGGGTCGGCCGTGGAGGGCGGCGGCGACGGCAGCGGCGTGATGGGGGGGATGGTCGTCACGGGTGTTTAGACCTCCTCAAGGTCGAGTTGCTGCATGGCGACGTCGGGCGCGTCTTGGGCGAGGGTGATCTGCCAGCGGCGGTAGATGCCCAGGATCAGCAGGGCGCCGAAGTAGCCGTCGGCGGAATCGTCGAGGCCGGACCACAGGGCGGGGACCGCGTTGAGGTCGTCCTTGGCCTGCAGGATCTTGTCGACGTCGGTCTTGGCGCAGCGCACCCGCTGGGAGGTGGTCGGCACAGACCGGCGCGGGATCAGTTCCGCTGTGCCGAAATCATCGCGGTTGATCTTGGAATAGTTGTCGGCGTCGGCCGTGGGCTCGAACTGCGTCTGGCCAAGGTCGATCTGCCGGCCGATCACGATGCCGCCGCAGCGGACGTTCCCGGCCGCGCGCGTCAGGGTGACGGTGACGACCGCGTCGACGTAGGGCGGCAAGTCGAAGCGGGCGGCCTCGCCGGCCTGCCGGAAGCGCCCGAAGAAATAGGTGTACCAGCTGGTGGTCGGCCGAAGGATCAGAGACTGGGTGTAGGTGTAGACGACGCCGCCCCCGATGACGCTGGAGACCTGGAAGGTGATGCTGTCGGCCACCAGGCCCACGGCGCCGATGGCGTCCACCCGCTCGCCGGGCGTCAGGGTGACGACCAGCGGCGAGGCGCAGATGGTCTGGGTGTTGCGCAGCAGGTCGAGCATCGCCCACTTGTTGGTGGGGCCCACGTCGATCCAGTTGGTCCCGTCGTCGATGGCCGGCGGGTGGCCGGTGTTGCCGGCGACCAGGCTCTCATAGGTGCGATGCACCTGGGCGGTGGCCGTATGGGTCCCCGACTGGCTGCCGGAGGTGACGATCGGCGCGCCATCCGCCTCGGTGGAGAGCTGGAAGGTGTTGGCGGTGCTAGCCAGGATGTAATAGTCCACGCCCGCCGAAAGCCCGGTGGGCAGCGCCCCCGTCGTCGTCAGGCGCAGCAGGGTGCCGTCCGGCAGGCCATGGCTGGCCCAGGTGACGACGCCCGGCGAGGCGATCGTCATGGTCACCGCCGAGCTTGGGGCGCCCAGGATCGCCTGCGCCCCCAGGCCGAAGGTGGCGCCAGAGGTCCAGGCAGTCTCGCCCACTGCCGGCTCGGCCAGCGATATCCCATTGGCGGTCGCCGAGGTCAGCATCGCCGGCTCGATGGCGAAGGGTGTCGCGCGAAGCGGCGGGATGACCTTCATCAGCCGGCCGTGGTGGTGAGGGCCAGTTGGCCCTCGACCACGCCCTTGAGCAGGATATGGGTGCGGTCGGTCGTCAGGCCGGTCCTGCGCAGCAGGCCGTTCTGCTCGACCAGCAGGCCGTTCTGGCGCTCCATGGCCGCGGCCAGGGCGGCGATGCTGTCGCCGTGGGTGATGTTCACCATCTCCCCGCCGTTGGCCATGAAGCCCACCGGCACGGTGTCGCCGCCGCCGGGTCCGCGAACACCGAAGGATCCGCCGCTGGCGAAGGCCAGGCCCTGGGCCTGGCGGGCGCGGCGGTACATGTCCGCCGCCGTGGCCGGGTCGAAGCCCAGCGCCTGCAGGGCGGACGGCGTGGGGATGCCGAGCGCGTCGACGCCGACCCCGCCGGACTGGTCGATGATCGGCTGGCCGCCGGCCCCGGAGACCAGCACGCCGGCGCCGCCGGCGGTGGCCTGGGCGTTTCGCACCCCCGAAAGGGCCGACTGGTAGCCGTCGATCGCCTGGGCCAGGGAGATGACGGCGCCGTTCACGTCGATGATCCCGGAGACCATCTGCTTGAGGGCGTCGAGCTGCTGCTGGGCGACGCTGACCTGATGCTGGGCGGCCATCTGGCCGGCTTCGACGGCGTTGCGGACGCGGGCCTGGTCGCGGGCGAAGTCGAGCGCGCTCTTGGCCTGGTCCTTGGAGGCGGCGAGGAAGTCGCGGCCGACCTGCGGCAGGGCGCCCAGCGCCGTCGGGTCGAGGCCCACAGCGGCCATGGCGGTGGCGTCGAGCTTGGACCGTAGTGCGGCGTAGCCGGCGGCGCCGGACGACGAGGCGCCCAGGCTGGAGAGGAAGCTCCCCAGGCTGTCGGCGAGGTTCTGATAGGTGGTCTGGGTGGTGGTGAGGGCCGCGCTTTCGCGGTCATAGGCCTGCTGCACCACATTGGTGGCGGAGGTCAGGCCCTGCTGGGCGGCCTGCAGCGCCGAGGCGGCGTCGGCGGCGGCCCAGATGGCCTTTTGCAGGCCCTGCAGCGCGGGGTCCAGGTCGCCCAGGGAGAGCGAACGGTCCAGCGCGGTGGCCGCGCCGCCGCGGCCCTGGGCGTTGAGCAGATCCACCTGCATGGACTGCGCCTGGCGGGCCAGGGCGTCGGCGGCCGCCTGGGCCGCGTCGGCGGCCGCCTGGGCGGCGTCGGCCAGGTTGGTCGTGCTGTCGGTCGCCGTGGTGACCGCCACGGCGTAGCGCTTCATCACGTCGTCGACCTGCAGGCCCTCGAGCGTGCCGAGCTGGGCGCCGATGGCGGCGAGCTGGTCGGCGGTCAGGTAGCCCTGGTCGGCGAGCGCCTGGTAGGCCTGCCGCTGCTGGTCGATGGCGTCATGCACGCCCTTGAGGTCGGCGGACTGCGGATCCTGCAGCTTGAGGATGGCGTCGGCGAGCTGGCCGCCGATCGCCTGCGCCTGCACATAGGTCTGCAGGGCGGCGTTGATGTCATCGAAGCCCTTGCCGGCGGCCAGCATGTTCATGACCAGCGACTTCTGGGCGTCGGAGACGTAGGTCGCGCCCTCGAGCAGGGCCTTGAGCGCGGTGTTGGCCGCGTCGGCCGGGTCGCCGACGGCGCTGCGGAGCTCCTCGCCGTTGGAGAGGAAGATGTGGGTCATATCCCGCGTCCCAAGATCGAGCTTGGTGACGAAGGTGTTGATCTGGATGCCGGCGGCCTTGATCGCCGCCTCGCCCTGCAACACCACCTGGGCGGCGCCCAGGACGGACTGCTTGGTCTCGTCGGTCTCCTTGCCGCTGGAGACGAACTGCGAGCTGTCCTGGGTCAGGGTCGCGATGCCGGCGTGGTTGGAGGGCTTGGAGCCGAGGAACAGCGGGGCCAGGGAGGCGATCAGCGCGATGCCGATGCCGATGGGGCCAGCGAGGCCGGCAAGGCTGGTCAGGCCGGTCATCAGGGCGCCGCTGTCGGCCAGGCCGGGCAGCAGCGTCGCAGCCAGGCCGGGAAGGCCGGCGATCGCACCGGAAAGACCCGCGCCCAGGCTCAGGCCGTTGCCGATCGTCCCGGCGATCCCGCCGAAGCCGCTCAGGGCGGTCCCCACGGCGCTTCCGGCCGTGGCGAAGCCGCCCAGCAGGCCGTGCTGCCGGAGGGCGGTCTGCACAAGCTGGACGGTCTGCTCGAGGCTGGCGAACACCCGCGACCAGTTGTGCGACTTCAGCGCGCTCGCGAAGTTGGCCGCCGCCGAGTTCGCCTCATCCACCGCGTTGACCAGGTCGAGGTCGCGGTCCTTGAGTTGGATCTGGGCTGCGATCACCGCCCGCTTGGTGTCGATGTCCTGCTGGGCCAGCGCCTTGGCGTTGGGATCCTTGATCTGGTCGACGCGGAGTTGCTCGTCGGCCAGACGTTCCTGGTCGAGCTGCAGAAGCTGAAGATCGATCGCGGCGCGCGCATAGGCTGACTGCAGACCGGAAGCTTCGACCTCGAGGAGCTGCTGCCGCTGCGAGATGCGGCCCTCGTCCATGTCGATCTGCTGCTTGTAGAGCTTGTCGACCTCCTGGGCCGAGGCCAGCACCTCCCGGTCGACCCGGGCGCTGGCGGCGAGCTGCTTTTCGATGTCGACGCTGGACTTCAGCGCCTGAAGGTCGGCGATCTGCTCCGCCGCATGCGTGTCAAGCTTCGCCTTCTTGATCGCCGCGATCTTGCCGTCGTAGCCGGCGATCTGGGCGTCGTAGCCGGCGATCTGGCCGTCATAGTCGGCCTGGTCGATCTTGCGCTGGAGTTCGGCGCGCGCCTCGTCGGAGGTCGCCATCTGAAGCGCCGCCTGCAGGCTGCGCTTGCGGGCCTCGGCCAGGGCCTTGTCGGCCTCGGCGATCTGTTTTTGGATGTCCGCGTCGAGCGAGGCGGTGTCATCGGTGGGCCCGTGCTTGCCGGATCCCGTGGTCCGGAGCACCGGCGGCGCGCCCGTTCGTCCGCCGCCCTCGCCGGCCCCCGAGGTTGATCCGCCGGTCTCGGTCCAGAGGGACTTGAGCGTCTTCGCCGCCGCCGAGCCGATGTCGAACATGCCCTGGCCGGTGGCCTTGTTGACGGCGAGCGCGGCCTTGACGTCGCCACGCCCCAGCGCCGCGAGCACCCCCACTACACCCTTGCCCAACTGGAAGGCCTCGAGCAGGGACGCGCCGGCCACCACGGCGACGGTCGCCAGGGCCTTCAGCCCGAAGGTCAGGGCCTCGACGACCGTCTTCATGAGGTTGCCGTTCTTGGCGCCGTCGAGCAGGACGTGCGCCAGGGTGTCCATGCCCGGCGCCATGTGGGCGGTGATCTGCATCCCCGCGCCCTGGAAGGCGGTCGAGAGCCGCTTGAGCGTGTCCTCGAAGTCCTCCGCCTGCTTGGCGGTCTTCTCGCTGATGACGACGCCGAGCTGCTCGGCCTCGGTCATCAGGGCGTGGATGCCGTCCTTGCCCTCGTTGAGGAAGGGGATCAGTTCCGCGCCCGACTTGCCGAACATGGCCACGGCCAGGGCGGTCTTGGTCGCCCCGTCCTGCATGCCGGAGAACTTGCCGGCGACGTCGAGCATGACGTCGCTGGAAGAGCGCAGCGTGCCGTTGGTGTTGGTGACCTTGACGCCCAGGGTGGCGAAGGCGTTGGCCGCCGGACCCTTGCCCGTCTCGGCCACGGTCGACATGTTCTTCGCCAGCTTGGTGAGGCCGCCGCCCAGCTGGTCGATGCCGACGTCCGCCAGTTCGGCGGCGTACTTTAGCTTCGAGAGCTCCTCCACCGGGACGCCGACCTGCTGGGCCAGCTTGCCCAGCTTGTCGGCCATCTCGAGGTTCTTGTTCAGGCCCTCGAAGGCCAGCGCCGCGGCGCCGATGCCGACGCCGGCGGCGATGCCGACGACGCCGAGCTTCTCCAGCGCCGAGCCATAGAGGCCCATCCGCTCGACGCCGGTGTCCAGCAGCTTCAGCCGCGAGCGGTCGAAGATCGAGTCCAGGGCCGCGCCGATGCCGTTGGCGTGCGTCTTGGCTGCGCCGCCGAAGCCGCCGAGCTTGTCGGAGGCGCGCTTGAGCCCGTCCTCGAACTGGGCGCTGTCCAGGCCGAGCGTGACGCGCAGGGCGCCGATGACGCTGTTGTCAGCCAAGTCGGTCTCCCTTGCTTAGGGTCAGGACGGCGCCAGCGTCTGGCCGGCGTTGAGCGCGCGGTCCCAGGCCATGGCGACCTTCAAGAGATCGTCCGGCGATTTCGCGGGCTTGGGCTTGGCCTCACGGCCCGCCAGGTCGGCGAGGTTGGGGAGCTTTTCGGTGCGCTGCAGGGCTTCGATGTGCCAGGCGAGCCAGGCGCGGCCGATGTGCTCGTTGTCCTGCGCCTTGGCCCGACCGCGCGTCGCCGCGGCGAAGAGGCGGGGCGTCAGGGTCCAGAACTCAGCCTCGGCGCCGAGACCGAGCTCAAACCATGTGCTTAGGAAGCCGTCCCAGTCCCAGCGGGCGGTGGGGTCGGGGGATCGGTCTCCGGC
>Ga0075367_10001105_pt1 | contig 11162 bp, 8 predicted proteins | sample EndMethybrTD3032_FD_71399 | JGI IMG/M metagenome (GOLD analysis project Ga0075367, IMG submission 71399) | Populus endosphere microbial communities from Tennessee, USA - Endosphere MetaG P. TD hybrid TD303-2 | ecosystem: Host-associated > Plants > Roots > Endosphere | place: USA: Tennessee...
GTCAAGGCCTTCGAGGCCGCTCCAGGCCTTCGCTTCGGCCTTTAGCGTCTCCACGTCGAACACGCTGTTCGGGTCGTGGGCAATGACGGCGTTCGGCGAGCCGTTCTCGCGGATCCAGGCGGTCAGCGCACGGGTATCGATGCCGCAGAGGCCGATGATGCCACGAGCCTTCAGCCAGGCATCGAGATGCTTGACGGCGCGATAGTTCGACGGATCGGTGATGTCTGCCTTGAAGATCACGCCGACCGCGCCGTGGCGTGCTGCCGGCGTCAGGTCTTCGATGTCCTCGTCGTTGGTGCCGATGTTGCCGATATGCGGGAAGGTGAAGGTGACAATCTGGCCGAGGTAGGAGGGATCCGTCAGGATCTCTTCATAGCCTGTGAGTGCCGTGTTGAAGACCACTTCCGCCTGGACCTTGCCGGTCGCGCCGATGCCCTTGCCTTCAATGACGGTTCCGTCTGCGAGAACGAGCAGGGCGGTCGGCTTTTCGGTTGTCCAGGGTGCTGTCGCGGTCATCTTCATCCCGTTTCCGGCAGCCATACGTCCTTGGGAACGTTGGCCGGCCATTTGGTTCGCAAGCATATGCGCGCGGCAAGACGCGCGCTCTCAGGCCTGATCACGAATTTTGGTGCAGGTGGCGGTAAATAGCCACGCTATTGCGCGAGGTCAATCTTTGTAGCGCACATTCTGCCGGTTTTCTCGCGCTTTCTGCCACCGTTTTCCGCAATTTATTTGATCCCATGCATTCGCGTGGTTTATGAAGCGGCATTCAAACAGGAGTGATTATGATGTTGCGCGATCAACTCGCCGCCGCCCTAAAGGATGCCATGAAATCCAAGAACGCCGAACGGCTTTCGACCGTTCGCCTGATTCAGGCCGCGATCAAAGACCGGGATATTGCCAATCGCGGCGCCGGCAAGGAAGAAGCCGGCGATGACGAGATTCTTCAGATCCTCGCCAAAATGGTGAAGCAGCGCGACGAATCGGCGAAGATCTATGAAGAAAACGCACGTCCGGAACTGGCAGCCAAGGAACGCGCCGAAATCGTCGTGCTCCAGGATTTCCTCCCGAAGCAGCTTTCGGATGCGCAGGTTCGCAGCAACATCGCCGCAATCATCTCGGAAATCGGTGCCGCCGGACCGAAGGACATGGGCAAGGTGATGGCCGTTCTGAAGGAGCGCTATGCCGGCCAGATGGACTTCTCCAAGGCTTCCGGTGCCGTCAAGGAACTGCTGAACTGATCAGCCCCGGCTTGCCGTCTTCCTGACGGCTGGCCCCAGCACCGCCTCTGCGGCAGCGTTGACAACGGCGAATTTGGCTGCCTGATAGCCCCAGTACTCCATGACAAAACCGCGCGAGAGCCAAGTATCGCCCTTATAGGGCGGCTGGCTCCAGCCCATGCTTCCCATCTCGGACGCCTGCGTCATCAGGCGCTTCAGGTGCGTGTTGGAGATCATGAACTGGTCACGGATTTCCTTGAGCGACAGCGGCCCGATGTAGGTCCGTTCCGAGCTGCGATCGAAGTTGTCGATTCGACTCATGAGGTAGTCCATGATCAGACCGCCAGAATTGGCCCAGTTGAACAGACTGTATGTTGCGCCGGGGTCGCGCACGGCGTCGCTGTCGATAATCGCCTTGGAAATCAGCGGCTGCATCTTGGAGAAGGCTGTCGGGTCGGCTTTGATCCGGTCCAGCCGATTACCGCCGTCCAGGCTGTCGAGAATGAGAAGATGGGTAGCGAGCCACCTGAAAAAGTGTTCGTGGGCGGTTTCCGTCGGTTCCAACAGACGTGTGCGCTTGTCGCTTGTGCTCTCGACCGGACGAAGGAACTTATAGGCAAGCATTTCCTGGATAAAAGCAGCGGCAGTGTTTCGGCTTGCAATCTTGTTGGCCACCACAAAGGCGATAAAACGGCCCGAATAGAGGCCGAGCTTCGGTTCGCCGGGGTAGCCGAAATGAAGAGCAAAGCCGGCATGTGCCATCAGCCAGCGCTGTTGCGCGGCAAAGATCGATGCGATGCGCGGGCTCTCGCGATAGATCGCCAGCATTTCGCGGGCGCAATGAAGCACGGCCACGAAGAAGGCGTCGCTTTCCAAGAATTCTTCAACTTTATGTGGCATTCGACCATCCCGATAGGTCGCTTTCATTAGGCATCGAACGATAACTGTCAATGCCTTCCACGGCCGCCCGTGGAGGCGGAAAAATTAAACATTAAAGCTCTGGTTGAAATTAAAGAAGGCAGGAGCTGGGGGTGCTCCTGCCTTCTTGCTCTTTGCTTCCGGTGGCGACGCAGGACCGAGATCCAAGCCAACGGTTACTTGCAAAGACACCCTTGCGAGGCGGCGCCGGGGGTAGGGATGGTGCCTCGCATGGGGATCGCTTTATTGACTTTGAGGTTATTGCGACGCGGCAAGTGATTCAAATTACAAAAAAATAATGATTGGCGGCTGAGGCTGCCTTATGTGTGTCAGCCGGGCCGAAGGCAGCGGCTTTGTCATATGCATACATGGTTTCGAGCAATCGCGAAGCTATTGTTCTGTCATCTATTTTTGACGATTAACAAGAAATGGCGCTTGGAGCGCCTGCCTTACATACACGCAAAACGCGGGTTGCGGCTGTCAGTGTCGCACCCCCTGTCGCAGGGGTGGTAACGTTTTTTTGAACGCGCATTCCTGGCGATTTTCAAGCCATGAAGGGCCTGTGAATAGCGCGTCGTTCGGCCAAATGCCGTGGCATGTGCCGATGAACCTGCTTATATGGACCCAGTTAAGAGGTTCACATGCGCTTTTCCAATTCCTTTCTCGACGAGATACGCGATCGCGTGCCGATTTCGGACGTGATCGGCCGTCGTGTGAGCTGGGATAAGCGCAAGACCAATGTCTCGCGCGGCGATTATTGGGCCTGCTGCCCGTTTCATGGCGAGAAGTCGCCGAGCTTTCACTGCGAGGACCGCAAGGGGCGCTACCACTGCTTCGGCTGCGGCGTCACCGGCGACCACTTCCGATTCCTGGCGGATCTGGAGGGGCTGAGCTTCCCGGAGGCCGTGCAGCAGATTGCCGATATGGCGGGTGTCGCGATGCCGGTTGCCGATCCGGTCATGGAGAAGCGTGAGAAGGAGCGTACCTCGCTTCTCGATGTGATGGACCTTGCGACCAAGTTCTTCCAGGAGCAGTTGCAGACGGCGAACGGCGCCCGGGCGCGCGCCTATCTGCGTGACCGCGGCCTGACGGGGCGGACCATCGAGACGTTCCGGCTCGGCTTCGCGCCCGACAGCCGCAATGCCCTGAAGGAGTTTTTGGCCGGCAAGGGCGTCGCCAAGGAACAGATCGAGGCTTGCGGCCTGGTCGTCCACGGTCCCGATGTTCCCGTCTCCTATGATCGGTTCCGCGACCGCATCATGTTTCCGATTTTGTCGTCCCGTGAGAAGGTGATTGCCTTCGGCGGGCGCGCCATGTCGCCCGATGCGCCCGCCAAGTATCTCAATTCCAACGAGACTGAGCTCTTCCACAAGGGCAACGTGCTCTACAATTTTGCGCGCGCGCGCAGGGCGACGCAGGGCGCGAACGGCGAGGGCACGATCATCGCCGTCGAAGGCTATATGGATGTGATCGCGCTGCATCAGGCCGGTGTTGAGAATGCCGTGGCGCCGCTCGGCACCGCATTGACCGAGAACCAGCTTGAGCTCCTCTGGAAGATGACGCCGCAGCCGGTGCTTTGCTTCGATGGCGATGGTGCTGGTATCCGCGCAGCCAATCGTGCGGCCGATTTGGCGCTGCCGCACATCAAGCCAGGGCGCACGGTGCGCTTTGCCCTGCTCCCCGACGGCAAGGATCCGGACGATCTGGTACGCAACGAAGGCCGCGCCCCTTTCGACAAGGTAATGAGCCAGGCCAAGCCGCTGGCCGAGATGATCTGGAGTCGTGAGATCAATACCGGGCAGTTCGAGACGCCTGAAGCCAAGGCCGAGCTCGAAGCGCGGTTGAAGCAACTGGTGGCAGTCATTGCCGATGAGAATGTGCGCCGCCACTACCAGCAGGACATGCGCGATCGCCTGAACGGCTTCTTTCAGCCGCAATTCCAAAATCGCGGTAATGAGCGACGAAGCTTTGATCGCGGTCCGGGCCAATCTCGTGGCCGTGGCAACGAGGGCGCGCGTGGTCCGCGCCTTTCCGGCGGCGGCATTTCCGACCGGCTGGCACGCTCCGGTCTGGTTCGAGGCCATCAGGAAACGCCAGCCTTGCGCGAGAGCGTGCTGGCGCTAACGGTTATCAACCATCCGGCCTTGATGCAGGACGAATATGACGAGATTGCCTCGATCGACTACGACAACCGCGAGCTCCAGCGGCTTTGGTCGGTGATGCTCGGCGCTGCGGCGGCGGTCGCCGGGCCGCATCTGACGCGGGAATACCTGCTGGAGCGCATGGAAGAGCAGGGTTTCGGCCCGCTGCTGCAGGGGCTCGAGCAGCAGATCCGCAATGCCCGCCTCTGGATTGCGACATCAGAGGCAGCGATGGAAGATGCGCGGGAAGGCTATCGGCAGGCGCTTGCCTTTCACAAGCGCGCCAAGGCTTTGCGCTTTCAGAAGATCGAGCTTGAACGTGAGATCGCCGAGGCGACCGAGGCGGGCAACGGCGAGGTGATCGACCAGCTCATGCGTGCGCTGCAGGAAGTCCATTTCGAGGGGCTTCGCCTTGAAAACCAGGAAGCGATCATCGATGGCTTCGGCGTGCTTTCCGGCCGCGTCAAGGGAGCGGCGAGCCACTGATGGATTCGGCAGATCGGGGACGCGACGTTCGGCTTAAGCGTCCTCACTGTGCCCACAACCGCCAACAGACAGTCGACGGCGGGCGGTACTTCATTCCGAATCCGAAATGATTTCCATAAACCGGCGACCGTATCTTTCGAGCTTGGTCGCGCCAACACCTGAGATCGACAACATTTCGTGATCTGTCGTCGGTCGCTCGGTTGCGAACGCGATGAGTGTGGTATCCGGGAAAATCACATAAGGAGCGACGCCCATTTCCTTGGCGATGGACATCCGTTCCGCTCGCATCGCTTGGAAGAGCTGCTCATCGCGACCAGACAGCCCAGTACTCCTTGTACCCTGCGGCGTCCTACCTTTTGCCCCTTTGCCAATTTTTTCCCGGTAATCCTTGCGCAGGACAATGCTGATTTCCTTCTTGAAGACCGCACGAGCTGACTGATCGAGCTTTATGGCTCCAAACTCGTCATGGGCGACCGAAATGAAGGAATGGGCGAGCAACTGTCTAAACACAGATTGCCAGGTGCTGGCCGGAAGGTCTTTTCCTGCGCCGAACACGGGCATCTCGGTATGGCCGAACTTCGAGGTGCGATCCGTTAACTTGCCGGTCAGCACGTCGATCAGATGAGCCACGCCGAAGCGCTCGCCCGTTCGATAAACGGCCGCCAATGCTTTGATAGAGGCTGCAGTGCCATCCCAGGTTTCGACTGGCCGGTTGCAGGTGTCGCAATTTCCGCACCGCGTAGACGCCGCTTCGCCGAAGTGGCCAAGGATCGCTTTTCGGCGGCATCCCGCCGTCTCGCAGATTCCGAGAAGGGCGTTCAGTTTCGCCCGTTCTATGCGCTTGATCTCGTCTGTCGCTTCGCCTTCGTCGATCATGCGCTGACGCTGGACGATATCCGCCATGCCGTAGATCATGAAGGCTTCAGACGGGAGGCCATCGCGACCTGCGCGTCCAGTTTCCTGGTAATAGGCTTCGACCGAAGAGGGGAGGTCAACATGCGCCACGTAGCGAACGTTCGGCTTGTTGATGCCCATCCCAAAGGCCACGGTCGCGACGAGGCAAAGGTCTTCTTCTAACCGAAACGCGTCCTGGTTCGCTGCCTTCTCGTTCGGATCCATCTTGGCATGGTATGCTTTGGCCTTGATGCCGTGATCGTTTAGCCATTCAGCGGTCTCTTCGACCTTCTTCCTCGATAGGCAATAGACGATGCCGCTTGATCCCTCATGCCGCTTCAGGAAGCGCAGGAGCTGACTTCTGGCATTGTCCCGCTCCGCGATCTCGTACGAAATGTTCGGGCGGTCGAAGCTATCCATGTAAACGGCGGCGTCATCCAGTTCCAACTGCCGGATGATGTCAGCCCGTGTATGAGCGTCTGCGGTCGCCGTCAGCGCAATTCTGGGGACATCGGGGTAAAGCTCCTTGAGCTTGCCAAGTCCAAGGTAATCTTTGCGAAAATTATGTCCCCAGGAACTGACGCAGTGGCATTCGTCGATAGCGATCAGGGAAATCGGCACGCTTCCGAATAGGTCGGCAAAGCCAGGCATCACAACGCGCTCTGGCGTTACATACAGGAGCTTGATCTTGCCAGCTCGCAGACTGGACCGGACACGGCGGGATTCTTCTTCGGATTGCTGCGACCAGAGGCACTCGGCTGACACGCCCAGCGACTTCAGCTCCTCAACCTGATCCCTCATCAACGCGATGAGCGGCGAGATGACAATGGTCGTTCCCGGCAGGCAAACACCGGGTATCTGGAAGCACAGGGATTTGCCCTTGCCCGTCGGGAATAGCACGAGCGCATCGCCTCCGGACATGACATGGCGAATGACCTCTGCCTGCTTTCCTCGGAAGCTGTCGTACCCCCAGACGCGTTTCAACACTTCCTCGGGGGAAGAGCGGCCGTCGAACAATACGGAAGACGCGGAGCGTTGGCTGGCAGCAGGCATCATTGACCGCCTTGCCAAAGGTTCCGGGGCTGATGGCGTTTTGTATGATGAAAACTCATGGCGTAGGGATACTACGATTCGCATAAAGTATGCCGCGAGAAGCTGAGGTTTTTGCGCTTCGTGACATCGATGAGGCTTTCAAGGATGCTTCGAGATCCCGACGGGGGACGTTTGCCAGGTCTTGCTGCTCATGCGGATTGCCGTATTCATGCTCATCGCCGTGATTTCCTGCGTCGTCTTCGAGATGGAGCCAGCTGTTTTCGGACGCGTCGAGGGGCTTCGATCTCCAGTCTTTGCTTTGCCTCCGGCGCCTTGCTAATCCTCGTTTCGCCTGTCTTGCTATTGTTGCAGACCTGATGAATACTCGCCTTATCCTTGTCGAGAGGCGCGGCATGCGAGGTTTTTTTCGATCCATTTTTCTCATGATCGTTACGCCGCTTAGCGCGTTTGCGTGGGGCCAAGAGGGTCATTCGATTGTCGCGGAGATCGCTCAGAGACGGTTGTCGCCACAAGCAGCGGCCATGGTTTCCACCCTCCTTGGTCCAGGTGTTACGCTCGGATCGATTGCCAGCTGGGCCGATGACGTTCGCGATAGCAGACCGAAGACCTACAACTGGCATTTCGTGTCCATACCGATCATCCGGGCCACATACGATCCAACGGCCCATGGCGTTGCCATGACCGTCTTCGCCGAAACACCGGCCGACAACTTCCTAGATGACGCTTACTTCGACAAGGAAATTGGCATTGTCGACCAACAGTTGGGTCGCGCTGGGCTTCGGCTGGCAAAGCTGGTGAACGATCCGGTCTCCTGCCAATAGATATTGATGCCAGGACGGAGGGGCCGTTGGCGAAGCGAACGGGGGCTGATCAGCTCAGCCGAGAAACACGAACCAGGCTATACGCGACGCGGCGGACGCTTCCGTTGTCGGTCCAAAGCGACATTGGCCTGCGGTTCAATGTGAACGTCTACTTCAAGGACCCTTTGGTCGCGAAGAGCAACCCAGCCGCCAAGATCGATGTTAACTTCGAAGTTCCTTGGGAGCCCGGAATATCTGACGGACCGACAAGTGCACGGTTCGCTGTCGTTGATTACGATTCCAGCATCGGGACGTTGGAGAAGCCAGCGCATTGGGATGAGAAGACGAGTACGTTTTTGAGCCCAGGCGGCGTTGATCTCAATTCCAACAGAGGCCGCAGCCTGCCCCAGTTTCGTCAGGTGAGCGTCTGGGCGACTGTACAGCACACACTGGACTTCTTCGAAGGCGGCCGTGGTCTTGGACGTCGGATCGAGTGGGGCTTTGACGGCAATAGATTGCTCCTGGTGCCGACCGCCGGTTACGGCGAGAACGCCTATTACGACCGGATGAGCAAATCCCTGCAGTTCTATTGGTTCATGTCGGACGACGGCAGGGTGAACACCTGCGAGTCCAGTGACATCGTGAACCATGAGTTCGGACACGCGGTGCTTGATGGCCTTCGGCCCTATTACTACGAAAGCATCCTGACCGAGACCGGCGCCTTTCATGAGTTCATGGGCGACCTAACGGCCTTGCTGATGGCCTTCCGAAACAATGCTTTCCGCAAAATCATTGTGGAGCAGAGCAAGGGTGACCTCGCGGATGCGGAGCTGCTGGCGTCATTGGCCGAACAATTCGGGAAGGCCGTCACCGATCAACCCTATCTTCGAACGGCGCTGAACAAGAAGAAAATGTCAGAAGTGGGCGATGCCAACTCGCATACGATGTCGCAAGTTTTGACGGGCGCCGTGTTCGACGTGATGATCGCGTTGCTGGAGATACGAAAGGCCCGTGAGCTAGATCGAAAGCAGGCCAAACCAACCCGTAGAGTTGCGACCCTCGATCAATTGTTCTGGTACACCATCGATCATATGCAGATGTGTGCGATCCAGCCTCTGGATTTCCTGCCGCCCTGCGATGTGACCTTCCGCGACTACGCCCTGGCAATCCTCCGAGGCGAAAAGATCACCAACCCTGTCGACCCAGACGGCTTCCGCAAGGCGATCTTCAAAGCCTTTCTCAAGCGCGAAATTCTAACTGAGGCAGATCGGGTAATCCTCGATCCGACGCCTGTTTTCACTAGGCTCGATCTCGCGGTCTTTCACAGCATCGACGACATCTCCGCATCGAGGGGCGGTGCCTACAGATTTCTCGACGATAATCGACGCCAGCTTTTGATACCGCTAACCGCCGACCTTAAGGTCGCCGACATCGCACGGGCGCGGAAGCTGACGACGGAAGGGCGGCAGCAATCAGACCAGATCGTCCTTCAGTATATCTGGAAGGAAGAGGTTGTTCTGAGCGGCGCTCAGTTTGGCAAATTTGATGGAGAGCGAACCGCCATGCTTTGTGGTGGAACCATCGTCCTCGACCAGAATGGCAACCTCATCCATTGGTCCAGAAAGCCAGGGACTGAGGTACTCGGCACGGATGACCTACGGAAGGCTGAGAGGGCGGACGGTCTCGCACGTCGGGCAAGGTTCCTTGAAGATTTAGCCAACAGGATCAAGCTTGGCATGGTCGGCGATGCCCAATTCAGCCCTCTGGGCGTATTGGTCCATGCCATTCCGCCTTACGAGGTCAGCCGTCGAGATGGTCTGCTGACCTTCGGCATGGCGCCGCATTTCAATCTTAACCATGACGATGACCAGGAAGTCGGAGGACGGAAGTGGCAGATCAGCTCCTGATCCGGATGTTCAATGTAGGTCTCGGCGACTTCATCTATTGCCGGATCCCTGAAGCTCACGCGGACGGCGGCAACTTTCATGTTGTTATCGATTGCGGGACGCTGAGCGGCGAGGGCTATCTCAAGGATGCCATACCCCGCTTGAAGGAATTGCTGCCGGACGAGGGCGGGAAGCGGCGGCTCGATCTTCTGATCGTTACGCATAAGCATAGAGACCATATGGCTGGCTTCGGCTTGCCTCTGTGGAACGACGTTGCGATCAAGGCCATCTGGATGAGTGCGGCCATGAAGCCCGGAAATCCCCAGGCGAAGCGAGCGAACAAGCTGCATGAGCTGGCCGGTGAGGCATTGACGCAGGCCGCCGCCCTCAACCTTGGCCCTGAGTTCGACGCTCTGTTTGGTGCCTATGCCGCCGATAACGACGCCGCCGTTCAGAACCTGACGGAGAAACTACCAGCTGCGAACGGGATCGAGCCCGCCTACGTGCACGCTGGCCAGTCAACCGACGGCGACCTCAAGCTGTCGCTGAAGGGGGCGACCTTCCATGTCCTGGGGCCGGAGCAGGATATCGATCATTGGTACTTGGGAAAACCTGGAGATTCCTCGATCAGCCAGCTCGTTCAGCTCGCCGATGATGGGAAGGTTTCGAGCTTCATTTCGGCACCCCGACGGTCGGAAACCTTGCCTGCGAACGTGGCGCCTATCGATTTTCGAAACCTGCAAAGCCGGATGTTATCGAGCGCCTTGGCCTTTTCCGAAGGCGACGGTGCTTTGGTCAACAATACGAGCGTCGTGCTGCTGATCGAATGGAATGGCAAGCGGTTGCTGTTCGTTGGCGATGCCGAATGGCAGGCAAAGTTCAAGGAGGGGAAAGGCAACAGCTCCTGGAACACGATATGGAACCGGCAGCCCAAACTCATCAACAAGCCGGTCGATTTCCTCAAAGTCGGGCACCACGGCAGCATCAATGCCACTCCGTGGGGCGAGGGGATTGATCGAAGTTCATCTCCCGCTTACGAGCCGGTCGATATCCTGAATGCGATACTGCCGCCAAACTCGGCAGCTAAGGCCGCAGTCTCCACTGAGCGTGGTCGATACAAGACGATCCCAGAGGCCAAGCTGCTTGTCGATCTCGGTGGCCGGATCGCGAATTCGAAGAAATATGGCCCGGCCTTCAAAGCCGCCGGGGTAAAGCCAGAAAGCATCACACTGTATAAAGAGTACGAAGAGATGTCGTTCTCGTCGGCTCAGCCGCCACGAACTGACTTTGAGAACCTGACAGTTCATGCGCCTTGGATGGACATATTAGTGTGAAGTCTAATCGCGCAGCCAAAAATTCGATAGGCTGGACTGCCCAAGTTTGCTCGGCGATCAGATCGCTTTGCATTCTTCCTCACCTATTCTTTCGGCGAGCCACGCGCGCTTTTCGAATACGTCTACCTCGGTATGCGTCTGATCGCGGACCCTAAAACTACCGTTGCTCAAGCATGATGCTTGAAATACTGCACCTCGCGCTCGTGCTTCTCGGCCTCTTCGCGCGATTTGAATGTGCCGAGATTTCTGCGCTTGTGAGTCTTGGGATCGACCTTGCGCGAATATAGCCGATACTCGCCGGATTTCAGCTTTCGGATCATGGCATCCTCCTTCGTCGTCGTTGGTAAATTCCAAACAAGCTATGAAGGTTCCCGCTTGCTGCGCCGAACTCCAGGCTTGTGGGGCTTGCCCGCGGTTTCATCCGATGTCC
>Ga0075367_10001106_pt1 | contig 11161 bp, 13 predicted proteins | sample EndMethybrTD3032_FD_71399 | JGI IMG/M metagenome (GOLD analysis project Ga0075367, IMG submission 71399) | Populus endosphere microbial communities from Tennessee, USA - Endosphere MetaG P. TD hybrid TD303-2 | ecosystem: Host-associated > Plants > Roots > Endosphere | place: USA: Tennessee...
ACGCCCGCCCAACGCCGCGCCGACACCCGCCCAACACCGTCCAACGGAAGGGGGGCACACACCCCCCTATACCCCCCAGCCCCGCCGAGGGCGGCGGGCGCCCGCTGGGGTGGCGGGCTGCCGCCCCCGACGGGGCAAAACCGCGGCGTGAAATGGAAAGCTGAGAGATGACGATGACCGATGACTTTGTTGTGGTTGACGCGGCAGGCCGTCAGCGATGGGTGGACGAGATCGAGCGGCAGGGGCAGGAGCATGTTCTGCCGCTGGTGCGGATGCTGAAGCACGGCGCGGCGCTGTGCCTCGTCCCGCCGGGCACGCAGTTTCCGTCCTGGCGGAAGCTGCAGCGTCGGGGCGCGGTGGTGATGGTGCTGGCCGATACTCCGGCCGAGGCCTTCGGACCGGAGGCATTCCATGTGCGCTCGCTGCGCAAGCTGGCAATGCGGGCCTCCGCCTGGGCCGTCGTCGCCGGCCGTCCGCCGGATGCGTTCTACGAGGCGGCCGCGGCCATGGCGATCGGCGGCGCGATGGTGATCCTTGTCGACACGACGTCCGCCCATGAACGGGGCTGGGTGGACTGGCTGAATGCGAACGGGCGCAAGACGGCGGGCAAGGCGTTGATTTCGCCGAATGCGGCTGGCTGGCAGGCCATGCAGGACGGACGCGGGGCGACACGGCATTGAGGGACGCCGAGTTTTGCGAGGCCCTAAAAAGGGGTAAGGCAGCCGCCATCGAGGCTTCGCGCCTGCTGAGAAATGCTGAGATCGCAGCGCTGCTGAGAACCTCACAAAACCTCACATTGCGACCGCGACTGGCGAGTTTTGTCACCCCAGAAAAAAGGGCCGCAACGTCGCCGGCGAGAACCTGAGAAAACCTGAGATTGCCGCTGAATTTTTGCAGGCCCTAAAAAGGGGGCGCGCGCATTGATAAAAAATCGATGGAAATCAATCCAGACCTGCTGACAAATGCTGACATCGCGGCGGCGCGGGCCGTCTAAAATAGACCCGAAATAGATAGCCCGCCGCCGCCTGCAAACAGCGCGATATCAGGGGCGAAAAGCTGCCAGGGCCGGTCAGGTGCCGTCAGGACTGGCAGCGTTGAGCGGCAGATGAGGCAGGTTTTGCAGGGGCTTGCCAAGATGAGTGAAAGTGTTCATGCTTTGTCTCGTGATCGCCAGGGGACGACGAATGGCCAGCAGGCTGCCGGATGAACTCGCGATGATTTCGCTGAAGGCGATAGCCGAGGCGGGAGGTGTGACACCGCGCACCGTGCGGCGACAGCTGGAGAAGGCGGGGGTGGCGATCGTCAGGCTGACGCCGACATCGCCGATGGTTCTGCGTCAAGACTTTGAGCGCTTCATAGCGGCCATGTCGTCGCGCTAGTTTTGCTCGTGCGCCTTCGCCTGCCCTGCTCGCTGGGGATCGTTCACGAGATACCGAGGCCGGGGATGACGGGCCACTGGTGTTTATCCGACCGAAAACGGATAGCGCCGCCGCCGGGCGTAATCGGGCGTTCGGTATCCGAGGCACCGTAAGCCTCTGTCCGCTGAGGCCGAGCGTAACGGGCCACAGGTCCGCCCGACCGAGACGGGGCAAATCCCAAAGCAATCCTGGCCAGGATCACGCGCGACAGGCGCAAAGGACAGACGCATGAACGTATACGGAACACCGCGGGCCTGCATCCCGCTGGGTGTCGCCGCAACGGCGGCGAGCATGACACGGGCCGCGCTTCTTGCGGCGCTCGGCACCAAAGCCATCATCGTAGCCCCCAACAAGATCGGCGTGACGGCAGCGGACCTTGACGCCATTTCGCCAGGCGCATCAGCGGGCCTGGCCGCTCACCGTGCCCCGCACATTAATGCGGCCGGCCGCGACAATACGCAGTGGTGAGGTGGCGATGGAGCAGCTGCGCGCAGAAAAAGGACGCTTCGGCACAAAGCCGAGGCCGTCGCTGACGGGAGTGCTTGCCCGAGAGATGACACCATCGGCAACCCCGGCTCTCGACCTCATCAGGGCTTCGGAGAACAGGCAGGGCTTAATCATTGAGCCGCCAATACCGTTCGATGAGATGAGGCGCATCCGTCAGCCGTCGAGTTATGGGGACTTCGAACGACAGGCCCACCTGGAGAACGACCTCCGCATCCAAGCGCTTAAAGGGTGGTTACGTGAGACAGCGGAGAGCGGCTTGCCTCGCGATCTCGAGCGGGCCTGGGCGGCATGGAAGCCGTTTCATCCGCCGACGAAGCATGTGCTGCGGGGCGATTACGATGAGCTCATGGCGAAGTGCCGCCGCCGAGAGAGCGAACTAGCCCTGCAGGCCGATGCCGAGCAGCACCCGTTCCGTGCGCGCAACATGTATGCGTCGGTGCTCGCCCAGCTTCGAGAAAAGAAGCGCAAGGCAGAGGAGGATCTGGCGAAGATCACAGCCGAGCTTGAGGGATGGGAGCGGCAATATTCCGAGTTTCAGTCCGCGAATGAAGGAGTGACCGCGTGACGATCGATGACGATTTCGGAGACGACAGCGCACAATATGCGGCGCTTGAGCGCGAAATGGAGGATGCCGCCGTCGACGAAGGTTTCGAAGCGGGCCCGGGCGAACATCACGGCGGCGCGGACCTCTCCGATAAGCCGCACCGGCGCGACGAGCCGGACGACGATTCCGACGCGGTCGAACGCGCGATGCTGCAGGCCGATGAGATGGAGACGGAGCTCCGCCAGCGGTGGCAGGAACAGCAGCGATACCGCGCGCCGGACCCGTATGAGGATCCGCTCGGCTATGTGCATTCTGTGAACCAGAAGGTGGAGAGCATCACGCAGATGCTGGACCATCATCGGTTCATGGGTACCGTCGAGAAGGCCGAGAATGAGTTTGTGGCGAAGACGCCGGATTACCACGATGCCGCGGAGCATCTGGAGAAATCGCGCCGCAACGAGCTAGCCGCGATTTACCCGGACCGCTCGCCGCATGCCCATCTGATGGCTCGCCGGCACGGTTTCCAGAACCCTGCCCAGCTCCGCGATGCGATCTTCGCCAACGATGCCAAGACGGTTGCCATGCAGGCCATGCAAGCGGGCGTCAACCCGGCGGAGGCCTACTACAATCTGGCCAAGGGCCGCGGCTATACCCCAAAAGGCGGCCGGTTTCCTATTGGAGGCAAGTCCGGTCGCAGCGGGGCTGGCCGATCCGGGGGCGGCAGCAAGGCGGTCGACAAGCTGCTCAACCTCTATGGCGAGGATGGCGAGGCCTTCGACCGCGAGTGGGAGAAGCTCGCCCGCGCCGGAGCGCTCGGCTGATGGCCAGCCTCGTCGAGGCTCTGATCCAGCAGGAGAGCGGAGGCAACCCCAACGCTCTCAACCGGCGGACGGGCGCGATGGGGCTGATGCAGGTCATGCCGGCGACGGCCGCAAATCCCGGCTTCGGCATCCGCCCGCTGACCAATCCGTGGGATGCGTCGGAGAACCGCCGTTTCGGCACGGACTATCTGACCGCGATGCTGAAGCGGTATGGCGGCGACCGCGACGCGGCCCTGGCGGCCTACAATTGGGGACCGGGCAACGCCGACAAGTGGGTCGCGTCCGGCAAGACCGCGCCGCTGCCGGGGGAAACCCGGAACTATATCCGCAACATCAACGCGATGACGGACGGCGGGCAGCCGTCCCAGCCTCAACAGCAGCCGCAGGCAGGAGGCCAGGCCATGAACGACCCGTTCGAACAGCTCTGGGGACCGCAGCCGATGCGCAGGGCGCCAACGGGCGGAGCCCAGCAGCCGACGCCTGAAGGCGGCATGGGCTATTTCGGCCGCATGTTCCAGGACCCGATGTTCCTGATGGGCGCGTCCGTGCTCGGCGGCGGTCTTGCGGGGCAGGATTTCGGCACGGCCGCCGCACGCGGCGCGCAGAGCGCCTCGGCGATCGGCCAGATGCACGACAAGCGGCGCAAGGCCGCGGCCTGGGCGCGGCTGTTCGGTCCGAACGGGGCAAATATGGACAGCCCGCTGCTAAAAAGCATTCCGGCCGATTATGTGCCGCTGATCCAGAACCTGGGGCCGGAAGAGGGCATGGACGCCCTGCTGAAGCTCGCCTTCAAGCGAATGGAGCCGGAAGACCTGATTAAGGTCGGCGCCGGCGATACGCTGGTTGGCGAGCGCAGCCGGCAACCGGTCTATACCGCGCCGGCCGCGCCCGAGAAGCCGCCGTCTGGCTACCGCTATGCCGAGGGCGGCGGCAGCCTGGAGGCCATCCCCGGCGGGCCGGCGACCGTTGTCCCTGGTGACCATGCTGGACGGCTTGCCCTGATGCGCACCGCCAAGCAGGACTACGAAAGTGCAAAGAAGCTGCTTGGGCCTGACATGTCGCATACGGCCAAGGTCTTCAATTACGGCGAGACCGGCGGTGCTGAGAGGACGGTGCGCACCGCGATCGAAGCAACCCTGCGTGCCATGACTGGCGCGGCGGCACCACCAGCTGAGGTGGACAATTACGAGAGGTTATTCAGCCCGACCATCTGGGACGGCCCGACCACGCGTCAGGACAAGCTGCGCCGGCTGGAGAATTTCATCAACGAGGCCGAGAGCCTCCTGATGCAGGGGCGCACGCCTTCCGTCACCACAGTGCCCAAGACCGTGCCGGGGGCAACACGGCGCGCTGACGACCCACTCGGGATTCTCGACTGATGCCGACACTCCAGGAATTGAAGGCGTCCTCGCCCGCCTATGCCGGCATTTCCGACGCGGAATTCGCCGATAAGGTCTACACCAAGCTGTATGCGGGCAAGATGTCCCGCGCCGAGTTCGATGTCCGGACCGGCGGCTCCAAGCCCGATTATATGGGCGGCGGTTTTCTCCCTGAAGGCTTCCAGCGCTTCACCGACAGAGCGATGGACCCATTCGGCATCAAGGACGAGCTGCTCGGCGCGACGCAATTCGCGCGGCGGTTTGTGACCTCCGGCGGCAGCCTCGACGAGGCTTCCAAGGCCTACACCGCAGCGGCCGAACGCGACCGCGCCGAGCAGGAGGTGGCGCGCAAGGACTACGGCCTCGCGCCGGAATTGGTCGGCACGGTATTGCCCGCCGGGCTGGTGAAAACCGCCGTGACGCGCGGGTTGCCCGCTCTGACCCGGATCAGGAACGCGATGGGCGCGGGAGCAGTCTATGGCGGTGCGGCCGGTGTCGGGCATAGCGAAGGCGGTGTGGGCGAACGCCTGATCGGCGGGGCCTACGGCGCCGGTGCAGGCGCCATCGCCGGCCCGATCGCGTCGGAAGTGATCGCCCCTGTCGCCGGTCGCGTCGTCAGAGGTCTGCAACACGGTGCGCGCACGGCCGGCGAGAAGATCCGCGACACGTTCGGCGATGTCATCCCGACCCTGCGTCGATCGGCGGATGACCGCTTCGTCCGCGCCCTGCAGCGGCAGGGCATGACCGTGGATGACGCCGCGGCCGAATACGAGCGACGCCAGGCGGCCGGACAGTTCGGCAAGACGCAGGTGGACGTTCCGGTGACGCCCGCCGATCTGGGACCGGCCATGCAGCGCCAGGGACGGGCAATCGCGACCATTCCCGGTCGCGGCTCGGCCATGGCGGAAGAGGTGTACGGCGCGCGCCAGGCCGGCCAGTTCGAGCGCATGAACGAATATCTGCGCCGCACGCTGGCGGTCAGCCGCGACGACTACACCAAGACGTCGGAGCGTCTCGTCAAGGAGATGCGCGAGGCCGCTGCGCCAGCATACAAGAAGTTCTACGACCTCAAAGACGCGCGCGGCCGTCCGGTGCGCTATGACGTGGGGCCGGTCCTGCGCAAATCCGAGATGAAGGACGCCCAGCTCTCGCCGTCGCTCGCCCGGATGATGAAGAAGGCACGCACTGAGTTCATGAGCGCCAACGTGCTGCGCGATACCGGCCGCGACATGAACAATGAGGTGCTGCTCGGCGCCGACGCGATCATGGGCCGCTCGCCGACATACAAGCTCACTGGCCGGCGCTTCGACAGCGGCAAGCAGACGCTGGACGATATGATCGAGCAGGCCAAGGCGCGCGGCCAGAACAACCAGGTGCGCCTCCTCACCGAGCTGAAGAATGATCTCGTGGCCTATGTTGACCGTGAATCGCAGCGCCAGGCCGTGAAGGTGAAGAGCACCGCGGCTTTCGACCGGCAGGGCAAGAAGACGACGACCTCCTGGGATGAGCCGGTTCTCGATGCCAAGGGCAAGCCGGTCTACGAAAGCCTCTATGCCAAGGCGCGCGACGCCTACGGCACCCCTGCCAGCCTGAAGACGGCACTCAGCCAGGGCCGCAGCTTCATGAAGGGCGACGCCGACATGACCGGCGCGGCCTACAGGTCGCTTTCCACGGCGGAAAAGCGGATGTTCCGGCTCGGCGTTGCCCGTGAGTCAAAGCGCATTCTCGGCCGCAAGGCGCTCGGCCAGGACATGATTTCCGAGTTCCGCAAGCCGAACACCATGGAGGTGCTCTCCGAGGTGATGAGCCCGGCCAAGTACCGCCAGTTCATGGATCTCGTCGAGGGCGAGAAGATCATGGCCGGATCGAACACCATCATCCGCGGCGGCTCGCCGACGGCCAACAAGCTGGCGGATGTGGAGGATCTGAACGCCTTCATGACCATGGGGCGGGTGCTGAAAGAGAAGGGCCTGGCCGGCGCCGCGTTCGATGCGATCGGCACGACGATCGAGAAGACGCTGCGCATGCGCGAGGCCGATGCCCACAATCTGGCGCGGCTGATGTTCCAGACCGACCGGCAGAAGGTCCGGGCCGAGTTCGCACGGCTGAAACTGATCTACGGGCCGAAGAAGGTGGAGGAAGGCCAGCGGTTCATCGCCGGCATGTTCCGCGCGGTCATCGCTGCGGAAGCCGGTCGTCGGGTTTCAATAGTCCCAGAGGGTCTCGCTCTCCCGAGTTCATTCTAGCCCGCCAGTGCGCTTCGCATGCGGGCTTGTCGGCGGTCGAGATGCAGAGCGGATCGCCATCGATGGGAAGGGGCGGCGATGACGAGGCGGGCCACAGTGCGGCGACGGCCAGAATGATGACGATCGAGGCGATGATGGCCGCAAGCCGTTCGCGCGCTTCCAGGGGATGCATAGAGGCTCCGATGAGAAAACAGACCGAAACAGCAGCAGTGCTACTGGGCGAGGTAGAGAGCCCCGCAGCCAGCGCCGAGCAGCCCGAGATAGCAAGTCATGGTGGTGATGGTGCCGAACCGCTCGCAGGCCCAGTCAGTCACGAGGGTGCGGACGAAAATATAGGCCGGGACGAGAACAAGTATCAGGACGGGCCAAATGGCTGACATCAACCAACTCCTGCAAAATCTCGACGCGAATAATCCGGCGCAGGTTACGGCTCTACAGCAGGCTCTGCAAGCCCAGGGCTACGACGTCGGCAAGCCCGACGGCAAGATGGGCGGTAAGACTTCGGCAGCAATAGGAAAATTCCGCGCCGATCAGGACACGGCGGCGAGCCGCGCGCTGGCGGGCAGACAGCTCGAACAACGCGCGGCCGAGAGGTCCTGGCAGAATCAGGCCATGGAGCTTGGCAAATGGGGCGTGGTGCCCTTGGGCATGTATGCCGGGCATCGCAAGGGGGCCCAGATCGAGGCCCGGCAGCTTGCCACGGAGGCCGCTCAGCGTGCCGGCGTGCTGCCGAATGCGCCCATGGGCTGGGGCCCGGTTCGGCGCAGCCTCGGCCGATTTGCTCCCTACGGGCTGAACGCCGCTGCCTATGCCGGCGAAGGCCTCGCCCTTCGCGAATTCCTGGCGCCTCATATCCCCAACGAGACGGGGCAGGAGTTCGCCCGTGCCGGCGGCAGCGGCCTGATGGGCATGGCGCTTGGCGTGGGCGGCCATGGTCTCAACGCCACCTTCACGCCCCAGGTCCGAGGCGGGCTCCCTGCCGCTCCGATGGGTATGCCGGCGCCGCCGCCCGCCGATCTGCCTCCGCCGTCTCCCGGCCCGGAAGCGCCGTCGCAGCAACGTCATGCCACGCGGCTGACCAACGCGGCGAAAGCGGCCGGCGCCGGCGGCAAGATGACCAAGGAGGAAGCGGCGGACTATCTCACCAAGAACATCACCGACGCGAACCGGAAGGCCGTGGCCGAGGCGCTCGGCGTGAAGTCCGGGCCGCACATCAAGCGGCGCCTGGCCGAGACGATCAAGAGCATGGTCTCCACCCGCGGCGTCTCCGCGATCGGGCTGCCGCTGGCGGCCGGCGGCCTCGCCTATGGCATGGGGATGTCCGATGCGGAAGCGGCCGGTGCCGAGCCATCGGAGGCTCGTATGCGCGGTGTGACCGAGGGCGCGGCCGCAGCGGGCGGAACCGCGGCCGGCATGTACGGCGCGGCGAAGGTGCTGCCGTCGCTCTCACGGACGCTTGCGGGCCGCATGGTCGCCCGCGCGCTGCCGCCGGTCGGGGCCGCCATGGGCGCCTATGACGTGGGCAGCGCGGTGCTCGGCGGCTTGGCTCAGGGGCAGGATGTTGCCGGCGCTGACGCGGCGCTGCGAGGCGGCAATCAGGATTTCTTCGCCCGACAGAACGAGCTGGAGCGGCAGCTCTATGGCCCGCTGAAGGCGCCGACCGGAGGCAGGTAGACTATGGTGGGGCCGGTATTATTGCGGCAGCAAAGCGGGAGCTATTGGCAGAGAACTGTTGCCGATCCCTGGCGAAGCATGCATTGTGGGCCCCTGTACGATATGACGTACACGTTCATTTGTTGATACAAACTTAACAAATGAAAGAGGCCACCGTAGAGGTGGCCTCCACTGCAAGAGGGCTCGGGGCGTTTCGTTGGTAGCGGCGCTCCGAGTGCCTCGTCGGCATTATCAGCGACGCCGCGTCGGTGCGTTGCCTGATCCTTTGACAAGATCGATGGCATGATCGCAGTCCGCCTCGTTGTGATATCCTTCACCCGAGTCTGCAATCTTGCGGCCGTTGGCCGCCACCAGCGTCCAACGCCAATAATTGGCCGTATCTCTGTATTTCCAGAAAGTCATCAGACTCCCCATGGTTGATAAATTTCAGACACATCTGTTCACTTACCGCCACGACGGGGCGGAGTGGGTACTCGCAATAGACGCAACAGATGCAGATGATGCACGGGCGCGGATAGGAAAACTCGCGTACGCGACCTACAATGGAGTGGCCGTCAGCCGCATGCCCGCAGTACTCACGCCATTTGGGATACTATCCATATGGCTACGCAACGCGTACAGACGCTATATAAGCGAATGTTATGCAGAAAGAAAATAAACTTTACAGGTTTCGATAAAAAATTAAGGCATCAGTAGCCGCATTCCGTAAGTGCTTTGACGTTGACAGTTGCGATTGAGCAACGTCCGCAACTCTTATCGTAATCCGCTCCCAAATGAAAAGGCCCCGCCGAAGCAGGGCCTTTCATCCGCCGCATACCCGCATCCGCTACGACCTCACCCTGCTGCGCCCTCGTCGTCATCGTCGTCCGCCTCGACCGCCGCGAAAGCATTGATCGCCTGCCTGCCCTGGTCCTGCTCCGCTGCCGATGGCCTGCCCCGAGGTTTCCGCCAGTTGGACGGATTTGCATAAAACGAAAGGGCCTCGTCGAAGATCTGGGCCTGCTGCTTCCAGACCTCCATCTCGCCCCTGGGCACCATGGGCAAGTCCTGCGCCTCGGCAAGTCCGCCGGACCGTCGCTGCAACAGATCCTCAAGCCTGGCGTCCAGTGCGTCCAGCGCGTCCTCGCTCTGATTGAGCATCTTGCCCAGCACGCCAAGGCGCTCGGCGAGGTGCGTCGGTGGCAAATCCCCCCCAACCATCTGGGCTATGGTCCGGATGCCCGCAACCACCGCTGTCAGGCCGATCTGTGCCTCGTACACCAGCGAGGCGATTTCGCATTTCGTTGCCAAGTCCAGTCCTCCCGTCATGACGCAACACCTCCCTCAGAGATAGGATTTAACACTTCTGAGATAGGCAAAGGCTACGCACGGATCATTGAGGCGTCAATATGGTGTAGCTAAGCTATCGCCATGGCTACGAAAGACACCGACAAGAAGCGCCTGCATCCGGTCAACATTCGGCTGGATTGGGAGATGCTGGAAGAACTGCGGGCGCTCGCCGGGCAGGACAATCGGCCATTGGCCAACTACATCGTCACGGTGCTGAAGGAGCACCTTGCGGCCTCCAAAGCCGCGAAGAAATAGCCGCAAGGGGAGGTATCAGCCCGCTTCGGCGGGCTTTTTCGTGCACAAAGCGGCGCACGGCTACGGTGTATAGAAAACTATAAAAATTGTTCTTTTCTGTTAACCGACACAGCAAGATCAGGGTCGCGCAAGGTCATTCCCTCTTGCGACTTTCGTCGAATCCGGCCACACAGACTGTGGTCCCCGCTGCCACCTTTCACCTGCCCCGAGGCCGTCTATAGCCGCGGACGCGCAAAGGGCGCGCCCGGAGTGCTGGGCTTACTCCCAGCTTCCGAGCTACGAAAGGATGGCGCTATGCGTAAGTATATCGTCTGTCAATGGCCGAAAGGGGTTAGCGTTTGCGCTTATACCCGTGTTCGGTTTGGCAGGGTGGAGCATGTCTCCGCACACTGCCGGTCTCTTCCGTCGCGGTAAGGTCTGCACACCTTAACCTCGACTAGGCCTTAACAAGGTAGCGGGGGCTACCTGCACGACGACACTGGACCGGATTCGTTGCCGATGTCCACCAAAACCGGACAAAGTACGGAAAGTTGCCACCCGATTTGCCACCCAAATTGCAGGGATAGACAGTGATGCACGGTGACAGGGCGGGGCACTCCCTCGCGAAATGCCTTATAGAACAACAGTTTTAGGGATGAAACGGGAAGGGGAGGACGGTTGAGACGCCTTTTCAAGACCGGTGCCTTCAACCACTCGGCCACCCCTCCGCAGGAGCCGCCTCTGTCCGGCATGGCCGGCCGCGGCCCTGCGCCGCGTAACGAGACGGATGACTGGCTTATAGCATCGATGGCCCGCGCCTCAAATGTTTCCTGCGCCGGTTTATCCGTTCCTCGGACTTGTTCCGGATGGGGATAGGGAAGAGCACGTATGCCCTGAAATCGGCCGTCAGCAAGCCCTTTGTTCATCTTGCTGCGACAATTGCGCTCGAGGATGGAACTGTCACATTTCGACCGTTTTTTTCCGTAAAACAGCACCTAGGTAGCCCGGC
>Ga0075367_10001107_pt1 | contig 11160 bp, 9 predicted proteins | sample EndMethybrTD3032_FD_71399 | JGI IMG/M metagenome (GOLD analysis project Ga0075367, IMG submission 71399) | Populus endosphere microbial communities from Tennessee, USA - Endosphere MetaG P. TD hybrid TD303-2 | ecosystem: Host-associated > Plants > Roots > Endosphere | place: USA: Tennessee...
GTCGCCGCGAATACGGCCGTCTCGGCGCCGAGCCGGGGCAGCGGGCCCGCTGTCCTGACCGAGTCGAGCGCGATCGTCGTGAGGTCGGCGAGGGCTCCGGCCTCGATGGTGCCCGCCTCGTCCCAGCCGAGGGCCGCGTGACCGTCGGCGGAGGCGGCACGCAGCAGAGCCGCCGCGGTCCAGTGACCCCGAGTGCGGGTACGCAGCCGCTCGTCGAGTTCCATCGCGCGTGCCTCTTCGAACAGGTCGATGACGGCGTGGCTGTCGGAGCCGAGGGAGAGCGGGGAGCCGGCGGCCTGGAGGGCGGGGGCCGGTCCGATGCCGTCGGCGAGGTCCCGCTCGGTGGTGGGGCACATGCAGGTGCCGGTGCCGCTGTCACCGAGCAGGGCGATGTCCTCGTCCGTGAGGTGGGTGTTGTGGACGCCGGTGGTGCGCGGTCCGAGGACGCCGTGGTCGGCGAGCAGGCGGGTGGGCGTGCACCCGTGGGCGGCCTGGCAGGCGTCGTTCTCGGCGGTCTGCTCGGACAGATGGACGTGGAGTGGGGCCCGCCGCTCCTCGGCCCAGCGCGCCACGGTCGCCAACTGCGCGGCGGGCACGGCCCGTACGGAGTGGATCGCGGCCCCGATCCGTGCGTGATCCCGTTCCTTGAGAAGTGAAGAGCGTTCGGCCCAGGCCTCCGCGCTGCCGTCGGAGAACCGCTGCTGGTGGGTGTTGGGCGCCTGTCCACTGTGCTTGTTCAGGATGCCGGCGGAGAGATAGGCGGTGTCGAGGAGGGTGATGCGGATGCCGGCGTCGGCGGCGGCCGCGATGAGGGCCTCGCCCATGGCGTTGGGGTCGGCGTAGGGGGTGCCGCCGGGGGCGTGGTGCACATAGTGGAACTCGCCGACACTCGTGATGCCGGCCAGGGCCATCTCGGCGTACACGGCACGCGCGAGCGCGTGGTAGCTCTCCGGGGTCAGCTGGTCGGCGAAGGAGTACATGACCTCGCGCCAGGTCCAGAAGGTGCCGGAGCCGACCTGGACGGTGCCGCGCAGGGCGCGGTGGAAGGCGTGCGAGTGGGCGTTGGCGAGGCCCGGGAGGGTCAGGCCGCGCAGGATCTCCGCGCCGGGGGGCGGGGTGGGCACGTCCGTGCGGACGGCCGTGATCCGGCCGTCCGCGCCCGCGGCGGAGCCGCTGATGGACACTGTGACGGCGACTCCCGGCTCGACGTGGGTGTCGAGCCAGGCGTGCTCCAGCCAGTACGTCTGCGTCTGCCGGGTCGGCGTCACGTGCAGGCCAGTCCTTCCAGTACGTCGGCGAGGGCGAGCACCCCGGCCACGCAGTCGTCCTCGGCGGCGGACTCGGCCGGGGAGTGCGAGACGCCCGTGGGGTTGCGCACGAACAGCATGGCGGTCGGGATGCTGCCGGAGAGGATTCCGGCGTCGTGTCCGGCTCCGGTACCCAGGACGGGGACCGTGATGCCGCGGTCCCCCCTGTCCCCGTACTTGCCGAGGATGCGGGCGAGTTCGTCGCGCAGGGCGTGGTCGAACTCGACGACGGGCGTGAAGGACTCCCGGACGACGTCGAGGGCGATGCCGTGCGCCTCGGCGTACTCGTGGGCGGCCCTCTCGATGCCGCCCACGACGATGTCGAGGGTGGCCTGGTCCTCGGCCCGGGAGTCGAGCCAGCCGCGCACCAGGGAGGGGATGGCGTTGACGCCGTTGGGCTCGACGGAGATCTTGCCGAAGGTGGCGACGGCACCGGCGAGTTCGGCCTCGCGGCGGGCGGCGAGCACGGTCTCGGCATAGGACAGCATCGGGTCGCGCCGGTCCACGAGCCGGGTGGTGCCGGCGTGGTTGGCCTCGCCCCGGAAGTCGAACCGCCAGCGCCCGTGCGGCCAGATGGCGCTCGCGACGCCGACCCGGTCGCCGGAGAGGTCCAGCGCCCGGCCCTGCTCGACGTGCAGCTCGACGAAGGCCCCGATACGGGCGAGCCGCTCGGGGTCGGCCCCGATGGCCTCGGGGTCGTACCCGGCGGCCTCCATGGCCCGGGGCAGGCTGACCCCGTCCCCGTCGGTCAGCCGGTGCGCCTGCTCGACGGTGAGCTGCCCGGCGGTCAGCCGCGACCCGACACAGGCGAGCCCGAACCGTGCGCCCTCCTCGTCACCGAAGTTGACGATGGCGAGCGGTTTGGTGAACGCGGCCTCCCGCGCCCGGAGTTCATCGAGCGCGGCGAAGGAGGACACGACCCCGAGCGGCCCGTCGAAGGCCCCGCCGTCCGGCACGGAGTCGAGATGCGACCCGGTGACGACGGCGTCCCCGGCACCCGGATCCCCGAGCCAGGCCCACTGGTTGCCGTTCCGGTCGACCTCGTAGCTCAACCCGCGCTGCTGGGCCTGCTCCTTGAACCAGGCCCGGCATTCGCTGTCGGCGCCGGTCCAGGCGTAGCGGCGGTAGCCCTTGGAGTCGGGGTGCCGCCCGATGGGGAGCAGCTCGTGCCACATGGAGTGGAAGGAGCCGCCACCCGAACCGGCTGCGGCGCCAGGCTGTGGCCCGTCAGTCCGTACAGGCTGTGGGCAGTCGTTCCGCAGGGCGGAACGGGTGGGCACAGCCGGACCCGCGCCCGGCGACGAGACCTCGGCCCCCGCCGGACGGTTGCCGCCCCGCTCATCTCCCGGAAGGGTCACGCGTCGTCACCCTCGCGCATGGGCACCCGCACACCCCGCTCGTCCGCGACCGACTCCGCGATGTCGTAGCCGGCGTCCACGTGCCGGATGACGCCCATCCCGGGGTCGTTGGTCAGCACGCGGCGGATCTTCTCGCCGCCCAGCTTCGTGCCGTCGGCCACCGTGACCTGGCCGGCGTGGATGGAGCGGCCCATGCCGACGCCACCGCCGTGGTGGATGGAGACCCAGGAGGCACCGGAGGCCACATTGACCATGGCGTTCAGCAGCGGCCAGTCGGCGATCGCGTCGGAGCCGTCGAGCATGGCCTCGGTCTCGCGGTACGGGGAGGCGACGGAGCCGCAGTCGAGGTGGTCGCGGCCGATGGCCAGCGGCGCCGCCAGCTCGCCGCTGGCCACCATGTCGTTGAACCGCTCGCCGGCCTTGTCCCGCTCGCCGTAGCCGAGCCAGCAGATACGGGCGGGCAGGCCCTGGAAGTGGACCCGCTCGCCGGCCATCTTGATCCAGCGGGCGAGGGACTCGTTCTCGGGGAACAGGTCGAGGATCGCCTTGTCGGTCTTGGCGATGTCGGCCGGGTCGCCCGAGAGGGCCGCCCAGCGGAAGGGGCCCTTGCCCTCGCAGAACAGCGGGCGGATGTAGGCGGGGACGAAGCCGGGGAAGGCGAAGGCCCGCTCGTACCCGGCGAGTTGGGCCTCGCCGCGGATGGAGTTGCCGTAGTCGAAGACCTCCGCGCCGGCGTCCATGAAGCCGACCATCGCCTCGACGTGCTTCGCCATCGACTCACGGGCACGCGTGGTGAACCCGGCCGGGTCCTTGGCCGCCGCGTCCGCCATGTCCTCGAAGTCGATACCCAGCGGCAGGTACGCCAGCGGGTCGTGGGCCGAGGTCTGATCGGTGACGATGTCGATGGGAGCGCCCATGGCGAGCAGCTGCGGGACGAGCTCGGCGGCGTTGCCGAGGACGCCGATGGAGAGCGGGCGGCGGGCGTCACGGGCCTCGGTGGCCAGCTGGAGGGCGTGGTCCAGGGAGTCGGCCCTCACGTCGAGGTACCGGTGCTCGATGCGCCGCTCGATCGCGCGCGGGTCGCAGTCGATACAGATGGCGACGCCGTCGTTCATGGTGACGGCGAGCGGCTGGGCGCCGCCCATGCCGCCGAGGCCGGCGGTGAGGGTGATGGTCCCCGCGAGGGTGCCGTTGAACTTCTTCGCGGCGACGGCGGCGAAGGTCTCGTAGGTGCCCTGGAGGATGCCCTGGGTGCCGATGTAGATCCAGGAGCCGGCGGTCATCTGGCCGTACATGGTCAGGCCGAGGGCCTCCAGTCGGCGGAACTCCTCCCAGTTGGCCCAGTCGCCGACCAGGTTGGAGTTGGCGATGAGGACGCGCGGGGCCCACTCGTGGGTCTGCATCACGCCGACCGGGCGGCCGGACTGGACCAGCATGGTCTCGTCCTGCTTCAGCCCCTTGAGGGTGCGCACCATCGCGTCGAAGGAGCGCCAGTCACGGGCGGCCTTGCCGGTGCCGCCGTAGACGACGAGCTTGTCGGGGTGCTCGGCGACCTCGGGGTCCAGGTTGTTCTGCAGCATCCGCAGGGCGGCTTCCTGCTGCCATCCCAGGGCGCTCAGTTCCGTACCGCGCGGCGCTCGTACGGGGCGGGGTCCTGACATGGTCTGCCTCCTAGCGGATTGTTGCTGCCGTTATTCACATCCTGACTCCCTGAATAGGGCTAGTCAATAGAACCGGTGGGCAGCACGGGTACGTCACAGATGTTTGGCTGGATGGATGGAGGCGGGCGACGACATGACGGGGGATGTTGTGGGCTACGGGAAGGGCGGCCGGACGGACGGCGCCGCTCGGCGCGACGACGCGGTGCGGGCGGCCGTGGAGCGGGGTCTGCTCGGGCCGGACACGCCCATCCTGGGCCTGCTGGACGTCACGGGCATCCGGGAGTCGGCGGCCGAGCTGCGGGCGGCGTTCGACGCGGTGGTGGCGCCCGGCACTCCCGTGCTGCACGCCTTCGCGGTGAAGGCGACCCCGCTGGTGCCGGTGGTGCGGCTGCTGCGCGAGGAGGGGCTCGGCGCGGAGGTGGCGAGCCCGGGCGAGCTGGCGCTGGCGCGTGCGGCGGGGGTGCCGCCGCACCTCACCGTGCTGGACTCGCCCGCGAAGACGCCGGCCGAGCTGCGGGAGGCGCTGGCGCTCGGCATCGCCGTCAACGCGGACAGTCCGCAGGAGCTGGACCGGATCGACGCCCTGATGCGGTCGGCGACCAGCCGCTCACCGATCGGGATCCGGGTCAATCCGCAGGTCGGCGGGGGCTCCATCGGGGCCACCTCGACGGCGACGGCCACCTCGAAGTTCGGGGTGGCGCTGCGGGACGAGGGGGCACGGGAGTGGGTCGTACGGGCGTACGCGGACCGCCCGTGGCTGACGCGGCTGCATGCGCACACCGGGTCCCAGGGCATTCCGCTGTCGCTGATGGCACAGGGCGTGGCGGAGGTGTTCGCACTGGCCGAGGAGATCAACCGGCACCTCGGGCGGCCGCAGGTCGACACGCTGGACATCGGCGGCGGGCTGCCGGTGAACTTCGGCTCGGACGTGACCACGCCGACGTACGCGCAGTACGCGCGGCTGCTGGGCGAGGCGGTGCCCGGGCTGTTCGACGGGCGGTACGGGCTGGTGACCGAGTTCGGCCGGTCACTGCTGGCCAAGCACGGGACCGTGGTGGCGCGGGTGGAGTACGCCAAGAGCGCGGGCGGGCGGCCGGTCGCGGTGACGCACGCGGGTGTGCAGGTGGCGACGCGGACGGTGTACGTACCCGAGTCGTGGCCGCTGCGGATCGCCGCGTACGACGCGAAGGGGCGGCCGAAGGAGGGGCCGGTGGTCGTGCAGGACGTCGCGGGGCCGGCCTGTTTCGCGGGGGACCTGCTCGCCGAGGGGCGGGCGCTGCCGCTGCTGGAACAGGGGGACTACGCGGCGGCGCTGGACACGGGCGCGTACTACTTCGCGCACCACTACGCGTACAACTCCCTCACCCGGCCGGGCATTTACGGCTTCGCGCCGGACGGGTCGGGAGGCGTGGCCTTCGCGACCGTGCGGGCGGAACAGCGGCTGGACGAGATCGTGGCCGAGTCGGGAGGGGCGCACGCGGGCGCGCTCACCACCCTCCGCACGCCGGACCGCCATTGACGCGCGCCTATGGATCTGCGGTTCAACTGCGGTGAAAACAAGGCGAGTCGACCCACCTTAGTCCTCCGGAGCATGTTCCACCGGAAAATGCCAGATCCCTCACCCCTAGCGCACACGTTGCGTAGTTTCGGCGTCACTCAGCCGAACCCCAGGCGGGAGGGGAGCCACGGTGCCCGGAATCGACGAGTGCCTGCTGGAAGCCATGCGACTGCCCGGCGCGCGGGGCGCCGCGCTGATCGACTGGACGAGCGGGCTGGCCCTGGGCAGCGTGGGCGAGTCCCCGGGCGGCGACCAGGAGGCGGCCGCGGCGGAGGCCGCCGAGATCGCGCGGCTGGCCGCCGAGCAGCACGCGTTCGCGCCCGCCGACGATCCCGGTGCGGGGGCCGCGGCGGACGCCGACCCACCGGTCGAGGACCTGATCGTCAGCAACCGGGACAGCTATCACGTGCTGCGGTTCGTGGGGGCGTCCTTCGACGGCAGCGTCTTCCTGCATCTGTGGCTGGCCCGTACGGAGGGCAACCTCGCGATGGCCCGCATCCGGCTGGGCGAGATGGCGGAACGGCTGGTGCTGGCATGACCGCCGTCCACATGACCGAGCCCCCGCGCCTTCCGGTGCGCAAGAAGGTGGCCGCCGCCGCGCGCGGGTGGGGCGGCGTCTCGCCGATGCTGACCCGGCTCGCCGCCGAGCGCGCCACCGGCGTCCTGTTCCGCGAGCATGGCACGCTGCACCTCGCCGACGGTCTGGTGGTGCACGCCGAGAGCCCGTACGCGCCCGGCCTGGAGACGCTGCTGACGGCGCACGGCACCCTCGCCGCCGAGGCCTGGCAGCAGGCGCTCGGCGAGACGGACGCCGACGGCCTCGTCCACCACACCGACCACCCCGTGGGCGACCCCGGCCACCGCGCCGGCCTCCGTCTGGTCGACGCGGGACGGCTCGCCCTCGGCGCCTTCGAGCTGTGCCGTCTGACGGCCCTGTACGACGCCGCGTACTTCGTCCTCGCCCCGAGCTCCACCCCGGGCCGCTTCCGCTACGGCACCGCACACACGCCCCCGGGCACCGTCCGCCCCGTCCCGGTGGCCGCGCTGGAGCGCGAGACCCTGCGCCGCCGCGACCTCCTGCACCGCATCTGGCCCGACCCGGCCACCGACGAGGCCCCGCTCACCCTCACGGACCTCCCGGCGGCGCCCTCGCTCACCCGTCGCCAGCGCACGGTCCTGGCCCAGGCGGACGGCACCCGCACGGCGTCGGACATCGCCCGAGCCCTGGGCCACCTGGCCTTCCACACCCTGGTGGACGTGAGACGCCTGACGGCGGCGGGTGTCCTGACACCGGTACGGCGGCCCGACACGGAGCCGACGCAGCCGCACGCCCCCGGGCAACACCCGCCGGGCGGCCTGTGGCAGCCACCGCCACTGCCGACCCGCGGCCAGCCACCCTCAGCCCCCGGCCGGCCACCGACGAACCCCGAGCAGGCGCCACCCGGCCACGACCAGCGTCCGCCATCGCCCGGCCGCGGCCAGCCGCCCTCACTGCCCCGCCGCGGCGGATCGTCACCCGAACCAGCCCGTGGGCAGTCGCTCCGCATGACGGAACGGGTGCGCACGGCCGGACCCGCGGACGGCGACGACACCTCAGCCACCACCGAAGAGATGCCGCCCGACCCCCACATCACGCTGCTGAAGAGGCTCAGAGATGCGCTGGAGGCCCTTTGACCGGTTCGAGAGGAGACCCCCGATGGCTCCCGACCCTCACATCCTCGACGAGCTCCGCCGGTTGAGGGCCCGCGTCCCCCAGCTCACCGGCGCCCTCGCGACCGCCGTCGACGAGGTGGTCCTGGCCCAGGACACCCCCGGCGTCGACCCGCAGGGCATGGCCGCGCTCACCGCGACCACGCACGCGGCCGCCGTGAAGCTGGCGGACGCGAGCGGCCAGGGCGAGTTCCGCGAGCTGCTCGTACGCGGGATGTACGGCTACGTGGCGACGTTCACGGCGGGCAGCGGCACCTCCACGGCCGCCGTACTGACCCTGCTCACCCAGGACCGGGTGAACGTCGGCCGGCTGCTGTTGGAGGGACGCCGGGCCGCCGCCCGTATCGCCGAGCTCCTCGACACCCATGGCGCACCCGCGAGCCGCGCCAAACAGGCCAAGCCCGCCAAACCGGCCGCCGCCAAGACGGCCACCCCAAGGACCAGAACCCCGCGCGCACCACGCACCACCACGACCACCAACGCGCGCTCCACCACCGAAAGTTGAAAAGGAACCGAGGAACACACTCATGGCCAACACGGAAACCTGTCTGAAGGAAGCCCTCGCCTCCATCGAGGGCGCGACCGGCGTCGCGCTCGTCGACTACACCAGCGGCATGGCGCTGGGCACGATGGGCGGCAGCAAGGGTTTCGACCTGAACGTCGCCGCCGCCGGCAACACCGACGTCGTCCGCGCCAAGATGCGCACGATGGAGCACCTCGGGCTGAAGGGCCAGATCGAGGACATCCTGATCTCGCTCTCCGACCAGTACCACCTGATCCGGCTGATCAGCGGAAGGGGCGGCAACGGCCTCTTCCTCTACCTGGTGCTCGACGCCAAGCGGTCCAACCTGGCGATGGCCCGCCACCAGCTGAAGAGGATCGAGGAGGACCTGGAGGTCTAGCGACTCAGACGAGTGCCGCGGTGCGGCGCCGCGCCCCGCCGGGGGCCGCGTCGCCCGCCGCGATACCCGTGCTGCGATAGGCCTTCACCGTCGTGCCGGCCGGGCGCCCGCCGTTCCCGGCGAGCCAGTCGACCCGGACCCACAGCAGGGCGTCGTCGGCCCGTTCTCGCCGCCCGAGCCAGGCGGCCTTGAGCCGCAGGCCCGTACCGGCACCGGCGAGCAGCATCCCGCCCGCACCCGGTACGACGAAGGAGGCGCCCAGCGCGACGACGAACGCGAGCAGCAGCCACCAGCGGTGCCCGCGCCGCCAGTTGCGCACACTCACGGCACGGTCCTGAAGCACGTCGTGCTTGCCGGCGCGGGCGGCCGAACGGGCGAGTTCCGTGTACCGCTTGCGGCGCGTGGACGACACCACGGCCGCCGCCACGATGAACAGCGCGGCCCCGGCCATGACGCCGATCCGGCGCCCCGTGACGCCCGGCACCAGCACCCCGACACCGGCCGCGAACACCCCGGCCCACCACAGCGGTGCTGCTCCGGCCCGTACGACGACGGCCACCCGAGCCAGTCCCTGGGCCCTGCCCTCTCCGCGTGCCACGTCCGTCCTCCCGTCTCACGTCTGTACGGCATCCGTGAGACGCACGCTAACCAGCCAACGTGAGAGGGATCTGAAAACGGCCGCCTCACCGAAACGCGTTTCCGGGCGCTACTCCACGAACAGCCCGCGCACCGCCGCCCGCGCGTCGAACTCCTCCAGCCGGGCCTGCGCGTCCGGCAGGTCGTCGCACATCGCCTCCAGCAGGACCCGGCCCAGCAGCATGGGCGCGCAGGCGGTGTCGAAGGCGAGCCCGGTGCCGACGGCGGCGGGGAGGAGGAGGTCCGACACCTTGGCGACCGGTGCGAACGCGGAGTCCGCCACGGTCACCACCGTCAGCCCGGCCTCCTTCGCGAAGGCCAGCGTGTCCACGACCTCGCGCGGGTGCCGGGGCAGCGCGAAGCACAGCAGGGCCGTGGCCCCGGCGCGCACGGCGGCCTCGATCCGGTCGTGGATCATCGTGCCGCCCTCGTGGAGCAGCCGGACGTCCGGGTGGACCTTGGCGGCGAAGTACGCGAAGCCGTACGCCTGGGAGGCGGCGGCGCGCAGCCCGAGCACCGGCAGCGGACGGGAGGCGGCCAGCAGACGTCCGGCCCGCTGCACGGGCCGCGGGTCGGCCAGCAGCTCCGCCAGATGCCTCAGGTTCTCGATCTCGGCCTCGACGGCCTGCTGGTACTCGTTGTACGAGCCCGTCTCGGCCGTCTGCTCGCTGGGCGCGACCTCGCGCAGATGCTTGCGCAGGGCCGGGTAGCCGTCGAAGCCGAGGGCGACGGCGAAGCGGGTCACGGAGGGCTGGCTGACCCCGGCCAGCTCGGCCAGCTCGACGCTGGACAGGAACGGCACGTCGGCGGCCTTGCGCACCATGCTGTGCGCGATGCGCCGCTGGGTCGGCGTCAGCCGGTGCCCCTCGAAGAGCGCCTGCAGCCGGGCGGCCGGGCTGTCGGCCACTGCGGAACCCACGCCTGCCTTCTCGGAACCGACACCGGACCCCGCACCCGTGCCCACACCGTTGCCCGCACCCGTGCCCACGCCGGCGCTCACATCCGTGCTCCTCTCCACGCTCATGCCCCGCTCCCCCTCCAGATGTCCGTGAACCGGTCCAGCAGCGCGGCCGCCGCCGTCACATCCTGCGTGAGCGGCCGGTCGGCCTGGTCCTGCGCCAGCACCGACTCGGCGAGCTCCAGCGCCCGGCCCACCGGAAGCCCCGGGTCGGGCCTGAGGTCGCGCTGGTGCAGCGCCCGTACGGCGGCCACGAGTTCGCAGCCGACAACGAGACGGTACGCACGGCAGACGCGCAGTGTCTGCCGCGCGGCGAGCGAGGCGAAGCTGGCCTGTTCCTCGACGCCCCGGGAGAGTACAGCGTGGCCGAGCGACGCGGGGGCGGAGAAGGCCCGCAGGTCGCCGAGGGCGGCCCCGGCGGCGTACTCCAGGATCATCAGGCCGGAGGCGGCCGGCTCGTCGCCTGCGAGAAACGGGCGCAGGCGGGTGAAGGCCGGCTCGTTGAGGGTGGACAGCCGGGAGGTGGACAGCCGGGCGACCTGGGTGAGGGAGAGCCTGAAGTGGTCCAGGGCGAGGGCGAGTTGGGCCTGGTAGAAGCCGCCATGGTGGTAGGCGGCCATGTCCTCGGGTGAGATGAGGGGGTTCTCGGCGGCGGCGTTGATCTCGACCGCCAGCACCTCCTCCAGGGCATCGGCGGCGTCATGCGCGGGACCGTGGATCTGGGGCAGACACCGGAAGCCGTACGGGTCCTGGATCCGCCCGAGCGGTGGGGTGGGCCGCTCCTCGGCACCGATCAACTCCCGCATCCTCCGGGCGACTTGAGCACTTCCCCGGTGCGGCCGGGCGATGTGCACGGGAGCGGCGTACGCCTCGTGCGACCCGTCGACGGCCAGCAACGACAGGGCGCCGACGACCTGGGTGGCCTCGACCAGCCCGCGCAACTCGTGCAGGGCGAGCGCGGACTGGCCGAGGGTGAGGGCGTTGCTGCTGATGAAGGCGAGGGCGTCGTTGTTGTCGAGGGGCTGGGGCCCCGGGGCACCGGACCCCTTCCAGGGGTGCTCCCCCGCCAG
>Ga0075367_10001108_pt1 | contig 11157 bp, 15 predicted proteins | sample EndMethybrTD3032_FD_71399 | JGI IMG/M metagenome (GOLD analysis project Ga0075367, IMG submission 71399) | Populus endosphere microbial communities from Tennessee, USA - Endosphere MetaG P. TD hybrid TD303-2 | ecosystem: Host-associated > Plants > Roots > Endosphere | place: USA: Tennessee...
TCGTCTGGTCGGTCCTGCTCGTCTGCCATCGGCTGCTCCTTTGCAGTGTCTGTCTGCGCCCCCATCATGCCAGGTCGGCAACAGCGCTAACCGGTGGCGGCCAGTCCGGCCGCGAGTGCGAGCGCTACGGCCATCACCGCCAATTCGACGAGCGAACGGGATCGCGACAGCACGGCGGTGGTTCGGTGGGCCCGCGCCGCGGGCAGCCAGATCGTCCGGTTTCGCCAGCCCATGAATACGAGCACCGCCGCCACCGCGATTTTGGCGGTCAACAGTCGGCCATAGCCGGTGGCGTACAACTCGGCAGGTGACCCGAGCCGTTCGAATGCCGCCGCAGCGCCACCGAACAGCAGCGTCAACACACACCACAGCGACAACTGCGAGAACCGCGGCAGGACCCGCGCCCACTGACCGCGATGTTCGACGGTCAGCACCAGGGCCACCAGGGCGCCGCACCACAGCGCGGCCGCCAGGGTGTGCACGGCCAGCGCCAGACCGCCGAGCGCGCTTTCGAAGAAGTGACCCGTGACCAGGCGGCTCGTCAGGCCCACCGCGGAAAGGCCGGCCAACACGAGGTTGACCGCCGCGGTGCGCGGCGCCGCGACCGTCACGACGCACAGTGCGGCGGCTGCTATGACCGCGAGCGCGCCCGCGCGCCCCGTTGAGGTGTTCAAGGCGAAATCGACCGTCGTCGGCACGCCCAGCCGCCAGACCGGAACAGCGGCGGCTTGCGCGGCAGCCACGATCACCCGGCCGAGTTCGGCCACCAGCCAGACCGCACCCGCCGCCGACAACGGCACCGTAGCGCGGTCGATGAGCTCCCGCCGGTACCGCTCGTCGTCGAGCATAGGCAGCACCGCGAGGCCGAGACAGACGACAGCCGCGCAGTCGGCAACGGCCCGAACGAGCGTCATGGGCAGCGAACTCTGGGGGTACGCCAACGCCCACGCCACCACCGACGCGGCGGCCACCACCAGAATGCCGCCCGCCAGCGCCGCAGAGCGCCTCACGTCCGGCGCCGCGCCGCCCACAAGACACCGGCACCAACGATCAGCACGGCGCCGACGTAGAAGGGCCACACGGGAATCCCGTCGGCGTCCTCGGAAGTAGCGGATGCGTCCGCGCCCGGCGGTGCGGTAGCGGCCGGTGGGCCGGCGGTACCGGTACCCGCCACGGTCAACTGGAACGTCCACGAGCCCGAGACGACATGGCCGTCGGCCGACGTGGCGCGATAATTCACGGTGTACGTGCCGGCCGGGCCGAGCGGACGCACCCCGACGCTGACGGTCGCGCCGTCCACCGCCGGCTCGCCGGAGGACCACAGGTTGCCGTCGGGGCCGACCACCGTCATCGCCGCAAACTGCGGTTGCATCTCCTCGTTGAAGGTCGCGCTGACCTTGGCGGGGGACTGCGGCAGCGAGGCATTCTCGACTGGGTCGGACGCGATGCGGGCGGCGTGCGCGGCAGCGACACCGGCATTACCCAAGGTTCCCGCAGTAAGGGCGATCATCAGAACCAAAAGGGCAGCAAGGTATTTCGTAGATCTCATTCGATTGTTCTTTCGTGTGTCGTTGGATCGTCGGTCAGCGGGCGAGGCTGACGGGCGGACCCCGGTGCGACACCGAAGCGGCGAGCAGTAACGCGGAGCGCAAGGGCTGATCGGCTCGGTGGACCGTAGCCGCGGGCCGGACGGTCACCCCGGCGACGATGCGGACCGCCGCACGCACCGCACGGGAGAGGGCGCGCCACAACCGATCGCCTGCACCGATGAGGGCCGCACCGGCGACGACCGCCAGGACGTGCGCGGCAAGCATCGCAACTGCGGGCGTACCCCCGTGGTGGTGGCCTGCGGCGCTGAGCAACAGGTGGGCGAGCAGTTGGCCGACGGCGAGGACGCCGAGCAGATACCGCGGTGCGTTTGACTGGCGGATCGTCGTGGCCACCGCGCCTGCGGTCGACGCGAGAACGGCGAGCAGCGCCATCGTCGCCCCATTGGGCAGCACACCGCCGCCCGCACCGTGAGCGGCGACAGCGAGCGCGGCGGTCACCAAGCCTGTCGCCACACCGCGGACGCGGTCGACGGGCCCCGACGCCGGCGGGCGCATGTCAGACGAGGCCGAGCCGGGCCATCAAGTCCGCGTCGATGCCGTCCAGCTGCTTGGCGATGGCGGCGTGGGCCGAACGGCGCTGCGCCAGCGGCATGTTCTCCGCGGCGGCGACAGCGGCCGACAGATCGCTGAGTCGTTCGGTGATCGCCGCGACGAACTGTTTCGTCTCGGCGTCCTTGGGCTTCTTTTCGGCGACCATCCGCAGCGACTGCTCGGCGCCGGCGATCCGCGCCGACAGCTGTGCGCCGTGGCCGGAGAACTGACCAAGCTGGCTCAGCGGAACACCCAGGCGGTCGGCGCGTCGCTCGTCGACATAGCCGCGCGCGGCGATGGAGGCCCGGTACACCAGGGGCACCGCGACAGGCGCGAGGAGGCGGGTGACCGTGAGAACGCGGCGAATCCTGGTGGGGGAGAACAGCTTGCCCTCGCGCGCCGCCTTCAGCTGCAGGTCCGCGATCTTGAGCGCTGCCCGGTCGGCGTCGCGCTGCGCCCTCAGTTGAGCCTTGAGCGCGTTCGTCTCCGACCGGTGCTCGGCCTTGATGCGGCGAGCATCGTTCTTCGCCGCCAGTTTGGCCTCGAGTTTCGCCTTCGCCTTGATGGCGCGGGCCTCGGCCTTTCGGGTGGCGCGGGTTTTGCGCTTGAACAGGCTCATCCCAGCAGTCTCCCGGTCGCGTTGTCGGTGCCGCACAACACTATCTTCCGGTGCGTTCACCGCGCGGCCCTGGCCCGGGGCTATGCCGATTCCGCCGCCGGCAAACCACTCAACCTAGTTGTGCAACAATCGTGTGACAGCAAATTTTCGTATCGGCGATGCGTGTAAGGGTGGTGCAGGAGTGGGTTCGCGTGTGGGCATCGCCGCGGCCGGCTTCCTGGTGGCTTCCGGGCTGTTGATCGGCGGTGCCAGCAACATTCCCGCCCATGCCACCCCAGACCCCGGCTCCGTCGGCGCCGACGACGGAGATGCCGGCAAGACCGAATCCGGGCAAAAAACCGGACCGCCGTCTTCACCCCGGCCGGGCGCCCGCGACGAGTCATCCGCCGGTGCCGGATCCCGCGGGGATAAGCCGGACGGCCGCAAGCCGCGGGACCGCAGGCCCGGAGCCGGGACGGTTCCCCATCGGAAGCCGCAGGTGCCGGACGACGAGAAGCCGACCGACGGCGAAGAGAGCACCGGCGGCGCAACGCCACCCAAGGAACCCCACTGGCCGCCACGGGAAGAACAACCCGGCGAGGAAGATCCAGAAGACTGCTGGCCATGGCCGCCGGGACCGGACCCCGGACCGGATCCCGACCCGCCTCCCCCCGGTGACGGCGGAGGCGTGGGCCCGCCTATACGGCCACCGGTTGGCCGCCCGCATGCGCCGCCGATGCAACTGCCGCCTCATCTGCTGCCGGAGCACGCGCCCTCGGAACCGGGCGTGGTCGACGCCGAACCCGGCATCGGTATCACCTCGTCGGATATTCCGGTCGCGCCGATCGCCCTGCCGATCATCGTGGCACCCCCGGTGGCTCTGCCCGGTGTCGCTGTGCCGCGTGGGCTACCGACGGAACCGGTCCCGGCCTCGCCGCGAGGAACCGCGACAGAACCCCCCGCGGGACGGCAGGCACCGCCAGCCGAGACCGCCAGCAACGTCAGTGCGCCCCAGGCGTCGTACCGCGCCGGTTACCCCGAATACCTCCGCAGCGCAGGGATTTCGCAGGTGGCCGCAGTGGCAGCGCCCGGGCTGGTGGGCATCTTGATCCTCACGGGTCTCGGCGGCCTCGTCGGCTACCGCCAGGCAAAGGCGGGGCATGCGGTTCGCACAGGAAGAGCTGCAAGATTTGTCAGCTGAACTGGTGAGGAACCGCTGCTTCAGCGGCCCGAACAGCGCATAGTGGACACGTCGAAAGGGGGAATGTATGCCTGCCAGCCGCAGCGTCACCCGCGCAGTGGGTGCGGTCTTGGACCTCGCTCCGCGCCGGGGGGAGGTGTCGCTCACCCGGCTTGTCGATGCAGTCAGTAGGGACAGGGGACGTCCGATCGAGCTGAAGACAGCCGACCTGCCGCCAGGAGTGTGCGGGCAGTGGCGTCAGTACGCCGAGCGCGATGTGTTCCTGATTCAGAAGGGTCTGCCGGCCTGGGACCGCACCCTCGCACATGAGCTCGGACACCTGGTCCTCGGGCACGAAGGAATGCCGGTCATCGAGGCAGCCCTCGAGAACACCGAGATGGCGAGTTCTGAGTTGATCGGATACATGCTGAACCAGCGCACGGGATGTATGGGACCCAACGGTGAGGACGCGGAGCAGGAAGCCGAGGATTTCGCGGCGCTGCTGCTGTATCGGTTGGGCCGGCTGCCCTCCGATCGCGCTTCCATCGTCCAGGTCCGGCTCGGAGAGGCGTTTGGTTGATCATCTGGGTGATCGCCGGTCTGCTCGGATTGGCCACCGGTTTACGTATCGGATGGGCGCTGGTCAACAAGCAATCGCTGGTGAGCACCGCGATGATCCTCGCGTTGGGAAGCCTCGGCCTGGTTGCCGCACTGAACTGGCAGCCCCTGACGCTCCTCGTCGACACCGTGCTGCGGTGGCCCAACATCTCGATGGGTTTGTCACAGGTGGCGCTCGTGATGTGCGCGGCGGGAAGCTGCGTGATGATCACCACCGTCGCGTCCGGGCGTAAACCCGCCACCATCCGCAAGATCGCCATCGCGCAGTACAGCGTCGCGGCCGTCATCGCAGTCGTGAGCCTGGTGACGTTTTTCACGGCGGAGCAGCAGCCTGAGATGGCGCCCGAGGAGTACCTGCGCGAGACGCTGGCGGTGGACGGCAACTCGCTGCCGTGGCTGCTGCCGCTGCTGTACGTGCTGCTGGCGCTGACGCTGGTGTCGTGGGCTGGGCTGCGGTATTCCAACCGCAGTCGCCGCGGCCGCGCACTGTTCGTGTTCACGATCGGCATCGTGCTGATCGTGCTGGCGTCCGGCTTCTTCTTCCTGCGGGCCCTTGGCAACACCGGCCCCGTCGGGGTGGGCGCGGCCGCCACCCTGCTCGGCTGCGCGATGCTGGTGGTCGCCGCGGGCTCGCTGCTGCCGAGTGTGGAGGACTGGTTTGGTTCGCGCCGTGAGCTCAGGGCGATCCAGCCGCTGCTAGACGAGCTCGGCCGCCGTCATCCGGACGTCGGTATCGGAGTGCGTCCGCGCGGACCGCTGGCGTTCCGGGTGGCCGAGCGGATGTCGCTGATCTCGGATGCGCTCTTCCTGGAAGCCACCGCCGCAGACAGGAAGCGGGTCGGCACGAGCGGTGCGCTGGCCAATCACGACGAGGACGACGATATCGACGGGGAGGACGCCGAGATCGAGCCGCCACCGGTGCCACCTGAGGCCCAGGCGGACGCCGTCGCCCGGTGGATCTACGCCGGCCGTGAAGGGGCACCGAAGGACGGGGAGCCGAAGTTTCCCGGTTTGAGGTGGTTGCGGCAGCCCAGCGTCTACTCAGATCGCGAGTGGATCCTCGAGATCGCTACGCACTACCGCACGCTCGCGCGCTCAGGTGACGCCCAGGCCGGATCCGGGTAGCCGGACGTCAAGCAGGACGACGTGACGACTTCGCCGGCAACCGTAATGGAGCTTACGGCGGGCTAATCGTCCAGATGCTCCTGGCGACGCAGCTCATCGACCTTTTGGACGATGTCCTGCTGGGCCTCAACGGATAGACCGACGGTGCGCGCCGCAATTCGACGAACGCCTTCATCGCGCATATTCGCGAGCCAGGTCAGTTCCTTGTCGAGCTTCTCGTAGTACTCGTCGTCGGTGAAGTACGCCGGCTTGATACGGAAGAAGTTGGCAAGGGCAGCCATGGTCGCTGCGGACGGGTTGGTTCGGTTGCCGGAGCGTAGCTGCGACAGGTACGGAGCGGACATTGTCACGCCCTCGGACTTGAGTGCACCGATCACCTCGGCGGAAGTGTGCGGGCCGCGACCGGGCGGGTAGACCGTGTCGAACAGTCTATTTAGACGGGCGGCGAACGTCTTGCTCATCGGTATTGACCTCCACATGCGTAGACGAGCGGACTTTTGGCGGCGTATTTGCTGATCATCGTAGCGAGAGTTGTGCCCAAACCCAAGTGCAAACCAGGTACAAGTTAACCCACCTTTCGCAATCTTGGGGCTCCCCCACCACTTGCGACATCGTCAGAGTACGCAAAAACGGCGGTCGCATGGTGCGGTCGGGCAAATGAAATAGACCTCTTCTGATATGCCGTAGGCCGAGCCTATCCCCGATTGCCACAGTAACCTCGATTGTCACAACCGGCAACGCCACAACCATCGTTGACGGATGGGTGGAAGATTTGCTGTTTGGATGCATTCCTCCGGTGCCCCGATTTAACGGATCCGTCACCGGTTCGGGGTAGGAGTTAGCGAGCGGACCGCCATATTCGGGGTATCGCGCCGCCCGCCGACATCCCGCAGATTGCTGGAATACGGCGCTATGGGGAGTTGAGCGATGACGGTGTGGTGGAGGACGGCGTCGGGGCCGAACTCCGCCTCCGGGCCGCCCGAACCAGTGCGATGGCGCCGACGGCCACGACCACGGACCCGGTGACGGCCAGCGCGACCCAGCGCAGACCCAGCGCGCTGTCGAAGAGCAGCCAGAGGCCGAACACCAGGAACAGCACGCTGGCGAGGCTGTGCAGGAAGCCCTCGGGCAGGCGCTTGTGCAGCAGGACGCCCGCGGCGATGGCGACGCCGTCGGCCAGCACCATGCCGACAGTGGCTCCGATCCAGACGCCCAGCCAGTTGTGATCGCTGGCGAGGGTCACGGTGGCGAGCATCGTCTTGTCGCCGAGTTCGGCGAGGACGAAGGACGACACGATCGCGAAAACCACGAAGCGTGGCTCGACGACACGGACTTCGTCGTCGTCGCCACCACTGCGGCCCTCACGCCATGTCCAGACCGCGAACAACAGGAACGCAATGGCCCCCGCGAAAGCGATCGGTCGTTCGGGAAGTGTCAGTCCGAGGAAATGGCCAATCGCCACCGACAGTCCGTGTACGAGCATGGCGGCGATCGCGACGCCCGACAGCACGACCCACCATCGATGGCGCAGTGCGTACGTCATGGTGATCAGCTGTGACTTGTCGCCCAGTTCGGCCACGAACACGACGGCGAGGCTGATGAGAATTGCGCTGAGCATGGTTACGACCTTTCGACCAAACTACGGTCGAAGGTCTCGCCCACCACGCCTCGAAATGAGGTAAATGGTTCGTCGGCCGGGCTTGCGCCAGTATGTCGACACGACGATTGGGGGCTACTCCCCTTCGCTGTTAATCCGACAGTAGCGGCGGAAATGACGACACGCCAGTCCGCACAACGATTTCGGGTACCCGAATCGAAAGTTCAGGCGCGCGGATTCGGCTGGCTTTGAAAACCCTTACGCGGCAAGAAGCATGGCCAGTATCGCGGTGTCGGGGTGACTGATCGGATCGACACCGACCCTGCTCACCATCGACGTCACTGTGCCGTCGGCCTCGGCTTCCACCCAGGCGGCGCGGTGCTCCAGGCCGAGATGGGGCAGACCGGGCAGCAGTACGCAGCCCGACGCCGCACCCGAGCATTCCGGCAGTGACGGCATGGTCTCCGACGGTGGGTGCAACATCAGCAGGGCCGGCGGCTGATGCTGCGCGAAATATCCTGGCGGAACGGCTGATTCGCCAACGACGGTGCCCTCGGCGACGACGAGGCCGACGGTGTTGGGTTCGGGCTCATCGGGCAACTCTTCGCGTGCGCCGAAAATCGTTGTGGTGGAGAGCAATCCAGGAAGCGACGCCACTCGCACCGCAACCATCAACAGCTGTGCCCACTCCTTGGTGGAATCCGGCCAGCGGCCCGATATCACGAAGCCCTTGAGTGACCCGCGCGAATGAAACGGGGCGATCTCGATCGCCCGACCGGATCCCATTTCCATCTCGCCTCCGCACCATCGTTGTTCGGCAAAGCCCGACACGACTGTGGGTCGATCAGATCAGAATGCGCAGGTTCGCACCGGCGCGCAAGCGGACACGCAATCATTGGTCGCGCCGGCCGGGCGCCCGGACCGTGTAGACGACGCGATAGGTGCCTGCCGCGGACACCCAGCCCAGCTCGTGGGAGTCGACGGCGCCCGGCGCTTTGGGATTGTCCGACCGGGCCTCGAAGATCGCGTCAGCACCCGTTCCGTACACCTCGCCGACGCGTTTGACGAGCCAGCGGGTGGACAGGCGTGGGTCGCGGAACACCCGCAACTCGCCGGTCTCGGGGGCGCCGCCGCGCCGGCCGACCAAACCGTCGCCCGGTCTCAGCGCCGGGCGCATCGAGTCTTCGACCACTTTGAACAAACGCAGTGGCCAAAGCGGTGGAGGATGGTTGCGCGCCACCCTCGAAGGGTAGGTTAAAGCCATGCTGCATCGACTCATGAACAACGCCACCCCTGCCCACGCTCACTGCGACCTGTACTGCGGTGTCTACGATCCGGCCCAGGCCAAGATCGAGGCGCTCTCGTGCCTCAAGACGCTGCAGAAGTTCCATGACTCCGACGATGAGCACTTCCGCACGCGCGCGATCATCATCAAGGAGCAGCGCGCCGAGGAGGTCAAGCATCACCTCATGGTGCTGTGGGCCGACTTCTTCACCAAGGATCACTTCGAACAATTCCCCAACCTGCATCAGCTGTTCTGGGACGGCGTGCACGGCGCGGGCGATGTGAAGAAGTCGACCGATGTCGCGGTCGCCGAGAAGCTGCTGAAGACGATCGACGAGATCTCCGACATCTTCTGGCAGACCGAGAAGGCCAAGGGCATGGGCGTGTACCCGCCTGCATAGCGGACAGACAAACAAGAACGGGCCTGCTCATCGCGAGCAGGCCCGTTTTTCGTGCCTAGGTTCCCGTGCCGACGGGACGTCGATCAGTACAGAACGATCAAGGCGAGCACGCCCAACAACACCAGGGCGATCACACCGGCCCGCATACAGGCCATCAACTGGCCGCGGGTGTAGATGTTCGCGGACGAGTGCCACTCAGAGGGCGGCACCGCAGACCCCGGCCCAACTGGATGCGATGACGCCATTAACAGCTCCTGACCTGCACGATCGGTACCCTCCCCGGTGAGATCGGTCACAACGCCGAGTTGTGACCGCGATCATAACCCCTGCTGTTCGACGGAAGAAATCGGGACGGGAAAGGGTTTAGAAGTGCAGGCAGTGGGTAAAAACCACCTGACAGCCGTCAAGAAGCGGATGGTTAGCCTGGCCAAATATTTCGCTCAGGCTCGCTCCGGCTGTTGATTGCCGCGTTGATTCGATCCCAGTTTATCCACAGTGATCTTGAGCCACTGCACAGATTCAGCGGCTCAGACTCGCTTTGCCCCGATGGCGGGCCTGTGGATGAACCTGTGGAAACTGTGGATAGCCCGGAATTGCTGGCTCTGGGCGGACCTGTCGACATATGCAAGCATTGGCGAATGGACTCCGACCCGGTTGCGCAGGCCGATATCGCCACCGTTCCGCCGAACTTCGATGAATCGGTGATCTTGCTCGACGTCCGCGAGGACGACGAATGGCAGCGCGGCCACGCGCCGGGCGCCCGACACATCCCGATGGGACAGATCCCGGACCGCATCGGCGAGATCGACACCTCAGCCACGTTGTACGTCGTCTGTGGTGTCGGCGGTCGATCGCAGCGGGTCGCCCAGTACCTGGCCCAGAACGGCTACAAACCGATCAACGTCAGCGGCGGCATGCACGCGTGGGCGGATGCTGGTCGACCCGTAGTGACCGACGACGGCGGTGCGGGCGTCATCTGAGGAACCCTCGCTAGGCTGGTCGGATGATTCAGGTCTGTTCCACGTGCGGGACGCGGTGGAACGTGCGCGACCGAAAGCGAGACTGGTGCCCGCGCTGCAACGGCGCGCTGCTCGCGCCGACGGGTTCCGATCCAGCTCCGCTGGGGACCACACCGTCAGGTGCGGGATGGGGGCCGACGGCCGGCCTCGGCACCCCGCCGTCCGGCAGGGGCGGCCGCACCTCACCCCGGTTGCCTCAGGGCTACCGTTGGATCGCGGTGCGCCCGGGTGCGGCTCCACCGCCGCGCAGGGTCCGTCGCCCCCTCGGCCCGACGCCGCGCTACCCGTTCATCCCGCGCTGGGGACTCGTCGACCACTTCGAACAGACCGATCAGCACCAGGCGCCTCAGCGCCCGGGTCCGTCCACCGGGGTCGTGCGAACCACACTGCTCGCGACGATGGCCGTGCTCGCGGCAGCGGCGTTCGTGCACCTGGTGCGCTATGCGCTGCTGATCGTCAACCGGAGCATGTTGTTGAACCCGTGGGTGGCGGGCGGCGCGACGTGGATCGGCGTGGGTGTCAGCGTCATCGCGATCTTCATGATCGTCGCCAGTGCAGTCGTGCTGACGAACTGGCTGATCGGCCGCAGATCCGCTGCGTACGCCTACCGCGGGCAGCCGGATCCGCGGCCGCTGTGGGAGCTGCGAGCGGGCTGCCTCGTACCCATCGTCAACTTGGCTTGGGCTCCGGTGTTCGTCATCGAACTGGCGGGTGTCGAGGAGCGGCTGAGCTGGCTCCGCAGAAACATCGTGGTGTGGTGGCTGGTGTGGGTCGCCAGCACCGCCGTGTCGGTGTTCTCGATCGCGACGAGCTTCGCCACGGAGGCGCAGGCCATCGCCGACAACACGGTGACGACCACCGTGGCCTATCTGCTGGCCTTGGCTGCCGTGCTGCTCGTGATGAAGGTGTTCGACGGGTTCGAGCGGCAGCCCGTCGAGAAGCCGTCCAGGCGTTGGGTGATCGTGCCCGATGCGCGGGTGGACACCGAGACACGGCGCGACACCGAACCCGAGAATGCCGCAGCGGTTGAGTCCGAAGGCCAAAACCCGGCAGCATAGGTACCTATGAACTCGGGCGACGGCGCGCTCGCCGGCCATCCGTTCGTCGTGGCGCACCGCGGTGCGTCCGGTGAGCGCGCCGTCGCCCGAGTTCATAGGTACCTATGCTGCCGGGTTTTGGCCTTCGGACTCAACC
>Ga0075367_10001109_pt1 | contig 11157 bp, 11 predicted proteins | sample EndMethybrTD3032_FD_71399 | JGI IMG/M metagenome (GOLD analysis project Ga0075367, IMG submission 71399) | Populus endosphere microbial communities from Tennessee, USA - Endosphere MetaG P. TD hybrid TD303-2 | ecosystem: Host-associated > Plants > Roots > Endosphere | place: USA: Tennessee...
ATGTCCGGTGTTTCATTTGACATGTCCCGTGGATTTGTCCTGTTCGCGTAATGGGATGATCCTGTCGGATCCTCGAAAGAAGATCAAAGGAGGGCGTGTTTCCTTCACGCGGTTTGGCAACAGACCGTTCTAACTTTCTGAAAGGAAATACGATGAGCAAGCGCGAATCGTCCAAGTACAAGATTGACCGCCGTATGGGCGAAAACATCTGGGGCCGTCCGAAGTCCCCGGTGAACCGCCGCGAATACGGCCCGGGCCAGCATGGTCAGCGCCGCAAGGGCAAGCTCTCTGACTTCGGTGTGCAGCTGCGCGCCAAGCAGAAGCTGAAGGGCTACTACGGTGACCTGCGCGAAAAGCAGTTCCGTGCAATCTTCGCTGAAGCCGCCCGCCGCAAGGGTGACACCTCCGAAAACCTGATCGGTCTTCTGGAGTCCCGTCTGGACGCGATCGTTTATCGCGCCAAGTTCGTTCCGACCGTTTTCGCTGCCCGCCAGTTCGTGAACCACGGCCACGTGACCGTGAACGGCGTCCGCGTCAACATCGGTTCTTACCGTTGCAAGGCTGGCGACGTCATCGAAGTTCGTCAGAAGTCGAAGCAGCTCATTTCCGTTCTGGAATCGGTTGGTCTGGCTGAACGCGACGTTCCGGACTACATCGAAGCTGACCATAACAAGATGGTTGCTACCTTCGCTCGTGTTCCGGCCCTCGGTGACGTACCGTACCCGGTCGTCATGGAGCCACATCTGGTGGTCGAATTCTATTCGCGTTAATCGCGAGGCGTTTTCGCATACGGAAAAGCCGCCTCTTGGGGCGGCTTTTTTGTTATCTGGGGAGATACGATGACGGACTTGCAAGCAGTTCTCGACAGCATCCATAAAGAGTTGGCTCCCCGCATCGGCGAAGGCAAGGTTGCGGACTACATTCCGGAACTCGCCAAGGTCGACGCGAACCAGTTTGGCTTGAGCGTGGTGACCATAGACGGCAGGGTCTACAGCGTCGGTCATGCCGATGTCGCGTTCTCTATCCAGAGCATCTCAAAGGTTTTCATGCTGACTCTTGCGCTGGGCAAGGTCGGTGAGGGCTTGTGGAAGCGTGTCGGCCGGGAACCTTCGGGCTCGGCCTTCAATTCGATTGTCCAGCTCGAGCATGAGCAGGGCATACCGCGCAATCCATTCATCAATGCTGGCGCGATTGCCGTGACCGATGTTGTCATGGCCGGGCATGCGCCGCGCGAGGCGATCGGCGAGTTGCTGCGCTTCGTGCGCTATCTGGCCGATGACGAGTCGGTCACCATCGACGACCGCGTTGCAAAGTCCGAGACGCAGACAGGATATCGCAACTTTGCGCTTGCCAACTTCATGCGGGCCTATCGCAACCTCGACCATCCGGTCGATCATGTGCTCGGCGTCTATTTTCATCAATGCGCCTTGTCGATGACCTGCGAACAGTTGGCGAAGGCCGGCCTGTTCCTCGCTGCCCGCGGCAGCAATCCGATGACGGGCCACTCGGTCGTGTCGCCGAAGCGGGCGCGGCGTATCAACGCGCTGATGCTGACCTGCGGCCACTATGACGGTTCTGGCGACTTCGCCTATCACGTTGGTCTTCCCGGCAAGAGCGGTGTCGGTGGAGGCATTTTTGCGGTAGCACCCGGCATTGCCTCGATCGCGGCTTGGTCACCGGGTCTCAACGAGGTCGGCAACTCGCAGCTCGGCGCGGTTGCGCTCGAGATGCTGGCAGCCCGCATGGGCTGGTCGGTTTTCGGCGATTGACGCTGTGTTGTGGTGACGCTTTCTGCTAAGGCAGGACCAGACTCTGATTGGACAAGAGAATGAACATCACAGCCAACATCGTCGGTGAGCTGGAGACGTCGACTGCAGACGGCGCGATCGCACATGTGCTTTTTGCCGATGCGCCAAGCTCGGTCTCGTTCAACAAGCTGCGTAAGCGGCTGCTACGCCAGGTGCGCCAGGCCTTCGACGATTTCGGCATGCTCAAGGGCCAGAAGCGCTGGCTGATCGGCGTGTCAGGCGGCAAGGATTCCTACGGGCTGCTGGCGCTTCTGCTCGACCTGCAATGGCGCGGGCTGCTGCCGGTCGAACTGGTTGCCTGCAACCTCGATCAGGGCCAACCGAATTTCCCGAAGCATATCTTGCCTGACTATCTGACCAAGATCGGCGTCAAGCACCGCATCGAATATCGCGACACCTATTCGATCGTGAAGCAGAAGGTGCCGGCCGGGGCCACCTATTGCTCGCTATGTTCGCGCCTGCGCCGCGGCAATCTCTATCGCATCGCCCGCGAGGAGGGCTGCGACGCGCTGGTGCTCGGCCACCACCGTGAGGATATTCTTGAAACCTTCTTCATGAACTTCTTCCACGGCGGACGTCTGGCGTCGATGCCGGCGAAGCTGTTGAACGACGAAGGCGACCTCATGGTGCTGCGCCCACTTGCCTATTGCGCCGAGGACGACTTGGCGAAATTCGCCACCGCCATGCAGTTTCCGATCATTCCCTGCGACCTGTGCGGTTCGCAGGACGGTTTGCAGCGCAATGCCATGAAGGACATGCTCGCCGATATCGAGCGCCGCATGCCCGGTCGCAAGGACACGATGCTCAGGGCGCTCTCGCATGTGAACCCGTCGCACCTGCTCGATCCCAAGCTTTTCGATTTTTCGGCGCTCGCTGTCACCGAATAGTCATGAGCCGCTTGCTATGAGCCGTGGCAGTTCGATCAAGCGAGTTTGAAATGAAGTTTGCAGACAATGACATAGAGTTTCTTCGCGGCTGCCTGGGCTATGTCGCGGAGCACGAGATCATGCCACGTTTCCGCAACGCCGCCGCGTCCAATGTCGCCGAGAAGACCTCGTCGGTTGACCTCGTGACGCAGGCCGACCTGCTTTCGGAGGCTTATCTTACCGCAAGACTTCGCGAGCGTTTTCCCGGCGCGCTTGTTGTCGGCGAAGAGGCCTATGCAGCGGATCCTTCGGTCGTACCGGCTCTGGCGGAAGCGGAACTTGGTTTCGTGATCGATCCTGTGGACGGCACGTTCAACTTCGCCGCCGGACTGCCGGTTTTCGCGACCATGCTTGCCGTGACAATCAAGGGCGAGACCGTCGCCGGCATCATCCACGAGCCTGTTCTGGGTGATACGCTGGTTGCCATGAAGGGTGCGGGCTCCTTCCTACATCGGGTGGGCGCGGAGCCGCAGCGCCTAAAAGTCGCGGCCGCAATGCCGCTCGGCGAAATGGTCGGCTCCATAGCCTTCAGCCACATGCCGGAGCCGATGCGCTCGCGGATCGCGGCGAACATGGCCAAAACGAAGATGAGCTTCAATTACAATTGCTCGGCCTACGAATATTGGATGGCGTCGTCGGGCAAGTTTCATTTCATCGGGCATCTGAAGCTGATGCCGTGGGATCATCTGGCCGGCGTGCTGCTGCACCAGGAGGCGGGCGGCCACACGGCGAAGTTCGACGGCATGTCGTACAGGCCGGGCGAAACCGGCGGCGGCATCATTTCGGCGCCATGTCGCGAGAGCTGGCAGATGATCCGCGCCGAGATCGTCGGCGATTGACATTCGAGGCGAGAAGGAGAGCAGAGCATGACCGGAAGCGTTGACATCGCCGCATTGGCGGATCTTCTGAGGCGGGCAGCGAAGGCGGAGATATTGCCGCGTTTCCGCCGACTTGGGAGCGATGATGTCCGAGCCAAGAGCGAGGCGACAGATCTGGTGACGGAGGCCGATCTGCAGGCGGAGCGGATGATCAAGGGGGAAGCGGCCGCGCTTTGGCCGGACGCTGTGTTCGTCGGCGAGGAGTCGGTTGCCGCCGACCCCGCGCTACTCGGCAAACTCGAAGGCGCCGACCTTGCTATTGTCGTGGACCCCGTCGACGGAACGTTCAATTTCGCGTCCGGTATTCCAGCCTTTGGGGTCATGGCATCCGTCGTGGCCAAAGGCGAAACGGTGGCCGGCATTATCTACGACCCGATGGGGGACGATTGGGCGATTACAGAGAAGGGCGGCGGCGCATGGCTTCGGCGTCCCGGCGGCGAGACAGAACGGCTCTCGGTTGCAGCACCCGTTGCGCTGGAGGATATGGTCGGTATGGCGTCGACAGGCTTCCTGCCGAAGCCCAAGCGTGGTGAAATCCTTGCCAATCTGGCCAAGGTCCGGTTCCTCGCCAACTACCGCTGCGCTGCCCACGAATATCGGGCCTTTGCGGGCGGCCACGTGCATTATCTCATGTATAACAAGCTCATGCCCTGGGATCATCTTGCAGGCACGCTTCTCAGCATCGAGGCCGGTGCTCATGCGGCCCGTTTTGACGGCTCACCCTATCTGCCGCGTCACACCAGCGGCGGTTTGCTGGTTGCGCCTGACAAGGAGAGTTGGGATATTTTGCGGCGAGAGGTCTTCACGATCTGACACGAAGTCCGCCACCCTCACACGGATCGCAATGAGGACGTCACGTTTCTTTCAGGGGAGCGCAGATTTGCGCTCCTAACGCGACGTCGGCCATTTGCACAGACGTACAATACGAGCAGGCATGCCCGTCGTAGAGATTCCCCCGTCTTTCGAAATGGCGTGGAGGGAATGATGGATAACGCTCAGGCGCTGGCTTTCCTGCTGTTTGCGTTTATCGCGGCGGTTACACCGGGGCCCAGCAACACCATGATCTTGTCCACCGGTGCGGCTGTCGGCGCCTTGAGAGGCATTGGCTGTCCGCTGGGTGCATCGCTGGGCATGGGCGTGATGATCGTTTTAAGCGCCTTCGGCGTCGGAGAAATTGCCGCCGCTTTGCCGCTTGTGGTAACGGCGATGAAGATGGCGGGATCTCTGTTCCTGCTGTGGCTCGCGTGGAAGATCGCCAATGCCGGCACCCTTGAAGCAAACGGCCAGACGCGGGCGGTTGGATTTCGACAGGCCTTTCTATTCCAGTGGTTGAACCCAAAAGGTTGGCTGGTCGCCCTTGGCGCGGGCAGCACCTACCTTGTCCCGGCGCCGCATGTCCAAACCAGCGACGCCCTCTGGATGGGGATGTTGTTTGCTGCTGCTGCATTTCCGGCCGGGTCACTATGGCTTGTCTTGGGCGCACTCATGGCTCAACTTCTCCGGGCACAACGTTCGGCCAAGCTTTTCAATATCGCCATGGCATCGGCGCTGGCGGTGTCGGTTGTTCTGGTGTGGCGCTAACTGCTTGGGAGAGTTTCGCCCGCACGGCAGGTTACGGGCGACACGGTGTGCGTTGAAACGGGAGAGACAGTCCGGTCGGCTTCTAGTTTAGAAGTGGCCGGCGCCGGGATCGAGCTGCGGGCTGTCGCCAGGATGCGTGAAGAGCTTGCCGCCTTCCGCCCAGAGCGTTGCCACGATGCTGATCGCACCGAAGACCGCAAAGCCGCCGAAGAGCGGCTGGACCGTGCCGTTGAACAGCTGGCCGACGGTGCCGCCGAGGATCGCGCCGAAGGTCGTCGACACAAAACCGGTGATGGCCGTTGCGGTGCCGGCGAGATTGCCCATCGGCTCCAGACTGATCGCGGTGAAGTTCGTGGCAATGACCGCGAACATCATCAGGAGGATCGTGAATAGCGCATAGGCGAAGGCAAAATCGGGGCGACCGCCAAGCGCTTTGACGTAACCGATTGCCGAGACGATCGTGAACAGGATCATCGCGACATGCGAGATGCGGCGCATGCCGAATTTCCGCACGAAAAAGCCGTTGGCAAAATTCGCGACCGCAATGCCGCCTGCCGTCGCCGCAAAGGCGATCGGCAGCCAGTCGCCGAGACCGTAGACTTCGCCGAAGACCTGCTGGACCGAGATCACATAAGAGCTGATGACACCGGTGAACATCGTCAGGCCGATCATATAGCCGCAGGTGACCTTGTTGGTCAGTACCGTCTTGAAGCCGTCAACGACTGAGCCAACCGATAGCGGGATACGCTCTTCCTTTGGAAGAGACTCCTTGAGGCGCAGCAGTGCCCAGATGAAAAGGACGGCGCCGACAAGGCCGAGCAGGATGAAAATCCAGTGCCAGTTGGCATAGGTGATGATCAGTTGGCCGACGGACGGTGCAACGATCGGAACGATCATGAAGACGATCATCACGTAGGACATGACGCGCGCCATCTCGCGGCCGCCGAAGCAGTCGCGAACGATGGCCATGGTGGTGATACGAACCGCGGCGCCGCCAAGACCCTGGATGAAGCGCATGACCAGCAGCATTTCAAAGCTGCCTGTGGCTGCAGCGGCGAACATGGCGAGCACATAGACCGCCAAGCCTCCAAGCAGGATATTTCGGCGGCCGAACGTATCTGACAAGCTGCCGAAGACGATCTGCGAGACGCCGAAGCCAAGGAAGAAAACGCCGATCACAAGCTGCGCGTCGTTGGCGTTGGTGACGCCGAACGAATGGCCGATCGCGGGCAGGGAAGGCAACATGCTGTCGATCGCCATGGCGACGCTGGCCGTCATGATGGCGATGGTGATGACGAATTCGACGAAGCCCATGCCTATTCGGCTGGAGCCCTGATTTTCAACATGCGGTTTATGTGGTGGCGTCATAATGAAGATCCTGAAATACGAGGCGGGCGATCCGGTCAGACCGCGGGATTATGCGGTTGGAAAAGGCGCCCCTTCTCTGCGATCAAAACGAAGATCAGACCGATGATCGAGACGATGAAATAGCCCGCGACCATCGGCAGGGCCGTGCCGTTGAACGCCTGGCCGATGCCGGCGCCGATCAGAGCGCCGCCGACGGTGCTCATGAAGCCGAGGACGGAGGAAGCCGTTCCCGCGACATGGCCAAGCGGCTCCATGGCAAGCGAGTTGAAGTTAGAGCCGATCCAGCCGAACTGGAACATCGCCAGGCCGAAAAAGCCGATGAAAAGCGGGAAGGGCATCGGGTGTGGCCCGAGGACGAGGGCTGCAAGCCAGATCGTGTTGATCGTGATGAAGCCGGTCAACGCGCCGTGCGACAGCCGCCGCATTCCAAACTTGCCGACGAGTCGCGAGTTGAGGAATGACGACAGTGACATGAAGACGGCGACGCCGGCAAAAGCGAACGGGAAGTAGACGCCCAGACCGTAGATGCCGACGTAGATCTGCTGGGCGGAATTGATAAAACCAAACAGCGAGCCGAAGATGAAGGTGCTGGCGATCGTATAGCAGAGCGCGATGCGGTTCGTGAGGACCAGCTTGAAGCCACCGATGACCGAGCGTGCGGTAAATGGGCGAACGTTGGAGGGATCTAAGGTTTCGGGAAGGCGAAGATAGGCCCATGCCGAAATCAAAGCGGCCATGATTGCGATGAACACGAATATAATATGCCAGCTGCCGAAGAACATGATGATCTGGCCGCTGCCCGGCGCGATGACGGGGACGATCATGAAGACCATCATGATCAGCGACATGACCTCTGCCATCTGCCGGCCGCCATAAATATCGCGGACGATGGAGATGGTGATGACGCGCGTGGCCGCCGAACCAATGCCCTGAATGAAGCGAAGCATGAGAAGGCCCGCAAAGGACGGCACGAGCGCGATCCCGAGCGCGGAACAGATATAGATGACGAGGCCGACCAGCAACGGCAGACGGCGGCCGAAACGGTCGGAAAGGGGGCCGTAGAAAAGCTGCGCCGAGCCGAAGCCCAGCAGATAAGCAGAAACGACAAACTGGCGGTGATTTTCGCTCTCGACGCCAAGGCTTGCGCCAATCTGTTGCAGCGCGGGAAGCATAATGTCGATCGCAAGCGAATTGACCGCCATCAGGAAGGCAGCGAGCGCAATGAATTCCCCTTTGCCCATGGGCAATCGGCCCGCGTGCACGGCTTGTGATGAATCTGTCACAATGAATTTCCCATAAACGGGCCAAGGCGCTGTTCAGCACAGCGCCTCGGACTCAAATACAGATTTGGAAACCGGGCGGTTGCCCGGTGACCGGACAGGTCAGGCGGCGCCGCGAACGGTGACGCCGCGTTCCTGCAGGTGCTGCTGCAACTCACCGGCCTGGAACATTTCCCGGACGATGTCGCAGCCGCCAATGAACTCGCCCTTTACGTAAAGCTGCGGGATCGTCGGCCAGTTGGAATAATCCTTGATGCCCTGGCGGATTTCGGAGTCAGCGAGCACGTTGATGCCCTTGTAGTCGACGCCGATGTAATCGAGAATCTGGACGACCTGGCCGGAGAATCCGCACTGCGGAAACTGCGGCGTGCCCTTCATGAAGAGGACGACGTCGTTGCTCTTGATTTCGTTGTCGATGAATTCGTTGATGCCGCTCATAGGGACTTAATCCTTTCCACAGGCGAGTTAAAGGCCCGCCGTTTGAAATCGTTAAGCTTAGATAGCATGTGATCGGCGGAATTCCAGCAGGCTCGGGCAAAAAAAAGAGCACCCTATCGGTTTGCGAACGGTGGATTGTTGCCCTTGCGTTACGCCCGCTGTCGGAGCGATGCGATATGGCGCGAGCGGTGAGCGTGCCTCAAGGTTACCCACCCGGATTTCGCCACAATTCTTTCGGATTGCGGCGCAGCAATTATTGCCGCTACGCGGCTACGAAAGAACGTAATGACATTGATTTCGAAAAGGGTCGTTCTCCATTTTCCGGGGTTCGAGCCGCTTGACGGGCGGGCTCACAGGGCGCGCTACGAACGCTCAGCAAAGCAAAGTGCGGCTGTCTGGAATTTCACTGTGCTTTCAGGCGACCCGGAATACGGACCGGGGTCAACACGCTTCAAAGTGAAGACGATCGCGGATGGCTGGGAAACCAATAGCCACATCCATGTCTTCGACCACAATGCTCTCGTGAAGAAGCTTAAGACAGGCAGTCAGGCGAAACAGATCCTGGCCGGCCTTTGGAGCGCGTTGCAGGTCATCGCCTATGGAGGGATGGCTGGCTATTTCCGGCATGCCTGGCGGTTTGGACTGTTCTTCATCTTTCCATTTCTGATGATGATCCTCGGCATTTCGCTCGGTGCAACGATCGCCGTGATACCGATTGCACTGGAATTGCCGGCTCTTCACCTGCTATGGAGTGTGACGCTGGCGTTGTGTTTCTTCGTCTTCGCGTTTCTACCCTTCGCCGAGCGCTTCTACACATTGCATCTTTTCGCGGACTGGCGGATGGCGGTGGCTCTCGCCCGGATGAGCGACGCGGTATTCAACCGGTGGCTCGATCACTGTGCCATGGCTGCCGCAACCGCCTTGTCGGAACCTGCGGACGAATATGTCATCTCATCTCACAGCATGGGCTCCAGCGTTGCTGTGCATGTGATCGGCATATTGCTTGAGCGGCATCCGGATATCTTCGCAGGCAAGAAGGTGATCTTTGCAACGCTCGGGTCGGCAATCCTGCAATGTGCATTGCTGCGTCATGCGAGGGTGCTGCGATCACGTTTGGGCCTCGTCGCGCGGTGCGAAAGCGTCAACTGGCTCGATGTCCAGTGTTTGACCGATGCCATCCATTTCTACAAGGTCCCGTTAGTAGCGGTTTGCGGACATGGGGATGCGCGCCCGGCGAAGATGATCTTCATTCGCGTGAAGCAGACGCTGACCGTTGAACATTATAGGAAGATCAAGAAGGACTTTCTGCGCGTGCACCGGCAGTACGTTCTGGGGCCGGACTTGCAGGCACCCTTCGACTTCACGCTGCTAACCGCTGGCCCGCGCTCAGGCATGGTCTTTGCTGAAGGCGGCTATAGCAAAATACCCGGCTTGTAACCGGGCATTTTGCGTTCGAGATCAATCAGGTGCCGATGTCTGCAGCGCCAGGGCATGCAATATGCCGCCCATATTTCCCTTGAGGGCCTCGTAGACCATCTGGTGCTGCTGCACGCGGCTCTTGCCGCGAAAGGCTTCCGCGACGACCTCCGCCGCATAATGGTCGCCGTCACCGGCGAGATCGCGGATGGTTACCTTGGCTCCGGGGATGCCTGCCTTGATCATGTCTTCGATGTCACCGGGTTTCATAGGCATGATCGTTACTCCTTGCGCATTATTCCGTGGCAGCGAGCGTGCCATGGCCTTCCATATAATCAGGGAACCATGATTCATGGGCGTCGCGCAATTGCTGAATTGGCAGCGACAGCAGATCGTCGACCACAAGCGTTTCGCCCTCGACTGTGCCGAGGCGGCGGAAGGGTACGCCTGCACCTTCGGCGTTGGCGCAAACGAAGTTTGCGACATCCGCCGGCACCGTCAGGACGTAGCGGGCCTGATCTTCGCCGAACAGCAGCGCGTGCAGCGCGCCCCTGCATTCACCGAGGCTGATCTTGAGGCCCTTACCCGACGCCATCGCCATCTCGGCGAGGGCGAGTAGCAGACCTCCGGAAGAAATGTCATGGCAGGCCGTTACCTGGCCGCTGCGGATGACCGAGCGCACGAAGTCGCCGTTACGGCGCTCAGCGAAGAGATCGACCTCGGGGGCCGGACCTCCGGTGCTGCCAACGATGTCACGCAGGTAGATCGACGAACCGAGATGGCTGCCGTCCGTGCCGATCATGATCACCTTGTCGCCATGCGACATGCTGCCGATGCGCACCATCTTCTTCCAGTCAGGCAGAAGGCCAACACCGGCGATCGTCGGTGTTGGCAGGATCGCAACACCATTGGTTTCGTTGTAAAGCGAGACGTTGCCCGACACGATGGGGAAATCGAGGACCCGGCAGGCTTCGCCGATGCCCTTCACGGCATGGACGAACTGGCCCATGATTTCGGGCTTTTCGGGATTACCGAAGTTCAGATTGTCGGTCGCCGCAAGCGGCTCTGCCCCGGTTGCCGTGATATTGCGCCAGCACTCCGCCACTGCCTGCTTGCCACCTTCGAATGGATCGGCCTCGACATAGCGCGGCGTCACGTCGGACGAAAATGCGAGGGCCTTGGTCGGATGGGTTTCGACCCGAACGACGCCCGCATCACCACCGGGAAGCTGAAGCGAGTTGCCCTGGATCAGCGTATCATACTGTTCGTAGACCCAACGGCGGCTTGACTGATTGGACGAGCCAACGAGTTGCAAGAGCGCCTGACCGTAGTCAGCGGGTGCAGCGACGAGGTTTGCAGGCAATGGCGCACGCTTGTCCGGTTCGCGCCACGGACGGTCATATTCCGGCGCCTGGTCACCGAGATCCTTGATCGGCAGGTTGGCGACTTCCTCGCCCTGATG
>Ga0075367_10001110_pt1 | contig 11153 bp, 7 predicted proteins | sample EndMethybrTD3032_FD_71399 | JGI IMG/M metagenome (GOLD analysis project Ga0075367, IMG submission 71399) | Populus endosphere microbial communities from Tennessee, USA - Endosphere MetaG P. TD hybrid TD303-2 | ecosystem: Host-associated > Plants > Roots > Endosphere | place: USA: Tennessee...
GTCCTGGAGGGCGTACACAGCGCGTGGAGCGACCGGCGCGACGAGGTCGCCGAGGTCGCGGGCAAGATCGTGCGGGATCTCGCCGGACGCGAGATCTCCTACGGCGGTCCCGACGCCCCCGGTGAGGAGGAGCTCGCCCAGGCGCTGCTCGGGCTCACCCGGGAGTACGACGCGCAGCGCGGCGGATTCGGCGGGGCGCCCAAGTTCCCGCCGTCCATGGTCGTCGAGTTCCTGCTCCGTCATCACGCCCGGACCGGGGCCGAGGGTGCCCTGCAGATGGCTCAGGACACGTGTGAGCGCATGGCTCGTGGCGGGATCTACGACCAGTTGGGGGGCGGGTTCGCCCGATACTCCGTCGATCGCGACTGGGTCGTCCCCCACTTCGAGAAGATGCTCTACGACAACGCCCTGCTCTGTCGCGTCTACGCGCACCTCTGGCGTGCCACTGGCTCCGAGCTCGCGCGCCGCGTCGCGCTGGAGACCGCCGACTTCATGGTGCGTGAACTCCGCACGAACGAGGGCGGGTTCGCCTCCGCCCTCGACGCCGACAGCGACGACGGCAGCGGCCGGCACGTCGAGGGCGTCCACTACGTCTGGACACCGGGACAGCTCGCGGAGGTCCTCGGCGACGAGGACGCCCGCCTCGCCGCCCAGCACTTCGGCGTCACCGAGGAGGGCACGTTCGAGCACGGCTCGTCGGTCCTCCAACTCCCGCAGCAGGAGAGCCTGTTCGACGCCGACAAGGTCGAGTCCGTCAAGAGCCGCCTCCTCGCCGCGCGCGCCGCGCGCCCCGCACCCGGCCGTGACGACAAGGTCGTCGCCGCGTGGAACGGCCTCGCGATCGCCGCGCTCGCCGAGACCGGCGCCTACTTCGACCGCCCCGACCTGGTCGAGGCCGCGGTCGGCGCCGCCGATCTCCTCGTGCGGCTGCACCTGGACGAGCAGGCCCGCCTCGCCCGTACCAGCAAGGACGGTCAGGTCGGCGCCAACGCGGGCGTGTTGGAGGACTACGCCGATGTCGCCGAGGGACTCCTCGCGCTCGCGTCCGTCACCGGCGAGGGCGTCTGGCTGGAGTTCGCCGGGTTCCTGCTCGACCACGTCCTCGTCCGCTTCGTCGACCCGGAGACCGGAACGCTCTACGACACCGCCGCCGACGCCGAGCAGCTGATCCGCCGGCCGCAGGACCCGACCGACAACGCGACGCCCTCCGGCTGGACGGCCGCCGCGGGCGCCCTGCTGAGCTACGCCGCCCAGACCGGCTCCGAGCCCCATCGCACCGCCGCCGAAAGGGCGTTGGGGGTCGTGAAGGCGCTCGGGCCGCGGGTGCCGCGCTTCATCGGCTGGGGGCTCGCCGTCGCCGAGGCGCAGCTCGACGGGCCGCGAGAGGTCGCGATCGTCGGACCGGCGCTCGACGACGACGGCACAAAGGCCTTGCACCGTACGGCACTTCTGGGTACCGCCCCCGGCACGGTCGTCGCGGTCGGCGCTCCGGAGAGTGACGAGTTCCCGCTGCTCGCCGATCGGCCCCTGGTCGGCGGTGAGGCCGCCGCGTACATCTGCCGTAACTTCACCTGTGACGCCCCGACGACCGACCCCGACCGTCTGCGGACCGCGTTGAGCAGCTGAGACGGCCGCGCGCGACAGACGATTACGCAACTCCTGATCGAATTGTTCACTCTCGGGGCTCGTTGTGATGAAACGCGCTCTTCATCGAAGGGGCCCGTCCACTTCACAGATCCCCCCTAATCTCTCCACATTGACGCGACAGTTGTTACTCGCTGTCGTGACAGGGGGCATTGGGGATCTGGGGGGATCTGTTGCTTACGTCTGTGTTCATCGCTGCCGTCTCGCTGGCCTTGTTCTGGATGGCGGCCTTCACCCTGTGGTGGCAGATGCACGCGTGGCGCACGCCCGAAGTGCTCGCCTCCACCCGCTTCAGCAGACCGGACGGGGACGAGCACGTCTCGTTCTCGCTGCTGCTGCCGGCGCGGCACGAACAGGCCGTGCTGGACCACACCATCCAGCGGCTGCTGGAGTCCACCCACACCGACTTCGAGATCATCGTGATCGTCGGGCACGACGACCCGGAGACCACGGCGGTGGCGGAGCATGCCGCCGAACGCGACCCGCGTGTCCGGGTGGTCGTCGACACCCACGAGAAGAAGAACAAGCCGAAGGCCATGAACACGGCGCTGCCGCACTGCCGCGGCGACGTCGTCGGGGTCTTCGACGCCGAGGACCAGGTCCACCCCGAGCTCCTCGCGCACGTCGACCACGCCTTCCGCACGACCGGTGCGGACGTCGTCCAGGGCGGGGTCCAGCTCATCAACTTCCACTCCAGCTGGTACTCCCTGCGCAACTGCCTGGAGTACTTCTTCTGGTTCCGCTCCCGGCTGCACCTGCACGCGCAGAAGGGGTTCATCCCGCTCGGCGGCAACACCGTCTTCGTACGCACGGATGTGCTGCGCGAGGCCGACGGATGGGATCCCAACTGCCTTGCGGAGGACTGCGACCTGGGTGTGCGGCTGTCGTCCGTCGGCAAGAAGGTCGTCGTCGCCTACGACTCCGACATGGTGACCCGCGAGGAGACCCCGGGCTCGCTGATGTCGCTGCTCAAGCAGCGCACCCGCTGGAACCAGGGCTTCCTGCAGGTCTACCGCAAGAAGGACTGGAAGCAACTCCCGGGCTTCGGGCAGCGGTTGCTCGCCCGCTACACCTTGATGACGCCGTTCCTGCAGGCCTTCTCCGGCGTGATCATCCCCCTCAACGCGGCGATCGCGCTCTTCCTCGACGTGCCCGTCGGGATCGCCTTCCTCACCTTCCTGCCGCTGGTCACCGCCGCGGTCACCTTCGTCTTCGAGGTCGTCGGACTGCACGACTTCGGCAAGCAGTACGGACTGCGCGTCCGTCTCGTCCACTACCTCAAGCTGATCGTGGGCGGCCCCTTCTACCAGGTCCTCCTCGCCGGGGCCGCGATCCGCGCCGTATGGCGTGAGCAACGCGGCCGCAACGAATGGGAGTTGACCAGCCATGTCGGGGCCCATCTCACCCAAGCCGAAGTGAACCGTGACATCCGAGAGGACGTCCCTGCGTGACCTCCACCCTTCCCGCGGTGACCACTCCCAAGGTCCCCGCGCAGCGGCAGCCTGCACCTGAAGTCGGTTCGACCGGTCGAACGGCCCCGCCGAAACGTCTCCTCTCCTCCCGCCCCGACCTCCTGCTGTGCGGCGCGCTCCTCGTGGCGATCCTCGTCGTGCAGGGCTGGAACATCGCCGACTACCCGACCCTCAGCGACGACGAGGGCACCTACCTGGCCCAGGCCTGGGCGGTGCAGCAGGGCAAGGGCCTCGCCCACTACACCTACTGGTACGACCATCCGCCCCTCGGCTGGATCCAGATAGCCCTGCTCACCTGGATCCCGTCGTGGTTCAGCCCCGGCTCGATGACCGTCGGCAGCATGCGCGTGGTGATGCTGGTCGTGTCCGCTGTCAGCGCGGTCCTCGTCTACGTCCTCGCCCGCCGCCTGTCCCTGCCCCGCTGGGCCGCCGGCCTGGCCATGGCCCTGTTCGGGCTCTCGCCGCTCTCGGTCGTCCTCCAGCGCGAGATCTTCCTCGACAACCTCGCGGTGATGTGGACGCTCCTCGCCTTCACCCTCGCAGCCTCCCCGAGCCGCCACCTCTGGCACCACTTCGGCGCGGGCCTCGCGGCCGCCACGGCCGTGCTCAGCAAGGAGACGATGCTCGTCGTCCTGCCGGCGCTCTTCGTCACCATGTGGCGGCACAGCCACCGGGACACCCGCAAGTTCGCGGTCACCGGAGCCGTCACCGCCTGCGTGCTGATCGGCTGCAGCTACCCCCTCTTCGCCCTGCTCAAGGGCGAGTTGATCCCGGGCGGCGGGCACGTGTCCCTCTGGGACGGCATCAAGTACCAGATGACCAGGCCCGGTTCGGGCTTCATCCTCGATGAGGCCTCCGGTTCCCACGGCGTCCTGCACTCGTGGCTCTACTACGACCGCGTCCTGCCGCTGGGCGGACTCGCCGGCGCCCTGCTGCTGGTGGCCACCTGGCGCTGGTCCGTCACCGCCCGCGCCCTCGCCGGGCCGGCCCTCACCATCACGATCCTCACCGCGCTGGCCATGCGGCCCAACGGCTACCTGCCCGCGATGTACGTCATCCAGGCGCTGCCGTTCCTCGCCCTGGTCCTCGCCGGAGCCACCGCCTCCGTCGCCCACGCCGTACTGCGCAGGTGGCGGCGCCCCGACGAGCAGCGCTGGAGGACGCGCGGCCGGTACGCACTCGCGGCCGTGCTCGCCCTCGCCGCCGGTGCCTACGTCGTCCCGAAGTGGTACGACGGCGACCGCACCGCCGTCACGACCGACGCCAACGCCCCCTACCGGGCCGCCTCCAAGTGGCTCAGCACCGAGGTCGCGGACCCGAAGGACACCCGCGTCCTCGTCGACGACGCGCTCTGGCTGGACCTCGTGCACGACGGGTACCGGCCCGGGCTCGGCGTCATCTGGTTCTACAAGGCCGACCTCGACCCGGCCGTGACGAAGACGATGCCGCACGGCTGGAAGGACCTCGACTACGTGGTCGCCTCCCCGACGGTGCGGCGCGACGCGGTCGACCTGCCCAACGTCAAGGCCGCCATTGAGCATTCGACCCCGGTCGCCACGTTCGGTACCGGAGCGGACCGGATCGAGATCCGGCAGATCCAGACGACCGGCACGACCGACGGAGGCGTCCGATGACCCACGAGTACACCGCTCCGGGCGAGCTGAACGACCCCGCCGTACACGGCACCGAAGTCGCCGAGCCCGGCGCCGTCACCATCGTCGTACCGACGTTCAACGAGTCCGCGAACATCCGCGAACTCCTGCACCAGATCACCGAGTCGGTGCCCTCCCGGCTGCCGTGCGAGGTCGTCTTCGTCGACGACTCCACCGACGACACCCCCGAGGTGATCTACGAGGCGGCCAGGGACTGCCCGTTCCCGGTCACCGTCCTGCACCGCGAGGAGCCGGTCGGCGGGCTCGGCGGCGCCGTCGTCGAGGGCATGAAGGCGGCCGGGTCGGACTGGATCGTCGTCATGGACGGCGACTGCCAGCATCCACCCTCCCTGGTACCGGAGTTGGTGGCCACCGGAGAGCGCGCGCACGCCGGGCTCGTGGTCGCCTCCCGCTACATCAAGGGCGGCAGCCGGGCCGGCCTCGCGGGCAGCTACCGCGTGGCCGTCAGCCGTGGGGCCACCTGGCTGACCAAGTCGCTCTTCCCCCGCACACTGCACGGCATCAGCGACCCGATGAGCGGCTTCTTCGCGATCCGCCGCAGTCACATCGCGTCCGAAGCCCTCAAGCCGCTCGGCTACAAGATCCTTCTGGAGCTGGCGGTCCGCAGCCGGCCCCGCCGGGTCACCGAGGTGCCGTTCGTGTTCCAGGACCGGTTCGCGGGCGAGTCCAAGTCGTCCGCGCAGGAGGGCTTCCGCTTCCTGCGCCACCTGGTCGGCCTGCGCACCGCCTCGCCGATCGCCCGCATGGTCGCCTTCGGCCTGATCGGCGCGAGCGGGTTCGTCCCGAACCTGGTCGGGCTGTGGGCCCTGACCAGGGCCGGAATGCACTACGTGCCCGCGGAGATCCTCGCCAACCAGCTGGGCGTCGCCTGGAACTTCGTGCTCATCGAGCACCTGCTGTTCCGCGACCGCCGTGCGCACCGGCACTGGTGGGACCGGGTCGGCCGGTTCGCCCTGCTCGCCAACGCCGACCTGGTGCTGCGCATCCCGCTGATCGCGCTGTTCGTGCACCGGTTGGGGCTGGGGGCCCTGTCCGCCACCGCGCTCGCGCTGGTGACGACGTTCGTCCTGCGCTTCGTGGGGACTGAAGCGCTGGTCTACCTCCCGCGCAGGGGGCGCGGCCCGGCGGCGGAGCCGCCACATCAAACGCCGTGAACGGCAGCAAGGAGAGCCGTGTGAACAGACAGCACGTCACCAGGTACCGAAGAAGGACGGCACTGGTCGGGGTGGGGGCCCTGACCGCCGGCCTGCTGCTCACCTCACCCCAGTCCGCCGAGGCGGCCAACCTCGTCAAGAACCCGGGCTTCGAGACGGACGGCACCGACGGGATGCCGTACTGCTGGGAGAAGTCCGGCTGGGGCGACAACGACTTCAGCTTCGAGACGACATCGGACGCCCACTCCGGGTCCAAGGCGATGAAGGTGACGCTGACCCGCCGGGTCGACGGCGACCGCAAGGCGCTGATCACCGAGTCGACGGACTGCGCGCCGGTGGTCACGGCGGGCAAGCAGTACGACCTGTCGCTCTGGTACAAGACGACCACGCCGGACGCGAACGTCACGCTGTTCCGGCACGACACCACGGCCGGCTGGCAGTACTGGACCGACCTCAAGACGCTGGAGATGCAGTCGAGTTGGACCCAGGCCTCGGTGCGCACGCCCGAGGTCCCGGCCGGCACCGACCGCATCACCTGGGGCGTCTCGGTCTACGGCACCGGCTCGGCGACCACGGACGACTACACGATGGACCAGGTCCCGGACGTCACCCCGCCCGCGACCTGCACCGGCACGGCCGACGAGTGCGCCAACGGCCGCTGGGACGTGCTGCCCACGCAGAACCCCGTGCGCTCCATGCACTCGGTCGTCCTCAACAACGGCAAGGTGCTGCTGATCGCGGGCTCCGGCAACAGCGAGGAGAACTTCGACGCCGGCACCTTCACGAGCGCCGTCTACAACCCGGCCGACGGCTCCTACAAGGTCATCCCGACCCCGAAGGACATGTTCTGCTCGGGCCACATCCAGCTGCAGGACGGCCGCGTCCTGGTGCTGAGCGGCAACAAGGCGTTCCCGGCGGCGGACGGTTCGCACGGCTACGAGGGCTACAAGGACTCGTACATCTTCGATCCGACGACCGAGACGTACAGCAAGACCAACGACCTCAACGACGGCCACTGGTACCCCTCGGCGACCGAGCTCGGCAACGGTGACGTCGTCTCCTTCGGCGGTCTGCGCGAGGACTCGACCGGCTCGGTGACCGCCGAGTACTGGTCGGACGCCGAGCAGAAGTGGCTGGCGCTGTGGCAGGTCAACCAGACCTGGTCGTACTGGGGTCTGTACCCGTCGATGATCCTGATGCAGGACGGCCGCCTCTTCTACTCGGGCAGCCATGTCTTCGGCAACAACATCCCGGGCACGGGATCGGCGATCTACGACTACAACGCCAACACGATCACGCAGATCCCGGGCCTGCAGAACAAGGACCAGCGCGACCAGTCCGCGAGCGTGCTGCTGCCGCCGGCGCAGGACCAGAAGGTCCTGACCATCGGCGGCGGCAACATCGACTCCAACCCGGAGGGCAACCGCCTGACGGACGTCATCGACCTCAAGCAGGCCAACCCGTCCTACGTCGCCGGGCCCCCGATCCCGCAGGGCACGGTCGACCTCGGCAACGGCAAGGTCCCCGAGACCGGCAACCAGGGCAAGATGTACGTCTCCGCCGTACTGCTGCCCGACGGCAAGGTGCTGGAGACCGGCGGCGGTCTGCACAACCGGGCCAACCCGGTCTTCGAGGCCTCGATCTACGACCCCGACAGCAACACCTTCGACCCGGTGGCCGCCGACCCCGAGGCCCGCGGCTACCACTCGTCCGCGTTCCTGCTGCCCGACGGCCGCGTCATGGCCACCGGTGACAACCCGGGCAACGGCACCTGGAACCACAACGTGTCGATCTACACGCCGCCCTATCTCCTCAAGGGCACACGCCCGACGATCACTTCGGTGATCGACAGCGAGTGGAACTACGGCGACACCCAGCGGATCACCGTCGACCGGCCCATCGCCAAGGCCGAGTTGATCCGCCCGGCCGCCGTCACCCACTCCTCGGACCCGAACCAGCGGTTCGTGGACCTGCCGCTGTCCGTCGACGGCAACAACGTCGACCTGAACGTGACGAGCAACCCCAACGTGGCCCCGCCCGGCTGGTACATGCTCTTCGCGGTCGACGCCAACGGCGTTCCGTCGGTGGCCAAGTGGGTGCACCTGCAGGGCCCGCAGGCCCTGAGCGCCGACACCGCCGACGCGCACGTCCACTCCTTCGCGGACTCCCTGGAGGGCAAGGTCATCAAGCCCGGGAAGAAGCGGAAGTCGCAGAAGGTGTCCGTCACCATCTCCGGCTGCGACCGGCACTACGGCTCCATCAACGTCTGTGTGCCGACCGTCTTCCCGAAGGGCGTGAAGAAGACCGCGGCCTCCCGCTGCGCCTGGCTGAAGAAGAACGACTACGGCCGCCTGAAGGTCAACGGAAAGGACGACCCGCTGGGCCTCGACCCGAACAGGGACGGGCTCGCCTGCGGAAAGGCGGACGTCAGGCGCCGCTGAGGATCAGCAGGCCCAGCGTGAACTGAAGTACCCACTGCAGTACCACGGCCCCGGCCCGGGCGGGCATCGCCCGGTGCCGGGGCCACACCAGTACCGCCACGCCGGTGTTGGCGGACGTGCTGTGTTCATGCCGCCGTCCCATCGCGCCGGCCCGGGCGCGGTGAGCGGCGGGGGTACTCAACCCTCCTGGGCACGCATGCTCAACGCGCGCTCCACGATGGCCACCAGCTGTTCGTGGTGTGCGCCCTTCCAGTACGCGCGTCCGCACGCCCGGCACTGCGCGAAGACGTCGTACGAGCGCTGGGTCCCGCCGTGCAACTGGTCCGCCACCTCTTCCTTGGTGGCCTCCTTCAGGAGGCCGTTGCAGGCGGTGCAGCGGGTCCAGGGGCGCAGCTCGGGCCGGAACCGGTCGAGGATGTCGCGGAGTTGGTCCTCGGGGCGGGTGCTGTAGACGTAGGCGCCGGACCACAGTTCGCGGCGCCTCAGCAGGCCCCGGTCGCGGCTGAGCATCACGCGCTGCTCGGCGGCCGAGCGGGCGGCGAGGGCCGGGTCGCCGATGTCCGTCGACTCGTACGCCGTGTCCACGCCGAGCAGGCGCATCCGGCGGGCGAGGGTGCCGAGATGGACGTCGAGGAGGAAGCGGAGGGGAGCTCCGGGGACCTGCTGGGGGCGGGCGACGGACCTGACCTCCACGCGGTCGCCGGCTGCGGGGACGTAGGAGACCGGGACCTCGCGGCCGTCGACCCGGAGGGCTCCGACCTCGGTGAGCGGGACGCCCGCCGACTCGACGGCATGGCCGAGGGTGGAGACGCCGTCGGTGACGAGGGTCCGGCTCAGCCCGCGCGGGACGAAGACGGCGAGGTCAGGGGCGAACTCGACGTGGATCTCGGGACCGTTCACCCGGTCAGGATGTCACGGTAGGGGGCGTGGAGCTCAGGGCTTTTCGGTGGGGAGGCCGTGCTCCAGGACGTCCAGGGCCTGGCGCATGAGGTCCCTCAGGTCGCCCTTGAAGTCGTTCTCCGCCCAGTACATGGAGACCTCCATGAGGCCGCCGATCAGGGACATCGCGTAGACGCGGACCCTGAGGTCGTCCGGCTCCAGGCCGAAGTGGTCGGCGATCGCCCCGCACAGCATGCGCCCGGTCTCCGACATGCTCTCGAACATCCGGGAACGGACGGCGGGGACCTGGACCCCGAGATGCGCCCGCATCTTGATCATCTCGGGGTCCTCCCGGGTGGTCAGTTCGATCGCCGTCTGCAGGATGTGCCGCAGCGAGTCCATCCACGGCTCGCCGGCCGGCCGTGCGCGCAGCTCCTCCAGCATCAGCGGGTCGTACTCGTCCGTGAGGACGATGTCCTCCTTGGTGGGGAAGTAGCGGAAGACGGTCGACGGCGACACCTCCGCCCGGTCGGCGATCTGCTCGATCGTGGTGGCGTCGTACCCCTGCTCCTTGACCAGTGCGAACGTCGCCGAGCGGATCGCCTCGCGGGTCTTGATCTTCTTGCGCTCGCGGAGGCCGAGCCCGGGGCGGTCGGCGGGGGACAGAGGGGACTGTGCGGCCGTCATGCTGGTCATTGTCGGGCATCCACGGTCGGGGTGACCATGTCCGGGGTGTCCTGCGCGGCCTTGGCAACCTGCGTACTCGGCAGGAACGCCGCGGCCAGCAGCGCCGACACGAGCGCGGCGGCCCCGCACACCAGGAACACCAGGGCCATGCCGTGGACGTACGCGCTGTTCGCGGAGGCGACCAGATGGGCGGAGTGCGCCTTCTCGGCGACGATGTGCGCCGCGACCACGGAGTCCCCGGCGGTGTCGGCCGCCTTGGCGGGCAGCCCGGTGACGTCGAGCCGGTCCTGGAAGGTGCTGGAGAGCAGGCTGCCGAGCAGGGCGATTCCGATCGCGCCGCCGACCTGACGCAGCGTCATGAGCAGCCCGGAGCCGCTGCCGGCGCGGTCGCGGGGCAGAGCGCCGAGGGCGCCGCCCATGGCCGGCATGAGCGAGAAGCCGAAGCCGAGACCGGTGACGGAGAGCCACAGCGCGGTGAAGCCGTAGCCGGAGTCGGTCGTCGTACGGCTGCCGAGGAGCGCGGCGAAGGCCAGTACCACCAGGCCGGCGCTCACCGTGGCGCGGGCTCCGAAGCGGACGGCGGCCTGGGGGGCCGTCCGGGAGGCGACCAGGATGCCGCCCATCATCGGCAGCAGCCTAAGGCCGGTGCCGAAGGCGTCGTTGCCGAGGACCGCCTGGAGGTAGGGCGGCAGCACGAACAGCAGGCCGGACAGGACGAACATCACCAGGGTCGCGGCGATCGTGTTGAACAGGAAGCCGCGGTGGGCGAGGAGGCTCATGTCGAGCATGGGGCGCTCGACCCGCCGCTCGCGCAGGACCAGGGCGGTGATGAGGGCGACGGCCGCCACGAGCATGGCCAGGACCAGCGGGTTCCCCCAGCCGCGGGTGGGGGCCTCGATGATCGCGTAGACCAGGGCGCCGAGGCCGGTCGCGGTGAGCGCGGTGGAGACGGTGTCGACCCTGGGGGAGGCGGGGTCGCGGGTCTCGGGGAGCAGGAAGACGCAGGCGGCGATGCCGATCGCGGCCATCGGGACGTTGACCAGGAAGACCGAGCCCCACCAGAAGTGGTTCAGCAGCCAGCCGCCGATGATCGGGCCGAGCGGCAGGCCGAGCGCGGAGGCGGCGGTGACGATGGCGGTGGCCTTGGGCTGCTCGTCGGCGGCGAACAGGGTGGGCAGCACGGAGAGCGCGAGCGGGGTGACC
>Ga0075367_10001111_pt1 | contig 11151 bp, 10 predicted proteins | sample EndMethybrTD3032_FD_71399 | JGI IMG/M metagenome (GOLD analysis project Ga0075367, IMG submission 71399) | Populus endosphere microbial communities from Tennessee, USA - Endosphere MetaG P. TD hybrid TD303-2 | ecosystem: Host-associated > Plants > Roots > Endosphere | place: USA: Tennessee...
GTCCTCGGGCTCGAGGCTCATGCCCTCGAGGTTCAGCTCGTCCTCGGTCGGGATGATGCCGACCGGGGTCTCCCGGCCACTGACCTCGCCGTTCTTGAGCCGCAGCAGCCACAGCAGCGGGCGCAGGTTGTCGCGGTAGCCCGGCCAGAGGAAGTGACCGTCCTCGGGGTCGCGTTGGAACCAGTTGACGTGCGCGAAGATCGGCTGCTCCTTCGCCGCCCCGACGATCTTCAGGTAGTGGGCGGCGTAGTCACCCTCGCCATAGGCCATGAAGGGCCGGTTGGACATCGGGTCGTAGCGCAGCACGCCCTCCTTGCCCTCGGCCGCAGCGGTGGCCTCGGCGCCGAGGGTGAGGCCGTCGTAGACACCTTCGGCCAGGTCGGTGATCGCGCGGATCAGGGGCTCCCGGTCACGTGTGCGGCCACCGAAGATGATCGCGTCGATGGGCACCCCGGTCGCGGCGTTGTAGTCGGGCGCGATGTTGGGGACGTTGTCCAGGGTCGTGGTGAACCGGCTGTTGGGGTGCGCCCAGGGGCTGTCGTCACCGGGCTCACGGTCGGCGATCGGAGCGCCGCTCCAGTCCAGCCAGCCGTGCACCTCGGCCGGCGGTTCGGGGGTCCTCCCCTCCCACCAGACCTCCTGGGTCGTGGGGTTGTAGGCCACGTTGGTGAAGATCGTCCCGGTGCCCTCGCCGACCGAGCGCAGGGCGGTCGGGTTGGTCCTCTCGTTGGTGTCCTTCGCGACCCCGAAGACGCCGTACTCCGGGTTCATCCCGTAGAGCCGGCCGTCGGACTCGTCGACCCACAGCCAGGCGATGTCATCGCCGTAGAACGCCACGTGATACCTCTCCCCCAGCGCGTCGGGGGCCAGCATCATCGCGAGGTTGGTCTTGCCCGAGGCGCTCGGGAACCCACCGCAGATGTGGTAGGTCCGACCGGTCTCCTTGTCGTGGATCCCGATCAGCATGTACTGCTCGGCGAGGAACGTCCGCGACGCCCAGCCGTCGTAGGCGCCCTGGCGCAGGCCGTGGGCGATCTTGCCGAGCAGCGCGTTGCCTCCGTACGACGAGCCGAAGTGCAGGATCGTCCGCTCGTCGGCCACGGTCACGAAGTAGCGCTGGTCGGCGTCGGTGCCCTGACCCAGCTCCGCCAGGTCGCCGGTCACGTGGACCGCACGCACGAACATGTCGGGGTCCTCGAGGTCCTCGAGGTACTCCGCACCCACGCGCGACATCCGGATCATGTGCAGCACGACGGTGCGTGAGTCGGTGACCTGGACGCCCGCGGCCCACGGAGCCAGTGCGTTCCCGGGCGGCGCCATCAGGTAGGGGATGACGTACATCGTCTTGCCCCGCATCGCGCCGCGCATCCGGTCCTCGAGCAGCGGACGCATCTCGGCGGCCGGGCGCCAGTTGTTGTAGACGCCCTTGTCCTTCGGATCGTTGGTCGCCACGATGGTGCGCTCCTCGGAGCGCGCCGTGTCCTTGTGGTAGCTGCGCGAGTAGTACCGCCCCTGCCCTGCGGGCTGCAGCTCCCCCGCATCGAGCGCCTCCTGGACCAGGCGTGCGTCGTCGGCCGGGCTCACGACCTCGATCTCCTCGGCGCCGGTCAGGTCGGCCCAGTAGCCCACGTACTCGCGAACCCTTGGATTCGCCAGACCCGCCACCTCCAGAACCGCGTCAACACTTGTCACTTGTCGGTCGACCTTTCCAAGAGGAGATCGAGGATCGGTACCGATTAGAACAGCAACTGCACGCGGGAGGCACCGTTCGGCTCGCGCGCCGGTGGCGCCGAGCTCTTCTGACGAATGGCTCAGCGCAGTGCCGAGGCGCGACCAGTGGCCGTGGTCACCGGGAGACGGGACCACTGACAGCGGCGCTCGAGCCGGGGTCGGAGTCACGCACCAGCGCGGAGAAAAGGTCGACGTACTGCTCCAGGTGCCGATCCCCCAGGAACTCCGCCAGCACCCGGGCGTGGGCCGCATCGCCCAGCCGACCCGCCAGTGCGGTGTCGGAGAGAACACGTCGCAGCACGTCCGCGAAGCCCTCGATGTCGAAGGGGTCCACGAGCAGACCGTCGCGGCCCTCGGTGATCTGGTCCTGGATCCCGCCCACCTTGCTGGCCACGACGGGCCGCCCCTTCCACATGGCTTCGGTGACCGTGAGCCCGAAACCCTCGACGAGGCTCTTCTGCACCACGACGGAGGCGTGTCGCTGCAGCGCGTTCACGATGATCGCGTTCTCGTCGACGTCGTCCATCGGGATGGAGGCCAGGTGCACGCGGCCGCGGATCACCTCCGGAAGATGGTTCCACTCCTCCGTGCAGTCGCGGAGCACCTCGGCGCCCTCGGGGTCGTCGGTCACACCGGAGACGTCCGGCCCGGCGAGCATGAGGTGCGCGCCGTCCAGGTCGTCGTCGGCGACCGCGAGGACGAAGCCCTCCAGCACCCCCGCCATGTCCTTGAGCCGGTCCCACCTGCTCACCTGGAGCACCAGTGGTACGCCGGCCGGCAGTGGGCCGCCGATCAACAGGCCGGAGCCACGATGGGCCACCCAGGCGGCCGTGCCGTCGCGCCGGACGAAGTCGACCGGTCCGGGCCGGGCGCCGTCCGCGACCAGCCCCGCCCCGGCCAGGACGGCGCTGACGTCCTCCGGACGCAATGGCATGTTCTTGACGGCGAACGGGTCGATCGACGGTGGGATGACGACCAGCCGCTCGTCCTCGACCCACTGCGGTGCGTAGTCCCGTCTGGAGAACACCAGCGCCTGTGCCTGCCCGAGGTAGGGGCGGAGGAACTCCCACGCCGCCTCGGTGCGGTGGTTGGGCCGGTCGCGTCCCACGTGGCAGCGCCAGACCACCTTGGCCCCCAGGTCGCGCAGCCCCCCTGCGAGCCCGGCGGTCTGGGGATCGTGGAGGAGGACGATGTCGCGACGCGAGACCCGCTGGGTCAGGTCCGCGAGGTTGGCGCGGAGCACCGACTCGTAGTGCGCGTGCTCCTCCGGCCCGAGGGGCCCGCCGTCGCCCGGCTCTCCGTGCAGCTCGTTGTGCAGCCGCTTCGTGATCGCGAAGAAGTGCGGGTCGCCGTCCAGCACCAGCCACCGGTTCTCGATGCCCGCCCCGTTGCCGTAGGCGAGCAGGGTCTGCAGCATCTCGGCCACTCCACCGCCGTGCGCCGTGGCGTTGACGTGCCACACCACCCGGTCGCCGAACGTGGCGCGCGCCCGCTCGGCGGCGGCCTCGAGACGCTCCACCCTGTCGACCGGGAGGATCGCGGCGAGCCGCTCGAGCGAGATGGGCCGGACGCTGACCTCCTCCATGGACCCCATCGTCTCGCGTCCGCGGGCTACCGCCCAGGGACGTTGGTCGCACCACCCCGGGCGGGCTGGAACGCGTGGGGTGACAAGGTCCCGCGGGCACGGGACCAACGGCCCGCACGTCATGGACTGCTGCCTCTGACCCGAGCCGACCGCTGCGCGAAGGATGAAGTGGCAAGGCAGGTGCAGGACTACAGGAAGGGAAGGCCATGTCCCAGCTCCACAAAGAACACGCGGCCGTCGCCCAGACCGGCACAGAGGCTGCCCCCAGCAGCTTCGCCCGACAGGCTCTGGCGGTGCTGCGGATCGCGTTCGGGCTCACGTTCCTGTGGGCCTTCTTCGACAAGCTGCTGGCCCTCGGCTTCGGCACCGGCCGCAGCGTCAACCCGGAGACCGGCGTCGAGACCGTCGACCGGTTCGGTGACGCGGCCTGGATCAACGGCGCCAGCCCCACGGAGGGCTTCCTCAAGTTCGGCGCCGACGGCCCGTTCAAGGACTTCTACAACTCCATCGCCGGTGACTGGTGGGCCGACTGGCTGTTCATGCTGGGCCTGCTCGGCATCGGCCTCGCCCTCACCTTCGGCATCGGCATGCGCATCGCCGCCGCAGCTGGCGCGCTGCTCTACGTGTTGATGTGGACCGTCGTCCTGCCCCCCGACAACAACCCGGTGCTGGACGACCACCTCCTCGGCGCCGTGACGCTCGTCGTCCTCGCCGCCTTCGGTGCCGGCGACACCTGGGGCCTCGGCCACTGGTGGAAGCAGCACTCGCTCGGCCGCGACTACCCCGTCCTGCGGTGACCGGTCCGTTCACGAGCGAGGTTCGTGAACGACACAGCCGACGGTCTCCCGGCCCCCCAGGTCGGGAGACCGTCGGCTGTCGCCACGTCCCGCCGTCGTGACCGTTCGGACGGACGTTGCTGGCGGCGGCACTCCGGGCCAACCCGGAGGGTCGTCAGTCGGTCGTCTCGATCGACGCGGCGGACTGGGTCTCACCTGTCGACGGATCGTGTTCGACACCGCTGCCGGTCGCCCACCAGCTGGCCAGCAGGCTCAAGGCGTCCTGGGAGGGTGACCCCGGCTCGGCCGTGTAGGCCACCATGCTCTGGGTGGGGTCGCCGGCGAGCGGGAAGGACTCGAACGACAGGTCCATGTCGCCGACGACCGGATGGTGGACCAGCTTCACCCCGGTGCTGTGGATCCGGACGTCGTGCGCGGCCCACCGGACCCGGAAGTCGTCACTGCGGGTGGACAGCTCCCCGATCAGGTCGGAGAGTCCCCGGTCGTAGGGGTTGCGGCCGGCCTCGGCGCGCAGCAGCGCGACGGTGTCATTGGCGACGCGGTCCCAATCGCGGAAGAACTCGGTCGCCTGCTGGTCGAGGAAGACGAACCTGGCGGTGTTGGCCGGCCTGACCGGGTCGGCGTACATCGGTGAATAGACCGCGGACCCGAGGTCGTTGGCGGCCAAGAGGTCGAGGCGCCCGTTCAGCACGAACGCTGGCGCGCCGGTCATCGAGTCCAGCACGCGTTGGACCGTCGGCCTGACCCGCTGCGGCGCGGGCCGGCGGCGCGGCGCGCGGGTCGTGCCCGCGGTGCGGAGCAGGTCGAGCAAGTGGGCCCGCTCCGCCTCACTGAGCTGCAGCGCCCGGGCGATCCCCTCGATGACGCTGTCCGAGACGCCGGTGGCGGAGCCCCGCTCGAGCCGGACGTAGTACTCGCTCGAGATCCCCGCCAGGGCGGCGACCTCCTCGCGGCGCAACCCCGAGACCCGTCGACGTTCGCCGCCATAGACCGGCAGGCCGGCCTGCTCCGGGCTGATCCTCGCCCGTCGCGTGCCCAGGAACTCCCGGATCTGAGCACGTACGTCGCCACGTACGTCGCGGTGATCGTCGTTCCTGCCTGGCACGTCCTTCACTTTACGAGCGCGTCCTGGGTGTTGGGGGGCCCTGCGAGTACCCCCTCAGCAGGGTCTCCCACCACGCTCCGTCGGCTGGTTCCGTGGTCGGCACCACCGCCGACCAGGCGGAGACGACGACGAGAAGGATCTCCTGATGAAGCACGTATCCCTGGGCCAGCTGGACGTCTCCCGGATCGGTCTGGGCGCGATGACGATGGCGGGCACCTACACCACCGGCGGAGGCCTCGACGACGCCGAGTCGATCCGCACCATCCACCGCGCCCTGGACCTGGGCGTCACCCACATCGACACCGCCGAGATCTACGGCCCGTTCCACAGCGAGGAGCTCGTCGGCCAGGCGATCAAGGACCGGCGTGACGAGGTGGTGGTGGCCACGAAGTTCGGCTTCGTCTCGCACTCGGGCGCTGAGCGTCGTGTCCGTGTGCTCGACAGCAGCCCGGCGAGCGTCCGCGCCGCCGTCGAGGGTTCACTGAAGCGGCTGGGCACCGACCACATCGACCTGTACTACCAGCACCGGGTCGACCCGAACACTCCGATCGAGGACACCGTCGGCACCCTGTCCGAGCTGGTCGCCGAGGGCAAGGTCCTCCACCTCGGACTGTCCGAGGCCGGCCCCACCACGATCCGCCGCGCCCACGCAGTCCATCCGGTCGCAGCTCTGCAGACCGAGTACTCCCTGTGGACCCGTGACCCGGAGGCCGAGCTGCTCCCGCTCCTGCGTGAGCTCGGCATCGGCTTCGTCCCTTACTCGCCTCTCGGTCACGGCTTCCTCACCGGGGCCATTCGCTCGGTCGACGACTTCACCGACGACGACTGGCGCAAGACCAACCCGCGCTTCACCGGTGAGAACTTCCAGCGCAACCTGCGCGTCGTCGACGAGGTCGAGGCGATCGCCGCAGAAGCCGGCGCCACCCCGGCGCAGATCGCCCTCGCCTGGCTGCTCGCCCAAGGCGGCGACATCGCCCCCATCCCTGGCACCCGGCGGGTCGCCCGCGTCGAGGAGAACACCGCCGCCGACGAGATCGAGCTCAGCACCGACCAGCTTGTCCGGCTGAACGACCTCACCCCGGCCGAGGGAGAACGCCACGACGAAGCGAACATGGCCACCATCGACAGCTGACAGGCGAGGAAACAGCAGTGCGGTGGGTCGAGCAGTGGCGATGCCACGCTCCCATCAAGTCACGCCGGCCGGTCCATCACACCCAGCGCCGACAAAACGCATGACCATCACCCGAAAGCGAGCGACTCCAGGGGCGCCAGCACCTCCACCGACCGCCTTCTCCCGTGGTAGCTCCCGGGGCGCGTACTACGGCTGTGGTACCCGCCTCGGTGTGATCACCGAGGCACAGCTCCCGAGTTCGGCGACCCCCGGAGGTTCAGGACCGGTCACCGCCAGCCGAAAGCGACACCGCTGATCGGTGACCACTCGCGGGGTCGCGCCAGGCCGTGACGACCACGACGCACGCGAGCAGGACCAGGCCGGCGCAGCGGATCAGGACGGCGTCCAGCGGCGGGCCCCAGGGTTGGAACTGGATGACCGACCAGGTGGCGGGCACGAGCCAGAGGGCGAGCGAGACGCAGAGGACGCCGACCAGCGCTGCGTACGTGGGCTGCGAAGCGTTGCCCCAGGCCCACACACCGAACCCGATCGCCGGCCCGGTCAGCAGCAGCGCCAGCATCTGGAGGCCGGCCGCGCGCGTCGGCATCGCCGGGTCCTGGAGCCCGGCCAGCACGACCGCGAGGATCGCGAGGGGCAGGGCCAGCACGAGCCCGGCCAGCAGGCGGGAGCCGCAGCGGACCCACCGCGGATGAGGGGTCGCGGCGGCGACCTCGGTCGCAGGGTCCTCCGCGGTCGCGGCGAGCGCACAGGCCAGAAGGGTGGCCACCCCGATCCGCACCTGGTCCGCATGGCCGGCCTCGGCCAGTGGCACGGCAGCGACGGCTAGGAGACCAGCGACGCCCGCACAGATCAGCACTGGCGGCCGGGCCACCACCACCCGCCAGGACGCCCGCAGCAGCAAGCCGCTCACGGCAGCTGGGTCACCCCGCCCCAGATCGCGAGCGCGAGGAATGCGGCGCTGAGCGCCAACGCCGGCCAGCGCACTCGGGCCACCCGCAGCCAGGCGGCGCATCCGGCCAGTCCGGTCATCCCGAGCAGGTAGACCACGTGAGCACCCGGGCTGCCGGCCTCGAGCGCGTACCAGGCGCGGCCCTCGTACGGGCCCCAGTCGACCCAGCTCACCAGCGGGCCGAGGTACGCCCCGGGGCCGTTCTCGTTCGACGACAGCGCGACGCTGCCCGCGACCAGGGCCACCATGGCGAGCACGGGTACGACGCGCTGCGGCAGCCAGAGGCCGAGCATGATCCCGAGCAGGGCGCCGCCGAGGACGGTCACCGGACCTTGGATGACGTGCCCCACGCCGGGCGCCTCGACGTACACGTCCTGCCACACGAAGTAGGCCCGGATGGCGACGTTCAGGCCGAGCGCGATCAGCGCGGGGATCGATGCCGCGACCAACAGAGCGAGGACGCGCTGCTGCCGCGTTGCGGGCACGGACCCGACGAGCTCGCCACCCCCCGCGCGCTGGTCGCGGGTGGTCACCATGTGCGCGGCAAGGACGCAGAACAGGCCGGGATAGAACGTCGGCCCGGTGGTGACCATGTCGAACGCGCTGATGGACTCGGCGTCCGCCACGTTGACGGCGAACATGAAGGCCAGGAGTCCCCAGCCGACCAGCGTCGCTGGATGGGTCACCAGCCGGCGGGCTTCCTTCGCGGCGAGGACGGGTACGACCGGCCACTGGGCGCGGTGGGCCAGGGCGACGGTGGTCATACCCCGACCACCGCGTCGCCGGCTGAGGGTCCGACCAGCAACAGGTAGGCGTCCTCGAGGGACGGTGCCGTCAGCTGCGCACCGGCCGGCGGGTCGCCGACGTGGTGGTAGCTGCCGCCCCCGAGTCGGTACGCCGCAACGGCGCGTCCGTCGCGTCCGTCGTCGACCCAGACCCGGCCATCCGCCTGACCGACCAGCTCAGGCACGGTCCCAGCGAAGAGGGCCCGTCCGTGGTCGATCACCACCACCCGGTTGCAGAGTGCGGCGACGTCCTCGGTCTGGTGGGTGGAGAGGACGACGGTGCGGCCGACGCCGGCCTCCGAGACGATGTCGCGGAACCGGAACCGTTGCTCGGGGTCGAGCCCGACCGTGGGTTCGTCCAGCACCAGGAGCTCGGGTTGGCCGAGCAGGGTCTGCGAGAGGGCGAGGCGACGGCGCATCCCGCCGGACAGCGCCCGCACCTTCTTGGTCGCCACGTCGTGGAGCCCCACCAGCCTCAGCACGCGGCGTACCTCGTCGTGCCGGGCCGCCGTCGCAGTGTGCTCCTTGAGCACGGCCAGGTAGTCGACGGCCTCGAAGGCGGTGAAGCCCGGTGGGAAGCCGGCGTCCTGGGGGAGGTAGCCCAGCGCCCTGCGGATCGCCAGTCGGTCGCTTGCGACGGCCGGGTCCCGATCGAGGATCCGGAGCCGGCCCTCCCTCGGCGACGCCACGGTGGCGAGAGCACGCAGGAGCGTCGTCTTGCCCGCACCGTTGGGGCCGAGCAGGCCGGTGACGCCGACGCCGGCGCTGATGTCGAGCCCGTCCAGAGCCCGCAGCCGTCCGTAGGTCGAGACGAGTCCCTCGCCTTGGATGGTGTCCTCGCTGCGCGTGGTCATGGCGCTCTCCGGATCTGCTCGTCGAAGCTCGCCTGGCGGATCACGAGGAGAGCGAGGCTGGTGACCAGTACGCCGACACTCGTCAGCTGGACGGCGAAGGAGGCCGCCAGGAACGGGTCGTGGTGGCGTATCCAACCCGACGCGACCAGCACCATCCAGGCTCCTGCGAGCGTGCCCGCGAGGGGCAGCGCAGGAAGGCGCGGGGTGAGCACCAGCACGACGCCGGTCAGAGCAAGGGACGGCAGCAGACACCCCATCGCCAACCAGCTCGGGCCGGGGAGCAGCAGGGCCAGCGCGGCCGCCGGGAGCAGGGTGCAGGCGACGACTGCCGCAGTGCGCACGAGCAGCAGGCGCGACATCGGGTACGGCGCGGCAGCAACCATGCCGCGTGACGGATCCATGTCGCCCCCGAACGCTGCAGCGACCGAGATCATCGGCAGCACGGGCGCCAGTGTCATGAACAGGACGACGCCGCCCGTGGAGGTGTTGGCCGCCAGCTCGGCCAGCACCAGGACGAACAGGACGGCAGTCAGCCAGCTCCCGCGCAGGGACGGCGTCACACTGAGCAGGCGTGCCATGGAGTCAGACATCCCGCAGCTCCGGAGCAGTCGCTCGAGAGGGCGGCTGGGGGGCGCCTGGACGCGCTCGAGGACGCCGGCCCAGATGCGATCGCTGCGCTGCGGTTCGGCGTACGGCACGAGGAGGTCGCGGCACTGGCCGCAGCCGATCAGGTGTTGCTCGATCGAGGCGGACACGTCCCGGCCCGCCTGACCCGACGTGTAGTGCTCGGCCAGCTCGTGGTCGAGGTGCCAGGTCTGCGCGGTCATGCGAGCTCCTCTCGCAGGGCCCGGCGGGCCCGCATCATGCGTGTCTTCACGGTGCCGGGCCGCAGCCCGAGCAGGTGTCCGGCCTCGCGGGTGGTCAGGCCGTCGAGCACCGTGGCCTGCACCACGGAGCGCAGCTCGGGGGCCAGTCGGTCCAGCGCCCCGCCCAGGTCGCCGTACGTCACGCCGAGCAGGACCCGGTCCTCTGCCGACTCGATGACCGACAGGTCGACCTCCCTGACCAGGGCCATCGCCGGCGGTCGCCTGCGGAACGCGTCGACGAGCCGCCGGATCGCGATCCCCCACAGCCACGCGGCCGGCTCACCCTTCCCGGTGAACCCTTTGGCACTGCGCCACACCGCGACGAACGTGTCCTGGATGACCTCGTCGACGATCGACCGATCGGCGCACCGACGCGAGAGCCGGACCGAGAGCCAGACGACGTGCCGGCGATAGAGGGTTTCGAGCGCGTCGGAGCTGCCGGCTGCCACCTGGGCGAGCAACTCTCTGTCGCTGACGTCCTCCATGTAGACCTCGTCTTCGTTGCGAGCCTAGAAGCCAACGGTCAGACAGGCCAGACGTGCGCCGGCAGTGCCCGAGTCGCCGGGTCCGGTGTGGGTGTGCTCGGCGTGGATGATCACCGAGTGCGCACGGCGGTCCGGGTCGAACTGCCAGAGCACCCGGGTCTGCGCGACGCCGTTGCCCTCGTCGTCGGTCTCCAGGTCCAGCCAGATCTCGTTCCGGGGGTTCGCATAGGTCGGGTCCACCGACGGCACTACGGGGTCCTGGACGTGCTGGAAGTGCGGGCCGGCCGCCGCGCCGGTTGCGCCGCAGGCATTCACGTGGGCATGGGCGCCGTACTCGGTGTTGGGGCGCAGCCCCCAGACGTGCAACGTCACGATCGTCGCTCCGGCTGAGTTGTACACGGCCTGGACACGAGCCGAGGCGCCTGCCGGGACAGCGGCGGAATAGGTGACGAGCGGCCCGTCGCTGCGCACCCGGTCTGCGCCCGCCAGAGCAGGAGACGCCACGAAGAGTCCCACCGCCCCGAGGGCCGCGACCGTGGGACCGAGACGGGTGAGGATCTGGTTCATGGGGTGCCTCCTTGCTCGGGACTGCTGTCACCCTGCATGTCGTGCCAGAGGCTCGGAACGGTTCACGCGCGGTGGGCAGCTCCACCCCGGAAGCGACCCGGAACCGGGAAATGACGCCTGAGTCGGGTCAGGACACGTCCGCGCACGACCGCGTCCACGGTGCTGCTCGACGTCGCTCCGGCCGACTGCTGGAGCTCCTCGCGGCCGAGTCGCTGCCGATGTGACTCGCTCGTAGCCTTGCCGACGTGACAGTGTCGCGACGACGGCTCCGCCAGCGGGCCGTCGGGGCTGGAGG
>Ga0075367_10001112_pt1 | contig 11147 bp, 10 predicted proteins | sample EndMethybrTD3032_FD_71399 | JGI IMG/M metagenome (GOLD analysis project Ga0075367, IMG submission 71399) | Populus endosphere microbial communities from Tennessee, USA - Endosphere MetaG P. TD hybrid TD303-2 | ecosystem: Host-associated > Plants > Roots > Endosphere | place: USA: Tennessee...
GCTTCAACTCCGAGACCAGCGCGGGCCCCGACATCCCCACCCTCGACACCCTGCGCCGGATGATGACACCGGCCGAGCTGGACACCCTCTGGAAGAACCCGACCGCCAAGCAGTACCACCGCTCCCCGTCGTCGACCTTCAACACCCTCAAGCTCTACGACAACGCCCTCACCGGCCGCTACGGCGCCCCGACGAGCCTGACCGACTACGTCAGGAAGGCCCAGCTCGCCCAGTACGAGAACGTCCGCGCCCAGTTCGAGGCGTACGGGCGGGGCGCCACCGACTCCTCGAAGCCGTCGACCGGCGTCGTCTACTGGATGTTCAACAGCGGCTGGACCTCGCTGCACTGGCAGCTGATGGACCGTTACCTCGACCAGGGCGGCGCCTACTTCGGGGCGAAGAAGGCCAATGAACCGCTGCACATCCAGTACTCCTACGACGACCGCTCGGTGGACGTCCTCGACAGCCGGCATACGGCGGCCTCGGGACTGACGGCCCGGGCGACCCTGTTCAATCCCGACGGCACCCAGAAGTACGACAAGACCGTCACGGGCCTAAAGGTGGACGGGGACGGTGCGCACACCACCGCGCTCACGCTCCCTGCGTCGGTGAGCGGGCTGTCGACGACGTATCTGGCCCGTCTGACGCTGACCGACGCCTCCGGCAAGGAGGTCAGCCGGAACGTCTACTGGCTCTCCACCAAGCCGGACACCCTCGACTGGGCCAACACCGACTGGTACTACACACCGACGACCAGCTACGCCGACCTGAAGGGCCTCTCCTCGATGGCCCAGGTCCCCGTGTCGGCAACGGCGTCGACGGTGTCCGCGGGCAGCACGTCCACCACCACGGTGACCCTGCGCAACACGGGAAGCGGGAAGACGCCGTCGCTGCTGACCGACGTACACCTCGTGGACGCCGAGGGACAGCCGGTGCTGCCGGTCCAGTGGTCGGACGACGAAGTGAGCCTGTGGCCGGGTGAGTCGGTGACGCTGACCGCCACCTGCCGGACCTCGGATCTGCACGGCGACGCGCCGCACATCAGGGTCTCCGGCTGGAACACGCGGGAGCTGACGGTTCCGGCGGGGTGACCCCGTGGGGCCCGGTGCGGCCGGGCCCCATGGACGTCAGCTGACGTTGAGCGCCGTGTCGTCGATGACGAAGGACGTCTGCAGGGTGGAGCCCTCGGTACCGGTGAACTTGAGGGTGACCGTCTGCCCCGCGTAGCTCGCCAGGCTGAAGCTGCGCTGGGTGTAGCCGCTGGCGGCGTTCAGGTTGGAGTACGTCGCCAGGGTGCTCAGGACGGTCCCGGAGCTGTTGAGGACCTGGACCTTGAGCGTGTCGTACGCCGTGCTGGTGCTGGTCTCGGCCGTGTCGATGTGCAGATAGAAGCTGAGCGCGGCGGTGGTGCAGTCGGACGGGATGGTCACCGACTGGGAGAGCGTGTCGGTGGTGGCGGAGCCGTAGCCGTCCAGCCAGGCGTAGTACGAGCCCGTACGGGCCGACTCGCTGCTGGAGTTGGTGATGACGCCGCTGGTGGCGCTCCAGGTGGTGTTGCCCGACTCGAAGCCGTTGTTGCCGAGCAGCTGGGCGGCGGTGCAGGTGCCGGAGCCGCCACCACCCCCACCGCTGCTGCCGCTCGCGCCGGCCAGCCACTCGGTGGCGTTGAGGGCGAGGGCGGCATTGGTGGCGCCGGAGTCGTTCCAGCCGTCGTAGAGGGTGTTGCCGGACTGGCCGGTGCCGTCGTCGATGGGCGAGCTGTCGCCCCAGAAGGCAACGCGGCCGCTGCCGAAGGTGCTGGTCAGGAAGAAGGCGCCGGTGTTGCCGGAGTAACCCGTGCGGTAGAGCAGGCCCTTGACGTTCGAGTTGTCCGAGGGCTTGAGGGTGGCGGTGGTGCCGCTCGCGATCAGGCTCTTGGTGACGGTGCCGAAGGAGCCGTGCAGGACCGGGTCGCTGCTGTCGCTGATGGCCGACGGGTAGTCGGAGCTGATGCTCAGCGAGTCGATCGAGAACCCGAACGGGTCGGTCGAGTCGACGCTGTTGTTGGTCATCAGGTCGTTGAGGATCTCGACCGCGTCCTCGCCGTCGTTGTTGCGGTCGGCGCCCGTGTGGTCGGAGATCATGAACAGACCGCCGCCGTTGTTGACGAAGTTCATGATCGCCGTCTTCTCGGCGGTGGTGAACAGGGTGTTGGGCTCCGGCAGGACCAGGGTGTCGAAGTTCGACAGGTCGGTCGTGGACGAGCCGCCGTAAGTGAGGGCGCTGGTGGCGGTCTTGAGGCTGTAGCTGCCGGTCTTCTGCAGGTCGACGCCCCACGAGGACAGCGCGCCCGTCCAGTCGGTCTCGGCGGACGGGGACGAGTCCTGGGCCAGCGGGTCGGGCTTGCTGGTGGAGATGATCCAGTCGGCGTTGCCTGCCTCTTCGGCGTGGCCGTCGTCGAACAGGATGCGGTGGGTGGTGGCCGCGTGGGCGTGGGTGGCACCGACCGTGGTCTGGAGAGCGGCGCCCGTGGCGAGCAGACCGAGGGCGGCGAGGGCCGTGGTGAGTCTGTGGCGGGGTCTGGAACGAGTGAGCATCCGGCGTACCTCCGTGAGGGGTTGGGGACGAAAGCCGTGCGGGATGCGGCCCTACACGCGTAGACAAAGGGCATCTGCGCGCGTAGACATCCGGTCGCACGCTAGCCGTGCTGCCGAACGGTTGAACGGTACATGGCAGAACAGGAGCTGAACAGCTGTCACCGGACCCTCTTGACCGAAGCGGAACGGACTGTCCCTCCCCGCAGAGGGCATCCGCATACTGCGGGGGCCTTGACAAAAAGGGGCGGAGATGGAGATCTCAGGCATCATCAGTGCCATCCTCATCGGGATCATCATCGGTGTGCTGGGCCGGCTGGTCGTTCCGGGCCGCCAGCACATCGGGATTCTGCTGACGATTCTCGTCGGCATCGTGGCCGCGCTGCTCGGCGCGGCGATCGCCAATGCCTTCGGCGTCGCCGACACCAAGGGCATCGACTGGATCGAGTGGCTCATCCAGATCGGCCTCGCCGCACTCGGCGTCGCCGCACTGGACCGGACACGGGCACGCCGCTGACGGCGGCCGGAGCGCGGGTGTACTGACCGCGTCGGCCTGGGCGTGGCTCGTGTACGCCTCGCCCGGGCCTGGTAGCCAGGCCCGCCGACGCGGCTCCCCTCGGCAGTCGGCGGGCCCGCTGCCTCGACCGAGCGCCGTCAGCGGGAGAGTCGGGCGCTGCGGGAGGCTGTCCCCCAGGTGGTGTTTCCACTGCTGAGGCTGCCAGTGGGGGCGGATCGTGAGGCGGGGCCGTTCGGCCTTCGACTCCGGTCCGAACGGCCCCAGCTGGGTTTTCAACGTCGTGCCGCCAGCGCGGCGATGCCTTCGCGGCAGGAAGGGAACTCGGGGGTCCAGCCCAGCTCCCGCTCCGCCTTGGCCGAGGACACGCGCATGTTCGTCGTGAACATCGCGTGCGCGTAGGACATCGGCCTGGTCAGCCAGAGCGGCACGGTCAGCGGCTTCGGCAGGCCGAACTCCTCGGCCACGCAGAGGACATGGGCGCGGAAGCCGAGCGGGGTGCGGTCGGTGATGTTGTACGCCTGTCCGGGGCGGCCGCGTTCGACCGCGGCGGCCACCGCGCGCGCCGCGTCGGTGAGGTCGATCCACGGCAGGACCCTGCCGCGGTCGTCGGGGGCGGGCAGCTGCCGCTTGCGCAGCATGGGCAGGACGGCGTCGGTGCCGCCGGGGCCGTAGAACAGGCCGAACCTCAGGGTGATGCCCTCCAACCCGGCCGCCTCGAAGGTGAGTTGCTCCTTGATGCGCATGCCCTCGACATGCCGCTCCAGTTCCGGGTCGGTGCCGCGCGGACCGAAGGGGTCGTCCTCGGTGAGGGTGTGGGTGCCGAAGTCCCCGTAGCCGTAGCCGAAGACCATCGACTCGCTGACGAAGCGGCGGGCGCCGGTGGCCCGGGCGGCCTCGACGAGGTGCTTGGTGCCGTCGATGCGCAGCGCGTCCGTGGCGTGCATGTCGCGGTGGCGCATGGGCGCCTTGTGCAGGGCGGTGGCGGCGTGGATGACGGTGTCGAAGTGCTGTCCGTCGACGGCGCGCAGCAGGGCGTCCCGGTCCATGAGGTCGGCCCGTACGCCGTTGGCCGGTCCGCGGCCGAGCCCGGTGACCTTGTGGCCGGACTCGGTCAGCGCGCGGATGATGTGACCTCCGAGGACGCCGCTGGCGCCCGCGAGGAGGATGCTCTGGTTGCTCTGGTTCGTCGTCATGACCATGCGACGGATCGGGTCGCCGCGGATGTGACATCCCCGCGGAAGCGACCCGCTCTACGGGGTGTACGTGTGCGGAATCGTCGTGGTCAGCGGCTCGAAGCCGAGCCGTTCGAGGATCGGGCGGCTCTGGCTGGAGGCGTCGACCTGGAGGTAGCGGTAGCCGCGGTCGAGGGCGGCGCGGCCGCGATGGGCGACCAGGGCGCGGCATCTACCGCGCCCGCGCCAGGCCTCGACGGTGCCACCGCCCCACAGCCCCGCGAAACGAGTGCCGGGCACCAGCTCCATACGGGCGGCGCTCACCGGTTCGTCGCCGGCGAGGGCGACGACGGCCACGATCGTGTCCGGCTCGCCCGTGATCCGGGCCACCAGCTGGTGGCGCAGCCGGGTGCCGTCCGTCCCGAACGCCTTCTCGTGCACGTCGGCCACGAGGTCGACGCCCGCCGCGTCGGTGACCGGCAGCATGCGGATGCCCTCGGGCAGCTCGGCGTCGAGGTCGAGGCGGGCGACCTCGGCGATCATCAGCGTCTCCTCCGGCTGGGCCTCGAACCCGGCGGCCCGCAGCCGCTCCCCCAGGTCCACCGGCAGGTCGTGCCCGTAGAGCTTCCACTCGAACTCGCGGCCGAGCCCGGAGTAGTAGGCGATCTGCTCGGCGATCGCCGCGTCCGCGCTCGTCTCGTCCAGGTCGGACCAGACCACGGCGTTCCAGCCCTGGGCGGAGGCCACCTGGCGCACCACACGGCCGACCCTTTCGACACGCACGTCGGGGCTGTCCGGCTGGGCGCCTTCGCGCATGTCCCGGTCGAAGAGGGCGAGCACCCCAGCATGATCCATGTGATCACTCCAGCACCAGGAGGCGACTGCGGCAACAGGTTTACGAGCCGTCGTGCGGCAAGACGGCCGCGAGATACGCGGTGAGCCGGTCGCGGTTGCGGGCCAGGCAGTCGATGCGGGCCTGGATGCGGTCGATGTGGGCCTGCAGGAGTGCGGCGGTCTCGTCGGTGAGCAGGCCGGCGGGGAGCAGGATCTCCTGTGGGCCGGAGAGGTACGGCAGGATCGCCCGGATCATCTCGGTGGTCAGGCCGGAGTCCAGCAGCCCTCGGATCTGCTGGACGTCCTGGACGGCCGCCTCGCCGTAGTCCCGGTAGCCGTTGTCGGCGCGGTCGGGGCTGAGGAGTTCCTGCTCCTCGTAGTAGCGCAGCAGCCGGGTGGGGACGCCGGTGCGGCGGGAGAGCTCACCGATCCTCATGCCGCCTCCGAAGCCCGTGCTTGCCTTCACACTGATGTGAGGGTTCGAGCATGGTCGCATGTCCACCGCTTCCCTGGTCAAGAGCACCGCCGTGCCCGTTTCGCTGCCCTGGTCCGGGCTGCTCGCCCTGTCCACGGCCGCCTTCACCGCCGTCATGACCGAGCTGCTGCCGGCCGGACTGCTGCCCCGGATGGCGCCTGCGCTGGGCGTGTCCGAGGCACGCGTCGGCTTCCTGGTCACCGCGTACGCGGTCGCCTCGTTCGTGGCCGCGATCCCCCTCACCGCCCTCCTGCGCGGGCTGCCGCGCCGGCCGGTGCTGATCGGCGCGCTGCTGGGGTTCGCGGTGAGCGACGCGCTGGTCGCGCTGTCGTCGTCGTACGCGCTCACCTTCGCGGCACGCCTGGTCGCCGGATGCATGGGCGGTCTGCTGTGGGCGATGCTCGTGGGCTACGCGGCCCGGATGGTGCCGGCCGAGCGGCGCGGGCGGGCCATCGCCATCGTGCTCGCCGGGATCACCCTGGCCCTGTCGCTGGGCGTGCCCGCGGGGACCGCGCTGGCCGGGGCGGTCGGCTGGCGGGCGGCGTTCGGGATGTTGGCCGGGTTGGCGGTGCTGCTGGTGGGCTGGGTGCGTTGGCGGGTGCCCGGCTTCCCGGGCGAGCCGCCACACGCGCGCATGCCGCTCTTCCGGGTGGCCGTACTGCCAGGTCTGCCGGCCGTCCTGTCCGTCACGCTCTTCCTGCTCCTGGGCCATCAGGTGATGTACACGTACGTCGCCCCGTTCGCGGCGTACACCGGCTTCGGCCGTACGGACGTGGTGCTGCTGGTGTTCGGCGTGGCCACGGTCGTCGGCATCTGGATCACCGGGGTCCTCGTGGACCGACGGCTGCGGGCGACCCTGCTGGCCGCGCTCGCCCTGTGCGCGGCGGTCATGCCCGCTCTCGGCCTGTACGCCGGTACGCCCGCCGTGCTCCTCCCCTCGGTCGCCCTGTGGGGCGTCGCCTTCGGTGGCGCACCGACCCTGATCCAGACGGCCCTGGTCGACGCCTCGGGGCCCGGGCACGCGGACGTGGCGACCTCCCTGCAGACCACGGTTTACAACGCGGGTATCGCGGCGGGCTCGCTGACCGGCGGTGTCGCGCTGGAGAGGCTGGGCCCCGGAGCGCTTCCCTGGACCTCCCTCCCGCTGGTCGCGACCGCACTGGGCATCGTGGTCCTCGCCCGCCGGCACGCCTTTCCGACGGCACGGGGGCGCTCGTAGGCTGCGCTGCGAAGATCACGTCACGAGGAGGGCCGTACGCCATGGTCGTGAAGGACACCGAGCTGCCGTATCTGCGCCGTTGCGTCGAGCTGGCGGCCGAGGCGCTCGAGGCCGGGGACGAGCCCTTCGGGTCGGTCCTCGTGGGCGAGGACGGCGCGGTGCTCGGCGAGGACCACAACCGAGTGGCCTCCGGCGATCGCACCCGGCATCCCGAGTTCGAGCTCGCGCGCTGGTCCGCCGCCCGTCTGACGCCCGAGGAGAGGGCCGCGACGACTGTCTACACGTCCGGTGAGCACTGCCCGATGTGTGCGGCCGCGCACGCCTGGGTGGGCCTCGGGCGGATCGTGTACGTGGCCTCGTCGGAGCAACTGTCCTCCTGGCTGGCCGAGTTGGGGGTTCCCGCGCCGCCGGTGCGGACACTGCCGGTGGGCGAGGTGGCACCGGGTGTGGTGGTGGACGGGCCGGTGCCGGAGCTGGTGGAGGAGGTGCGCGCTCTGCACGTCCGCTTCCACCGCGGGGAGGGGTGAGGCCGGCCCGTCGCGCCCGAGATGCAGCGGTCCGGCCGTAGTGCCTACGATCTACGGACAAGCAGACCAGGTGGCCGGCCCGGTCTCCTCCAACGGGAGGAGGCGCTTGCTCTTGCTGCGCGCACATCGGCTGATGACCGCTCATGTCGCGCTGGTCGCGGTCGCCACGATTGTCTGCATGAAGATGCCCGCCGCGCGCGCTCCGGCGTGGGCGGTGATCGGGCTCGTCGGTTTCGCCGCCGTGCGCATCGGCACGCATGTGCGTCGGCCCGCCCATCGCCGGCCCTTCTGGCTGCCGACCGCCGGGCTGTTCACGTTCATCGCGGACGCCGGCCATCTCGCCACCCGTCCGCTGTTCGCCGCGGGTCTTGCGCTGCCGGTGTGGGTGTACCTGATGCAGCCGGCCGCGGGGCCCCACCTCCACTCCGCCCCCTCCCCTACGGCGTCCCTGGCGACGGCACTCGCGGGCCTGGATGTCGACGACCGGCACGCTGACGCGCTCCGCGCCGACAACCACCACAGGACGGTGCGCGTGCTGGACCACCTCGACGGCCTGGACGCGGTCGCCGCGTTCCTGTGGGAGAGGGCATCTATGTCACACCGGCCGCCTGTCCCCACGGCGCTGAACTCCGACACCGACATCGACCGGCCGAACGGCCCGCTGACCCGGCCGGCCGCACGTTTCCCGCTGAAGCCGAAGGGCTGAGACGGTCATGACGACACACAACGACGACGTGGACTGGGACAGCTGGCCGGTCGTGGACTACCTCGCGGAGAACTACCGCGACGTGCACCCGTCCGACGCCGCGGTCATCGCCCACCACTCCGCCTTCTACCGGCGCCTCGCCCCGGACTCCCTGGCCCGCTCGGTCGAGTTCGGGGCGGGCCCCAACCTGTACCCGCTGATCCTCGCGGCCGCCGCGAGCCGCCGTATCGAGGCCGTCGAGGCGGGTGCCGGCAACGTCGCCTATCTGGAGCGGCAGATCGTGTGCGGGCCGGAGGCCAGCTGGCTGCCGTTCCACGCGCTGTGCCGGCGTCTGAACCCCGACGTGCCCGCCACCCTGGCCCGGGCGCTGGCACACGTCCACGTCGTCCACGCCGATGTCCGCGAACTCGCCCCCGGCGGCTACGACTTGGCGTCGATGCACTTCGTCGCCGAGGGCGCCACCGAGGACCTGGCGGAGTTCGCCGACTTCTGCCGCACCTTTGTGCGCTGCGTGGTCCCGGGCGGGTGGCTGGTGGCCGCCTTCATGGAGAACATGCCCACCTACCGCATCGGCCCGGCGTCCCGCTGGCCCGGCTGTCCGGTGAACCCGGGGACGGTCACACGGGTGTTCGCCCCCCTGACCCGGGAGTTGACGGTCACCCGCATCGATGCCGACCCGACGTCGCCCGACTACGGGGACTCGGGGACGGTGCTGCTGACGGCGGTGGCGCGCTAGGCGAGCTGCGGCGTGGCGGTCTCGGGCGTACGGCCGTGGAGTGGGGCACCCGACCACAGGGCTCGGTGGTGCGGTGGTCGGGCACGCGGTTCACGGTGGCGGAGGCCCCGCCGGGCTCCCTCCGGCGGGGCCTTCCGTCGTACGAGGCGCGTCCGCTCAGCGCGTCGCCCGTCCGCGGAAGCGCCGGTGGAGCGCGGTGCCGGCCAGGATCAGCCCGGCGCTCGCGACCGCCGCGGGGAGCGTCTCGTCGACGCCGGTGTGGGCGAGGGAGGCCGCGGTCCGGCCGGGGGCCGCGGACCTCGGTCCGGGAGGCGGCTCGGGCGGACTGGTCCGCTGCGGGGCCGGGGCGACGGGGTGGTGAGGGTGGTCGCCGGAGGCGTTGACGGACGTGTTGCCGGTGGCGGCGTTCCCCGCGCCGACCACGCTCACCGTGTTGCCGCTGACATTCACCGGCAGGTGGACCGGTAGCTGGATGACGTTGCCGGAGAGGATGCCCGGCGAATCCTTTCCGCTGCCGTGGGCCGCACTGCCGCGGTCCGCGTCGCCGGGCCCCGCGGGTACGCCGCCCGGCACCCCGTGGCCGCCCTCGTCGGCGCAGCTGTTGCCCGCGGCCGGGTTGAGGAGCCCGACCACGTTCACGGTGTTCCCGCACACGTCGACCGGCACATGGACCGGGAGCTGGACGGTGTTGCCGGAGATCAGGCCGGGCGAGCCGGCCGAGCCGCCGTCGGCCGTGGAGTCCGCGTGGGCGGGCGCTGCCAGCGCCATCGCGCCCGAGGCGGCGGCGACGGCGATCACACCGTTCCGGGTAACCCTTCGCATAGGTTCCCTGCCTTCCAGAGATGGTCGCGGGCCGCTGCCCGCACCGGAGAGCGGGCACGCGCCCGCACCACGTAAAACGCGGGCGAACCATCCGAGTTATGGCTTATCGGCCTTTCACTCCATCGAGCGGCACGGTTGTCGAACTAGCGGTAAAAACGTCGAGTATGCCCGGCGGGCGCACAGAGTAGGGCACGTCGGCCCGCCCCGCTCGCCCGGAGGCGGGGGCCGAACCGTCCGCTTATCGTGATCGAGGACGCCGTTCCTCCCCGGTCCGCGGCGGGCGTCCTTGGAGGCATTGATGCTTGCCGAGCTGTCAACGCGGTCCGTGGTGCGGCGCTGCGCACTCACCGGGGCCGTAGGTCTGGCCGTGCTCGCCGCGGGGCTTCCCACGGCGGCCGCGGACGGCACCGGACCCGACCTCTCGCGGTTCTACCGGCAGGAGGTCGCGTGGTCGCGGTGCAAGGGCGCGGACATGCCCAGGGATCTTCAGTGCGGCAAGGTCACCGTGCCTCTCGACTACGCCAGGCCCAAGGCCGGCACCCTCGACCTCGCGCTCGCCCGTTACACCTCCACGGCGAAGAAGAAGCGGGGTTCGGTGGTGCTGAACTTCGGCGGACCGGGCGGCGCGGGCGTCAGCGAACTCGCCGCCGACGGCGAGGACTTCATGGACCTCACGGACGAGTACGACGTGGTGAGCTTCGACCCGCGCGGCGTGGGCAGGTCCTCCCCCGTCAGCTGCGGCGACGGCTCCGACGAGACCGCGGCGGCACTCGACGACGATACCGACCTCGGTGAACCGCAGGCCCTGCTCAGGGAGTTGAAGAAGGCGGCCGACCAATGCGCGAAGCACTCGGGCCCGGTGCTCCCCCACATCGGCACGGTGAACGCCGCGCGCGACATGGACGTGATACGCCAGGCCCTCGGCGACAAGAAGCTCACCTACCTCGGTTTCTCCTACGGAACCCGGCTCGGCGCGGTCTATGCCGCCCAATTCCCCAAGAAGGTGGGCCGGTTGGTGCTCGACGGGGTGGACACGCTCACCGAGCCGATGTCCGAACAGGGAGTCGCGGGTGCCGAGGGCCAGCAGACGGCGCTCGACGACTTCATCACCTGGTGCGTCAAGGACGTCGCCTGCCCCTTCGGCCAGGACGAGCGCGACGCCCGGGATCAGGTCGTACAACTCGTCGACTCGCTCGACCAGAACCCGGTACCGACCGACTTCGGCCAGGACTTCACCGGGCAGGACCTCGTGGGCGCCATCGGCCAGGCGCTGTACAGCAAGAGCCTCTGGCCGTCGCTGGAGCGCGCGCTCTCCCAACTCGTCGAGGACGGGGACACACGGGGGGTCATGAACTTCGCCACCGGCGGGGCCGGCCGGGCGGTCCGGGCGGGGACCGGCGGCGGTCTCGTCGACGAGGACCAGGTACCGCTCGACAATCTTCCGGCGGCACTGATGGCGATCAACTGCGCGGACGATCCCGATCGCCCCGGCGCCGACCGGATCGCCAAGGACCTCACCGAGCTGCGCGCCGAGTACCAGGAGGCCTCACCGGTCTTCGGCCGCTA
>Ga0075367_10001113_pt1 | contig 11145 bp, 8 predicted proteins | sample EndMethybrTD3032_FD_71399 | JGI IMG/M metagenome (GOLD analysis project Ga0075367, IMG submission 71399) | Populus endosphere microbial communities from Tennessee, USA - Endosphere MetaG P. TD hybrid TD303-2 | ecosystem: Host-associated > Plants > Roots > Endosphere | place: USA: Tennessee...
CCCTGCGTGTAGACCAGCTCGCCGATCCCGCCTTCACGGATCGGCTGCGTGAGGCGGCCGAGCACGCCGACCATCTCGTAGTCGGCCGACATCATGTTTTCGTGAGGCGACCACAGGACCTTCGCCATCAGCAGGAACACCAGCGTCGCCCCCGTCAGGCCGACCGGCACGGCCGCCACGATCGCAGGGACGGTGAGCCAGCGGAACTGCGTGGTCAGCAGATAGCCGGCACCGCCGAACCACGCGACGAACGCGGTGATCGTCGCGAAGTTGACGGGACCGAGGCCGTGCATGTGGGCGTGGTCCATGCCGCCCACGTGCACGTGGGTCTCCCAGGGGAAGTGCACGTGCGCGTCGACGATCCCGAACGCGAACGAGAGCACGCTCAGGATGAACCCGACGATGAAGCACCCGAGGAAGATGGCGGGCCAGTTCATGTACGTTCCTCCGGCACGAGCGTCTCGGACAGCCGGTCGACCAGCCCCGGCATCGAGACCATTTCGCCCAGCAGAATCAGGCAGCGCCGCGTCTCGGCGTGCGCCGCGAGCCGCCCCAGCGCGGACGCCAGGACGGGATCGTTCTCGAACCGCGTGGCCGCTTCCGCCAGCCAGCGATCCAGCTTGGTTTCGGTGGTGGTGACTTCCGAGGTGAGCTCGGTGTGGAACCCGGGCGGGTCGCTGACGAGGTAGCCGGGATGCACCTTGAAGAACCGCGCCAGGAGCTGGCGCGACTCGTTCGACAGATGCTGGCGCGCCCCCTTCTCGATGAGCGACAGGTACGACTGGCTGATGCTCTGGTCCAGCTCGCTCTTGATGGCGCGGACGAGCTCGGACTGGGAGATCTCCCGGCCAAGCCCGCGCAGGTCCCCTTCGAGGTGCCGCAACTGCCGAAGCTTCTGGGCGAGCGTCATTTCAATTAGCAATATCACTATCACAAATTGAAAAGTGACGTCAAATGGCGTCCGCCGGCCGGCGAAAAACGCGACAAGTCCCCCCTTCGGGGGCTCAGGAAGTGAACAGCTGTCCGAGGAACGGGTTGGTGAACAGGCCGCGCGCGTCGTAGGCCGCGAGCGTGTCCACCTCGTACTTCCACGTCTGATTCGCCGAGCGGCCCGCGGTGAAGAGATCGCGCACCTGCGCGAGGAACTGCGCGTTCGTCCACGGGCCCTGGCTGGAATAGGCCCAGCCCTTCGACCACTCAGGAATGGCGCGGCCGCGCGTCCCCGTGAACGTCTGGGTCACCCACGCTTCGAGCTCCTGGTAGAAGTCGTTCGAGGCCGGCGTGTCCGGCAGCGTCAGCACGTCGAGCCACAGCGCGACGTCCCACCCGTTCTTCCGCGCCACGTCGTCATAGGTCAGCGACGAGATCACGGGCGTCTGCGCCGTGACGCCGGACGGCACGCCGACCTTCGACGGATCGTCGAGGCTCGTGATGCGGATCTCGAGCGGAGCGTTGACCGGATACTTGCTGTTCTTCTGGTAGGCCGCCAGCATGGCGGTGAACTTCGACGTGAAGTCGGCGATCGCCTGCTGGAGGTCGCCCTTCTTCATCTGCACGGCGTAGCCGTTGGCGGTGACGCGCAGCGTCTGATCGTCGATGTAGATCAGCGTGTTCTTCGACGGCCCCCAGAGATCGTACGAGTTCGACGCATCGAGCCCGAGCCCGGTGATCCACGCCATCGTCTTGCCGAGCGTCGGCGTGAGCCAGCCGGCGCCCGTGGTGATCTCCTTGATCAGCGTCGTGACGAAGTCGGGCAGGTTGTCGGAGAACGGATAGTTGTACGGTCCGCTCACGGCGCGTGAGGAGGACGGCTTGGTCGCCGCAGCGCTCCACACCTTCAGCCACGGCGAATCGCTGAACGGATACCAGATCGCCTCGACGCGGCCGTACTGATCGAGGAAGTCGATCATGCTCTTCGGCGGCGCCGGCTGCGAGGACGTCGGCGCGGCGAAGAGCGTCGACGCCGGGATGTCGGTGTAGCTCTGGCAGCGCAGGTTGTAGTTGTCGATCACCTGCAGCGTGGCGTCGACGACGAGCATCCGGCCGAGATGCGCCAGCAGCGCGGCGTCGTCTCCTTCACCCCGCGTGAACGTCCGCAGCGCATAGCGTTTCGGATCGGACGACTTCGGATCGGTGACGACGGCGGTGAGCGCGAGGATCTGGTTGCTCAGCGATCCGTAGCTGCAGGCGAAGCTGTCGGCCGGCGAGGGGATCGCGGTGCCGTGCGCGTTGATCGCGAGCACGCCGCCGACCGTGAGGTTGCCCGGCGCGGGCGTGTGCGGAAAGCCGTAGCCCTTCGCGGACCCCTGCCCGCCCGGCTGCTGCTCGAGAAACGTCATCAGCGAGAGCATCGTCGCGCCGGCGCCGACCTTCACCTGCGGACCGGTGGTCGCGGTGCGCGGGATGAGCGTCATCGACGTGAGGAACTGCGTCATGTCGACCAGGATGATGCTGGCGCCCGGACTCGTGGCCGCGACGATCGTCAGCGGCGACCAGCCGTGCATGATGCCGCGCGCGCGTACTTGCCAGCCCTGATCGCACGCCCAGTTGCACACCGTCACGACGTCGTCCGGCGTGCGCGGCGTGCACGTCCACATGTTCGGCACGTCGATCTGCCAGCACCAGTTCTTGTACTCGTCCTGCGCGACCGGAATCGTCGAGGGCCAATTCGGCGGCGTCTGCGAAGCTGGCGTCATGCGGCCGTCTCCTGTGAATGAATGGACGCGTAGCTTACACCGCTTGCGTGACAACGCCGTGTAGGACGATCACCGACTGACAACGCGCGCCGCAGGATCCAGAATGAACGGCTCGCGATCGTCCCGTTCGCGCACAGGAAGGAAGTACCCCATGGCTTCGAGCTACACGCCCGAGCAGACCACGTTCTACTTCTCGATGCTCACGAACCTGGCTGGCGAGCGGACGGGCACGCCCGACGAGCTCGAGGAATTCGTCGCCGGACGTCTCGACGCCCACCTGCAGGCGGACATCGACAAGATCGGCGTCTGGAAGCGGGTGTGGGGTCCGGCGGTGTACCAGGCGCCGCTCTCCAACGTCGCCGACAACGCGATGTACGTGGTGCGCAGCGCCGACGACCCGCCACGAATCGTCGTGGCCATCGCGGGCACGAATACGGCGTCGGCGTTCGACATCCTCGTCGAGGATCTGTTCGTCGAGCAGCAGGTCCCGTGGCTGTGGGGACGTCCACCCGCGGGCATGAATCCGCGCATCTCGGCGGGCACGTTCATCGGCTTGACGGTGCTGCAATTCCTGTCGCCCGGTCCGTCCATGCCGGGCGCGAACCAGCGCCTCGCGGCGTTTCTCGCGAGCGCCGTCGGCGAGCCGCTGTCGCTGACGATCACCGGCCACAGCCTGGGAGGCACGCTGTCGGTCGCGACGGCGCTCTGGCTCGCCAACACGCAGTCCACGTGGGATCCTCGCGGACTCGCGGCACTCTCCTGCCAGCCGAGCGCGGGGCTCACCGCGGGCAACGCCGACTTCGCCGCGTACTACGACGGGCTGCTCGGATCGCGCACCACGCGCATCTACAACGACATCGACACGATTCCGCACTACTGGAACGACGCGGACCTGTCGAAGCTGCCGTCGCTCTACGAGCCCGCGATCGCGTCCGATCCGGTCATCGAGGCGCTGGCCGCCGCCGCGCGCGCCGCGGCCTCGGGCGGGGGCTACACGCAGACCAACCGGACGACTCCGGCGCTCGCCGGGACGATCGAGAGCAGCATCATCAAGCCGGGGGCGCCGGCGTTCGAGAACTACCTCGCCCAGGCAGGCTACCAGCACGTCCAGGAATACCTGACGCTCATGGGCATCTCGATGTCGGCCGAGGCGCTGGCGGCGGTCGACAGCGTGGCCGGCACGGCGGCCGCGCTGCGCGCCGCGGCACGGCTGCGCGCCACCCTGCGCCGCCGCCAGGCGATTCCCTCCGCGCTCGCGTAACACACGTCCCACGCACGCACACACGTCCGTCAGCAGAGGAGCTCCCCCATGGCTTACACGCAGCAGCAGACTGTCTTCTTCCTGTCGATGTTGTCGAACCTGGCGATTTCGCAGACGGGAACGGTCGACTATCTCGAGCAGTACCTCGCCGAGCACATCGACGCGCACCTGAAGGCCCAGCAGGGCGACATCGGCGTGTGGACGCGCGTCTGGGGGCCGGCGGTGTATCAGGCGCCGCGATCGACCGTCACCGACAACGTCATGTACGTCGCCCGCAGCAATGCCACGCCGCCGCAGTACGTGGTGTGCGTCGCGGGCACCAATTTCAACTCGGTGTTCGACATCCTGATCGAGGATCTGTTCGTCGGCCAGCAGGTGCCCTGGTTCTACGGGAATCCACCGTCGGGCGCCGCGATCGCGGCCGGGACGTTCATCGGCCTGTCCGTCCTGCAGATCCTGACGCCGGGCGCGGCGATGCCCGGCGCCGGCCAGGGCGTGAAGGATTTCCTGAAGGCGCAGGCCAGCCAGGCGATCCAGGTCATCACGTCCGGCCACAGCCTGGGCGGGGCGCTCTCGCCGTGCCTGGCCCTGTGGCTGCTCGACACGCAGCGCACGTGGGATCCGCAGTCGCGCGCGACCATCACGTCAGAGCCCAGCGCCGGACCGACGGCGGGCAACGCCACGTTTGCGCAATACTACGACGGGCGGCTCGGGGCGGTGACGACGAACATCCACAACAGTCTCGACATCGTGCCGCATGCGTGGAACGATACGGACCTCGCGGCATTGCCGAACCTGTACAACCCGCCGATCGTGCCCGACGCGATCGTCGACGGGCTGGTGGCGGCGGCGCGCCAGCTGGCGAAGAACGGCAGCTACACGCAGATCGAGACGGGCCTGCAGCTGGACGGCACCGTCAACACGACGATCGTCGATCCGAAGCGGCTGGCGTTCGAGAACTACCTGGTGCAGGCGGGTTATCAGCACATCGACGCGTATTTCGATCTGCTGCACGTGACGATCGGCAGCACCGCGATGGTGGTGCTGAGAGAAGGCCTGGGATCGCCGGCGGCGCTGAGAGTGGCGCCGGCGCTGCGCGCCAGGCTCGAACGGCGCGGCGCGATCGCCGCCGGAGCCAAATAGAGGGACGGTTCGCATGCTGGTGGTTGGCCTTTCCGGGGGACTGAACTGGGCCGCGTCGGAGCGGTTCCAGGAGACGTCCAACTTCCTGCACGACGCCGCGGCGGTGATCGTCCGCGACGGACGCATTCTCGCCGCGCTGGAAGAGGAACGGGACAACCGGCTGAAGCACTCCAACAAGTTCCCGCTCGGCGCCGTCCGCCACTGCCTCGACGAGGCCGGCGTGACGGCGCGCGACGTGGACTGCTGGGCGTACTGTTTCGGCAACGTCCTGGAGATCCTGGCGACCAACGCCTTCCTCTCCGACATGTCGGCGCCGCCGCTGGTCTTCTCCGAGGCGATTCTCGCGGACCGCCTCTCGACGGGGCTGGGCGTGGCGATCCCGGCCTCGGCGATCGCCACGGTCGGCCATCACGCCGCGCACGTCGCGAGCGCCTTCGAGCCGTCCGGCTTCGAGTCGGCCCTCGTCGTCTCGTACGACGGCGGCGGCGACGACAGCCACGGCCGCATCGCCAGCGTCTCCAACGGCACCTACGAGACCCTGTACGATCTCGACGCCCCCCAGTCGCTGGGCCTCTTCTATCACTACGCGATGCGTCCGATCGGCTACGGGCGCTTCGACGAATACAAGGTGATGGGCCTGGCCCCGTACGGCGATCCCGCGCGTTTCCGCGATCGCTTCCGCACGCTCTACACGCTGCACGAGGGGGGCAAGTACGAGATCCACTTCGAGCGCTTCAAGTCGCTGCTCGGCCTCGTCGGCCTGCGCGCGCCGGGAGCGCCGTTCACGCAGGACCACAAGGATCTGGCGGCGGCGATCCAGGAAGCGCTCGAGACGATGGCCTTTCACCTGATCGACGGCGCGCGCCGCGCGACCGGCCACAGGCACCTGTGTCTCGCCGGAGGGGTCGCGCTCAACTGCACGTTCAACGGCCGGCTCGCGCACAAGGACTGGTTCGACGAGATCTTCGTCCAGCCCGCGTCCACCGACGCCGGCGCCGCGCTCGGGGCCGCGCTCTACGTCGAGCGGACGGCGGCGCCGAGCCCCGGCCGCGCGCCGCTGACGCACGTCTTCTTCGGACGCGCGCCGCGCCTGGACACGATCGAGGCCGCGCTCGACGGCTGGCGCGACCTCCTGACGTTCGAGAAGAGCGCCGACATCTGCACCGACGCGGCGGCGAAGCTGGCCGCCGGCGCCGTGATCGGCTGGGTCCAGGGCCGCTCGGAGTTCGGTCCTCGCGCGCTCGGCAACCGCAGTATCGTCGCGGATCCGCGTCCGGCGGAGAACAAGGATCGCGTCAACCTGATGGTGAAGAAACGGGAGGCGTACCGCCCGTTCGCCCCCTCGGTGCTCGCCGAGCACGCCGGCGAGTACTTCCAGCTGCCGGACTATCCGCGCCGGTTCGCCTTCATGAGCTTCGCGGTGCCGGTGCAGCCGGCGATGCGCGACCTGCTGCAGGCGACGACGCACGTCGACGGCTCGTCGCGCGTGCAGGTGGTCTTCGAGGACGTCAACCCGCGCTACTGGCGGCTCATCTCGAAATTTCACGCCCTGACGGGCATCCCCGTCGTCCTCAACACCTCGTTCAACAACAACGCGGAGCCGATCGTCGACAGCGTCGAGGACGCGATCCAGTGCTACCTGACGACGGGGCTCGACTACCTGGTGATCGGCGACTACCTGATCGCGAAGCGCGATCCTGCCGTGCGCGTGCGGGACTGGATGATCGTCTCGCAGCCGGCGACCACGCATCTCGTCCGCCGCGGATCGCTCGCGGAGGGCAGCGGACAGCTGTACGCCCTCCGGCGGACGGTGGCCGACAGCCGCGCGGTCGACATCTCGGCGGAGGCGTTCGCGCTGCTGGCGCGGTCGGATGGATCGCAGACGATCGCCGAGGTGCTGGGCGCTCCGCTCGACGACGCGCTCGCCGGCGAGCTCTTCGAGCTCTGGCAGAAGCGCCTGATCCACGTCGACGGCCGCCGTACGCAATCGCGCCGGGTCTGAAGACCCGGCCTACATTCCGTTCGCAGGCCGGGTCTTTAGGCCCGGCACTCTCTGCGTAGGACGGGTCTTCAGACCCGGCGTCCTGTGCTCAGGCAGACACGGCCGCGCGGTGCTCGTCGCCGTGATCGAGCGTCCGGTGCCACAGGTGCGCGACGTCGCCGAAGTGCTGCGTCACCCACGTGTCGGAATAGATGGTGTCCACGTAGCGCTCGCCCGAATCGGCGAGGATCGCGACGCAGACCGAGCCCGGGGCGATGCTGTCCTTCATCCGCTCGACGGCGCTGATGACGCCGCCCGCCGATCCGCCGACGAGCAGACCTTCGCGCGTCACGAGCCGGCGGCAGCCGACGACGCAGTCGAGATCGGAGATGTGGACGACCTTCCGCACCTCCGCCCCCTCGACGAGCGGCGGACGCAGGCTGGCGCCGTGGCCGGGAATCAGACGCGGACGCCGCGAGTCGCCGAAGATGGCGCTGCCGATCGCGTCGACGGCGATCAGCTTCGTCTCGAGGTCGCGCTCGGCGATGTAGTCGCTGCAGCCGCGCAGCGTGCCGCAGGTGCTCGTCGCGCAGAAGAGATAGTCGGGCGTGAGGTCGTCGAAGATCTCGCCGGCGGTCTGACGGTGGGATCGCGCGTTCTCGAGATTCGCGTACTGGTTCGGCCAGAACACGTCGCCGTGCTGCGAGACGATCTCCTTCACGCGCGCGATGCGCGCCGCCAGGAAGTCGTCGTCGGCCGGCTTGACGACGTCGATGATGGCGCCGTAGGCGGCGAGCAGCTTGCGATGCTGCGGGGTCGCCTTCGGGTCGATGACGCAGATCAGCCGCAGGCCGAGACAGGCACACGCCTGCGCCAGGCCGATCGCCATGTTGCCCGAGCTGGACTCGACGACCGTGGTGTGCGGACCGATTTCGCCGCGCGCGATCCCCGCGCGCAGCATCCGGGCGGCGGGACGATCCTTGGCGCTGCCGCCGGGATTGAACGCTTCCATTTTTCCGTAGATCGCAAAGGGCAGATCGGGCACCGCCCGCGACAAGCGGATGAGCGGGGTTCCGCCGATGGCGTCTACAACGCTGTCGTGAATCATGATCGAGGCGCCGGTACGAGTGCGTTGAGGCCTTACAGCAAGGCCTGTCCAATAGGGATGAGAATAAGGCGCGTACTGTAACAGACCGACATCGAGCCGCAGGTCGCCTTTCGTCCTACAAGACGCAAATCGTGTTGCAATGCGCGCGCGCTTCGTTATACAAAGAGCGTCTAGCCACTTCCGCGAGGAGCGTCACTGATGGCCACTCAGACAACCACCGAAAGCGCGAGCGCGACGGGCAACGGCATCAAGCTGCTGGGCGAAGTCGTCGTCCCGGGCGCCAGCCAGTTCATCGACGGCAACATCAAATCGGGCGGCCTGCACCTCCTGGGCTCTGTCGCGGCAATCGCGATGCTCGGCGGGCCCGGCGGATTGCTCATTTCTGCACTGCTGCGGGGTAACTCATTCACGAGTTCCACGCTGCACAAGCCGCTGCATCGCGCGATCTTCGAGCCCGAAGCCGACGAGAAGGCTGCGGACACGGCGCCGGCGAAGACCAAGCCCGCGACGGCGTAACAAACGGCCTCCCCCTGACATTCCTCGGGGGGTGGTCCCCCCGGGGTCAATCGATGTCTGATGCCCTGACGATCATGGACCTCATACATCGGTGGGCTCAGGTCCGGCCGGAGCGCGTCGCGTTTCGCTTCCTGCGAGGCGACGACCACTCCGGCACCGAACTTTCGTACCACTCACTTCACCAGCAGTCCATCGCCGTCGCCCGCGCGCTCCGCGTCCATGCCGACGCCGGGGCACGCGCGCTGCTGCTCTTCGACTCCGAGCCCGGCTTCGTCGTCTCGTTCTTCGCCTGTCTCGCGTCCGGCGTCATCGCCGTGCCGGCGGATCCCCCGCACGGCCGCCGCGCCTGGAGCGGCATCGAACGGATCGCCGCCGACTGCCAGCCCGCGATCGTACTCACGACGCGCGTCATCCGGCAGCGCTGGCAGGACGAGCTGACGCGCCTCTCCGTTGCGCAGAATTTACGGATCGTGACGCTCGAGGACCTGCACGCCGACGGTGGCGCCGCCGATCTCGCGAGCGCGCCGCGCCAGGACGCCGTCGCGTTTCTCCAGTACACGTCGGGATCGACGGCCCGTCCGAAGGGCGTGATGGTCACGCACGCCAACATCATGGCGAACGTGCGGATGCTCGAAGACGCGTTCGCGCTCGACGCCGACGAACAGATCGTCGGCTGGCTGCCGTTGTTCCACGACATGGGTCTGATCGGCTTCGTGCTCGTGCCGGCGTATCTCGGCTGCACGTCGACGATCCTGAGTCCGGCGGCGTTTCTCGAACGGCCGCTGCGCTGGCTGCGCGCGATGGCGCACCATCGCGGCACGATCAGCAGCAGCCCGAACTTCGCCTACGACCTCTGCAGCGCGAAGATTCGTCCCGACGACAGCGCCGATCTCGACCTCTCGTCGTGGCGCGCGGCGCTGAACGGCTCCGAGCCGGTGTCGGCGAAGACGATGCGGCGCTTCCAGGAGGCGTTCGCGCCGAACGGACTGCGTCCCGACGTCTTCCGGCCGTGCTACGGCATGGCGGAGTCCACGCTGCTCATCAGCGCCACGGAGGGCGGCCGTCCGATCAGGACGCTGACGGCCGATCGCCTGCCGGCCGGGCCTGAGGACGCCGCGTTCCGCGTCGAAGCCAGCGAAATCGTCGGATGCGGACGCCCTTACATGGGCGGGGCGATCGCAATCGTGGATCCGGCGTCGGGCCGCGAATGCGCGCGAGGCCAGGTCGGCGAAGTCTGGTTCCGCGGCGCCAACGTCGCGGCGGGCTACTGGCGCAGTCCCGAGGAGACGGCCGTGACGTTCGGCGCGCAGCTGAACGGCGACGGCGGCTACCTGCGCACGGGCGACCTCGGGTGCCTCGACGGCGGCGAGCTCTTTCTCGTCGGACGGCTGAAAGAGCTGATCATCGTTCGCGGCCGCAACGTCCCGCCCCAGGACATCGAAGAAGCGGCCGCGGCCGCGCACGACGCGCTTCGCGCCGGCCACGTCGCCGCCGTCGGGCTCGTCCACGACACGGAGCAGCAGCTCGCCATCGTCGCCGAGATCGAGCGCGAGCACTGGCGCACGTTCGATCCCGAAGCCGTCGTCGACGCGGTGCTCCAGGCGGTGCAGGCCGAGTTCGGCCTCGCGGTCTCCGCCGTCACGCTGTTGAGGCCCGGCGGCATGCCGAAGACGACGAGCGGAAAGCTCAAGCGCCTGGAGTGCCGGCGCCGTCTCGAACTGGGCGTCGCGGCTGCCGACGACGAATGGCGCGTCCTCCACGAGTGGCGCGCGCAGGCGGCGACGACGGGATCCGCTGTGGCCGCGGCCGCGCCGTCGATCGCCGGGCTCGATCGATCGCAGGTCGCCGACACGGTGCTCGAGTGGCTGCGCGCGCGGCTGGCGCAGGTGCTCGACTGCAGCCCCGACCAGATCGGCGACGAGGATCCCTTCGCGCGATGGGGACTCGATTCGGCGGTCGCGGTCACGCTCACCGGCGAGCTCGCCGCGTGGCTGCAGGTCGAGCTCGACCCGACGGTGTTCTGGGAATACGCGCACCCGCTCGCGCTGGCCGAGCACCTCGCCGGGCTGGTCGCCGAACGCGCGCGATCGGGCAATCCCGTCGAGCTCGCCTAGATGCCGCCGCGTTTCAATCCCTTCGACGATGCGTTCCGCCGCGACCCGTATCCGGTGTATCGCACGCTCAGAACGGAGGAGCCGGTCCACCGCAGCTTCCTCGACGCGTGGGTGGTCACGCGCCACGCCGACGTGAAGTTCGTGCTGAAGGATCGCCGCTTCGGCGTGGACCCGATTCCGGATCGCATCGCCGACCGCCACCGTTTCGTGCAGTCGCGCGGGGGGAATCTCGAAGCGCTGCTCACCGCGAGCCGGCGTTTCTTCTTCTTCCTCGATCCTCCCACGCACACGCGGCTGCGCGGACTCGTCAAGACCGTCTTCTCGGC
>Ga0075367_10001115_pt1 | contig 11132 bp, 6 predicted proteins | sample EndMethybrTD3032_FD_71399 | JGI IMG/M metagenome (GOLD analysis project Ga0075367, IMG submission 71399) | Populus endosphere microbial communities from Tennessee, USA - Endosphere MetaG P. TD hybrid TD303-2 | ecosystem: Host-associated > Plants > Roots > Endosphere | place: USA: Tennessee...
GGGACGTCGTCGCGGCGTGCCGCGCCGCGGCGGCCCATCGCGTCGGCGGCGTCTTCATCGTCGCCGATCCCTGTCCGCTGACCGCCTTCATCGGCGCCGCCGCCGCGGCGCTGGGCGTGCCGGCGCCGCGCGCCATGATGCCGCGGCCGGTGGCGCTTGCGCTGGCGGCGAGCCTGGAGGCGGCGGGCGTGCTCGTCGGCCGTGCGGTGCCGCTGACCCGCGCCCGCGTCCGTGCGCTGTCGAATCGCACGGAGTTCCGCTCCGCGCGCATCGGCGCCAGCCTCGGCTGGGCGCCGACCGTCGGCTACGTCACCGGCCTGCAGCGGACGGTCGCCGCGTATCGATCGCTCGGCAAGCTGCCAGGGTGAGCGCTAGCGGACCGGCTGCGCCGGTTCGTGGTGCAGGCTGGAGACGAACGTCGGAATGCTGTCGCTCAGGATGCGGTGGATCTGCAGCGCGTCGCCGCGCCCGGCCGCCTGGCGCAGCTCCTCGAGGGTACGATTGAGCGGCTCGTCGAGCGGCTCGTGCCGTTCGACCACCCGGAACACGTCGTTGCCGCCAGACGGCTCGACCCGGCTGTCCGGTTCCCAGAGCGCCTCGTGGATCTTCTCGCCGGGGCGCAGGCCGGTGTAGACGAGCGGGATCTCGTCGACCGAAAGGCCCGACAGGCGGATGAGGTCGTGCGCGAGATCGACGATGCGCACCGGCTCGCCCATGTTGAGCACGAACAGCTCGCCGCCGCGGGACTCTCCGCCGGCCTTCAGGACGAGGTACGCCGCTTCGGGGATGGTCATGAAGAAGCGGGTCATCTCCGGGTGCGTGATCGTGACCGGCCCGCCCCGCTCGATCTGCTGCTTGAAGTAGGGGACGACGCTGCCGCGGCTGCCGAGGACGTTGCCGAAGCGGACCGCGACGTAGGCGCGCCCGTGCCGGCTGGCGGCGCGCCGCACGATCGCCTCGGCCATGCGCTTGGTCGCCCCCATGATGTTGGTGGGCGCCACCGCCTTGTCGGTCGAGATCAGGACGAAGCGCTCCACGCCGGCCGCGACCGCCACGTCGACCAGCGTGCGCGTGCCGAGGACGTTGTTGGTGACGGCTTCGACCGCGTGTGCTTCCATCAGCGGCACGTGCTTGTGGGCCGCGGCGTGGAAGACGATCGCCGGCCGCTCGGCCGCGAACACCTCGCGCAGCCGATCGGCGTCGCGGATGTCGGCGATCACGGGCCGCACCGGGATCTGCGGGTGTGACTCGCGGAGCCGGTTGCTGATCTCGAAGATGCTGTTCTCGCCGTGACCGACCAGCACCAGGCGCGCCGGCCGCGCGTGCGCCACCTGGCGGCAGAGCTCGGCTCCAATCGAGCCGCCGGCCCCGGTCACCAGCACCACCTGGCCCTGCAGGTACATCCCTGCGTCCGGATGCGGGGCGATCGGGGCGCGCCGCAGGAGGTCGCTGATCTCGAGCTGGCGGAGCCGGGTGACGCTGACGCCGCCGTCGAGGAGCTCGAAGAGGCCGGGCAGGGCGCGAGCCGGCACGCCGGCGCGGTCGCAGGCCTCGAGGACCGCGCGCACGACCGAGCCGGGCGCGGTCGGCATGGCGATCACGACCTCGCTGGCGCCGAGCCGCGTGACGGCGTCCTCGAGCCCGTCGAGCCGCGCCACGACCGGGACGCCGTAGATCTTCTTTCCGAGCTTCGGCGGGTGGTCGTCGAGGAAGCCGACCGGCCACATGCCGAGCTGCGGATTCTTCTGCATCTCGCGCACCACGAGCGCGCCGGCGTCGCCGGCCCCGGCGACCAGGATGGCGCGCGCCAGCGGCGTCGAGGCCCGGACCTGGCCGACCGGCCAGCCCTCGGCGAGCAGCCGGAGCGCCAGGCGCAGGCCGACGACGCAGGCGAGCGTCAGCAGCCAGTCGATGGCGAAGATCGACCGCGGGAAGAACGGGACGATGCCGGCGATCACGCCGACCGCGACGAGGAGCGCCAGCGCCGCGCTCGCCGCGGACACGGCGATCACGGTCACGACCGCGTCGGCGGTGCCGGCATACCGCCAGTACCGGCGGTAGAGCCCGAAGGCATGGAAGATCGCCGGCTTCGCCACCACGCCGGTCGCCACGGCGTAGAGGAACGCCGCCGTCTCGTCGGGCGATCGCGTGAAGAACCAGTCCAGCCGCAGCACGAACGCGCCCAGCATGCAGAGCGCGATGGAGCCGAGATCCGCGAGGAGGACGTACCGATTGCGCATCGACTGGAGGAGGATGGGGCCTGGCCGGAGCTCGCGCAGGGCAGAGTATACTGCATGGCTCCCAAGCGCCGGGCGGTGGCGCGTCGGGAAGCGGTCGCGTGTCTTCCCCTCGCATCTGCCGTGTCGTGTCGGTGGCGTTCGTCATGCGCACGCAGCTGCGGGCCCAGCTGAGCGAAGCCGCCCGGGCAGGCCTCGACGTCACGCTCGTCTGCAGTCCGAGCCCGGATCTCGCCGCGCTCGGCGACGAGCTGGGCCTCCGCACCTACGGCCTCACGATCGCCCGCCAGACCGCTCCGGTGCGGGATCTCCTGTCTCTCGCGCAGCTGACGCGATTCTTCCGGCGCGAGCGGTTCCATCTCATCCACTCGAGCACGCCGAAGGCGGGCCTCCTGTGTGCGCTCGCCGGGCTGGCCGCGCGCATGCCGCTGCGGATGCACACCTACACCGGCCAACCGTGGGTCGAGATGCAGGGCGTGGCCCGGCAGGTGGCGCGCCAGGCGGATCGCCTGATCGCGCGGCTCGACACGCACCTCTACGCCGACAGCCACTCGCAGCGCGAGTTCCTGGTCCGTGACGGCGTCGTCGCCGCCGATCGCATCTCGGTGATCGGCGCCGGCTCGATCGCCGGCGTCGAGCTGGACCGCTTCGACCAGGCGCGCCGGGCCGGTGACGGACGCGCGATCCGCGAGCGGCTCGGGATTCCGTCCGACGCCTGCGTGATCACGTTCGTCGGGCGGTTGACCCGGGACAAGGGCATCAGCGAGCTCGTGGCGGCGTTCGAGCGCGTGAGCCGCCGGCCCGCGCGCGTCGACCTCTTGCTGGTCGGGCCCGAGGAGCCGGAGCGGGCGCCGATGCCGGCCGCGGCCGCGGCCACGATCGCGACGCATCCGCGGATCCACGCGGTCGGCTATTCACCGGAGCCTGAACGGTACCTGGCGGCGGCCGACATCTTCTGCCTCCCGAGTTATCGCGAGGGGTTCGGCACGGTGGTCATCGAGGCCGGGGCCATGGGCCTGCCCAGCGTGGCGACCCACGTCACGGGCCTCGAGGACACGGTCCTCGACGGAGAGACGGGGCTGCTCGTGCCGGCCAAGGCGGTGGATCCGCTGGTCGAGGCGCTCGATCGCCTGATCGACCATCCGGCGTTGCGTCGACGGATGGGAGAGGCCGGCCGTCGCCGCGCCGTCGAGGAGTTCGACGCCGCGAGGGTCAATGGCCAGATGGTGGCGGAGTACAAGAAATGGCTGGGCCTGCCGAGTTGATCGCGCGTCGGCCGCCGCCGCCGGTCAGGCGCGGGATGGCGGCGCCGTCACGGCGCGGGGCCTCGTGATTCGGGATCGGGAGCAGGAGGCGACCGGTCACGTCCGGCCCGCTCCGCCGAGCCGACGCTCGCGGCCGGCGACGAATCCGCACAGCGCCGCCGCGGCGGCGGCGACGATCGCGATCCCGAGCCACGCCGGCAGGGCGTTCCGGGCCATCGGCACCGCGATCGCGGCGCCGCCGGCCGCGAGCGCCATGTAGAGCGCGGCGACCCGCGCGTGCGGCCAGCCGCTCTGCGTCAGGCGCTGGTAGAGATGCGTCCGGTGGGCGGTGAAGACGTTCTCGCGGCGCGACAGCCGGCGCAGCAGCGTGAACGTCGTGTCGAAGACGAAGGGCCACACGATCAGGACGGCGGGCACCGCGAAGGCGCGGCGGGGGGCGGCGAGCAGCGGCAGCGTCGCCAGCAGGAAGCCGAGGAAGGCACTGCCGACGTCGCCCATGAAGGTCCGCGCGGGAGACCAGTTGTGCCGCAGGAACCCGAGCGAGGCCGACGCCAACGCCACGCCGAGGACGACCGGCGCGGACTGGCCGGTCGCCCACCCCATCGCAATCCAGGCGAGGCCGGCGACCAGCGCCTGGCCTCCGGCGAGCCCATCGATGCCGTCCATGAAGTTGAACGCGTTGACGAAGCCGACGATCCAGAGCGCCGTCAGCGGCGCCGCGGCCCACCCCAGCGCCAGCGCCTCGCCCTGTCCGAGGCCGACGGCGTCCACGGCGCCGTAGACGAGCATCGCCGCGACCGCCGCCGCGAGGTGGACGGCGAAGCGCAGCGCCACCGGCAGCCCGCGAAGGTCGTCGATCAGGCTCACCGACGCCACGCTCGCGCCGAGCAGCACCAGCGGCCATGGGAACGCCCACGGCCCGGTGAGCTGCGCGATCGCGCCCGCGGCTCCGACACCCGCGACGATGCCGATCCCGCCCAACCGCGGCGTGGGGTTGGTGTGCAGGCTGCGATCGTTGGGCCGATCGAGCCATTGCCGCCGGCGGGCCAGCTCCGTGATCGCCCCGACCACGGCCCAGGCCGTCAGCGCCGCGGCCACCGCCAGCAGTGCGGCCGCCCCGGGCGTCGGCATCACGGCGTCCCTCACGGCTGTCGCGGCAGGTCGCCGCGCTCGCGGAGCGCCGCGATGGTGAGCCGCCACCCCTCTGCAAGGTTCGTCGGCGCCACGAAGCCGAGCTCGTGCGCGAGGCGCGTCGCGTCGACGGCCGAGTGCTCGACGTACTTGTCGATCGCCGTCCGGGTGAGGGGCGCCCGCCGGCCGATCAGACCGAACGCCCCCTCGGCAGCGCCCGCGATCGTCCGCGCGAGCCCGAGCGGGACGTGAAACCGCGGCCGCGACCGTCCGAGCGCGTCGCTGATCGCGTCGACGATCTCGCGCACGCGGTGCGGCGTGCCGTCGCTCACGTTGTAGACGCGGCCCGCCGCGGCGGGGGACGCGGCGGCGGCGAGGAAGGCGGGGCCGACGTCGCGCTCGTGCATCAGGCTGCGGCGGTTCAGCCCCGCGCCGAGCGGCACGAATCGCCGACGGGCCAGGGCCAGCACCAGCCGTCGGTAGTTGCCCTTCAGGTGCGGCCCATAGACCGCGCTGAGCCGCAGCACCGTGCCGAGCGGCGTCGCGTCGTCGCGCCGCGCCTCGAGCACGAGGCGCTCCGCGGCGAGCTTCGAGCGGGCGTACCAGGTGTCCGGCGCCGGAGCCGTGTCCTCGGTCGCGAGACCCCCGGCGGTGTCGCCGTAGACCGCGGTCGTGCTCGCCAGCACCAGGCGGCGGCCGCCGGCGCGCCGCGTCGCCTCGATCAGCTGTCCGGTCGCGATGGTGTTGATCCGGTCGTATTCGGCCGCCAGCTCGGGACCGGGGTCGGTGACGTGCAGCAGGCCGGCCAGATGGAAGACGACGTCGACGTCACGCACGGCCGCGGCGACGGCCGCCGCGTCGGTGAGATCGCCGATGCACCGCTCGTGCTGCGCCAGGGCCGGGTCATCGGGCACGCGCCTCACCAGCAGGCGGACGCGATGCCCGGCCTCGACGACCGCGCGCACGACGGCTGGCCCGACCGCGCCCGTGGCGCCCGTGACCAGCACGCGCAGGGTAGCAGCTGGCACTTGGCCGATCCCTCAGGCGGGCTTGCGCCCAGAGGCGAGATGGACCCGACCCGGCGGTTGCGGCCGCTCACCGAGGTGCCCGGACAGGATGGCGGCGATCCGCCCGCTGGCCCCGCCGTGGTCGGCAGCGCCCGGCCGCGAGGCCCGCGTCGCCGAGCCGAGCGACCGGAACGCCGTCGCGAGGCCGGCCGCGTCGCGGCCGACCAGCCTGTTCGTGCCGTGAGACAGCGTCCCGGGCCACTCGGTGGTGTCGCGGACCGTGAAACAGGGGACGCCCAGCGCGGACGTTTCGACCTGGATTCCGCCGGAGTCGGTGACCACGCAGGCGGCGTGCGCCATCAGCGACAGGAAGGCGGGGTACCCGAGCGGCTCGATCGGCCGCAGGCCGTCCGGCAGGGCGCCCGCCGTCTCCGCGAGCCGGGCCCGCGTCCGCGGATGCACGGGAAACACGACCGGCATCGTCGCGGCGATGGGATCGAGGCGCGACAGCAGCCCGCGCAGGCGGTCGGGCTCGTCGACGTTGGCGGCGCGATGCAGCGTGAGCACCGCGTAGCCGCCGGCCTCGAGCGGCGGATCGAGGCCCGCAATCGGCCACGCGAGGCGATCGCGATGGGCGGCCAGCGTGTCCAGCATGACGTTGCCGACGACGCTGATCGCCGTGTCCGGGAGGCCTTCGCGGCGCAGGTTGGCCGCGGCATCCTCGTCTGGCGCGAAGAGCAGCGTCGAGAGCTGGTCGGTCAGGACGCGGTTGATCTCCTCCGGCATCGTCCGATCGAACGAGCGCACACCGGCCTCGACGTGCGCCACCGGTACGCCGCGCTTGGCCGCGGCGAGGGCGGCGGCGAGGGTGGAGTTGACGTCGCCGACCACGACGACCATGTCGGGGCGCGTCCGAGCCAGCACGGCGTCGAACCGGACGAGGATGGCCGCAGTCTGATCGGCGTGGGAGCCGCTGCCCACGTGCAGATCGTGGTCCGGCCGCGGGAGTCCGAGCTCCGCGAAGAAGACGCCCGCCATCCGCTCATCATAGTGCTGGCCGGTGTGCACCAGGCGCTGCGTGATCGCCGGCCAGGCGCGCAGCGCCGCGATGATCGGCGCGATCTTGACGAAGTTGGGCCGTGCGCCGACCACGTGGACGATCTCGGGCATCGCCACCAGATGCTATCGCAGGCGGATTCAGTAGACCTGCTGCCGGCCGTCGGCGAAGAGGCGCACGCGCTGGCCGGCCGACACCGTGAAGCTGCGGACGCCGCCGGCGAAGCGGACCCGTACGTCGAACAGCCCGGTGTAGGGCGTGCCGATCAGCAGCGGGTACTGGCCGACCGACAGGAAGCCCGAGCCGCCGTCGACGACGCGCGTGTAGGTGACCGCCGGCGCCGCGCGCGGCGTCACCCGCACGACGCGGCCGTACTGGTTGTGCACGCCCTGCTCGTCGACGACGTCGAGCGTGAGGCGCGAGAAGCCGGCGTTCGACGTCGTGTTGCGCGCGTACTCCAGCGAGCCCGTACGGCGGGCGAGATCGAGGCGGCCGTCGTCGTCGTAGTCGCCGCAGGCCATGACGTCGCCGCCGACGCCGTCGATCGTCGTCGTCGGGTTCTCGACGAACGTCCCGCCGGTGTTGAGCAGGATGCGCGTGCGCGTCGTCATTCCGGGGGCGAGGATCAGATCCTCCCAGCCGTCGCCGTTGAGGTCGCAGGCGTTGACGCCGTAGCTCTTGTCGTAGACGTTCGCCTGCAGCGGCACCTGGACGAAGACGCCCTGCGGCGTGGACCGCCACAGCTGCGGCCCCTCGCTCGGATGCTCCATCAGCAGGTCGAGGCCGCCGTCGTTGTCGTAGTCGAGGAACTTGATGCCCTCGTCGAAGCGCAGCGGCAGGCCCAGCTCGCCACGGCGATCGACGAAGCGCGGGACGCCGTCGACGACGCCTTCATTGAAATAGAAGTGGCTGGCGACGTAGATGTCGAGGTCGCCGTCGCCGTCGAAATCGACGGTCTGGACGCCCTCCGACTTCCAGTAGACCGGCCAGCCGCGGTTGGCGATCCCGGCGGCGTCGGCGACCTCGGTGAAGTGGCCGGTGCCGTCGTTGAGCAGCAGGTAGAACTGCTCGCGTGGATCGTTGTGCGTGTACTCGACCATGAACAGGTCGACGTCGCCGTCGTTGTCGAAGTCGCCGGTCGTGATGTTGTGGCCGTAGCCGCTGACGTGGAGCGCCGCGAAGGCCGGATCCTCGACGAAGGTCCCGTCCGCCTGCTGCATGAACAGGCGCGCGACGCTGCGCGGGTCGGTCACCGGCAGGTAGGTCCAGGTGACGATGTCGAGGCGGCCGTCGCCGTTGACGTCGACCGGATGGTTCTCGCGGTTCTCCCAGTTCGGGAACAGGTCGGCAATCGGCCCGAGCCCGATGGCGCGCAGATCCTGCGGCACCAGCCGCGTGCCGTCGTTCAGCGTGCCGACCAGCTCGAGGCGCCCGTCGTTGTTCATGTCGGCGAAGGCCGGGAAGAGCAGCGCCCCGACGATGGTCGGCGTGCCGAAGGTGATCGCCCGGCCGGGGATCACCGTCAGCACGAACGCGTCGACGACGTCGGGCCGGCCGGCCGTGCGGGCCCGCACGGTGACCGTCGTCGTGCCGGTGCCGCTCGACGGCGTGAGGCGCAGCACCCCGGTCGCCGCGTCGATCGCCACGCTCGCGAGCCCCGGCACGGAGCTCGTCACCGAGTAGGTGGCGGCCGGCGCGCCGGCGATGTCACGGCGCGTGTCGATCGTGTAGGTGCCGATGCCGCGCGGCAGCGCCAGGTCGGTCAGCGTCCGCAGCGGCGACGACAGGTTCATCGCCAGCGCATTCGCGCCCAGCTCCCAGGGACGCGCGCCCGGCGTGCCGTACAGGGACCACTCGACGACGAGCTCGGCGGGGTCGCTGCCCACGCTCTCGACCAGGGTCGAGAAGCGGCGGCCGTCGGCGGCCGGGAACTCGAGGGCGACGTCGACGTTGAAGCGGCTGTTGGCGGCGACGGGGAAGGTGCGCTGCTCGGTACCGCCTCCTTCGTACAGCACGGTGACGCGCGCCTGGCCGGGGAACGGCGACGTGTTGGCGAGGAGCACGTAGGTCGAGTAGTGCCACGGGCCGCCGGCCTGGCCCGCCGACACCAGCCAGCGCGTCCCGGTGGTCGTCGCGCCCGGCGAGTTGTGCGCCTCGTACCAGCCGCCGTCCGCCCACCACATCGTCCGCTCGGCGATGAACGGCACGCCGTTGAGCGCCGTGAGCCGCGCCGAGACGGCGGCGTTGGCGAGCCACGGGTGCTCGTCGTCGACGCGGATGGTGCGCCGGCTCTCGGGCTCGACGGTGTACTTCTTCGGGAGCACCGTCCCGTCGGCCAGGAGGTAGTCGATCTGGATGTCGGCCGCCGAGGTCGACGGGTTGGCGAGCAGGATGTACTCGTCGAAGAAGCTCCCGGTCGCGCCCTCGGCGAGGAACCAGGCGAGCGCCGGCGCGACCACCGCGGAGGCGTCGTGGCCGGCGCTGAAGGACGCCGTCGCGTCGTCGAGATACATCGCGCGCTCGACGGCGATGTCCTCGGTCGAGGTGATCACCGCCGACACGTCGCCGTTGGCCAGCTCGTCGATCGAGTCGACCCAGATCGTGAAGCGGCTCCGCGGTGGCACCGTATAGACCCGGTCGAGCGGTGGATCGGGCGCCGGGCGCAGGAAATGGACGGTGACCTGCGCCGCCCGGGGGCTGGTGTTCTGGATCAGGTAGAAGAGATTGAAGGGACCACCGGTGGCGCCCTCGGCCAGGTACCACTTCCGCGCCGGGGCGGCGATCGCGGTCTCGGCGTGGCTGCCGACGGCGTTCCACGTCATCACGCGGTCGGCACCGATCGCCACGTCCGACGCGACCTCGACGCCGAACTCGTGGCCGTCGACACCAAGCTCGGCCGCGGTCACCGTCCGCCGCGACTGCGCGGCGACGATCAGCGGCAGGCGGCGGACCGTCCCGTCGCCGAGGAGCGCTTCCACCTGTACATGTGCGTCGGTGGTCTCGGGATTTCCGAGATCGAGCTCCCAGGTGAAGAAACCATTCGCCGCGCCTTCCGCCAGGCGGCGCGTGTAGAAACTGCGCGGGTGCGTGCCGGCGGTGTATTCATCCGCGTTTGACACGCCATCGCCGTCCGGATCGTCGGCGGCGCCGTTCGGCGACGCGGTGGAGTGCGGATCGAGCCCGAACGCGATCTCCCACGCGTCCGGCAGACCGTCGCCATCGCTGTCCGGGCCGGACTGCGCGTGCGTGATCGTCCCGCGGGAGCCCAGGGCAATCAGGAAGACGACCAGTACGTGGATGAGTCGGCGCAGGACGAAGGGTTCCCCTTCTGCACTAATCGGCACGACGTGCAATCCTCTGCACTCAGCCATTGAGGTTGTGTCGACGCGTGCAATCGGTGGGCCGTGCGTCCGCGCGGTGCCGGGCGCGCACGCCGACGCGCGGCGCCCGGCAGGGGTTCCCGCGTAACTTCGATAGACTCCTGCGCCGTGAGCGGCGTTGCATCGGGCGGTGGGTCGGCGGAGCGCATCCGCGTGCTGCGGGTGATCGCACGCCTGAACGTCGGTGGCCCGGCGCTCCACGCGGTTCTGCTGAACGACCGTTTGGATCCGTCGCGCTATGAATCCCGTCTCGTCGCGGGACGGGTCGGGGACGAAGAGGGGGATTGGCTCGCGCTGCACGCACGTGCCCCCGACAATGTCGTCTCGCTGCCGGCGCTCGGCCGCGACGTGCGCGGCGGGCGCGACTGGTCGGCGTTCTGGTCGCTCGTCAAGCTCATCCGTGCGTTCCGGCCGCACGTCGTCCACACGCACACCGCCAAAGCCGGCGCCCTCGGCCGTCTCGCCGCGACGCTGTGCCGCGTGCCGGTGGTCGTGCACACCTACCACGGGCACGTGTTCGACGGGTACTTCTCGCCGTTCACGACGAAGGTCGTCGTGGCCACCGAGCGCGTGCTCGCGCGCACCGCGAGCGCCCTCGTCGCCGTCACCGAGCGCGTGCGGCGCGACATCCTCGCGCACAGGATCGGCACGCCGGATCGCGTCGTCGTGGTGCCGCTCGGCCTCGACCTCGATCCGCTCGTCGCCGCCGCGCCGCGCCGCGGCGAGCTGCGGGCCGAGCTCGGGCTGTCGCCGCTGGCGCCGCTCGTCGGTATCGTCGCGCGGCTCGTGCCGGTGAAGGCGCACGAGGTGTTCCTCGAGGCGGCGCGGGCGATCGCGCCGGTCCGCCCCGAGGCGATCTTCCTCGTGGTCGGCGACGGCGAGCGCCGCGGCGAGCTCGAGGCGCTCGCGCGCGGCGCCGGCCTCGGCGACCGCGTCCGGTTCCTCGGCTGGCGCGCCGATCTGGCGCGGCTCTACGCCGACCTCGACGTCGTCGTCCTGACCTCCAAGAACGAGGGCTCGCCGGTGGCGCTGATCGAGGCGATGGCGGCGGCGCG
>Ga0075367_10001116_pt1 | contig 11131 bp, 12 predicted proteins | sample EndMethybrTD3032_FD_71399 | JGI IMG/M metagenome (GOLD analysis project Ga0075367, IMG submission 71399) | Populus endosphere microbial communities from Tennessee, USA - Endosphere MetaG P. TD hybrid TD303-2 | ecosystem: Host-associated > Plants > Roots > Endosphere | place: USA: Tennessee...
GGGGAGTGGTGCTCCTGTTCTCGGTGCCCTGTCAGCGCGCGGATTTGATTCTGGCGGCGGTCGCCTCGAAGGACACGACGCTGGGCATGTGCCTCGTCGATGTGCGCCGCTGCGCCGAAGAGCTCGCGCGGCGCCTCGATCAGGGGTATTCGGCGAAGAGCCGCCCGGCGGCCGCGGAAAAGCTGGAGAAACTGGCGTAGGAACGAGAGGGACGAGGAGACACGATGGCTACGTTGAACGAATCGCTGACCAACCTGCTCACGATCGAGGGCGCGATGTGCTGCGCGCTGGTCGATGCCAATAGCGGCATGATGCTCGGCTCCCAGGGGACGGGTGTCGACCTCGACGTCGCCGCCGCCGGGAACACCGAAGTCGTGCGCGCGAAGATGAAGACGATGAAGGCGCTGAACCTGAAGGACGACATCGAGGACATCCTGATCTCGCTCGGCAAGCAGTACCACATCATCCGCCCGGTGGCGAAGCAGCCCGGACTGTTCTTCTATCTGGTGCTCGACAAGGGCCGCTCGAACCTGGCGCTGGCCCGCCGCAAGGTGCTCGACACGGAATCCGGACTCACGCTGTAGAAGACAGCGCGACCTCCGCGACGAGTGGGAGGTGATCGGACGCGACCAGCGTCAAGCGGGTGCGGGGCATCTCGACGCCGATCACCTCAATCGCCCCGTCATAGTAGATGTGATCCAGATGGAGCACAGGGAAGACCCCAGGATAGGTGCGGCGGCGCCGAAGAAATCGGCGAAGGTCGATGCTTTTCATCGACTTGTCCAGCATCCGCGTAGTCTGGCCCTTCAACCACTCGTTGAAGTCGCCGAGAACAATCTTCGCGCCCGTCACGCGGTGATCGTTGACGAACGCTGACAGCCGTCCCGCCTGATACCGGCGCTCCAGCAGCGCCGTGCCCAGGTGGACGTTGAAGACGTGCAGGCACTCCTTGCCGATCTGCACGTCGGCGCGCAGCACGCAGCGCGGCTCGCAGCTGCGGTACGACAGGTCGTACTGCGAGTGTCCTTTGATCGGGTGCCGGCTCAGGATGACGTTGCCGTAGTGCTGGCCGCGGTGCAGGCGGGTCGTCGCCATCACCCAGCCCATGCCGAGCTCGGCGCCGATCTCCTCGGCCTGGCCGCGCACTTCCTGCAGCGCGATCACATCGGCGTCGATCTGGCGGAGCACGTCGACGATGCGCTGGGGGCGTGTCAGGCCGTCGAGGCCGCGGCAGCGATGGATGTTGTAGGTGGCGACGCGGATCGTCATTGCTGTCGTTCGAGAATCCACACGAAGGGATTGAGCGCCTTCTCCCAGAGGGGACGCGATTGCCAGGCGCTGAGCGTGATTTCTTCGCAGACCTTCAGGTCCTGTTCGAAATCCTCGCAGAGCCGCGTCGTGAGGTCGCGATCGAGCGTCACCATGTTGACCTCGTCGTTGTGCTCGAACGAGCGGTTGTCCAGGTTGGTCGTGCCGATGACGGACCATTCGCCGTCGGCGATCAGCATCTTGCAGTGCATCATCGCGGGGCGGTATTCGAACAGCCGCACGCCGGCCTTCAACAGGCTGCCGTAGATGCGGCGGCTGGCGAGGCGCACCCACCGCTGATCGGTCGTCGATCCCGGCAGGATGATCTGGATGTCGACGCCGCGCCGCGCGGCGCGGCAGAACGCGCGCCGCAGCTGCTTGTCGGGCAGGAAATACGGCGTGTTGATGCGCAGCGTGTGGCGCGAGCCCTCGACCAGGGTCTGGAACACCACGCGCACGGTGGTCGCGCGATCGGACGGCGAGCTCTTCACCAGGAACGCCGTGCTGTCGCCTTCGACGTCGATTGGCGGGAAGTAGGAGTCGCCGGTGAGGATCTCACCGCAGCATTCCAGCCAGTTCTCGGCGAACACACCCTGGATGCTCGAGACCGCCGGTCCGTCGACGCGCACCATCGTGTCGCGCCAGTACGGCCGCCCCTTGTGCTCGTGCGCCCACCAGTCCGCGACGCCGGCGCCGCCGATGAAGGCGGACCTGCCGTCGATGATGTAGAGCTCGCGGTGCGTGCGGTTGTTGAGGCGCGCGAGCGAATACCACTTGATCGTCTGATACGTGTTGACGCGGCAGCCGGCGGCGCGGAGCTTGTCGACCGGCTTGCCGAACAGCCACATGCTGCCGATCGCATCGGCGACGAGCGAGACGGTGACGCCGTTCTTGGCCCGGTCGATCAGGGCGTCGATGAACTCGTCGGCGACCTTGCCGGGATGGAAGATGTAGCACTCGATGTTGACGGTGCGTTGAGCCTGGCGGATCGCGGCGATCATCGCCGGATAGAAGCTGGGGCCGTTGGTGAAGACCTCGACGCGGTTGCCGCCGTGGACGGTGGTCTGGCAGTAGGCGCGGAGCATCCGGAGGAAGTCGGCGGTGCCGGTCGGCACGCGCTCGCGCACGTGATAGTCGATTGCCGGTGTGAACAGCGTCACCAGCACGATCCAGCCGATCACGACGACCCCGATGACCGCGAACCAGAACACCGTCAGTCCCAGTCGAAATCTCGTTTCGGCTTCGTGATCGGTTCTTCACGCGCCTGCTTCAGGGCTTCTTCGAAGCGCTTGGAGAGCGCGTCGCCGCGGGTGCGTTCGTCTTCCTTCGACTGCTCGAAGAGCGCCTCGCGGCGGGCCTGCTGCTCGGCGAGGATGCGCTGGGCGTGGTCGAGGCTCGGCATGTCGGACCGCTCTGGCTCGCGATGCTCGACGACCCGCTTCAGATTGAGATCGATGACGAGCGTCGACTTGCAGCACGGGCAGTCCACCGTCAATTCCGATTGCAACTTCGCCATCACCGTCCTCCTCGCGCATCATAGCTCACCAGGCGCCCTTCGGAAGAGGCGTCCAGCGCTCGCGTCCGCGGTAGAACAGCGGCTTCTTGCCGTGACGCTCGACGAAGGCGCGGTACTTCGCGCGCAGGCGCTCGATCCGGGCCTTGGAGGATTTGATCGGGCGGTGCGGAAGGTCGATGAGCGCCTGTTCGACCTTCCAGAGATTGCGCGGCGAGAGGCGCCAGTCGTAGCGGCCCATCAGCTCGCGGAGATCGACGACTCCGTAAGCCTTCACCCCACCCGTGAAATCCACGTAGGGATCGACGTAGCTCAGCGCCAGAGCCCGCGCCGTCCTGAACACCGGCTTGCGGCCGTGCAGCCCGGGGTCGCGGGATCGTGCTATCGAGCCCCAGAGGCCGTTGCGCTGATAGACGTAAATCACGTGATCGAGCTGATCGATCGATTCCAGGCTCATCACGCGCGGCGGGTAGCCGTGCTGTTCGAGGATCACCGCCGCCGCCAGCGCGCCTTCCATGCAGTGGGCGGTGTGCAGGCGGACGACCTCCCGGAAACTGCGCTGGGTCGCCCCGTGCGGCTCGGCGTTGTAAGGAAGGCGGTTCAGCCAGCGTTGTACGTCTAGCGGCGTTCGATATGTCTTGATCACCCTCCGCTCGGCGGGGGTGAAAGTGTGCGGTTGGGGCATGCCGTCGAGCAGGATTGCACGCGACTTCACAGAGGCGGCGTTGCTGTTCACTGTGTCCTATCCACGGGTTAATGAACGGGTCGTGTGCGCCGATTTAGCACATATTGAAGCTGTTTCGGCAGGAACGGAGACAAAAGATCTTCGTATAGGTTGACTCTTGGGCTTTTCTGATATAACCTGCCAGCCGTCCTTAGAAGCGGAAGACCCGCATTGTGCTGTGCCGGAATCAGTCGCCCCGCCCGCGCAGGACCGAGCAGCCTTCCCGACGAGCGGATCACCCTGGCGCGAGGGTGAGTCCCGTTCGAGTCTAGTCCGCGCACACTGCCAGGAAATCACAGAAGATGGGTCGTAGGCTCTACGTTGGCAACCTTCCCTACAGCACCACCGATGAGGAGCTGAATGGATTGTTCAGCCGTGCCGGTTCGGTGGAGAGCGTTCGAGTCATGCGCGATATGGCCACCGGCCGAGCCCGGGGCTTTGCATTCGTGCAAATGGCGTCTGACGAGGAGGCTCAGAGGGCGATTACGGAATTTCACCAGTTCCAACTGGATGGGCGAGCGCTCGTTGTCAACGAGGCACGTCCAAAGCCAGAGTTCAGCGCCAGCGCCGGGAGAGGCGGCTATGGCGGCGGAGGCGGAGAGTTCGAAGGGGGTGGGGATTACAGCGGTGGCGGTGGCGGCGGTGGAAATCGCCGGCGCGAGCCCCGCTGGTAGCAACGGCACGAGAGTGCCGCGGTCCTCATTCGCAAGAGCAGGCTGACAGGACCGGCGTGCGTGTGCCCGCCGCCGGTCCTCGTTCGTCGTCAGCGTTTCATTCCTCGACGACCCACCCGTCGCGCAGACGAATGATGCGGTCGCCGTACGCGGCGTTCGCCTCGGAATGCGTCACCTGCACGATCGTCGTGCCCGTCCCGTTCAACCTCTTGAACAGCTCCATGATCTCGCGGCCCTGCTCCGAATGCAGGTTGCCGGTCGGTTCGTCCGCGAGAATCACCTTCGGGTTCGCGATGATCGCGCGAGCCACCGCCACGAGCTGCTGCTGCCCGCCCGACAACTGGTTCGGATACAGGTCTTTCTTGCCGACGATCGAAAAGCGGTCGAGGATGTCGCACACGATCGAATCCCGATCCGACTTCTTGACGTTGCGGTAGGAGAGCGGCACGTCGAGATTTTCGTACACGGTGAGGTGATCCAGCAGGTGATAGCTCTGGAACACGAACCCCATGTACTGCTTGTGCAGCTCGGCGCGCTGCTTCTTGTCCATGGCGTGCACGGGATGCCCCAGGAACCAGTATTCGCCGGTCCACGCGCTGTCGTGCATGCCGATGATGTGGAGCGCCGTCGACTTGCCGGCGCCGGACGGCCCCATGATCGAGACGAACTCGCCCTCCTTGATGTCGATGTTCGCACGCCGCAGCACGTAGGTCTTGCTCACTCCATGCTGGTAGGCCTTCTCGATGTTGCGGAGCTGCACCAGCGCCGTGCCGGGCGCGGGCGTGGCTTCGGGCAGCGCGACGGGTGATTTCGAACGCGAGAAGAGCATCACGACCTCGGAGGTAAGGAGTCGATGGCAAGAGCCGGGATGGCGGTGAATTCCTCCATCCGGCCCGCAGCCCCATCGTCAACGGGGCCGCATAGGGTTGTCAACTGCTGGGCGCTGGCCACGCCAGCGCCGCAGAAGGGTGCACAGCGGACGACAGCCCGCTGTGAAGTCAACTGCAGCGGAACGAGTGCGGTAACAAGGCTCAATTGGTGGCTGCCGGCGCTTCGAACACCGAGATCACGATGTGACGGCCGGGACGGACGGGCAGCGACTTGAGCCACGGGAATTCGATACGCAGCTTCCAGACGCGCAGTTCCAGGTCCAGGCCCGGAGGCGTCAGGTCGTCGGCCATGGCAGGCGCCGGGGAGGCCTTGGCCGCGGCGGCCGTGCTGGCCACGGCGTCCTTGCACGGCGGGTCCGAGGCCCCGGTCGTGATGCCGCTGCCAATCGCCAGCATCACCAGGACGACTGCCACGAGGAACAGCAGGGGCCTGAAGCGGCGCGCGTGCGAATTGGCGGTGAAGGTCGGCATATACTCCCCCAGGCACTGTCCCCTTGAACAAGGGGCGTGGGGTTCGGTCGGCGGTCACTAAACCAAACCTCGTGCCACGGTCCGGCTCTCGCGATTTCGCGAGATTCAGCCTGTTTGACGGGAAAACCCGCGCTGCGGTTGGCGAGGGGTGTTCGTTTCCGGGCACCTCGATATCGAGAGCGGGCAGCGTGGGTCAGGGATGGTCAGGGCCAGGGGGGCAGGGCACCATGCAGTGGGTCGGAACGTCCGGCTACAACTATCCGGAGTGGAAGGGGAGCTTCTACCCCGAAAAGCTGCCGGCGGCGAAGATGCTGCCGTTCTACGCGGCGCGGTTCACGACCGTGGAGATCAACTACACGTTCTACCGCATGCCGAACGAGAAGATCGTCTCGGGCTGGGCCGAGCAGGTGCCGCCAGGCTTCAAGTTCACGCTGAAGGCCCCGAAGCGCATCACGCACGACAAGCGCCTGAAGGACGTGGCCGACCTCACCCGCGGCTTCTGCGACGTCGCCAGCACGCTCGGCGACCGCCTCGGCGCGCTCCTGTTCCAGCTCCCGCCGCAGTTCAAGAAGAACCTCGAGGTCTTCGACGCCTTCCTCGACACGCTCCCGCCGAAGGTGACCGCCGCCTTCGAGTTCCGCCACGACTCGTGGCTCGACGAGAGCGTCTACGAGCGCCTCCGCGCCCGCAACCTCGCGCTCTGCCTCGCCGACACGGCCGAACGGCCCGCGCCAATCGTCGCCACCGCGGACTACGGCTACCTGCGCCTACGCGACGAGGGCTATCAGCCCGCCGACATCGCGCGCTGGGCCGAGGTCGTCAAGCAGCACGCGGAGCAGTGGCGCGAGACCTACGTCTATTTCAAGCACGAGGATGAAGGGAAGGGCCCGGAGTTCGCGTCGATTCTGCTGAAGGAGCTGGGCATCGAGGCACCCGCGCCGGCGGCGGGCACGCTCTTCTAGCGTCTAGCGCGCCTCGGCGAGCCGGGCGCTGATGAACGCGAGCGCGCGCTGCTCGGCCCAGTAGCCGTCGTATCCGGCCGGCGCCTCCGCGACGAACGCGCAATGACCGCCGTCCCGCGTGATCGCCACGGTCACGTGCGGATTGCCGGCGACCTCGGGCCGCCGGAACTGATCGGCGGGCACGAACGGATCGTTGTCCGCCGCGATGATCAGCGCCGGCACGCGCACCTTGTCGATCACCCGCAGCGAGCTCGCACGGAAGTAGTAGTCATCGGCGTCGCGAAACCCATGATGCGGCGCCGTGTACGCCTCATCGAAGCCGCGCACCGTCCACACGTTCGCCAGCGGTTTCAGATCGAACGTCCCCGGGAACAGCGCCGCCTTGCGCCGCATGCGGTTCTTCAAATTCCGTACGAAGTTCCACTGATAGATCACGTTCGCCCGCTGTTCCAGCGCCCTCACGCACAACGCCAGATCCATCGTCGGCGACACTGCGCACACGGCGACGAGCTCGCGCGGCGCGGCGTCGCCGTAATCGCCGGCGAGCTTCAGCGTCAGGTTGCCGCCGAGCGAATAGCCGACGACGGCGATCGCCGGTAGCCGATCGACGTCGATCAATTGCTGGATCAAGACGCGCGCGTCGTGCGTCAGCCCGGAGTGATACAGCCCTTTCGACAGGTGCTCCGTGCCGCCGCAATTGCGCTGATTGAGGAGGACGACGTTGAAGCCGCCGGCGAAGGCTTTGTCGGCGAGCCCGCGCATGTAGTGGGCGCGGCTGGAGCCCTCGAGGCCGTGCAGGCCCACGACGGTGGCATGACGCGTCCGGTCGCGCTGCCAATAGCATTCGGCGAGCACGCGCGCATCGTCTGCCACATCGAGGTAACGCTGTTCCGGCTCCGGCAGCCGCGGAAACGCGCGGCGGCGCGCCCAGGCGTACACGGTCATCCAGTGGCCGCCCGACCAGCGTTTCGACCCCGTGTATTCCGGACAGGTGATGTTCTGCAGCGCCGCGTGTGACATTACCGCTGGGTGGACCGCTGAAGAGGCCCGTAGACGTGAAACCTGGCGTTCCGATACGCCTCGGGCAGCGGCAGCGGCTGCTCGGAGACGACGTAGCTCAGATCATACCGCGAGGCCAGCTCCTGCAGGCGATCGGCCGGGGAGATCAGGCCGTCGGCATCCGCGTCCGCCTCGTGCCACGCCGCCCGGCGTTCCAGCACCCGGAGCGCGATTTTGCGATCGTAGAAGGCAATCGCCGAGTCCTTCACATCTTCGGAAAACACGTCGCGCTGGGCGGATGCGCGGAGGCTGGTGCCGTATTTGAACGCATGCCCCAGATCCGCCAGCACCTGCGCATCTTTCGGCGTGTGCGTGCGCAGCCACGTCGAGACATCCGACCACTCGTCGGCGGGCATATCGAGCTCGACGAGCGGCCGTCCCTCATGTTCGACGGTCCAGACGTAGTAGCCGCGTCCCGCCGCTACCAGCGCGAGCACGACCACCACCGCCTGCGCCCGCCACGCTGGCGAAGCGGCGCGTGATTCCGCTCGCCACTTTGCTTCAGAGATTGCCCAGACGACGTAGGCGACTGCGAGCAGATCGGCCATCCAGAACACGCGCGAGATCTGCAGCTGCACGACGAACGCGCTGCGCAGCGCGACGAACGGAAGCGTCGCGAGGAAGATGCCGATCAGCGCGAGGCAGCCGGCGACGATGCCGGCCTCACGTGGATGCGCGACGCCGGCCCGCGTGCGCGCGCGAAACGCGATCACGATGATGACCGGATACAGCAGATTGAGCAGCCACGACTCGAGCGACCAGGCCGTCGGGAAGATGTAGTCCTTGTCGGCGAACGCCGCGATCCAGCGATCGTCCATGCGCGCGAACGACAGCGGCATCATGCCCGTCGCGAGCAGGAGCACGCCGCCGATCACCGCTGCTGCCGCGGCGATGCCGAGCGGCCGCCGCAGCCATGGTTCGTTCACCATCAACGCGATGCCGACCCACGCCGCGAAGAAGACCGCCGTCGTCGGATGCAGCACACCTGCGATCGCGACGAGTCCGATCGCGATCGCCGTGCGCCGCCGCATCACCGCGACGAGCGCGAACACGCCGATCGCGAATGCCAGCATGCGCGGATGGAAATGGCCTTCGAGCGTGTTCGCCCCGGTCTTCGTGATGCGATGACGCAGCGTCGCCGCGAACACCAGCGCCGCCACCGTCCATCCGCTCGCGTAGAGCAGTCGTCCGAACGCGACCAGCGCGCCATACAGCGCCGCCATCGTCGCCACGTATCCGGCGAAGAACATCCACGGCAGCGGCACACCCGTCGCGCGATGCGCGGCGGCGAACAGCTCGTCGAAGATCAGCAGCTTGGCTTGAGACGCGATCAGCCAGCCGTCCTGTGGATACAGCGACGGATCGAGATGACGTAGCACCGCCGGCACGTAGAACGCCTGATCGGCTACGCCATAACGGTAGCCCGCCGCGTTCATTGTCGCGATCACGCCGAACACGAACGCGCCCGCGACGACGATCGCTCCAAGCGTCCGCCTGTCCGGCGTAACCGTCATCCTTAAACGGCCTCGTCAGCCGACGGTCCGTAGATCGATGGGAGCGGCACGTCGTTCAGACGCAGGTAGATGCTGAGCTGACCGCGGTGATGGATGATGTGATTCAGCAGCAGCGTGCGCAGGACGCCAATGCGCGGAAGCGTGAAGACTTCCTTCCCGTTGTTGACCAGCTTCCACGGCACCATCAGCTCCGGATCGGTCTTGCCGACGAGCACTTCGCGTGCGGCGGCGACGTTTGCGTCGAAGCGCGCGACCAGTTCGGCGGCAGAGGTCAGCGGCGGTTTCACTTCGCGCGGCGCGGCGACGTCGAACTCCTTGGCGGTCATCGCGCGCACGGCGAAGTTCGGAAGCTCCGAGATGTGTGTCGACAGCCTGAGCAGCGACATCGACTTCGCATGCGGCTGCCAGTTCGGGTTGTCGAACGGGACGCGCTCCAGCAAGCGTCTCGTCGTGCCCATCTCCCGATCGAACTCGGGAAGGTATCCATCGATGATGCCCATATGCGGTGCTCCTCTGGATGATTTACGGCCGCGGCGCGCTGATCCACACGCCGAGCGACCGGCGATCCTGGCTGCCCGGCTCGACCTCGGCCGGTACGAAGCCAGTGCCCGTTTCGATCAGCACCCGTAGCATGCCCGATTTCGAGGCCGGCAGCGTGACGCGCCGCTCGCCATTCGGCTCCAGCGCGATGCGCTCCCGCCAGCCCTGCGCCGCGAACGCGATCGCCGTCCGCACCGGCCCGGCGCGCAGCGCCAGCACCGGCGCGCTGCCGCGTGCGGAGGCGATGGTCAACATGATCGTCGAAGATCCCGGCGTCCAGAACCCATCGCCTTCGGCCTGCGCGCGCCGGTCGTGGAAATACACGGTGGTGTCGCCGAGCAGGGCCGCCGAGACGATGTCTGCCGGCGGCAGCCGCGCGGCGACGTCGACAATCGACTCGGGCCGGATGCGAATCATCGGTCCGGCGCGCTCGATCTCCGGCGACGCGCGGAAGCCGACCAGGTTGATGTCGGTGAGCAGGTCGAACGTGCGTCCCCACACGCCGGGCCGGCCCATCGAGACTTCCCACTCGCGCGCGGCGCGGCCCGAATATCCCAGCTGCAGCGACAGCGTGCCGGTCAGCGAGCTGTCGCCGTTCGTGCTCTCGGCGGCGCCGGCGCTGGCGCTCGAGGGGGGGCTGGAGGGGGCGCTCGGCGTTGTGGTGATCAGCTCGATCGAATAGCGTCCCGCCGGCAGCGACCACCGCGCGTTGTAGAGCAGCGGGATCGGCTGACGCGGGCGGTGATCGTTCTGCCGCGCGATCAGCTCGACGAGCGGCGGCGCGCTCGCCGGATCGATGCGCCGCCACGGATCGTAGACGATGGCGATGGGCCGGTGCGTGCCGTCGAACCGGTCGAGCAGCTCACTGCGTCCGCGTGCGCGCAGGCGCGCCAACAGCAGATCGGAGGCATCGGCGGGATCCGTCTCCGTTACGCCGTCCATCTCCGCATGGCCGGCGCTGGCGTCATCGGGCGCGCGTCCGTTCGACACTTTGGGCGCCTCGTGACGCGCCAGGCCGGATACTGGCACGACGATCGAGACCGCGACGATCGCCACCGTGCACGCCGCGATCGCGCGCAGCGTGGCGCGTCCCGGCGTCAACGTGACGGGCTGCCGTCCGAGCCACCAGCCTGCCGCCAGCGCCGCGCCGATCCACACCAGCGTCAGCAGCGCCGCCACGATCGGCGTCTGCGTGATATACGTCGGCGCCATCGTCCACAGCGTCCAGGTCGGCGAGAGCCATTCGAGCAGGCGCGAGACGCCGCTGCGGTGCGCGGCCAGGAGCATCCCGCTCTGCGCGAGCGCGAGCGTGAAGCCGATGGCGAGACCGGCGACGATCAGGAGTTGATACGCGGCAATCAGCGCGGGCTTGGCGCGATGCTGTTCGAAGCGATACGCGAACGGCATCGCGAGCAGGAGCAGGCCCGAGATGATCGGCCGTCCGACCGTCGCGCTTCCGCCCCACCAGATGTGGAA
>Ga0075367_10001117_pt1 | contig 11127 bp, 12 predicted proteins | sample EndMethybrTD3032_FD_71399 | JGI IMG/M metagenome (GOLD analysis project Ga0075367, IMG submission 71399) | Populus endosphere microbial communities from Tennessee, USA - Endosphere MetaG P. TD hybrid TD303-2 | ecosystem: Host-associated > Plants > Roots > Endosphere | place: USA: Tennessee...
TCGGACTTCTTCTCGTCCGACGAACACCCGGACAAGCCGGCGACCAGGATTGCCATGCCGCCCACGGCGACCACGAACCCACGCTTCACCACAGTTCTCCTTCATTCGTGTAACTCTCCACGACGGCAACGTAAGTCGCGTGGCCCGGAGCGGCTGGGGTATTCGACTACCCCAGTTCGGCCAGGCAGTGTCGTGCCAACTCCCGGTGGAGACTGGGGTAGTCGAATACCCCAGCAGCAGGTGCCGGCATCGGTCATTTTCCTTGTATGGCAGTCGATGCGCGTCGGGCGCAGGCTCTGCAGCGGTTGCCGCTGCCGTATGCAACGGCCCTGCGGTTACGCGATGCAGGCATGGCCGACAACGAGATCGCTGAGCGGGTAGAGGTGGACCCCGATGCGCTAGCAACCTTCATGCGCGTTGCCGAGGCAAAACTCGCAGCCGCATCGGTAGAACCACCGACCTGAATGCACGGCGCCAGGGCGTCTGTGCCAGTTAATATTTTCCGCGTGATCGGCCAATGGCCGCTTATCGGACGGTCGGAGGAGCTTGCGGTAATCGCCGAGGCGACTCGGGGGCCGATCGAGCGCGCCCGCGGGATCGTGATTTCGGGTTCAGCCGGTGTGGGTAAGACGCGGGTTGCGCGGGAAGCCGTCGCGGCCTGCGGTGTTCGCGGCGCACGCAGGCATTGGATCATCGGCACCGCATCCGCGCGCAGCGTGCCGTTGGGCGTCTTCGCCGATATCGCCAGCGACTTCGGCCCCGACCCTCTGCGACGGGTACGCGAGGTGATCGACGGACTCATCGGTGGCACCCGCCCCGGGGAGGCCGTCATCGGCGTCGACGACGCGCACCTGCTGGACGATCTGTCGGCGTTCACGATCCATCAGCTCGTCACCCGTCAGCTGGCCACCGTCATCCTGACAATTCGCTCAGGCGAATCGCCCCCGGACGCCATCACCGCCATCTGGAAAGACCAGCACCTGGAACGCCTGGAACTGCAACCGCTCTCACCACCCGAAATTGCAGACCTCGTGGAACACGTCCTCGGTGGTCCGGTGGACTCGTTTAGTGCACAGCGACTTTGGCAGTACACCCAAGGCAACGCGCTGTATCTGCGGTTGGTTCTCGAGAACGAGGTGAGCGCGGGCCGGATGACCGAACGTTCAGGAGTCTGGCTGTGGGACGGGAAGCCTCGGCTCTCACCGACGCTCGTGGAGTTGCTCGAGACACGGATGGCCGAGGTTCCGGCCCCCGTCCATGAAGTCCTCGACGCGCTCGCCGTCGCCGAGCCGTTGGAAACCGATGTCCTGGAGGCGGTCACCAATGCCGACGCCCTGTCCGATGCCGAGTCACTCGGCCTCATCACCGTCGATGCGAGTCTGCGACCGGCGTCCGTGCGGCTGGCGCACCCGCTGCTCGGTGAGATCCGGCGCACCGGATCCCTACGGCTTCAACGGTTGCGCGGCCTGATCGCCAAGGAACTGTCCCAAAAGAACTCGGCAGATCCCCGGCACCTGATCCGACGGGCCGTGCTGACCATCGAATCCGATCTCGCGCCCGACCCAGAGCTCCTACTTTCCTCAGCGGCGGCGGCAATGCAACTGCTCGACCATCGGCTCGCCGAGACCCTCGCTGAGCGCGCCGTTGCCATCGGCGGTGGGCCCTGGGCCAAGATCGCGCACGCGATGGCGATCACGTGGCAAGAGCGTGGCGTCGAAGCCGAGGCGGTGCTGGCAGAACAGGCCGCGCAGGCGACAGGCCTCGAGCGGACTCAGGTTGCGATCCTTCGGGCGATGAACTTCCTGCTGATACTCGGCCAAGTCGCCAGTGCCGAAAGCGAACTCGAGTTGCTACCCGACGACGATCACGACGCGCAGGCGATCGCCATCGCGCTCCGGCCGCTGATCGAGCTGGTGCGCGGTCACTCCAAGACAGCAGTCGAGATGGCGCTTGCCGCCGAAGCCGCCTCCGAGAACAGCGACGTCGCGAAGATCTTCCTCGCTTGGGTGTTCGTCACCGGCCGTGGCGACCTCGGGCGTATAGATCAGATCGAGGCCGAGGCGAACCGCGCCTATGCGGTCGCGGACAGGTCGCCAGAGGTTGGGCACTTACGTCGCCGGTTGGCGTTTCAGGAGACACACGGCTACCGCCTCGGCGGTGAGCTGACACACTCCGACGCCGTGGTCGCCCGGATCAGGCGCGACACCCTCGACGTTCCGTTCGAGGAGTCGTGGCACGGGGTCATGGTCGGGTTGTCGGCGATGAGCCGAGGCGCACTGGCAGACGCACGACGTTCACTACGCGATGCGCTCGCATATCTCGGCACGGGCGGCAGCGGTCGCATGGTGAAAACCTTTGGGCGGACATGGTTGACGACCGTGATCGCAATGGCCGGGGCAGCCGATGCGCGTCGTGAGTTCGACGCCATCGAGTGGTGGGCCCAGGACCCAGAAGCGTGCATGTTCGACCCCTATCTGGCTATCGCGGAGGCGTGGGTATGCGCGGCTGAAGGTGCTGTGTCGCAGGCAGTCTCGATCATGCGAGATGCCGCTGCGAAGGAATGCGAGCGCGAACGGCCCGCCTGGGAAGTCGTGCTTCTGCAGACGGCGACACAGTTCGGCGACCACACGACGGCACAACGGCTGACCGAGCTCGCCGTCCAGGTGCAGGGGCCCCGCGCATCGACAGCCGCCGCGCACGCCGCCGCACTGAAGGCAGACGACGGCGCAGCACTGATCGAGGCGTCACACCGCTACGAAGCCTTCGGCGATCGCCTGGCCGCCGCCGATGCCGCAGCCCAGGCTGTCATCGCGTACCAACAGGCCGGCATGCGCGGCGCCGCTATGGGTGCGTCGGCCTCCGCACAGCGGCTGGCGGCCGAATGCCAAGGCGCTCAGACACCTGCGCTACGGGCCGCGACGACACCGCGTCCGTTCACCGAACGGCAGCGCGAGATCATTTCACTGGCCGCACAAGGGCTGTCGAACAAAGAGATCGCCGATCGGCTCACGATGTCAATCCGCTCGATTGAGGGCCATCTGTTCCGAGCCTCGCAGCGGGTCGGGGCCAACAACCGCGAGCAGTTGATCTCGCTATTGCACGGCTGAACGTGCCCGACGACAGAATCAGACTCGCGGGCGGACGTGCGCGCGAATGGGTCCCTTGGCGACCGTGGTGAACGGCACCTCGCAGGCGAAATCCCTGTCCACCGAGCTGACCTTCATCGCCCGGACGATCGTGGCCAACGCCAGTGTCGTTTCCAGCCGCGCGAAATGTTCGCCAATGCACGGCCGTCCGCCGCCGAGGAAGGGAAGGAACTGCCAACGGTCGCGGGTCTTGACGTTCTCGGGGCTGAACCGGTCGGGGTCGAAGTCCGCGGGATTGGGCCACAGCGTCGGATCATGGTGCAGCGCATAGATTCCGACTGCCACGAGACTGCCCGCCTCGACACGGTATCCATTCACCGCGATATCGCGCGTCGCCAGCCGCGCCACACCCGCCGCGGGCGGGCACAACCGCAGCGCTTCGTGCAGCACCTGTACGGTGTACGCGAGCGCGGGCACGTCGTCGGGGCTCAGCTCCCGATCGCCGATGGCTGCCGCTTCGGCGGCCACCCGGTCCTGGATCTCGGGATGGTGGCCCAGGACCCACAACGAATAGGTGAGCGCCGTCGCGGTGGTGTCGTGCCCGGCGAGCATGAAGATCAGCAGATCGTTGGAGATGTCGTCGTCCGATATCGGCTGCCCGGTCTCCGGATCGGTGGCCGCGAGCAGCGCCTGCACCAGTGGTGCGTCCCGGGTGGGGTCCGCCCGGCAAGCCCGCACCATCTCGTCGGTGATCGCGCGCATCTTCAGCACCGCGGCGCGGGCACGGCGGCGCGCCGGTGTCGGCATCCATCGCGGTGCGCGCACCGGTCGCAACGCGCGGTCGGCCGTGTACGAGGACGCCACGTGCATGCAGGTGGCGATCGTGTCGGCGCGTTCGTTGAGGTCCAGACCCAGCACCGAACGGCCCAATGACTGCATGGCGATACGGCGGCACTCCACGTCGAGGTCCACGTCGCCACCCGCCGGCCAGCGCTCGACGAAATGCTGTGCGGCCCTCGACATATGGCCACCAAAGTTTCGGACGTTGTGCTTGGTGAACACCGGTTGCAGCGCTCTTTTCCGGGGGCGCCACTGTTCGTTGGGCAGCACGAAAAGGCTGTCGCCTGCCATGTTCCGCACTTCGTCGTGGATGACGCACCGGTCAGACGATGCGTCACTGCGGCCCAACACATCACGCATCGCTTCGGGCGACATCACCGCCACGATCGGCGGTATCAAGCTCTTCGGGCCGAACTGGATTCGGGTGATCGTGCCACCGGCGTCGCGGATGACTTCCTGTCCGGTGTCCAGCCTGCGCACCAGCTTCACCAGTTGCCGGATGGGCAGCGGATTCTTCGGCACCAACGGCAGGGCGCTGACATCGACAGTGGAGGTCATCCCGCACTCCAGAGCAGCGGTGCGCCTTCGCCTTTCATCATGACCGTTCCGGCCATGACACGCAGCCGATAGGGGGCGAGCCGCAACGCGGCGAAGTCATCGGATGTCGGCCCCTCAGACCATTGCGGAATGATCCGTGGGTCATAGCCCACCGGGGCTGGGGCGTTGGCGAACTTGTCCCAGACCGCAATGCGGGTCTCGTCGTCGAGGTACCACTCGACGAGGCACTCCGCGCTGCACGTGTCATGGGTGGGTGCCCAGTAGCTCAGGGACATTTGCGGGTGCACAGCAAGGTGGGCTTTCTTCACCGGGCTGGGGACGGTCGCGACCCAGCCGAACAGGTCGGTGCCGTCCCACTCCCAGATCGGGTGCAGTACGCGGCTGCGGGGATGGCCGTTGGCGTCGACGGTGGCCGCGGATGCCCACACGATCGAATGGGCCATCTCGATGAAGGAAGGTGCGATCTTCTCGAGAGAGGTCACGCCGGAACTCTACGCGGCGTCAGGGTTACTCCTGCTCCTTGCTCGCTTTGCTCTCTTTGCTCTCATCGCTGAACTTCGGGTTCCCGTCGTCGTCGACCCAATCGTTGACCGCGGTGCCTGATACGGCACCATCGGTGCCCGGCATCGAGATGGTCGGACGGTCGTCATTGTTGTCCTTGGCCATTGCCTTGGCCTTTTCCCGGTGCTCATCGGTGACTTCGGGCTTCTCGGTCGGTTCGGGCCGATCAGGCGCATCGATTACTTGGTGGTGCTCGTCGGTTTCAGGTTCGACGTTGCGTCGCTCTTCGGTGCTCTGCAGCTCGTCTGTCCCCTGGTTTTCTGTGGTCATGGGTTAACGACTGCCCCAAGGTGTGACTTGTCAAACAGAGCGCGACTAACCAGCGGGAACGGCGCGCAGCGCGGCGGGCAGGCTCGGCAGGAAATGCCGGATGGCGAACGCGCGGATGTCGTCGGCGCTCTCGAGAGGTTGTGCACTGGGCAACAGGAGCACCATCGCCGCGTATCGCAGAATCGTGTCGGCGAAATCGTTGACGGCCTGCTCGCCGATCCGCTCGGCGAAGCCGGAGGGGAAGATGACCCGCAACGCTTCGGCCATCCGGACGATCGCCGCGCCGTGATGCCGGCCGGCCAGTTCGAGCACCAGCGCGGGTTCGTCTCTGATCATCCGGTCGAGCACGCGATGCCGTCGGAATTTCAAGATCGCGAGCGTGAACGCTTCGACGTAGTAGTTCGACTGCGGGCCAGCCTGTGTGAGCTCCTTGGCGATATCGGCGAACAGCGTCACGTTCTCGCGTTCGATCACCGCCGCGATCAGCTCGTCCTTGTTGCGGAAGCGCCGGTAGATGGTCGTGCGGCTGATCTTCGCTTGCCGCGCCACGTCCTCGAGCGCGACCCGCCGGAATCCATGCTGTTCGAACTCGACGACGGCGGCGTCGAGGATGGCTTCTGTGGTGGAGTCAGCCCCTGGCATAGCCGGTCTGGGCGAAGGTGTTGTAACGCAACCGCATTGGCAGATGATCCCACATCCAGTTCACCGGCCGGGTCCGCCACAGCGCGGCGAACCGCTGGTATCTACGCTCCTGGCGCTCACTCCACGGCAGCCCCAGCAGGTCCCTGGTCCGCGGCGGCATCCCGCCGGTGGTCAGGAAGGCGGCGGCCGGGTTGAAGACGGGCGCGATGACGCGCCACAGCATCGGCGAAACCCCCTTGGGGCGCGGAAAGCCCTTGGTGACATAGCCGACGCCGTACTTCGCGGTCGGATGCGCGACGACGATCTCGTCGATCATCCGGTTCCAGTACCGCTCGAACTCGTCGTAGTCGGCGGGCATCGGCCGGTCGCTGACTCCGTAGCGGCGATACCAGGTCTTGGACTCGAGGTAGATCTGTTCCTTCTCCTCGCGGGTCAGCCGCTTGACGAATGTGTCGGCGAAATAGAGCACCTGTTCCACGAAGGTCGCATGCGCCCAGAAGTATGTCTCCGGATCGAGAGCGTGGTAGCGCGACCCGTCCGGCATCTCGCCCTTGATGTTGGTGTGAAAGTCACGGACCCGGGTGCCCTCGTTGTCGTCGTCGGCGCCGTAGACCGTCATGAAGATCGGGGGCAGCGACCGCTTGACCCGCGCGGCGGTGTCGGCGAAGAACACCGAATGGTCCAGCACTCCCTGGCCGAGTTCGGCGAGCATGTTCTGCAGGACGGCCGGACGCGGGCCGATCAGGTACATCCGGTTGTCGCCGAAATACCGCCAGACCAGCGAGTTCGGACCCAGTGGCAAGGCATCGAGCGTCTCTTCGGCGTTCTCTGCCAATTCAGTCATGGGGAACAGTGTTACAAATCTCGAACTTTGTACCAAGGCCTACGGGTGTGACACCCGTCGCACTTGAACGGCGCCGCAGGCATATCGTCGGAAGCCACAGCTTTCAACAGTCAAGGAGCGCCGGTGGCAAAGCGTCTAGGCCCGCAGGACATGCTCTTCCTGTACGGCGAAACTCCCAGTTCGATGATGCACGTCGCCGCGTTGATGCCGTTCACTCCGCCGGCCGACGCACCGGCCAACTATCTGCGGCAGATGTTCGAGGAAACCCGCGGCCTGGAAGTGGTCGCGCCGTGGAATCTCAAGTTGTCCCATCCGCGCATGCTGCGGAGGCCCGACCAGTCGTGGGTCGTCGACGACAAGTTCGACATCGACTATCACGTCCGCCGGTCGGCACTCGCCAGTCCCGGCGACGAACGCGAACTGGGCATCCTGGTCTCCCGGTTGCACAGCCAGAACATCGACTTCACCCGGCCGCCGTGGGAACTGCACTTCATCGAGGGTCTCGAGGACGGACGGTTCGCGATCTACATGAAGATCCACCACTCGCTGGTGGATGGTTACACCGGAAACAAGATCCTCGAGCGCAGCATGTCGACCGACCCGTCGCTGCGGGATCAGCCACTGTTCTTCAACGTCGGACCGCCGAAGCGAACACGCCCCGCGACCCAACAACCGTCGCGAAATCCCATCATGAGTCTGCTTGGCGGTGTGGTTGGCGGCGCGCTCGGAGGGGCGCAATCGGCGGTCAACGTCGGAAAGGCGTTGTACAACACACAGATTCGCAGCGACGACGAATACGGCGATATCGCCAACTCGTTTCAGGCTCCGCATACGATCTTCAACAAACACATCAGTCGCAATCGCCGCTTCGCCACGCAGGTCTACCCCTTCGAACGTCTGAAGAACATCGGCAGCAAGCACGGTGCGACCGTCAACGACGTGGCCCTGGCCATCATCGGTGGCGGACTCCGGGCGTTTCTCGACCAACTCGGTGAGCTGCCCGACAAACCGTTGATCGCGTTTTTGCCCGTCAACATCCGACCCAAAGGCGATGTCGGCGGCGGTAACTCGGTCGGGACGATATTGGCCACCATGGGCACCGACATCGAGGACCCCGTCGAACGGCTGAAGGCGATCACGGCATCGACGAAGGCCGCGAAGCGGCAACTGCAGAACATGTCGCAGACCGAGGTGCTGGCCTACACCGCGGGCCTGATGGCGCCGACGGCCCTGCAGCTCGCCAGCGCGATGACCGGCGTCCGGGGACCATTGCCGTTCACGTTCAACCTGTGCGTGAGCAATGTTCCCGGACCACGGAAGACGTTGTATCTCAACGGAAGCCGCCTTGAGGCCACGTACCCCGTGTCCATTCCGATGCACGGGATGGCATTGAACATCACGCTGGAGAGTTACGCCGACACGATGAACTTCGGATTCATCGGCTGCCGTGACGCCATACCGCACCTGCAACGACTGGCGGTGTACACCGGCGACGCCCTGGATGAGCTGGAAAAGCTGGCCTGAACGGCGTCGGCTCAGACTTGGCCGTTGGCGGGCGCTGCAACTGCACTATCGACTCGACCGCGATTAGCGCGCCGCAATCGCGCCACCCCCAGCACGGCCAGTACGCCCGCCACGGTCGCCAGCAGCAGGGCCAGACTCAGCAGGGGCGCGCTGTAGACCACCGATGTCGTCATCGGCTCACCCTCGATGATCGGGGGCACTTCGACGGTCGTGACCCCGGCCAGCCAGCTCAGGACGCAGCCGACGGCCGCGGCCAACGCCAGCACCAATTGAATGACGGCGCGGACCTTCACGAAGACGGCTCCGGCGGGATGCGCTCCTCGACGAGCCGGGTCAGTTCGGTCCGCAAGCGCTGATGCTTGCGAGCCCAGGCCTGGGCAGCGCGGTCGTTGGTCAGCTTGAGGCCGATGCCCTTGCGTCCGCGCGGCACGCCGGTCAGTTCACCCAGTGCACGTGAGGACTGCCATTTCGGAGTATCGGGGCCGGTGGCCTCGGGATAGATCCGCACGATGTCGTCGATGCTGATGCGTTCTTCGCCCTGGCGCAGATGATCCGGCGTCAGCTCCACCGAGGTGTGAATACGCGCCGCCTTGATCTGGATCCACAGAAACCCCGTCACGAGGACGAAGAAGATGCCGGGCACCAGCCATTGAATGCCATATCCGGCCGAGAGCTGGATCAACGCCATCGCGGAGCCGGCAGCGGGACCGGCCAGGATCCACCACCAGGTGGCACCCGGCTCGTGGAACAGAATCTGGGGCGGCGAACTTGTGTCCGTCACTTCGTGCCGTCCTTTTGGTCTTCTTTCTCGAACCACTCCCGCGCGGGTGGCCGCATCATCAGCACCGCGCCGACCATGGTCACGATCATGATGAGCAGCCATACGGGCCCACGGCTGTACAGCGCGAAGAGCGCGAGGATCAACACAACCGCCAGCGAGAGCGCGATCCCCGCGCGATGGAATCGCGAATCGCCGAGGCGGGCCCGCCCGGCCAGAAAGCCCAGCCCAAGACCGGACGCGGCGAACAGCACACCCATTCCGCGGAACAGCGAAGGGAGGGCATCCGGCGAGAACGCGAGCAGTAGTCCGAAGGCCACCAGCAGCACCGCGCCGGCCGCCCAGCACCAGAATCCGGCGTTGACGATGCGCGGTCGCGACTGTGGAGCTGTCATGGTCGGGCCAGCCTAGCGCTTCACCGCATGAAGAACGCGTGGGCGTCTTTGCGGTGCAACAGGAACATCCCGCCGGCGATCAGAACCGTTCCGAGGATGCCGCTGACCGCGTAGATCACCGCCGCAGGGGTGGGCCGCTCGACCGTGAACAGATTGGTCGCGACGTAGACGATCGTCGCGACACCACCGCCGGTCAGCACTGTGCGGGCCCAACGGTAGCCGTGGCGCATCAGGATCTGGAAGGTCAACACGACCGCCGCGAGGATCACCACGAAAAGCACCGACAGCGCGAGCACTGCGGTTGGGAGCCGGTGGTTCGTAGACGCGACCAGATCGACGACGTGGCCGGTGGTCAGCAGCGGCAGGGAGGCCACCCACAGCCAAAATCCGGTGTCGACGTCCACCGGCCGGCCCGACGGCTCGACCGACTCGCTCACGCCAGCCAGGCCCCGACGTCGGCCGCCCAATACGTCAGCACGATGTCGGCACCGGCCCTGCGGATGCCGGTCAACGTCTCCAGCGCGACGGTTTGCAGGTCGATCCAGCCCTTGTCGGCCGCGGCGCAGATCATCGCGTACTCCCCCGAGACCTGGTAGGCCGCAACCGGTACCGGCGAGATTTCCGCGGCCGCACGCACCAGGTCGAGGTAGGCCATGGCGGGCTTCACCATCACGATGTCGGCACCTTCGTCGATGTCGAGTTCCACCTCGTGCAGCGCTTCACGGGCGTTGCCCGGATCCTGCTGATAGGTGCGCCGGTCGCCGCGCAGGCTCGACGACACAGCCTCACGGAACGGACCGTAGAAACCCGACGCGAATTTGGCGGCGTACGCCAGGATCACGGTGTCGGTGTGTCCCGCCGCATCCAGACCGTCGCGGATAGCCGCAACCTGACCGTCCATCATGCCGCTGGGCCCTACGACGTGGGCACCCGAATCTGCCTGCGCCACAGCGAGTTCGACGTATCGGGCGTTCGTGGCGTCGTTGTCGACCCTGCCGGTGGCGTCGAGGACGCCGCAATGGCCGTGGTCGGTGAACTCGTCGAGGCAGGTGTCGGCCATCAACACCGTGTCCTCGCCGAGGTCCTTGGCCAGATCCCGCAACGCGACGTTGAGGATGCCGTCCTCGGAGATCGCGGCGCTGGCGACAGGATCTTTGTCCAGGTCGGTCGGCACACCGAACAGCATCAGGCCGCCAACGCCCGCGGTGACCGCCTCGGCGGCGGCGCGGCGCAACGAGTCACGGGTGTGCTGCACGACTCCTGGCATGGAGGAGATGGGCTGCGGTTCCGAAATGCCGTCGGCGACGAACATCGGCAGCACCAGATGCCTTGGTTCCAAAGAAGTTTGCGCTACCAGCCGACGCAGTGCCGGTGTCGACCTGAGCCGACGGGGTCGGTGTCGTGGATAGGACATGTGCAAGGCCATTCCTACGTAACGGTTGCGTTAGCGGCGACGACTCTTCTTACGCGGCGGTGGCAGCGCGCCCTCGGCACGCAACCGGGCGGCGTGCTCGGCGAGTGCCTCGACCAACGGGCCGACCGCGGCGACCTCCGGCTGCACGTCGACGCGCAGCCCGAACTCCGCTGCGGTCTCGGCGGTCTTGGGGCCGATGCACGCCACGATCGTGC
>Ga0075367_10001118_pt1 | contig 11121 bp, 10 predicted proteins | sample EndMethybrTD3032_FD_71399 | JGI IMG/M metagenome (GOLD analysis project Ga0075367, IMG submission 71399) | Populus endosphere microbial communities from Tennessee, USA - Endosphere MetaG P. TD hybrid TD303-2 | ecosystem: Host-associated > Plants > Roots > Endosphere | place: USA: Tennessee...
GAAGCGGCGCTGACGCTCGGCGCGAGCGGCTGGCAGATGTTCCGCCGCGTGACGCTGCCGAACGTGAAGTGGGCGTTGATGTACGGCGTCATCCTGCTCACGGCGCGGACGGTGGGAGAGTTCGGTGCCGTGTCCGTCGTCTCGGGCCACGTGCGCGGGCAGACCAACACCATCCCGCTCCACGTCGAAATCCTCTACAACGAATACGACTTCACCGCGGCGTTCGCGGTAGCCTCCGTGCTGACGATCATCGCGCTCCTCAGCCTGGTGGGGCGGCAGATCATCGACTGGCGTGCGGGGCAGTCGGCGGTGGGCGGGCATCGCGCGCACGAGGGATTGCCGTTATGAGCATCGCGCTGACCGGCATTCGTCACAGCTTCGGCGCGCAAACGGTGCTGCACGGCATCTCGCTCGAGGTCGCGCCCGGCGAGCTCGTCGGCATCCTCGGACCATCGGGATCGGGCAAGACGACGATGCTGCGGGTGATCGCGGGGCTGGAGACGCCGGATGCCGGCGACGTGCGACTGTGCGGCGATGCGGCCACGCATCAGCGCGTGCAGGACCGGCGCGTCGGCTTCGTCTTCCAGCACTACGCGCTGTTCAAGCACCTGACCGTCTTCGAGAACGTCGCATTCGGGCTGCGCGTGCGGCCGCGCGCCAGCCGGCCGGCCGACCGCGTGATTCGCGCGCGCGTCGAGGAGCTGCTGGCGCTCGTGCAGTTGGATGGATTGGGGGAGCGGTATCCGTCGCAGCTATCAGGCGGACAGCGTCAGCGGGTGGCGTTGGCGCGTGCGCTGGCGATCGAGCCGCGGGTGCTGCTGCTCGACGAGCCGTTCGGCGCGCTCGACGCGCAGGTGCGCCGCGATCTGCGGCGGTGGCTGCGCGGGCTGCACGACACGCTGCACCTCACGAGCCTGTTCGTCACCCACGATCAGCAGGAAGCGCTCGAGCTCTCGGATCGGATCGTCGTCATGCACCAGGGGAAGGTGGAGCAGATCGGGACGCCGTCGGAAGTCTGTCAGAAGCCCGCGACAGCGTTCGTGCGTCAATTTTTAGGGGATCTCGCCTACGTGCCCGCGTATCAATGAATGGAATACGGTCCCTGCAGGCAGAACGGGGCGATCTCCGTCTCGAAGCGCTCGCCGCGGTCCGTGACCATGTGATAGGTGCCCTTCATCATCCCGAACGCCGTCGAAAGCGGACAGCCCGACGTATACTCGAAGGATTCGCCCGGCGCGAGCACGGGCTGCTGGCCGACCACGCCGAGGCCGCGCACTTCGTCGACACGGTCGTTCGCGTCCGTGATCAGCCAGTGCCGGCTGATCAGCTGAACGGTCTCCTGGCCTTCATTGCTGATCCGGATCGTGTAGAGGAAGAACCACTGCTGATTCGCCGGGTGTGAGTGGGCGGGGGAGTATTGAGCCTCGACGCTGACACGGATATTGCGGGTCACTGCCTCGGACGTGCCGGCGGTGCGGGTTTCGCGCGTGGGGGTGGTCATGGCTCCGTCCCTTATAGCACGTTCTCGAAATCCAGATATCGGGTTGTGCGGCGACTGCCGTCATAGCCGCCGTGTCGACTCCAGCAAGGGCTCGACGTTCTTTCTGTGCGGCCGGTCCGCCACTGATCCGCGCTATCCGAAATACCCGCGCCTGCCGCTTCGTCAATGTCCGGGCCACGAGCCGGTGCTCTCGGCGGCCGCGGTGCTTGATTCGGAAGAGTGGGGACTGCTACAACGAGGAGTGACCTCCATGCATCCGACTCCCGCCGCCGGCATCGCCATCCGTTTCGCGACCGTGGACGACGTGCCGCTGATCCTGACGTTCATCCGCGGCCTGGCCGAATACGAGAAGCTGCTGGACGCGGTGAAAGCCACCGAAGACATGCTGCGCGACACGCTGTTCGGCGCGAAGCCGTCGGCGGAGGTGCTGATCGCGGAAGACGGCGGCAAGCCGGTGGGCTTCGCGCTGTTCTTCGAGAACTATTCGACGTTCCTGGCCCAGCGGGGCATCTACCTCGAAGACCTGTTCGTGATTCCCGAGGCCCGCGGCCGCGGCGTCGGCCGGTTCCTGCTGCAGCGGCTGGCGGCGCTGGCGCTCGAGCGCGGCTGCGGCCGGCTGGAATGGGCCGTCCTCGACTGGAACACGCCGGCCATCGGCTTCTACAAGCGGATGGGGGCGGTGGCGATGGACGACTGGACGGTGAACCGGCTGACGGGGCCGGCGCTGGAGCGGATGGCGCGCGGGGAGTCGCGCTAGGGCAGGCGTCACAAATTGACGTTCCGCGCCACATTCCTGTGTGAGCGCGAATCCTCTCCCTGACGGCGACCAACGATGGCGGCGGTTCGGAATTGGCCCTTGTGACGTTACTCATACTAGCGAGAACGTCATGCCTGTCGCCGCCGCGCAACAATCCCCCAGCCCGATAGGGACGGCCCCCTTCGCGGGGGAGGCGGGGGCCCGGCCGGCAGCCTGGCCAGCAGCCTGGCCAGCAGCCTGGCCAGCAGCCTGGCCAGCAGCCTGGCCAGCAGGGTCGCGAACGGTCCATCTGTTCACCCGGCGCCACGAATCACGAAAAAACTTCAGTCTGGCCTCTCGTACCGGTATCATGTCGGCGACCTCGGCCGCTCGGGCCGAGGTGTTCCCTATGGACAACCGCCGGACCTCTCCCGAGAAGACGCCGCTCGGAGACCGGACCCTGGACGCGGCTTCAACCTTCGAACTGCTCGAACTGGCGAAGTCCGGTAGCGGTCCCGCGGTCAATGTACTCTTCACGCGCTATCTGCCGCCGCTCCGGCGGTGGGCGCGTGGGCGCCTGCCGCGCTTTGCGCGCGACATGCTGGACACCGACGACCTCGTCCAGGACACGGTGTTCCAGACGCTGCGGCGTCTCCAGGCATTCGAACCCCAGCACGAAGGCGCACTCCAGGCCTATCTTCGCCAGGCGGTGGTCAACCGCATCCGGGACGAAGTCCGCCGGGCGGCCCGTCATCCGGCCAGCGAAGAGGTCGAGGACGATGCATTCGTCGACGAGGCCGCATCGCCTCTCGACGAGGCGATCGGACGCGAGGCCGTCGACCGCTACGAGACGGCGCTGCAGCGGCTGAAGCCGGAAGAGCGGCAAGCCATCATCCTTCGGGTGGAACTGCAGTTGCCGTACGCGCAGGTCGCCGAGGAAATGAAGAAGCCAAGCTCCGACGCGGCGCGCATGGCCGTGGCCCGCGCGCTCGTGCGCCTCGCCGAGGAGATGGGGCATGAAGGGTGAGGCCCAGGGCATCCTGGCCGTCGCCACTTCAATCGCGGATGGCCAGGACGTCGACTGGCCCGCGATAGAGGCCGGCCTGCGCTCCGAAGAGGAGCGCGCCCTCGTGCGCAGCCTGCGTGTCATCGCCTCGATCGGCGAGCTGCACCGCAGCACCGACCCTGATCCCGATCCCGACGGCAGCCCTTCCGATCCCCGCATCGACGGCGACGGTCTCAGCCAGGGCATCGGGAGCCGCCTCTCGGGCGATCGGGTCCGCGTCCGCCGTGGACGCATCGTTGGACGCATCGGTCCACCCGGTGCCGAGGCTGGAGCGGGTCCCCCTGGGGGGGAGACCCAGGCTCCTGGCGAGGCTGACGCCGAGCTGGAGCCGACGCTCGCCGAGACCGGCGAGCACGCTCCACCCCCCAGCGCCTCCACCAGGTCCAATTCATTACGCACTGCCGCCGCGACGCCGGGCCCACCTTCCGGTTCCAGCGGGGCCCAGGCTCCCGCGCCCGAACGCTGGGGCTCGCTGGTGGTCCGCGAGCGCGTCGGCGCCGGCGTCTTCGGCGAGGTGTATCGCGCGTATGACGAGCAGCTGCAGCGCGAAGTCGCCCTGAAGCTGCTGCGCGTCGGCTCGCGATCGTCGGATCGGCTGGCCGCGAAGGTGTTGAACGAAGGCCGCCTGCTCGCGCGGCTGCGGCATCCGAACGTGGTGATGGTCCACGGCGTGGAAGCCCGCGGCGATCGCGTCGGCCTGTGGATGGAATTCGTGCGCGGCTGCACGCTCGAACAACTGCTCGATCGGCAGGGCCTGTTCGGCGCGCGCGAAGCCGCGCTGATCGGCCAGGACCTGTGCCGCGCGCTCGCTGCCGTGCACGCCGCGGGCCTCGTGCATCGCGACGTCAAAGCGCAGAACGTGATGCGCGAAGAAGGCGGACGCGTCGTCCTGATGGACTTCGGCACGGGCATGCCGGTGCGCGAAGACGATCATGGCCGCGGCGCGCCCGCGGCCGGCACGCCGCTGTATCTCGCGCCGGAGCTGCTCGACGGGGGAGAGGCCACGCCCTCGAGCGATCTCTATAGCCTTGGCGTGCTGTTGTATCACCTGGTGACCGGCGGCTATCCGGTGGTCGCGGCCTCGCTCGGCGAGTTGAAGGACGCGCATCAGCGCGGCCGGCGCCGGCTGCAGGACGCGCGCCCCGATCTGCCTGATGCGTTCGTTCAGGCGATCGATCGCGCGCTCGCTCCGAATCCCGCCGAGCGTCACGCCAGCGCGGGCACGATGCAGGATGCGCTCACACGCGCGCTCGGGATCGACACACCTTCGGTGCCCGTGAGCATGCCCGGGGGCCTGCCGGCGTTCGACGCGTCGCGCTCTGGAGCCGCGCGAGAGGCTGCGGCTGCCGCGAGCGTCACACCTGTGGCGGCTCCCGCACCCGTCAGAACGACCCGCCGCACGCGCCGCTGGCTCGTGGTGGCTGGCGTATTTGCGCTGTTTTGCTCGGCAATTGGCGGATATCTCGCGCAGAGCTTCTGGAGAATTCCCGCGCCTGGACCGATAAATTCGGTTGTGGTGCTGCCGCTAGCCAACATGTCGAGTGCCGATCGCGACCTCGCGGACGGGATCAACGTGCTCGTCGCCGAGCAGTTGTCGACACTGCCGTCGCTGCGCGTGGTCCACTACACCGAGTCGATGGCCTCGCGTGACAAAGGCCTCGCCGTCTCGGAGATCGTGCGGCGCGTGCAGGCCGATGGCGCGATCTCGGGATCGGTGAACTGGACGGGCACCCGCGCGCACGTCTTCGTGCAGCTCGTGAGGGCCGGCTCCAGCACGCCGGTCTGGGTGAAGCAGTTCGACGTGCCCGCCCGCCGCGCGGCGGAACTGCCGCGTAGTGTCGCGCGCGATGTCGCCGGAGCGCTCGGGCTGACGCTCTCCGCGGCCGACGAGCTCGTGCTGAGCGGACAGGAATCGAGCGCGCCGGAAGCGTTCGAAGCGTATCTGCGCGCGCGCGTGCTGTTGCGCACCGCGACGGTGCCGGCCGTGAAGCAGGCGATCGAGCAGCTGCAGGAAGCGCTGCGGCTCGATCCGTCGCATGCGCCGTCGCTCGCCGCGCTGGCGCGCTGCTACATCTTGCAGTCGGTGTCGCAGGGCGTGCGTCCGCTCGCCGAAGCGGGCCCGCTCGCGCGCGAGGCGGCCGAGCGCGCGCTGCAGTTGGACAGCCAGCTGCCGGAAGCGCATCAGGCGCTCGCGGACGTGAAGTTCTATATCGACTGGGACTGGACGGGCGCGGACAGCGAGTTCAAGAAGGCGGTCGAGTTCCGGCCGAACTCCGGCGAGCTGCGGTCGCGCTACGCGATGTTCCTCGCGTCGCGGAAGCGCCTGCCCGATGCGATGCAGGAAGTGCATCAGGCCGTGGCGCTCGACCCGATGTCGCCGCTGGCCAACGCCACGCTCGGCATGTTGTGGCACTACGCGCGATCGGACGAGCAGGCGGAGCGCATCTATCGCGGCGTGCTCGAAGCCGATCCCTCGTTCATGCCGGCGCGCCTCGGGCTGATTCGCACCTATCTGCAGACGAACCGTTACGACGCCGCGCTGCGCGAGCTGGAGCGCAACCGCACCGACGCGCTCGGCGAGCTGTCGACGGGACAGCAATCACTCTTGGCTCTGGCCTACATTGGCCTGGGCCGCACCCAGGAGGCCGCGGACATCGCGGAGACTCTGGGACGTCAGGAAGCCGAGGCGCCTTTGGACGCGGCGAGCGTATACGTCGCGCTGAATCATCGCAACCGGTCGCTCGAGCTGCTCGAGCGCGCGGTCGATTCCAAGTCGCCCAAAGTGTTGTTCCTCCGGCTCGATCCGCGCTTCGATGCCTTGCTCAACGAGCCCCGTTTCCGGGTGCTGTTGCAGCGGATGGGATTCCCTTCCTGATTGCGTGTTCGTACCAACAACCCTATCCCCCACTCACGATCACAGACGCTCACCTACAACACGCACGTAAGAATCAAGGAAAGGGAGATTGAATGTCTCGGAAGGTGTCGCTGAAGGAGATTGTCAAGGCTATCGACAAGGCCATCTCAGAGTTCGACGAGGCCAAGAACTACCGCAGCAAGGAGACCACCGACGAGCGCGCGGAGCGGGCGAAGATCATGCTGAAGGGCATCCGCGAGACCGTCGAAGGAATCTGCGTACCGGACTTCGAAGTCCCCGCCGCGTAGGTTCGACCACGGGGTCGGACGCAATCTCCAGAAGCACCTGGTCGATCGCGCGATGATCGCGCCGATCGTGGCAGATAGTTCTGTTGTCCATGGCGCATGACGTGCCCAAATCGACTCGACGACGACACGTCGTGCGCCGAACAGGCGCAAATCCCCCCACATACCGCCGATCCCCGGCGCTGATCTGTTATTGGCAGGACGGCACGCTCCTGCTCGAAAACTACGCGATCCGCGAGAAGGCCGAAGCCTCGCCGATCGTCCTGGAAGTGCTCGACGCGTTGAGCGACTGGCAGTCCGCGTCCGCGCTGCATTCACGGCTGACGAAGATTCCGCCGCCGATGATCGACGACCTGTTGGAAGCGCTCGTCGTGCACGGCCTCGTCGATCGCGACGGACACGATCGCGCGGACGGCGGACGCACCGATCGTTCATCGGAGAAAGCGGGGCTCGAGGCCTGGAAGGCCTGGACGCCCGCCGCGACCTATTTTCATCTCACGACCAAAGACGTCGCCTTCACGCCACGAGCGGAGACGAATCGCGCGCTGAAGAAGCGGGCGATCGACTCGCCGCCACCGCCGCATCTGAAAGAGCCGGTGTCGAGCGTCCGCATCGCGCTGCCAGCGCCGGTGATGCCGACGGCGGATGCCGACAGCTTCAAGAAGGTGCTCACCGAGCGGCGCACGTGGCGGCGCTTCGGCACGCGCGCGCTGTCGCTCGACGAGCTCGGGACGCTGCTCGGCATGACGTTCGGCGTGCAGGACTGGATCGAGATCGGCGCCTGGGGCCGCATGCCGCTGAAGACGGCGCCGTCGGGCGGCGCGCGTCATTCGATCGAAGCGTACGTGCTGGTGCGTCACGTCAGCGGTCTGAAGCCGGGGCTCTATCACTATCAGCCCGCGGCGCACGAGCTGCATCCCATCCGCACCAAACCCGCGGCGGCCGCGGCGGCCGACATCCGTGCGTATCTGCCGCGTCAGGACTGGTATCGCGCGGCCTCCGCGCTGATCCTCATGACGGCGGTGTTCCCGCGCGTCCAATGGCGTTATCCGTTCGCGCGCGCCTACCGCACGGTGATCGCCGAGGCCGGGCATCATTGCCAGAACGTCTGTCTGGTCGCGACGTCGCTGGGCCTTGCGCCGTTCTGCACGATGGCCCTGGCCGACACCCGGATCGAGAAGGATCTCGGCATCGACGGGCTCAACGAATCGGTCCTCTATGCGGCCGGCGTCGGGCCGCGGCCGAAGAACGTCGCCTGGGCGCCCTGGCCCGGCACGTCGAAGACGCCGTCACGCGCCGCCAACCGGCCCGATCGGGAGCGCGGGTAGGCGCGCATCAGGGGTAACATACAGGGCGACATGCGAATTGCAGTTGCCTCGGATCACGCCGGATTCCGTTACAAAACCCTGATCGCCCGCCACCTGGCCGACGCCGGCCACGACGTCGCCGATTTCGGCGCCCACTCCGAAGAGCCGGTCGACTATCCCGATTTCATCCTGCCCGCCGCGCACGCCGTCGCCCGCGGCGAATGCGAGCGCGCCGTCATCTTCGGCGGCTCGGGCAATGGCGAAGCGATCGCCGCCAATCGCGTCCGCGGCGTGCGCTGCGCCGTCTGCTGGAGCGACGAGACCGCGCGGCTCGCGCGCTCGCACAACGACGCCAACGTGATCTCGTTCGGACAGCGCCTGCTGACCGAAGCGCAAGTGCTGTCCGCTGTCGACATCTGGCTGACGACGCCGTTCGAAGGCGGCCGCCACCTGACGCGCATCCAGAAGCTCGATTACTAAGTCGCTACGCACGACCCCGCTCATGTCCGATACGTCGTTTCCCGATCTCCGCGCCTTTCTCGATCGTCTGCGCAAAGACAACGATCTGCTCACGATCGACGTGCCGGTCGACGCCAACCTCGAAGTCGCCGAAATCCACCGTAGAGTGATCGCGGCGGGCGGTCCCGCGCTGCTGTTCACGAACGTGAAGGGCGCGTCGTTTCCGCTCGTCACCAATCTGTTCGGCACCGCGCGCCGCGCCTCGCTCGCGTTCGGCGCGCGCCCGCAGAAGCTGATCGAACGTCTCGTCCACCTCGCCGAGACCATCATGCCACCCACGCCTGCCAAGCTGTGGGCCGCCCGTGACATCGCCCGCGAGGCCCTCCACGTTGGTACTTCGCGCGGCTCGAAAGGGCCGATCACCGATGTGGTGACCACGGACGTGCGGCTGGATCGGCTGCCGGTGCTGACATGCTGGCCGGAGGACGGCGGACCGTTCATCACGCTGCCGCTGGTCTACACGGAGCATCCGGAACGCCCAGGTCACAACCTCGGGATGTACAGGCTGCAGATCCACGATCAGCGCACGACCGGCATGCACTGGCAGATCGGCAAGGGCGGCGGGTTCCACTACGCGGCGGCCGAAGCGAAGAACGAAGCGCTGCCGGTGACGGTGTTCCTTGGCGGCCCGCCTGCGTTGATCCTGTCGGCGATCGCGCCGCTGCCGGAGAACGTGCCCGAGCTGATGCTCGCGTCGCTGATCGCCGGCGACAAGCTCAAACTCACGGACGGCCTCAGCGGCCGGCATCGCTTCCAGCATGCGCTGGTCGCCAACGCTGAATTCGCGCTGGTCGGCCGTGTGCCGCCGCGCGAGAAGCGGCCCGAAGGCCCGTTCGGCGATCACTACGGCTACTACTCGCTGAAGCACGACTATCCGATCTTCAACGTCGAACGCCTTGCGCATCGCCGCGACGCCATCTATCCCGCCACCGTCGTCGGCAAGCCCCGTCAGGAGGATTTCTTCATCGGTGATCTCCTGCAGGAATTGCTGTCGCCGCTGTTCCCGCTGGTAATGCCGGGCGTGCGTGCGTTGTGGTCGTACGGCGAGACCGGGTATCACTCGCTGGCTGCGGGTATCGTGCGCGAGCGCTACGGCCGCGAAGCGATGGCGAGCGCGTTCCGCATCCTTGGGGAAGGGCAGTTGTCGCTGCAGAAGTTCCTGATCCTGACGGATCGTCAGGTCGATCTGAAGGACTTCCGCGCGACGCTCGTGCATCTGCTCGAACGCACGCATCCGGAGACGGATCTCTACGTGTTCTCGAACCTGTCGATGGACACGCTCGATTACACCGGGCCGCGCGTGAACGAAGGATCGAAGGGCGTGTGGCTCGGACTTGGCGATCCCGTGCGCACGCTGCCGCGCGAGTTCCGCGAGACCGACATTCCGCACGGCGTGCGCGACGTACGCGTGTTCTGTCCGGGCTGTCTGGTGATCGCCGGGCCGTCGTTCACGGACGATCGCGAAGCGGCGCAGCGCCTCGCGTCACATCCCGCGTTCTCCGACTGGCCGCTGGTGGTGTTGACCGACGATGCGGCGCGTGCGGTGCGGAGCGAGATGAACTTCCTGTGGACCACGTTCACGCGGTTCGAGCCGGCGGCGGACATCCACGCAGCGAAGACGCGCGTGGTGAGGAATCATCTGTCGTTCACGCCGCCGGTGTTGATCGACGCGCGGATGAAGCCGTGGTTCCCGGAGGAGCTGACGTGCCTCCCCGAAGTCGCCGAGACCGTGACGCGGCGCTGGCGCGAGTATTTCCCGAATGGGCAGGAGATGGGGGATTCAGAGCGGGGACATCTCGCGTAAGCGGGGCTCGCGAGGCTGGCGGCTACTTGAAAGAGCGCTCGAACAGCTCGGCGATCGCGCGCTTGCCGCTTTCTTCGAGGTAGCGCGTGCCGGTGCCGGTGAAGTGCGGATGGCGGATGAGGGGATCGTTCTGGCGGGCGCAGGTGACCCAGGCCTGCTGGTTCCAGGTAAACCACTGCTGCCGCGCCTGATCGAACACGTAGAGCGGTTTGTTGCAGAGTTTTGCGAATTCCGCGCCCCAGCCGGTGCCGCCCTTCACCGTGTTATCGTCCAGGATGTTGCCGACCACGAAGATTTCCTGGCCGGAATTGATCTGATACCAGATACTCTGGAGGACCTTGCGCAGCGTCGGACTGTCGGTGTAACGGCGGTTCAACAGCTTCGAGATGTAGGCGAGACTGACATCGCCCGCCTTCAGCTCCTCATGATTCAAGATGCGCAGGCCGCGCGCGCGCACGTGGGTATGACCTTCGAACCCGAAGTTCACTTCCTCGATGCCGAGCCGCTCCGCGTTGACGCCGAACTCGGCCTCCGCGCCGGGCGCGCCGCCGCTGAAGAGAATGCAGTCTTCTCGATTCATGGGATGGTAACTCTATCATGCACACGTATCTAGCACCTGACGCCGCCGTCGCCACGCCCGTCCGCGAGCGCACCGACCTCGCCGTGGCCGACACCTGGAATCTCGACGACATCTTCCCGAACGTCGAAGGATGGGAAGAGGCGTATCAATCGCTCGATCAGCAGATCATCGCCTACGCTCGCCGCAAGGGCACGCTGAACAACGGCCCGGCGGCGCTGCTCGAAGCGCTGAAGGCCAGCGACACGCTCGGTCAGCTCGCCTACAAGGTCTATTACTACTGCTCGCTGCGCTACGACGAAGACACGCGCAACAACGAGGCGAACGGGCGCCGCCAGCGCGTGCAGGTGCTGCTGGCGAAGTGGCGTCAGGCCACGTCGTGGTTCAACCCGGAGCTGCTCGCGATTCCGCGCGACACGATCCGCAAATGGTTCGACGATCTGCCGGCGCTC
>Ga0075367_10001120_pt1 | contig 11111 bp, 24 predicted proteins | sample EndMethybrTD3032_FD_71399 | JGI IMG/M metagenome (GOLD analysis project Ga0075367, IMG submission 71399) | Populus endosphere microbial communities from Tennessee, USA - Endosphere MetaG P. TD hybrid TD303-2 | ecosystem: Host-associated > Plants > Roots > Endosphere | place: USA: Tennessee...
AAAATAGGCAATCAGGCGGTTGAAAAGCGACCGAACATGTGTGGCACATGTTCGGATTTGCATTGCCAGTGTTTTAGGACTTTTAGCCCACCAAATGGGCTAAAAGAAGTTTCTTTTAGCCCATTTGGTGGGCTAAAAGTCCTAAAACACTGGCAATGCAAATCCGAACATGTGCCACACATGTTCGGTCGCTTTTCAACCGCCTGATTGCCTATTTTTATTTTTCTTTCTGCCTTTCTTTGTTTTTCACTTTATCAACTTTGAAAGACAGCGAAATGAAACATATATTTTCCTTGATCTCGTTAAAATAACTCCTAGACTCCCCCGTTATTGGATTCAGAACCCGATAGTCGTCATTAGAAACCACCCCACAATCCACCAGGAGGTCTTGGATCGACTGCTGCTTATTAACCGTGTCAGTTATGTACCGGTCAGCAAAATAGAACCTGAGGCTTAATATGGCCTTCTGGAGCGGAAACTTAACCCCCTTTGGCCCCAGCCGGTCTTCCCACACCTTCATTTGCTCCTGGATAACCGGCTTAAACTCTTTCAGAAAGCCCCTGTACTCTGTATTGCCGATCATTTTAGCCTGAACCATATCTACAGCGGTCAAAGCATCCTGCATTGTCACGCTTCCGGTTTGTTTTAACCGCTCATACAGGTAGTTTTTTGCCTCCTTGCGCCTACTTACTGCCTGCTGATGGTTTTTCTTGCTAACAACACGGCCTTTTATGACAAATCTGATGGTCATCGCCCCGGCTCCCAGTTTTTCTTCCTTCCATGGAGGCATCGTAACCCCGAAATAAGTTTTATGACGCCCCATTTTATAGGAAAAAATGGATTTTTTCAATAAAATCAGCGCGATTCAGCACCTCAACGCCTAAATATTCCGAAATAATCTTATACTTCTCTTTAACAGCTTCTTTTATTCTAAAAACCAGATCTTCCTGAAATTTAACATCGCCAAAAACAGGAATTACTTTAATCTTTAGGCGCTTTAATACTTGTCGAGGGTCGTATGATACAAAATGCCATTCACTAGCACCGGTATACATCATGTTGGCCTGAATCTGAGCGTAACACTGCATGTATTTCTCTTTAATATCCCATTGACTTGTCCATCGTAATCGCTCAAAATGAATCAAAGAATTAAATGGGCACTTTATTTCAATTCCAAAACTGATGGATTTATCAGCGCCAACTACACCGCCATCAGGATAACAAATAAACTCATCAAGCATTCCAAACTTAGGGACAAAATCAGGCTGATCCCCAGGGCCAAAGTATTTAACTTCTGGGTTTGGGCCGCCGTCCATATAGTGCAAATACGCTTCAAGTTCGTTGCGGTCACCATGACTGAGTTGCGCAGGCTTATCCCCAGGTTCATCAACCTCAGAAATAGTGGTTACCATTTGTATAGCCCTATCCATTATGTGCGTCTTGGCTCCCCATCCAAAGATTTCTCCATTCTCCCCAGAAGAAAGCAATTGAGATACGTGAGACGCATTAAATTTCCCGCGCCATTCAAAAAAATCCGGCTTAATCCTCATTTTATTGTTCTTTTGAACACGAATGCCGCAAATTCGTTGAACTCGCGGCATAAATGTATGATTTTTAATTAATTTAAACTAAAATCCGGTCACACGCAAAACCTCGTCGCCTAATGCGGCCTCTATCTCAGAAATAGTTCGTAAAGTGAAGTTATACATAGGGTTCAGAAAGCGACTGACAGCTTCTCTTTGTTTCCCCATTCGTATTGCAAGCTCTTCTTGCGTTATTCCTTTCTCCTTCATGATAAAATGAACCCTTGTCACAATCGCCAATGATCTATCTACATAAATCCGACTGCTTTCACTTATTGATTGCAGTGATTGGCTGAACTCATGGGATAATTCTTGATCCATTGTTTTTGTTTTGGCTTTCTATGAATTGATTATAAAGTTGTTCCGGGGTCTTTCGATGATGTTTGTTGTATGTAGCCTGAGACATAGCGGTTCCTTGCTCATGCGTTTGATACCAGTAGCCGTTTTCAAAGCTAAACCATCTATTCTCCCATTTCCATTTATCAAAATCAATGGCTTGTTGCTTGGCAAATTGTTCCATCGCGGCAAAAGTGGCTTCTTCTGACTTAGTTCCACCTAAGTATATTTTTTCAGGCTCAATATCAAATCGATTACCAAGTTCTGCCCTAATTATTTCTTCTTTTGTCATTTATTTTTATTTTCAATGAAATTTAAGTATATATCATCATCGGAAACAAATGGAGAGCCAGATAACCCACGATTAATACCCCATACACTCTTTAAAACATATCTGGCAAACTGAACTGCCTCTTGTTTTGCAAATTCATCCAATGCATCTGACATATAATCACCTATTTCATTTGTTCCGTCATCAGATTTTATACGCATTAATGCTTCGTCTATTATTTTATCCTTTGTTTTCATGGCTTTTTATTTAGTATGTGATATTCAAGTGCTTCATTCCACGAAACATCTATAGCTGCCTTACAGTTATCATCATCTACCCCGCCAAAAACATCTTCTAACCTTAGACTGTGTTTTTCGGCAGTTGGATCATAACCGCATTTACAGACAGACCATATTTCGCAACAATCTTCTGCGCAATAGTCGCTTTTCACGGTGAAGTCTGTGTTGTTTCCACATTTGGGGCATTTCTTTATATACTCACCCGGCTTAAACTTTACCTTTCTGCTGTTCATTCTACTACTTTATTTGTCTTACCGTTATTTCATATTCATGTTTACCATCAGAAACCACTTCGGTATGCCCCTTGTATTTTTCAATTACGCAGGCAATAAACGTTTGCGTTACATTTACCTTATGCCTCCAAACTCCTGGTTTACTATGAACACCGGCAAATACGGACTCTGAAAAAGGTGAATAACCAAGTGTTACATTATCAAGTTCTACTCTCATGCTGATAGATTAAATTTTTGAATAAATTCTGTTCGGTTAGCTACTTCAATTCCATAATGATCTGAAATGATACGGTATTTCTCCTTTATGGCTTGCCGTAAGCGAACTTCCAGGTTGTTTTGAAAGTTTTTGTCAGGCTTTATTTCGATGATCTTTATTTTTTTTGAGCGAACTATCTGCCGGTCATCGAATGAAACGAAATCCCATTGCTTCGCCCCGGTACACATCATTAAGAACTGGCATTGGGTATAACACTGAATGTATTCCTTGTACACATCCCATTGATCTTTCCATTTTAAGCGCCTGAAATGATTTATAGGATTCTTTGGGCATTTAATTTCGGCTCCAATATCTATCAACCCTTCCGTAGTAATGTTTCCACAGTCTGGAGTGCCGCCACTTTCTTCCGCGAGTGGCCTATAAGGGTAGAACATTGGATTGTCATCGCCAAGGTAGGTGAAGCTATGGTATCCGGTACGTTCCCTGTACTCAACAAAGGCTGGATATTCGTGTGCGCGGCCATGTAGGATAGATTTCGCCTCATCCAATTCTGGCCGCTCATGCATCCTAGTGGTCATTTCAAGAGCCTTCTGTTCTATGTAAGTCAATGCTCCATCACCAAACATTGCATTACCCTTAGCTGGTGCCAATAACTTATAATTCTCTGACGCTGTAAAACAAGACCACCTTGCCAAATGCCAACGATCTATTTTATCCATTATCTTCCTTTATTATTTCTTCAACCTGAAACATCTTATGCATTTGAGGATTGCCATTTCCTGAAACCATTTTCTCTGCAATGTTATTCAACAGGCAGTATGGGCCGAAATTTGGGTAGAACGGCTGATTAATATGCTTACGCTTAAAAGCGTCATTATGAAACTCTATCGTTTCTCCTTCAGACATACAAAAATCAGGAATCTGTTCCATTAATGTTAATTGCAGTATACGCATATTACAGTGCTTTTATTTCTTCCAATTTTTCACGCAGGATCATTGCCTTTTTCCGGTACTGGCTGGATCGCATTTCGTATACAACAACTTCATTTATCTTCTGCATCATTTCTTCCCACTTCTCTTTATCTTTTGCGGCATCCAGCTTTTGAAGCCGTATCAGCTCATCTTGTTTGCGCTTTTCCTCTTGTTCGGCCTCCCATTTCAACCGCTGCTGTTCTTCGTATGCACCTTTAACATTTTCCAACAAAGAAGCCCATTGCTCGTCATTATATTTAGCAACATCTTCATGGTGATCAGACACGCCGTACTGTATAAGTAAATCACAACGATGCCTTCTCAGGTCAGCAATGCGCTGCTTCTCTTTCTGCTCCTCTATTTCGGCTAGTCTTTTCTGTTCTTTTTGCTTAGCATCATCAGCTACTTTATCATGATGGATATTCAGAACAGTTGCAAACGTTCCTTCATCCATTTCTATAAGCTCTTTATACGTGGCAACTATAACACTTTCGTCATATCTAGCAAATGCCTCTTGCCCATTCCAGCCGATAGGATTCAACTGCTCCAATCTGCTACGCCATAACCGTTCGATTCGGGCGGCTTCTTCTGCTGCCTTTTTAGCATCTTCCTCTTTTTGCTTTCTTTCCTGTTCCTCCTTGGCTAACTTCAGTTCTGCTTCTTTTTGTTCCAACTCCTTCTGCTTGCGCTCCAGTTCTTCCCGCTGCCGGTTCATTTCGGCTTCATGTTCCTGTTTGACGCGCTCCAGCTCAATTCTTTCTGCCTCAACCTTTTCATATTCCTCTTTGAACTTTGGCAGGATTGATTCTTCCCAAATGTCTTGTTCACTTTCTTTGACAAGGCTCAACTCGAATGCTACCTCACCAAGGATAAAACTGCCACCGCTATACAACACACCCATCCCGGTCAATACTTGCTGGCGCAATATAAGTTGTTCCTCTTGTCGGCGTTGACGATCTGCCTTATCTTTTGCCACGGCAGCTTCATATGCTTTCTCCTGTTCTTCAAGCGGGTCTTCGATGGCGGCTATTTGATCTGTTACCTCCTTCTGCTTTGCAACCCACGCTTTTTGTATGGCCACTGCTTCTTCCCGACCCTTCTCACATATTTTCTTGGCAGCGACACGAAATGCCTTGCATTCTTTGCGGCCTTCTTTCACCAGTAGGTATGTTTCCTTGTCCTCGATACCGGCGATCTTAAGGTGCCCATACTTTTCATTGAGCGTTGAAATAACAGCCTGGGTGACGTTATGTTTTACCAACTCCTGGCTTATTTGTTCCTCTATGGGAACTACTTGTAATTCTTCTGACATTGTATTTTTTTATTTTTCTAGTTGTACTAAATTGATATCGAATTGCTCTGCTAATAGAAGGATAAGTGACTCTGCGCTTCTTTTAGCAAGGAAAGGATTGTTATTTGACCACTTATCAAGTTCTATCATTAATTCTTGCCTTATTTGCATTTCAGGAGTTGGAGTAGGTGGCCAATACGGAAATGGTTTAGGCGGGGTTTGTTTTTCTTCTGACATGTAGCTTCGTTTATTTGTGATGGTTGATTTATTTATTCTTTAATATATCCGTTTTGGTTGGCCCAATTGTTTAACGCATCTTCATCAAACAAGTCTTCCGGCTTATAGTTATTCCACTGAACATACTCTGCAATATCTTCATCAGCTATCTCTTGGAGCAATTCGGTTATCGCCGGATCATCCACATGAATGGTTGTCACGTTCCTGCTTGACGTTATTCTGACCTCATCTGTAGTTGTGATGGATATTTTCTTTGTTTTTGTCATTTCAAAATGAATATCTGATTATACAATAGAGTTTGATGAATTTATTTATTAGACAGCATTTTGTCCACTTTATATTAGCGGTTGTTATAGTATGCACCCCGGCTCCTTTTTTTATTTTTACCACTGTCCTCTTTCCAGAACCAGCGGTAATCAAATCAAACCTTCTGAAAGGGGAGTCACCATAGCTAGTTGACCTTACCAAGAATGTAGTCTTCATTTGGCTCTTAATTTTTCTGTTCGTTCAAGGATACTCTTTATTTCCCCATCCTTGATCTCCTGCCTTCTTATCATGTAAGCCTTATCCAATTCTTCTTTGCCCTTTACGATAAGCCTGTAGCTGTCTATCGTTGGCAAGTCATTACAGGACATTATATCGTCTACGGTTATGCCTATTTTCACATCATCTTTAGATGTATTTATAACAGGTAATTCGCATGAGCCTAAATAACTGGCAGGCTCTATGTTCTTTGACTTATACCACTTATCTACAAGCTCTTGCGATCTATCAAGTGCATCAAGCGGGCTTTCTCCATTAGCACCATCTAATGCCATTTCTACCGAAATCCACTGAGCTACTACCATTCCATTTTCGTAATGGGCTGTATACTTTGTTCTATCTACTTTCATGCTTGGATTTTTTGTGGGACATTATAAACATTTCCGTATTGCTCAAGCAAAGGTTCTACTTCATCATCTAACAAATATCCTTTCTCTAAAAGAGTAACAGCATTTCTAACTTGTTCCGTACCAATTCTTACACCTATACCTGTTTCGCCGTTTTCAATTAAATTAATCTTAGTATTTCGCAATGTCTCTAAAATTGTAACTGACATAAAATAAAAAGCCCGGAAACTATACTGGGGTGAAGTGCTTCGGTGATACCGCACTACCTATCTTGGCGGCCTACGTAAGCTCCCAGGTGTTCCAGGCATTAAAGTTTAATATAACCCTGCATCTTCACTATGCAAAGTGGAATATGGATTAAATACGGGACTTATTTTAGGGTGAATTAAAGCGGCCCATAGTAGGATACATAATACTGGTCATCGTCTATTATAAGATCACCATTGAAATTATATGACCCAACATACTGCCAATTTGGATTTGCATAAATATTTACGCGCCCTCCGTTTCCCTCATTTGCTGGTATATTAACATTATATTCAACCCATGCCCATCCCCAGTTATTAGGGAATGAAATGCGTAGATAAGTCCTAACCCACATAGTTATCCTCATAGCTCGTTCCGGGAACGAGGAAAGAGCATAACTAATACAAAACCCATCAGGGTTATGTACCCAAGGATCAGCATAAATAAGAGTGGGATCAGTAAACTTAAATTGTCTTAGCAGTGGCTTGTCCCAATCTGCAATATTTTTAGTTGGAGATGAAAAGCACATACTAGTTATAATCAAACAACTAGCAATCATAAATACATTCTTCATGCTTAATTATTGTTATGGTTAAATAAACACTTTAAACTGATCCCTATTACAATTCATTGCGCGGCATGAGTCCCATTACTATTAGCAGACCGGGCTTTTCAACCAATGTATATTCAGGTATTAAATCACAGGTAGTAGTCCTGTGTGAGGTGGCCTGATATAAGTATACATTGTTGTACATATGTACCGTGAATTGTCTTCTCTTTCGGAAGGAAGAAATGGCCGAAAGTTTTTTTACCCTGCTTAATACATCATCTTATGTACAAGACAAGTGAACACGCACTAAATAATACGTTTGATTTAAAAAATAGTCCGGGTGTAGAAACATCCGGGCTATTGATCAATGTATTTGATCTTTTACACTAATCAAATACCATTAACCATTAAACCTTATCCTGTGGAGAAGACCGGACTCGAACCGGCGACCCATGCTGTTGAATGCAAGGATTTTGGATGGCCATCCATTACCTCACTCAGCCCGGCTCTGGCCAACTGAGCTACTTCCCCGTTTGCTGTGGCGTATTACATGGTGCCCCATGCGTTAACGACACAGCGCACATCCCGGTACATTATCCTACGAACATCATTGGGATCGCATGACGTTCGCTTCGACAGGGTTCACAACCAGGTGAAACTGGCATCCTGTCTATTGGCTGCACATGGCTGGATTTGAACCAGCATTCTCCCCCGGTGAAGGGTGGAGCTTTATCCAGTTAAATTACATGGCAACTATTTAAAAGAACTTGAGTTAATTCTGATTATACTCAAAGCGGCCAATTTCTTTCGTGTTGCAGATCACGGATTTTCGGCATATCGCATTAAACGAAGGCTACTTCTCGGCCACAAGCCATGCTTCTTTGATCAAGCTGCAATCCCTATTATAATCAGATATATTTAAAGAACTTGTTTCCCCGTTAGGGGCCGGTTTACGTTCCGGCAACGATCCATACCCTGTAAGTCGGTTCATCTATAACACTGGCAGGATGGCCATGCGTAGTGTGGTCTGATTCATAAACACCCACGAACTTTTATGAATTGTACCATGAATCGCTTTTCGTTTCGAGGGACATGGGGCCCGCTGCACGTGTATTTCACCCACGGGATGGTAGCTTTATCACAGCTTTACCTGTCGATGGCCCTTGGCTACTAAGGGGCGGCATTTGACTTGTGTTCCGCTTCAGGCATGGATTATGGCACCATATAACCCCGGTTGTATTGCTCCGGACAGCATAAGGTATCTACTGCATGATGGCAGGATTTAAGGAAGATACTTACCGACGTGATCGGCAAGAACGCCAATGTTACCTGCACTCGTCTCGGCAGTTTGGTTGCTGATTGTACGAGACGGCCAAACCTCCGTGCGTTATATTCCGCCACACCACACAGTAGAAAGAACTTTTGCAAGGCTTTTAAAAGAGCCGTTCGCATTGAAATGCCCCGGCTTTTACGATTGCTTGCCATATGAAAAAAGAATTTTATTGGCCACTTTCAACCAAAACTTAACTATGATATGAGTACCCTCTTTGTCGCCCAAATAAGAATAAACGGGCCTGTGACCAATAAAAAGAACTTATAAGAAATTTTCGAATAACTGCTCTTTAGTAATCAACTCACCTTTATACTTAAAAAGAAAACCATCAGGAGATGACCAATGTCCGCACACAACCAGGTTCTTACCCATGAAATTTAAAAGCTCTAAACACATCATCTTAGCATGCTCATCAGCCGCATTAAGTACCAATTGGCGAGTATCTACAGGTGCCTCCATGTTTTTCTGTTTTTTATGCTTGCTATAGTGCCTTTATGAACAGAATATTTTGCAGCCAATTCCTTATACATCAATTCACTCTCTCTAATGGCAATAACATCTTTTTCGGTCAACTTCACACATCCGTGATCCGACCCTTTTGGGGCATTTAGCAAATTATTATTACTAGCATGGCGCATATTTTCTGCGCTTGTCACCCATTCCAAATTATCAAGTCTATTATTATTTTTATCCCCATCAATATGATTCACCTGAGGCTTGTTTTTGGGATTCGGAATAAAAGCCAAAGCTACCAACCTATGAACCTTGTAAGGTTGCTGCCGCCCATTCGACCTAAGCTGAACGACCACATACCCTCCCACAGCAATAAAATATGTTAATTCTTTGTCAGGAATCTCGCGATCAACCCACCTTCCAGAACGCCAAGTTCTTTTGTACATAAACACACGACCAAATGTACTCACCCTGTACAATCCTTCAAATCCTGGAATATCCCTCCATACCTCATTTCTACGATCAGACATAGCTACTTCTTTTTCTTGTTAGCTTTTTTAATCAACAAGCCACCCATAGCCGCAAAATAATGAGACTTCTCTATGCCTGCATATTTAAAAACAAAATCCTCAATGCGAGAAGCAAGCGGTTTATCCGTTAGGGCTGCTTTATTTTTCGCCCTCTCATATACTTCATCATACGCCTTGTACGTCCTTATATTCCTTTTCTTCAAACTCATGAAGCGAAGATAATATACACGTATATACGATCCAAATTTATTTTCAACTTTCTTTAAAAACAAATGCCGCCCAGCATAACACTGAACGGCATCTATATTCGTTCCCGGATTCTGTTATTTAAAAACAAACGCAGAATCAACATTATATATTCTTGTTTGATCGTTAGCGTCCGATTCGCTATTACCTCCGTCATCAAGCCACAATCCAAGATCGTACTTCACCTTCCCGTGGTATAAGTGGACACCACGTACTGTTGCTGTAAAGGGCCTGTCATCATTTCTAAACTTTACATGAACAACTTGTCTAACGGAAAATAAATGCTCAATGCTAATGAAATCGAATGTTTTGTTTTCTACTTCCATAAAAAATATGAACCGCTTAGCCGATTCCCGCTTTAGTGACGAATATACTAAATTTGAATCATGAGACAACCAGGGGATATAATCATACTTGAAGGCACCGGCGACTTCGCCAATTTAGAATGCATAGTAATGGAAGTTGACCCAGTAAATGGCCGCGTAACAAAAATGAAAGCAGCGACCCCGGATGACCGATTGGGCCGGATGGGTTTTATTTTGGAGGGAGAAGATTGGGTAGCTGTCGAGTGGGATTTTTACCCAAATTAAAAACCCGGCAAGCTATACAACCTGCCGGGCGACACGATCCGGTGATCAAAAAGAAAGGCTTCCCGAACAGTAAATATAAGGATTATTCAGATTTTTTCTTCTGGCTCCATTAATTCCTTTAGGTTACACTTTTATTGAAAGTTATTTTAATAGTAGTATTTATAGGCGTTTCGCTTTCTAAAATCGCACCTGTGGCAGGATTGTAATACGAGTATACAGGTTTTTGTTTTGCAGCCTGATACATATCAATCAACATGTTACTGTATTCATCTTCTGTCAAATTAAGCTCAGCCGCTGTTAGCCATCTGGCTTTTAAATTATTTTCCATTTCATGAAGATACAAAAACAAAAAACCACCATAGAGAATGGCGGTCGGACTGGTCGTAAAACCAAAATACTCTTTGAAATAAATTTCTGTCAATTCAAATATACATCAAAACCCCGCACAATCCTTAACAAGCCCCCTCAAAAAGCAACAAACAAATTTCATCACCATCCCACCGTAACCCCAGCCATGCAGCCCAAAAGCAGCCACGCCCGCGGCCCCACGGTAACCGGCCACCCTTTTTATAAAACATACCCCCCTCCCCCGCGAAACCGTGCGCCCGTAAGCAGGGAGGATACCCCCGTCGTTTTAAGCAGGTCACCGGTCGTTGGGCTTTGCTTCCCCTAGACCGTGTGCCCCAGGTTGCGCGGCTGGCTGCCAATGGATTGTTGTTTGTTTGTGGTGGGTTTAGTTGCGGGTTAAGGTATTGACTAGTTGGCTGTTAGGTAGCAATTAACACTTATGGCTGATTGTGTGTGATGGGTAATGTAGATGTGATTGTGGGGGTT